>OCZT010007798.1_pt1 | contig 10448 bp, 16 predicted proteins | sample 1539031 | NCBI WGS metagenome assembly OCZT01 (sample SAMEA3539308, study PRJEB22396) | soil metagenome | biome: tundra; feature: field; material: soil | place: USA | collected 2010-05 | depth 0.15 m
GCAACGCGGCCCCGGTTGCAAACGCATTGCCCGCGAGAAAGCCTAATGGTAAAAAGTTGACAACGTTTGGGATGATCTTTATTCCCTCGCGCGCTATGTTCCGGGCATTATAACGTAATTGATTATATAAGCCTGAAATACCATCAAGTCCCGGCACGTCTGTGAATACTCCAATTTCTTTTACTTCCGCTGATTCAACTTCCGCGTCTAATTGCGTATCCGGTAAACTTGTATCGAACGCTATTCGTTTGCCGTCCGTGTAGACAACACAGTAGACGTGACCAAAAACTTGATCTGACAAATTAAGTCGAGCCATTGCAACCCGCACATCTTCAAAACCTAAATCACCCAAGAGCGTACAATTTAATACCGTATGGTCATCGCAATCGCCAAAACCGTCGCTGATAGTTGCGCGGGCATCTTTGAGTGATTCAATGCGGCCCGCGATGTCTTGAACGTACTTGACGTTTAGTTTAACGAAGTTGAAAACGGTTTGAAGAATTTTTACATTATTTGTATAGCTGTCTTGGTGAGCTTCTACAACGATGCCTTTTATTAAATCCTCAACGCCCTTGTCATAGTTAACGCCGTCCCGTATAAGCCGTATCATCTCATACACAACGTCATAGTTGCCCGATACGCCGTCGCGGACTACCTGACGGTACAGGGATCTTTGTGAATCTTCTTGGATGACCACCGGAGTTGACATAAAGGGAAAACAGAGTGTATCATTTTGATACACGAGTATGTATCAAAATAACACAATATCTATCATAATATAAAGAGTCTTTGAGATAATTAAGAATATCACGGTTTAACATTGTTGTCAACATATTTCTTTCATTTTGCCAACTTTTTTCACTTTTTTCGTTGTAAAAGGGAAGGGAATAACTTATAATTTACAGTAGAATGACAACCGATCTTGAGAGAATTTTAGCCGACCAAAATCTTACGTTAGATGATCTCGAACAACATCTAATCCAGTTAGAACTTATAAAAGAAAAAGCATTAGCATTAGTCCAAAATATGGATGCAATGTTACCCTGCCACAATGAATATCTTGAACTAAAGGAAATCTTACAATTATGCCAACCCCAGTCCGTCGCCGCCGATTAATAACAACCCCGGTTGAAGTACAACCCGATACCGAACATAAAACAAAGATAAGCACCCCGAAAGGTGGTGCAGAAGCGCGCGTTATTCAGCAAGTAGGCGATAAAACATTAGAATATGAAGCTCAAGTTGAAGTTGAAAATATTGAAAAACAAATTGAAGACGAAGATTTTGAAGGTGAAGGTGGCATATCACCTGATGAAATTGAAGTCGAGATTGAAGAAAAAAGACCGCTAACACCGATTGAAACTCTTTTTCATAATATCCGTATCGCCCGCGAGACAAGAGACTTGCCTGATGAACATTTTATCTTACAATGTACACGCGAACCCGATCATTTAACCGACAGCTTTAGTTATTCAGTTCGAGATACTATTGATCTAGGTAACATACCATTTTCAATACATGATCGCTTTGCAATCATACCGGCGCTTCAAAAGCTGAATAATAATTCCGGTGGCCGTTTTGTGCTTTCTGTATTACTACGCGATGGTAAACAATTAACCGCTTTATTGGCAAACCCGAATCGAACATGGGAAAGCACACCGCATGATGTATGGATGAAAATATTGATACCGGAGCCGACGAAGTTAGTTATCGTTAATGGCAATCAAAATGAAACGGTAAACGAAAATTCAACATTAAATATGCTTCGAGAAATGCAACGCGATAATCAAGCGTTTCAGCAAAGGTTGTTCGACAAGCTAACACAAGAGCCCCGGCAAGATAGATTCCGTGAATTAATGGAAGCTAAAATGTTAGATATGTTAATGGACAAGGGCACAAACGGCCCTAACGATATTGTCACGCAAATTCTAACAACCCGCGATGTAATTGATAAACTTGGTACAGGTTTAAGCGCCGGATTATTCAAACAACCCGCGCCTGAACGTGATCCAACTCTAATCGAACAAGCACAGCAAGTACTTGCCATACCCGCCGTTCAAGATGCAATAGGTCGAACAATGGGAGTACTTGAGCATATCGCCGTGACAAGAACAAATGCCGCCGCCACCGCCGGTGGGCAACCGGCACAGCCGGTTAGTCAATATCAAGAATACGCGGACGATGATTTTATAGATGAACCGATAGAAATTAATCCCGGCCCAACAAATGAAGAAATTATGCTAACAACGATAATAGACGAACTGGAAAGCGATAGAGAGCTTGATAAAGATAATTTGATTATCAATAATCTAAAAATGTCGTATCCGAAAGAATTTGATAGTCTTACAGGGATGTGTAAGATTATGACGTTAGATCAAACGGTTGCACTTGTGATAGATCAAATGTCTAAAATGACACCATCACCGATATTGAATTATATTGAAATGGTTGACGGTGAAGCTAAATGGATTGAGGGAAGGGGCACGAGAATGTTTAAGAGATTGAGTGACTTGTACGAATTTTTGAAAAAGGAAGGATAAACTAAAATGAGGATATTTATTGATGACTTTGTAATCACCATTGAGTCGGCATTGCCGCCGCCGGTTGCGTCGTTACTGCTACCGCGCCAAAGACGTACACGCAATAGAACGCCTGCACCGCCGCCGCCGCCGCCAAAGCGTAACCGAACGCCTAAGAAGAAGTAAAAGATTGTCTGAAACTTACCGAATGTAAAAAAGTAAGAAGTACGATAATAAAGGCCCGCTAACGCGGGCCTTTTCTTTTCAAAAAGGTGGGTCTGGCGCAGGAATAAGGATAACTTCCAAATATCCAAACTCTAATTCTTCAAGCATCTCAGACGCTAAACACATTTCGTCTACCATAAACCACCTAATGGTTTAGCAGATTTTTCCTTTTTAAGAACTAAACCACCATTTTTAGACATATTCACTTTAGGACAATCTACCGTAACCACGTCTTGACTTTGCGTGAACGCTATTCCATTCGTGTTTGCAAGCTCCCGTATCCGATCTAAATACGCAACGTGCTTGCCATAGATTAAGGCGTACTTCATGCGATTGCGTTCATAATCGCTTTGAGAATGTATAGCTTGAAATAAATCATCATGCTCGCCGCCGTAACGTTGATCCTTACCGTCTTTATCAGAGACTATGCAGATAGCCCCGCGCTCAATCTGTTTATCATTTAACCATCTAGCCGCCTTTCCAAGATTCGTCATAGCGGCTATCATACGATCATCATGGTTTTCGGTTAGGAAACGTTCTTCGAGATTGTCATTGTCGAGTGTGAGAGTTTGGGCGAACTCATATATTTTATGACCTGTTGGAATTGTTTCAATGAAGATGGTATACATTATTTTCCTTTTCGACCAAAGGTTTTACAGATATTTGCAATAATTTCCTCAACCAAAAAAGCACCGCCAAAGACTACAAGAGTAATCCAAAGTACACGCCAACCGCTTGCAACCCACCAATCTAAAAATTCAATCATATTCTCCCCGCTAATATCGTATCTAACGCCGCATCACTGCCCCTATCATTCCCATAAACATAAGGCGCCGACTTCATACCCGAATAAGACGCTATCGGTTTGCTGTCTAAATACTGTGTAGTCAAGTCAATAGACTTATTGACCTCATACACCCTCATTGAAGTCATATCTTTTTCCGCTGGCCGCATTGTCTTGTTTAACCCCGCGTCAGATAGATAACCGGCCCCGGTGAAAAGATGCTGAGAAAAAAGGTTATGCCCTACGAAAAATTCTGACAACGCTGTGTAGGATCGCTTTAGCTTTAATTCTTCTAAGCATTGGTTAAAGTTCAGCTTTCTAAATCCGCGCGTTTTTGTCTTTACAACTTGCCCATCACGAGTGCATTGATAAACACCATTATCGAGATAAGTAATGCTATCAAAAGTATCCAGTTTATAAGCGCCCAACTCGTTAGACAAGCTAACAGGCAAATGATTACAAACGCTATGTATAGCGTCGGTATAAAATGCGATTGTTGATGTTTCATAACCTTTTGTAGCTTCTAGTAATTGCGCCCTTGTGACAGACGTTATATAACCCGCGTAGAAATGGTTAAAATAATAGCTCTTGCCATTATGTTGTGCAAACTTACCATAAATACTTGATAAGGCTAACTTTAGAATCTTTTCCAATGGTAACTTATCACGCTGTAATTGTAAGCGTAAGTTATATAACTCATCAATTGCTTGTGTAAACTCTGCCTTGTCACTGGTAAGCGAGTATCCATAACCAACTTTGATACATTCAGGAAAATTATCTTGTACATATTTAATCTCCGGTTGCCAAAAAACACCCGATCCTTTTAGCTTATATTTAATATAACGGGTAAGCTCCCGGTTAGGCAGATAACCAAAATAAGGGTTAAGGGAAGTGAAATCATAATCACAGAACCAAAATGAGAAATCATTATCTTTATGCGCTTTGTGATCTTCCGTATATAGCGGCTTGTGAAGCATACACGGAAGCCGTGTGGCCGCGTAAGCATAAGCGCTGTTTATATCATAAACATTTACGTTCTTTAACGTTCCGATCTTAAATTGCTCCGACCGCCCGCCGTGTACGCTTGTTCGTAGAGCTTCAAATAGATGGTTTGATAATTGTCGCTTGTGTCGATAATTGTGATACTGTTTTCTAGCCCCGGCCCCGGATAAAATTTTACTTGATATAGCACTTGCACCATAAAAGCGAGATAGCTTGATATTGTTTTGAACAAGGCTATCGTTTACCTTTGTGATAAGTCGTTGAATATAATTAACCTCAAACGCCGCGTGTGACTTTAACCTATCTAGATCAGTTTCACCGTCGAAAAAATCTATTGCGTCAAACGTCGATCTATCCAATAATGGTTGCTGTTCGTTAAGAAAATCGCGGACGGATTCGCGGAGTGTGTGCGGTTTGAAAAATCCGTATATATCATAGATCGTTATTGATTTTTTGGCCTTTGTAATATTCAAGAATTTGCCATTGACTAACTCAATTTTATAATCATCTATAATAACCTCTTTCAATTCCTGAATTGCCAACATATTTACGTGCTTTTCAAAATCGGCAAATTCAAAATCTTGCGTGTCAAGATCAAATTTGAAATAATCGTCATCTATTGCTTCAAGCTCAAACTCTAACTTATCTATTTCTTTCTTGACACGGTAAGCTAGAAAAAGTTTATCTTTCACCTCTCTTGAGAGTGTCGAAAAGATAAACTCATTATCACGCTGAAATGCATAGCAAACGAAAACTATGCCTGATTTACGCTTGCGCTTATGGCGTAGGTTGAATAAAAAGTCTATCGCTTGGATATGATCTATGCCGTTTATATCCGTGAGAGAATCGCCGGTGCTTGTGGTGAGATACACGGTTTTTCCGTTGTAAATCTCGGATGAAATAGCGATGAAAGTTTTATTCATCAAGAATATACAAGGCATCATTATAACCAAGACTTCGTAGAAATGGCTCTACTTCGGTATCTAAAAATCTTAAAAAATCATAAGTATAAGTATAGGGATTTTGAATATCCTTTCTACCCCGCCATTTTTTAATCTTGTCCGCTAACTCAATCGCTTTATCCATCACTTCTGTTTTCATAATATTTATCATTATATCCTTCAAAATTAATTATCGACTGACACGCATGACACATTGGTTGCGGTATAACTCCACGTATCGCTGAACGACACCGCCCACATACAGTAATATCGACTAGCAATAAGTTCGCTTCACTAGGTCTATGCAATTTCTTACAGCATCTATCACAAAATGGCTCAAACTCTTTTATAGGCGAAGTTGACTTACCACAATTACAGCAATACAGATATATCGCGTTCTTATAATTACCGTCAATATCACACGCCATAACAAATTCAGCATCGCGTAACTCACACATTCATTCACCTATCAACTCACGCCAAATTAACCCCGGTACATACGTAATTATTAACTGCGGCTTACTACATAATAACTTTGCAGTAATCACAGCTTGCGTATGAAACTTGATAGCCTCATTTTGTATACTAATTATATCCTTACCCCATAGCACAGCTTGTGGTGGTGTCATCGCAAACACGCCGCAACTTTTACAGCGAACTGTTTGAAGTAGTAGTACAGGGATATAATCCTGCGGTTGCGTACCATTACCAAGAATATTAAGACCTGAAAGACCTGTTTTATTTTCTTTCATACTATTTATTAATCACCATTTCGATATTTAACAATGCCCGATATAGAGCATTAATGGCCGGTATCAATTGCTTGCTTCGTTCATCATCACACTTGAAATAAACATTGGTAGTATCTCGCCATACCTCAATCTCTTTATCGAATACTAAATCACAGTTGAACTCATCGGTAAGAATCTTATTTACGATGCGATAATCAAAACTCCCCGGTGGTAAGTTTGTAAAGACTGTTGTTCCTTCATTTCTCATAGCTAATCACCAATTCCACGTAACGGTTTTTCCTTGCGTCTTGCTTTATCTCAAACTCCGGCCAAATATTTTTGATTATATCCGCGTCAGCAGTTGCGGTAAAGATCATGCATTGATCTTGCGGCATGGTGCGGAAATAGAAGCGTTTTTGTTTAGCGGTAAGATCGTAGAAGATCGCGCGGGTTTTGTCTAATGCTTCGCTGAAAAGTTTGTGTTCACTCATTTTGATTTTGTTCGTCTTTTCCGTTTTGTTACAGGCTTTTTATACCATTCATCTACAACGGTCTGCTTGACCCATAAATTCAGATATTCAGATATAGCCAAAAGATGCATAAAACTCATACCGTTATTTGATATACTCATTTTATCATCGTCGGCAAGTGTAATTATCAATTCTTTAATCATTTTAATTTTTCTCAACTATAAAACAACTCCCTAAACCAAGCCCAAAACTCTGATTCTTGCACATCACCGAAACCGTAATCATCTAACTCAAATGCTTCAAATGCTTCGTTCCAGTTAAATTTTCTACCCGCCGCTTTCGATGCCGGTGAGATACCATCTTCGTTGTACCCTTGAAATAATCTATACTTTTGACTAGGCGATAAATTCGCCATTAATTGTCGAGCATGACGTACGCCTAATTCTAGATCAATCTCACCATTGGCAACCGCTCTGCGAAAATCATTCTGATAATTAACATCCTCGATAACATCAATTGCGCCGGTAAGAAACTTGCCTAACCTTTCAACTTCTTTAATATCAATGCCAAACTCATCTTGTAAGTCTCTTGATAAAATAAGGTCTGAATATCCACGGTCAACTTCTGCACCTTCATAGATATTTAATTGACCACCTGAAACGTACTTATCTAAAATATCAACACCGGTGTCTAGTACTTCCGAAACATCGTCAATGCTTCCGAGCATATTAGCAAGGATCGCGGCCTTGTCAACCAATTCACCCCGGCGAAGATACTGCTCCGGCCCAACCGTTCCCGGTGCTTGCGGCTTAGGGTGTTCTTTAGCGTACTTTTTATATAACTGATGGAAAGGAGCAAGGCGTTCTTTTCGTGTAAGCGGTTGTACAGCCGCTTTCTCAAGTTTAGCGCGTACCTTTTCTTCTTGCTTTGGTAAAATCGGTGTCGGTAACTTACGATGTTTTCTTGCGTAATAATCACGTTGATATTCTTCTAAATCTTTAAGACGTTGTAGACGGAGTTTAGCCCGATCTGGGTGAAGTCGAGCCATTTATCGTGAAAGTACCCAAAGAAAAACAATCATTACAAGCACAAACAACAGCAAACCCAAACCGTCCGCGTGTTTATCTACCAAGCAAAAAAAGGTTTGACATTGCTCGATACAAGGTTGCTGTATATTTTCCATATTAAAAGCGGTTTTCTAGGATAACCGCAAACCTTCCCCTTGAAAAACTACTTCTTACCTACCGCTTGATAAGACGTTCTACGCCGTAATATGATCGCCGTGTTACCGGCTTTCTTATAACGGGCATCCTCAACAAATTCATAGCCCATTAATGGTTTTTCCATAATACCGCGTAGCTTTGTAAAACGATTAGCAAACGCATCATTAAAAGGATTTGAGCCCTTAAGAACTGTAAACTGTTCGCCCGCTTCTTTATCGCCTTCGGCCCATTCACAGACAAACGAAACACACGCCTTTGTCTGTTCCGTTTTCGCATCGGGAATTTGCCGAAATGCCGCATCAAGAATGTTTAGCGGACGATTAAGAATTTCAGAGCTTTTGTACTGAGGCAAGGCGTTCGCCTCAATCTCATGTTCAATAGCAATAATGTCTTGAATCATTTCAAGACGTTGCGCCGGTTCTAATTCACTTAGATTAAATCCGGTTGTTTCATTCGGTTGTTGAAATTGTGCAATTGCTGTTTTATTTGCTTCTGCAATAGCGTTATCTTCCGTTGCTGTTTCTGTTGACATATATAATGTATTTTCCTTTTCGTTGTAATAGCCGTTTTCGGTATCGGCAACCCGTATTAATAAACACGCAAAAACCATTGGCACATCATACCAATGGCTTTAACTTATTTATTAAATTACTCATTGCTTCATCTTTATGATATTTACAATGGCATAAACCGTATTCTGCATATACTAATGCTTCTTTATTAGATAAGTGAAAGCTCCATATATCATTCACATTCCATCGAAAAAATGGCTCATTAAACCGTCGGTCTAAATACATAATACTACCAATTAAAAACCCAAACCATGACATTAATGCAGTAAAATAGACAAATTTATCCGGTTGGCTTGGCTCAAGCATCGCATAATCAATATCAATCTGACCAAAATCTGCTAAACATCTAGCATAAGAAAAAAGACAGCCTATTAAATATAGACCGCCAATTATATTAATAAAGATAATGGTATCCACGTTAAACATTGTTCAACATTCTCCCGATCTTTTGGATGTGTACCCAAAACTCTAGAATCTGATTATGGGCCTAAAAGCAGGGAAAGTCAAGAAAAATCAATACCTTACAAAAGAATAATGTATTCTAGGTACGATTTTCCTTGACACCCCTATATAGAGTGTGTCATAATGACTCTGATGGTTGGGTTTGAAACTTCGGTTTCTCTGAGCGGCCTAACAAGACTGTTCCCCAACCATCTACCTACGATCTTTGAATAGAAAGCAAGCATACCATTCCGAAACTCTAGAAAATTCTTGTTTTCTGCACCCTTCAAAGATCATCTCCAAAGTAAAAAACGGGCATTAGTTAAGCCCGTTTTTTATTGTCTTAAATTAATGATTTTGCTTGACAATTAGTGCTAATTAACTCATAATAATTACGGCTAACAAAGCTAGAAATTTATCAATGGAGAAAAATCAGAAAATGACAAAAACACAAATACCAATCGGTGAAGTACCCGCCAAAACAAAACTGGCCCCCGGCTCAAGTTTGGCGGCTCAAGCCAAGCAATTAATCTTGGCACTCAATGTTGAGATTCCCAAAGGTCTGGCAAAGATCAATGCGTTCCTACCGGAAGATGATGCACCCTATAAGATTGACGAGATCATAACCGAGCATACCGCCGATTGGCTGGCAGACGTTGCGAGACAGTTTGCAACATCGCAACGGGGTCTACCGCTTGCTACGCAGTTGGCAAATATCGGTACGGAGATCACCGCACATTGGCAGGATATGCCCGTTGTAAACGGCAAGGTAACACCTGATAGAATGTGGCAAGATGAGGCAACGAAATTGCTTAATAAACGGTCAAGCATCGAACGTGCTATAAGGATCGCTTCGGAAAAGGAAACAGAAGCAACAGCCCCGGTCGATGCTTCGATAGAAACAAATTCACCGCCCGCCTAACGCCTGCTACTTTCAACTCACCTAAAGGCCCGCCTGACTAGCGGGCCTTTCTTATGAGTGAAAATTTCGCGTTAATTTAATTGAAAAAATATGTGTTACTTGTAAAATAACGCTTGACTTTTGAGTTGCAATAACCGATAATACTTGTATCGAGTAAACCGAAATAAAACGGATAAGGTGAAAAAATGACAGTAGCAGAATTAATTAAACAATTGGAAGCCACAGAGCAAAACGCAGAAGTTGAGATAGTAATTCATCAACACAATAAAATATACCCAATAGCTTATGTACCTGTTGCCCCGACGTCTTATCCGGTGGTCAACGGCCCGCATAAAGGTGCAAACAACGAAACGTTATATGTTAGAATTAACGTTGCATTACCGGATAATATAAAAACAAGAGAAATAAAAGAAGTGAAAGCGTTCTAAAATCACATCAACAAATCGGCTTAGACCACACCTAAGCCGATTATGTTAAACACGTTTAACAAAACGCACTAATTTACAGTAATCCATTTCAAAAGTATCATCGTAACTCAATTCAGAAGTCTAGTCGTTAGCCGATCTAATTCATTGATCGTAAGAGAATCAGAAAGAGTAGTTGGGGTGGGGGTCTGGC
>OCZT010007799.1_pt1 | contig 10448 bp, 5 predicted proteins | sample 1539031 | NCBI WGS metagenome assembly OCZT01 (sample SAMEA3539308, study PRJEB22396) | soil metagenome | biome: tundra; feature: field; material: soil | place: USA | collected 2010-05 | depth 0.15 m
TCTGGGCGCGCGCCATCGCCTTCCGCAACAACGGCGTCACGGTCGTGATGGTGTCGCTGGACAGCATAGGCATCTTCCACGAGAAGTTCATTGAGGTGAGGAAAATGATCGATCCATCGCTGGGCATCGATCACGTGATGTTCTCCTCTTTGCACGACCACGAGGCGCCGGACACCATGGGGATCTGGAGTTATTCAGTTATCCGCCCGCGCTTCGACCGCAAATACATGGAGTTGGTGCAGCGGGCGTGCAAAGAGGCTGTAGAGGAAGCGGCGAGGAATCTCCAGCCGGCGGACACAATCCTGGCGCAGGTGACTGCGGGACCCGACGGCTACGTGGACGACAGCCGCAAACCGATCGTTTATGACAACGTGATCCGATGCGCCCGTTTTGTGAAGAAAGGGACCGACGACACCATCGCGACGATGGTGGAGTGGGGCTGCCACCCTGAAACGCTAGGGGGCGCCAATTCACTGCTGACTTCCGACTTCAGCGGCTATTGGCGTGACGCGGTGGAGAACGGTGTGCCCGATCCCAATGGCGTGAAGGGGCTGGGGGGAATATGCATTTATTTCCAGGGCTTGCTGGGCGGCCTGATGACGCAGCTCCACACCACAGTCCCTCACCGTAACGGCGTGGACAAATTCAAGGATGCCAGCTTCGAGAAGGCCCAGGCACTGGGGGAGAACCTTGCCATCTTAACGGTCAATGCGTTGCGCGGGGATAAGGCCTGGCACCCTGCCGACACCCGGGTCGCCATTGCTGCCAAGACCATCTTCGTGCCCATGTCCGGCCTCTTCGGATGCGGCGTCTTCCTGGGGTTGGTCCATCCGGGCTGGTATTGGGGAAAGGGCAAGACCGAGTTGGACGTAATCCGGATCGGCGACCTGGAGATTCTAACCGTCCCCGGCGAGATGTATCCGGAGATTGCCGAGGGCGGCATCGAGTCTCCTGAGGGAGCGGACTATCCGAGCCCACCTATCGAAGTGCCTCCATTGCGTTCCCAGATGAAGGGCAGGCTGAACATGATGGTAGGGCTGGCCAATGACGAACTGGGCTACATTATTCCCAAGAGCCAGTGGGACAAGAAACCGCCCTACGCCTACGGCCGGACCAAGTCACCTCAATACGGTGAGGAAAACTCCCCCGGCCCCGATGTCGCGCCGACCATTCACCGCGAAGCACTGGCCCTGCTGAAGCAGTTTCATGGCGCGCAGTGACTAACGACTCGCCAGCGGAAGGCGATAGCAGGCGGCCTCCTTGTCGTTCCGCACCAATAGATACTGGCCGGCGAGCGCGGGCGGGTTCCAGGTTTTCCCCTTGAGAGCTGAAAAGTGTGTCAGCTCCCGGGGTTCCTGTGGATTGGGGTCCAATAGCAGGACTTCACCCGACTCGGCGGTGAGCAGCAGCACATCCCCCACCAGGATTTCCTGACCGTGACCGTAGCGGCCTTCCTTCCATTTCAACTCGCCGCTTGAGGCGTCGAGACAAACCATTATCCCATCGTCGAGGCCGTAGATATAGCCGTCGCGATAGATGAGGTTGGTGAACTTGGCTTTGAGCCGGTTCGACTTCCAGATGCGGATGGCGGCGAATTGCCCGGCGGAATCTCTTTGAATCTTCAGGAGTTCACTGCCCACGCCGTAGCCGCTTGATACCAGCAGACGGTCGTCGGGGATCACGATTGGCATCGAGACGTGGGGATGTCCGCCGGGCCAGTGATATTTCCAGAGGTTGGTGCCAGTAGCCGGGTCGTGGGCGGAAACCCCGCCGGAGTTGAAGATTAGAATCTGGGCCACGCCGGCCAGGGTGACCAGGCAAGGCGAGCTGTATCCAGCCCCGTCGGTGCCCGAGCCCCAAACAAAGTCGCCCGTTGCCGCGCGGTAGGCGACCAACGAGCGGTTATCCCTCCCGCCCGCGCTGACCACGACGAGGTCGTCCGCAATTAGCGGAGAGCAACTCACGCCCCATTCGTCAACCTTGGCTTGATTATCCCGCATGATGTCCTTTGACCAAAGGAGCTTTCCTGTTTCCCAATCCAGGCAGTTCAGGATGCCGGTTGAGCCCAGGGCATACACGCGTTGGCCGGCGACCGTGGGAGTGGCGCGCGGACCTTCGCCGGCGAGCGGGGATTGGAAATGAGCCGGGTAAGCATAGGACCAAATCGGTGCGCCGCAGAGCAGGTCGTAACAAATCACGGCTTCATTCTCTCCGCGCTGTTCCTGGGTTATGGCACGGCTGCCGGCTACGGCGAAACCGGACCATCCGGGTCCGACCGCATGGAGCCAGAGGCGCTGCGGCGCTTGCGCTTTCCAGTCACGCGCTAACCGCGGCTGCTCGACCATGCTGTTTCGATGTGGACCAAGGAATTGAGGGTAGTCATTGGTGAATTCATTCAAACTGGCCGCGACGGGGCTCAATACTGGTTTGGTTCGCTCGTCGAGCGAGGCCAAGGACGGGGGTTCCCAGCGCCACTGGAAGATCGGCACCAGATCGCCGGTAACGCCGTGGAACCGGAATAAAGCCATGACCAAAAGAATGAGGCCGAGCACTCCGCCAAACACCCCAAGCCGGACCCGCCACCGCAATCTCGACAGGAAGAGACACCAGAGGAGGAGCAGGAACAAAGTGAAAACCCCGATGATGGCCGTGGCGATGTTCCGGTCCTGACGCTGCCGCCCATAGGATTGCCACACCCAAATAACCGCACCTGCCGCCAACACTAGAATAACGGCAACCGGCCACCAGCGGATGCGGCGCCGGGGCCCGAGATTGGCGGATTGGTCCATTTTCTGGTCTGAAGAGTGGGTCATGTAATGCTGTCCGGCTACAGTAGCAGGTTATGCAGATGTCGGCGACGCAAATAGTGAGGGGGGAGAGGGGGAGGAAAAGGGTAAAAAATTGTTGTTGACAAGGCTCACGCCCCATTAGAATATATGGGCGTCATTGTTAACCGTTGTGTTAAGACATGACTTATTACCTCTGGTTGTTCACTATGGTCGCATAACAAAATAAGGCTGGAAATATGAGAAACCCATCCCATGAATCACGCGTTTGCGCTAGCGAGTATCGTCCCGGTCCTGCCCACAAGAAGACATGGCTTGCCGTCCTTCTTGGCTTGGCTACCGTATCCGGCCTGCAGGCCATGGTGCTGGACAATTTCAACGGTCCAAAGACCGGATGGACGGACACATTAAATGGAGGGTCGGTTCTCCAATCGGGCGGCGAATTCACAGTCACTACCGCCAATCCTGGCGGGTCGCTGACGTACAGCAAAAAGACCTCCAGTTCGTTTACGAATGCAGCCGGTCACACCCTGGAGTTCCGGGTTGACTTGGACTCGGTCACTCCGGGCACCGCCAACACCAACCCGCTGGCGATCCTGGCGTGGGTGCCTGCCGGCGATGCGGTGCTGGCCGGCGGCTATAGCATTTCCGTCGGTGCAGCCGACGTGCTGATCCAAAAGGGAGGGACAATACTTTACGCCACCAACTTCACTGCGGCGGGCACAAACCTGCAAAACGCCAATATCACCATAGCCTTGCGCATGACGTCATCCGGCAGCGCCGTGACGGTGAATGCCCGGGTGTACAAGCGGATCGCCAACGGGCTAATCGGGCAATACTTTACCACACTCTTCGAGTATACGGTGGTGGATTCTGCCGGCCTGATTGGGGGTGCGGGCGGGAACGCGGCTCTCGGGGTCAAGAACCAAGCCTCGGCCAGCGGCGCAGCGGCTGCGTTTTCCAATCTCCAGGTGTTCGATACCGTTACCACGGTCCTGGATACCTTCAGCAGCGGCACGCTCGACACGACAAAGTGGACGGTCTATAAGAAGAATCCCGGTCTGGGCGATTCCGTGACGGTGGGGCCAAGCGGGTTGGACATCCTGGCGACGGTTGCGGACCCGAGTGGCGGTTTCGCTGCCCTGTACACCGCGAACACCACTTACACGATCGTTGACGGAGGGCAGGTGGAATTCCAACTCGACATCGTCAATAACCTCACCGGAGATGCGAATGGCTATTCTGCTCTCGGATATCTCCCGGCGGCCAACCCCACATATATCAACGGCATAATCGAGTATCACGTCGCCCACGATATTATTGGTCACACAACTGTTGTTAACGGGAAAGGTTATAACGAGTGGTGGGGTGGGCGGAACGATATTCAACCGCCGTACGCACCTCCCGGCTGCCGCTACACCCTGACCATGACCGGGGAGGGCAGCAACTGCCGAATCGAGACTCGAATTGAGGATCTGAGCGTGGCGGATGTGAATAATCCTGCTCGTCTTGTCTGGCAGACCGAATTTGTGGACACCCCGGCCGCCGACCCTGGCCTGAACGAGGACACCCTTGGCAACCTAGCCCCATATCTCAACTCTCCTGACGGACGATTTGCAATTTCAACCTTCAATTCCGGCGCAGTTCCGGTTGCGTTCGGTGGTACTTCTCCTAATTGGGCAGAGGTTATTTACAGCAATGCGGTAGTTCGTCAGACACTCCCGGGAAAGACCGCGCCCATTCTTGCGAACGTCGTGCCTGCCTATTCGGCGAACTTCCTCGCGAGCACCAATGTGCTTTCGTTCGATGCGAGCGACGCGGCGAACCTGCCCCTTAGTGGTTTGTCCATAACGCTGAATGGCGTGACGTATGCCAACGGTTCGCCGGGGGTCACGATTACCCCGAGCGGTTCGACCTCGACCACCCGGCACTTTGCCCTGGCGGGCGCGCTGACGGCGAATGTGAACTATGTCGGCAGCGCTCAGGCTACCGATGCCAACGGCCTTAGTACCAGTTTCCCACTGGTGTTCGATACATTCTTGACGAACGACTATGTGATTGAAGCCGAGGAATTCAACTTCAGCGCAGACGGGGGCGTTAGCGGCGGCGCGTTCATTGACAATCCGGTCCTGATCGCCGACGGCACGTCGAACCCGAACGCTTACAATGGCCAAACCGGCATAGCGGAGGTGGACTACCACGACAACCGCGGTCCCGGGACTGGGGTTCAGGACGCAAACCACACCTTCCGTTGGAATGATCCGGTTTACACCTCCCATTCGTCCGATCCGGCGCGGGCCAAGTACGTGAACGCCGGCGGTATCAGTGCAGGCTACTATGAAACGGAGGTGACCGATATCTACGACGGCGATTGGCTTAACTACACCCACACCTATCCGGCGGGGACATACAATGTCTTTTTGCGGCAGGCTACCTTCAAACTGTTGAACTCGCTCGTCACCCTGGAACGGGTGACGGGTGATCCGACGACCACCAGCCAGACGAATACCATCCTCGGCAACTTTGCCGCGTCGCCCACAGGAATCGGGCTCTTTGTGAACGTGCCGCTCACCGATGGGACGGGTAATCCGGTCGTCCTGCGATTTTCGGGTGGCGTGGACACGCTCCAATTGCATAACCGCGTCACCGGAAATGCCAACCTCGACGTTGGAAGTCTGGAACAGAATTATCTGGTGCTCGTCCCGGTGGCCGACCCCGGCACATTAAGGCCCGCAGTGTCGCTGGTCACACCGTCGGCCAATTCGACGTTGAATTCCGCGGCGCCAGTAACCACCGCCGCGATCGCAAATCGGGATACCAGCGTGAATCTTGCGAGTATCATTCTGCAGATCAACGGCAGCACGGTCGCGGCGACCATCACCCCGACCAACAACGGGGCTTATGTCTCCTACGCCCTTCCGTACCCGCTGCCGGCACCCAACTCAATGTTGACCAACACGCTGATCTTCAAGGACAGCGGGAATGTATTTCAGACTAACACGTGGACCTGGATGCTCGCCTATACCTATTTGCCCGCGGCTAACAGCCTCCCTGTCGGGAGCCTGAGCGTGCCGGGCTTTGACGCCCGGATGGTCCAGAGTTCGGCTGCGAACATGGGAGGCACCGGAGGCCTGAATAACAGCATGGCCTCGGCCTTAGCCGTGCTGGCTATTCCACCGCAATACCCCGTGGACCTCACCTCCGCCAGCGTCGTGCAAAATGTGGCTTGGGACCTTAACGGAAGTGCCTTCGGAGCGACGGCCAACTTCCCCGGTTTGTGTCTCCCGCCGGCCAACATCAACAGCTTTGCCGTCGAGACCTTCGCTTATCTGCAGCTCACGGCTGGCCTGCACCGCTTCTATGTGGACAGCGATGATACCGTCGGCTTCTATTCGGGTACGAACGTGGTGGACAAGTCGATAGTCCTGTTGGAGACCACGGGTGTGGTCCACCAGAGCTTTGATTTCATCGTCGGTGCGGACGGGTTGTATCCCTTCCATATCGTTTATCAACAGGGCGGGGGCGGCGCTTACCTTGTCCTCAATTCAGTGAATCTGAGCAACGGCACCACAAACTTGGTGAACTCTGCTGGCGGCGTCAACGCCTACTATCCACTCGTGTGCCAGTCGTCGGCGTCGCTCGCAGGGCCGTTCACCGCAGATCCCGCGGCCAACGCCGGGAATGTCATTACGACGGCAGGCGTGTCTTGCGACGGCACTGGCACCGCTTTGAACCAGTCGTTGACGGGCGGGACGGTGACTGTCCCGATCTCCGGCTCGGCGAAGCTCTACCGCTTGGATGGACCGCGGTCGAGCAAGATTACTGGTATCACAAAGAATGGTTCAAATGTTGTCATTACCTATCAGGCCCAGTAAGCTAACGGTTACTCACAGAACGGCTGGCCAGTACTCTGGCCAGCCAGCTTTAATACTATGAAACAAATCATCCTCATCACCGCCTTAATCGCGAGTCTCGCCGCTGCGCAGGCTCAGGAGCAACTATCACGTCAGGAATCGCTCAAATACGCCTTTATCGTTAGCGCCGACTTGACGGAGATGCTTAAGACGCCAATCCCTACCGATCCGGACGTAAAGCGTCCGGTCGCCCTTCATGACGGCGACTACGGTGGCATGGTGCTGCCGGAGAGTAAACTCCGAGCCGAGGTGTTTTCCAAGGCGGGCAAGGAAGTGGCGCCCGTTGGGCAGCTCTGGTTGTTGAAGCTCGTTCCTATGAATGACGGCCAGGCTGTTCCGTCCAGCAAGCTCCGGATGGTTGAAGCGAGCAGCGAGGAAGGCCGTGCCACGGTGCCTTGCTGCGCGCTGGGCGTGCGCAAGGTCGCCGAGGGAGGTCTGGAACTGCTGGTCTTTGGGAAGGACAAGGAGCCGGTTCTCCACGCCCCCATCCAGACCATCTCCCGCCAGCAGGAAAACCCCATCGAAATGACCGCCGAGCGGAAGGATGATGGCGGCCTCATTACCTTGAGGTTCTTGGGGAAGTACGAAGCGAGTTTCATGGTGACGGACCCCGACAAGAACTGAAGCGCTTTGCGCAGCCTGCATCTGCCCGTTCACCATACTTGGCCTGATTAGGGGAGAAATGTGGCAAGGCAGCACGCGAGGTTAGCCAATCCGCCGCGCAGGATGCTTTTGTGCCTGGGCTGCCTGCTCGGGCTCGTGTCGGCCCTTCCGGCACAGAATATTGGCAACCATCCGGCCGCCTATGATCAGCAGGGCGTCTTGTTACCCTGGACGCCTTGGCGCGACGCCATCCAGCGTGAGGTCAACTGGTATCTGAACTGCCCCGTCGAGAACGGCTACCCGCGGTTCGTTTATACGACCTTCATGGACGGCAATTATCAGCCGATGGCAAAGAACGCGAGCTTCATACCTGCCATGCAGGACGGCATGGGGATCATTTCTTACCTGAAATATTACGCGTACCAGGGAAAGAAGGATCCGCGGGTGTTGCGGATCGCCCGCTACCTGGGGGATTACCTCGTCAAAGAGGCCAACACTCCTGACGAGGGCAAGTACCCGCGCTTCACTCGTTCGACCGGCTGGCGAGCGAAGTTCCCGCAACCGGCGGACTGCGGTTCACAGGACGACCAGCCTTACGAGATCGAGCCGGACAAGGGAGGCATCGCCGGCTATGCCCTGGTGCTGCTCTACGAGGAGACCAGGGACGAGAAATACCTCCAGCAGGCTCTGCAAAACGCACGTGTGCTGGCGGCCAACCGGGTCGAAGGAACGGCGACGAATTCACCCTGGCCATTCCGTGTGGACTACCGCACCGGGGCGGGCCGCGGTGCGGTCTGCGGCAATACGGCTTTCAATCTACGGCTGTTCGACAAGCTGATCGCGCTCGGCCATCAGGAATTCCAGGCACCACGGGACAGCCTCTGGGCGTGGATTAAACATTTCCAGCTTCCCGACCTGGCGAAGGATGGGATGCTCTGGGTCCAGTTCTTCGAAGACCATTCCGAGCCGGATAACCGCACTGCCTGGGCGCCGCTCAATCTCGCCCGCTACCTGCTGGAGCAGAAAGAAGCACTCGATGGCGATTGGCAGCAGGACGCGAAGCGATTGATCGACTTCACCAACCTCCGCTTTACCGGCATACGCAGCGGCATCTCAATCTGCGGTGAACAGACGCACGACCGGGAACCCTGGGGAGGCATTCTGTCCACCTACGGCGCGGTGCTCGCCGTGTACACCAAAGCCACGGGCTCAAATGAATTCAAGGGCCTAGCTTACCAGGCCTTGAACTTCTGCCTTTATGCGGTCAACGATGATGGTTGCCCCGGCCAGCGCGCCACCGGCCCAAGCCGGGGCGGCTGGCAGGAAGATGCCCACACCGACAAGCTGCACAATATCCTTGATGCCATCGCCGCGTTCCCCGAATGGGCTAATTGAGGTGCGGCGACACCGATTGGCACGCTGTCAGAGCTTCTGCAGCTCGAAATGATGCGACTTGGGCTGGCGAGCGGCGTTAATTTGGGCTTCGGTCTCAGCGATCTGGCTGTCTTGTCGCGCCAACTCGGCGGCACGCTTGCTCTCAACTTCAGGCGATTGCGCCCAGCCAGGGAACTCGTAAAGCTGAACCGCTCGCCATCGTTGGTAGAACTGGTTGTTTTTCTGGAATACCAGGGCCAGCACTTCCTTGGCCTGCTTGGTGATCGGCCCGGCGCTGATTGCCAGGTTCCAGCCTTTGGCCAACTCTTCGCTGCTCGCCTTACCTACCGATTCGCCATCGATGCTCAGCTCATAGGTTCCCGCCGGCAAAGCCGTGACCTGTAGCTCGTACCGATCCAGATCCTGGAGGATTGGCGCCAGCTTGAGCGCGGGCTCCGCCTTGGCGTCCACCGGCATCGGCAGCGCATCGTCTGATCGATCAAAGGCGACGGTTCCCGTGCCCACCTTCAGGTTGGTAACCCGGCAGCCGTCCGCGGCCACAACTTTTCCCGCTGCACCGTCAATTTCCGCCTTCGAGACCAGGGCCGTTGCGCCGAGCCCTTTCAAGATGGCCCACGCCATGATCGTGTGGCCTGCGGGACCAGGGTGAACGGCGTCGCCGCCGCCGATGAAAGCTGCCGGGTCAGCCGCCCGCTCGCGCAGCATGATCGCCATGTAAGGATCAAACTGATCCACAAAAGTGGCGCCTTGTTTGGCGGCCACGTCTTTGAGCCCATCGGAGAACTGGCGCAACGATTGGTTCTTTACGTCCTTGTCGGGATCGGGCCGCTTTTCCTCGATCGGTTGCGAAGTTAAAAAGGCCACGCGCGCCCCGTTAGCTTGGAGCACCTTGGCCAATTGGGCCTGGCTGCGAACGTAGGCCCCGAAGATGTCCTCGCGAAACTTCTGATAAGCGTGATCATTCATTCCGAATTTGATGGTTACCACCGTCGGTTTAAGTGGCAGAACGTCGCGGGTAAGGCCGCGGCCGACGGAATCCTCAACCATCTTCTGCTGGCCGGCCTCATCGGCGGCAAAAAGCTGCTTTTCATCCGGGTGCGCGCGCTGGCGCAGCCAGGATGTGTCACCGCCCCAGCCGACGTTGCGGAACCAGAGCTTCCAGTCCGGGTGCCGGGTGAGGGCGTAGGCCTCAATGTAGGTCGTGTAAAGACGCTGCTCAGTGATGCTGTCACCGAGAAAAACGACGCGATCGCCGTCCTTAATGAAAAACTCGCCGGCGACTACACTGGAGGCCAGAAATGCTGGGGCCACCAGGATGAACAACAGTTTGCGAAATGCGGATTTCATCTTGAGGTCAGGCTAGCCCGGCGGGGCCGGGAATGGCAAGCTCCCGATTCAAGGCGCGGCAGCGCATCATCCAAGAGGCAGGTTCTCTCTGTGTCTCACGGGTTCACTGTCCACTTGCCGGCGGTTTCCACCACTTCACGCATCGCGGCCTCGTTTCGCTCGAAGGACTCCACCATGTTGAACTGCACCCGGGCGCGGTCGGCGCTATGACCAGGGCGATGGATCTTGAAGTAGCGGTCCCCGGCCAGGTGGTCCGCCAGGAACCGAATGCCTATCTCGAAGGTGATCAGCTTAGCGCAGAAGACCAGGTGTCCTTTCTCCACGGGATTGAGGAAGTCGCCCGCAGATGCCAGATACCCATCCACCAGCGCCTTGAACATCTCCGGGCGCAGGTCGTGTTGCG
>OCZT010007800.1_pt1 | contig 10448 bp, 11 predicted proteins | sample 1539031 | NCBI WGS metagenome assembly OCZT01 (sample SAMEA3539308, study PRJEB22396) | soil metagenome | biome: tundra; feature: field; material: soil | place: USA | collected 2010-05 | depth 0.15 m
GTGTGGGTGAGTGAGATCGAGGTTGTGGTACTGGATCAGGTTCTCGGCGAAACCGCCCAGGAACGACCCGACAACCCCGAGGGCGATGGTGGCGAGCAGGCCCATCGGATCCCGGCCCGGGACCAGCAACCGGGCGATGGCACCGGCGATCAGGCCGATGATCAGCAGGACAATCAGAAATACGACCATGCTGCGACAGCTACCCATATCGGCGTCGGCCATGCGGGCGCGGCTTGGCGCTTCCATGTGAGCCCCTCGGGCGCTTTCCACGGGACCCCCTGGGCGCTTCCATGGGACCGTCTCGGGCGCTCCAGGTGCCCGGATCTGCCCGGGTTCCCGTTTGGCGTGCCCCGCTGCGGTGCGCTACGGTTCAGTGTCTGGCCCCGTCGTCTAGTGGCCCAGGACGCCGCCCTCTCAAGGCGGTAGCGCCGGTTCAAATCCGGTCGGGGCTACTCATGTAGTAGCAGGTGAAGGACCTGATCGCCGGTTCCGGTGGTCGGGTCCTTGATCATTTGCAGGGCGCTTGTCCGCACGTTCCGCCGGTGCCGTTCCACGATCGATGGCGTCGGCGCCGACAGGCGGGGGTCCTGCCGCCGCGTGGCATGGGCCAGGATGGGGCCCCGGGCCGGGTGCGTTTGAGGGGTGGTCATGCGGGCGATCTGGATCACCAGGGCTGGCGGGCCCGCGGCCTTGGAAGTGCGGGAAACGGCCGATCCCGAGCCTGCCCCGGGCCAGGTGCGCATTCGTGTGCGCGCCGCCGGGCTGTGCTTTGCCGACGTGATGGCCGCGCAGGGGCTGTACCCGGATGCCCCGAAGCCGCCGTGCGTGGTCGGCTACGAGGTGGCGGGCGTGGTCGACGCGCTCGGTCAGGGCACCGAAGGGTACGCGGAAGGCCGGCGCGTGCTTGCCCTGGTGCATTTCGGGGGGCATGCCGACGTCGTGTGCGTGCCTGCGGAGCAGGTGTTCGAGATCCCGGACGGCATGAGTTTCGAGGAAGCAGCCGCGATCCCGCTCAACTACCTCACCGCCTACCACCTGTTGTTCCGCGTAGCCTGCATCCGCCCTGGCGAACGCGTGCTCCTGCACATGGCCGCCGGCGGGGTAGGGATCGCGGTCCTGCAACTGTGCCGTACCGTCGGGGAGCTGGTGACCTTCGGCACGGCCTCGGCCGCCAAGCACGAGGTGCTGCGGGCCGAGGGCTGCACGCACCCCATCGACTACCACGCCGTCGATTACGCGGCCGAGGTCCGCCGGCTGACCGGCGGCGAAGGTGTCGACGTGGTCCTCGACCCGCTCGGCGGCAGGGACTGGAAGAAGGGCCTGAAACTGCTGCGCCCGTGCGGCCGGCTCGTCGCGTTCGGGTTCGCCAACCTGGCCAGCGGGCAGCGGCGCAACCCGGCCCATGTCGCATCGCAGGCCCTGGGCATCCCGCTCCTGACGCCGTTGCAGCTGATGACGCACAACCGCACACTCAGCGGCGTGAACCTCGGCCACCTGTGGGACGAGACCGCGCTCCTCCGCGAAGAACTCCACGCCGTTCTCGCGCTCTGGAACGCAGGCAGCGTACAGCCCCGCATCGACACGATCTTCCCGTTCACCGAGGCCGCGGCCGCCCACCGCAGGATCCTGCAACGGCAGAACATCGGCAAGATCCTGCTCACACCGTAAACGGCCTCCGGGACAACAGACACCAAGAGCAGAGGTGATACATAGATGATCGCGCGGATATGGCGCGGGTGGGCGCTGCGCCCTGCGGCGGACGACTACCAGGAGCACTATGAACGTGAAGTCGCCGGGCACCTGCGGGCGGTGAGCGGCTTTCGCGGGGCGCGCCTGCTGAGGCAGGAGGAGGATCAGGAGGTCATGTTCACCTCCATCACTTTCTTCAGCGGCCCGGATGCAGTCCGCGGCTTCGCCGGTGAGGACTATGAGTGCGCCGTCGTCGAAGAGGCCGCCCAGCGGGCACTGATCCGGTGGGACGAGCGGGTTACCCACCACGAAGTAGCAATAGATCTCGGTCAGTGAAGCCTCTGAAGCCGACTTGCCCTACGGCTGGAGCCCGCCGGAGTGAACCCCCGGTGGTGTTGCTCAGGAGCCGGGGGCTGGCCAGAACGGCTGGGCCTGGCTGGCGGCAACCCGCATTGACCCGCCGTCAAGGACAAGACCAGCGTTTTGGAGCCCAGAGCCCGGCCATGAGCACCCGATGGTGACCGGCCCTGGCGGCGGCAGCGGCCATATCCACAATGTCAGGCGCACGTCTTCGCGGCCATCCGGGCCACCCGAGCTGCCCTCGAATCCGTTGACGATCAGCATGGGCCCAAGCCCGCTGCGTAGCCCGGCTTCGTCGTCTTGGGCTGCGTTACGCCCGTCGGCGAACTGGACCCGGAAACGCAGCTGCTGAAGGCCCGTGAGACCCTCCGGGTCGCGTGGCGCCGTCTTTCCCGGGAACGTTCCCCGGCCATGGGCCTCCACCTCGACCTCGACGCCGACCGGGAAGGCGAGCACTTGCCGGGCGGCCAGCACGAACCGATCCGACCGTGCGATCAGCACCGGTCCCGTGACATAACCCCCGATCATCTGCGGCGGCATGTACCACTCCGGCAGACGATGGGCGCTGCCATCGTCAGGCGTCTCAGGCACACCCGGAGCGTATGTCTACCGGCGTGCATACCGGTAGAGCCTGCGAGTACCTTGCCGACGAGACGCCGCCAGCTTTTGCCCCCCGCTGTGCTGCTCCGAGCATGAAGGCCGGTAACGCCCACTCGGCGGCTATGAGAGTGCGTCGGACGGACGTGTGCGGTGATGCCCGGCTGGGCGCGACAATACCGGTATGCGGCTGGCTGACAAGGTCCTCGTGCACCAGGCTCACCCCGCCAAGATAGGCGCCGACGTCACGGCCTCAATGGTGTCGAACGTCCTGCTCTGGCGAGGACGACCGAAAATCGCCGTCGCTGCGCGCATCCTTGTGTCCGTGGCCGGCTCAGCCGCCGTGCTCAGCATGGCGAACCTCGACACGCTCGCGAAGACTCGGCGTGGCCAGTATGTGCTGGAACACATGCCGCCATCGGCTCAGGCCATACGGCTGGCAGGCGACACCCTGATGGGATTTGGAGCTCACCGCCACAGCCGTGCGCTTCTCCTCGCTGGTGCGGCCTTCATCGTGGCCGGCTGGTCGCATGCAGCGTGGCCGCAAGCGTCAGGCCAGGTATGACGGCCCTCTGATTGTCACCGATCCCTGGCGCGCGCTCGAACAGGTGCCCGATTTCCTGCGCGGGCGGGGCAGGGTCAGCGAGTCGGCTGTGAACCTGCGTAGGCTGCGGGTGTCTGGCCGATCGCGGCCCGGAAGTCACGGATCAAGTGGGCCTGGTCGGCGTATCCCAGGTCGGCGGCTACTTTCGCCCACGACACCGGCTTACCATCGCGGACCGCTTCGGCCGCCTCAAGCAGTCGATATCGGCGTATCACCCATGTCGGTGACACGCCCGCATAGTGCAGGAACATCCGTTGCAGGGTCCGCTGGCCGATGCCCGTCATATCGCACAGGTCGCTCAGCCGGCGTACAGCCCGGTTGACTTCGGCGAGCCTGGCGACGTCGGCGACCTGCCTGGCGGGGAGCGTCCGCTGCGGATCCACCGCCTGCTCCAGCGCGGTCGCCAGCAATCCGACACGCGAGGCCTCATCCGGCTCGCCGGCGACCTGCCGTAGCAACGCAGCCTCGTCCGCGCTGATGGCCTCACCCAATGGGACGATCCGGTCGGTGAAGTCCGATGCTGATCCGGTGATGAACGCCCCCAGCCCTCCTGGCCTGGTCAGCGCTGCGACTGTCCAGCCTTGCCCGACGAGTACGCGAGTGGTCAGGGCGCGGGCGACGCCGTTCAGGCGGGCTTCTACCGGCTCGGCCTGGCGTTCGCCTGACCGGGCATTGGCATTGCCAATGCTGAAGTTGGCGCCCGGATGAGTGAGCACGTGTTGGCGGTGGACCGTCTCAGGCGGCAGATCCCACCTGACAGCCCAGAAGCGGTCCACCAGCCCGGCCAGCGCAGAGCCCGCCGGATACCGGGTCAGGCGCACCCGCTGGCGCAGCAGCCACGGGTCGAGGATCCCGCGGCTGTCCTGCTCGACTGGGTCCGGCCCGGAGCTGCTCACGCCAGTGACCCTAGCGACTCGGACTGACGCAAATCTTCAAGCCCAGCGCGCACCGGCGTCCGTACCGTAACCACCATGACTACATCAACCGAGGAGACCACCGATCTGCTGGTCACCGTGCTCAGCTACCTCGCACCTGTCGTCGGCGGCATCACCCCCGAGCAACTGCATGATGCGACGCCTTGCACCGAGTACGACGTTGAGCAACTCCGGGATCACGTGCTGGGCTGGCTGACCACTTTCGCAGCCGGCTTCGCTCATCCGAACGGCCAGGCGCCACGGGCCAGCCTCGGCGGATACACGCCGCCCGCCGACGGGGCCGCGGAAGTACGGACCGCGGCCGACAGCCTCGCCCGGGCGATCCGCGGAGGCGCTGCCAGCCGGCCCCTGCGGCTCGGCGACAGCGCCATGCCCGGCGACATGGCGTTGGGCATGATCCTCTGGGAGTACCAGGTGCACGGCTGGGACCTGGCCCGCGCCACCGGCCAGCACTGGTCACCGCCGGCTGCTGCGGCAGAGGAATCGCTGCGGTTCGCGCCGGCCATGCTCACCGGCGACTATCAGGGCGACGGCAAGGCATTCGCAAAGCCGGTGAGCGTACCCGACACGGCGCCAGCCCTAGATCGCCTACTCGGGCTCTCCGGCCGCGACCCCGACTGGCACGCGATCTAAGCCCATCGCACTCACCCGGGCCTCAGCAAGACCGCGCCGAGCCGGGTACTACATCTGGGCCATGGCCTCGGCAGGGCGGATCCTGCCGGTGGAAGGCCCGCAGCGCGATCCGGACGGTAACGTCCATGAGGGACTCATTCAGTAACGGCAGGAGCTGGCCCGGCTGGCGTTACGTGGGAGGAATTGTGTCGTTGATCGCTCGTTTTCAGGTTGACAGCTTCGAGCCGCGGCAAGTAGCCGGACTGGATGCGGAGTGGCTCGGCGTGATGACCTTCGCCAAGACCTTCACGTCAGGGATCATCGGGGAGTCCACGACGCTGTTCATGTCCGCCGGCACGGAAGAGGGCTGCCGGTCGTATGTGGCCACGGAGCGGATTAGCGGCCGTACCGAGGACGGGCGCGAAGGCTGCATTACCGTCCAGCACGGTGGCCTCGAATCAGACCCCGGCTCCTGGTTCGGCCACATCGTGCCCAAGACCGGCGTCGGCGACTTCGCCGACTGGTCCGGCTCAGCGCGGATCATTCATGATGATCAGGGCGCATATTTCGAGATCACGCTCGCCTGATCACTGGACGTGCGCCGATGCGTTTCCCCGGCCTTCGCCGGTGTTCATAGCGTTGGCACGATCCGGCCGGGCTGTGGCGACTGGCGGTCAGCGGGTGCGACACATCGGTAGCCCGGGCCACCGTCGGCCTGGAGGACCCAGGCCAGGTAGACCGATGACGTGATCCAGGCACTCGCGCATCGGCTACCGGAAATCCATCACTGGGCTACCTCACCGTGCCGCACATCTGCGGAGTCCGGCACGGGGGACGCCCGCAGGGACGCTTCTCGTATGGCTTGTGCTGGCCGCCGCCTGGGTGGCCGTTTCTCTGTTCATCCTGCGCGGACGCGCGGAGGTTCCTGGCGACGACGCACGCCCGGCGTCACCGGCGAACGGCACACCGGATTAGCCGCGCTCCGTCGATGATCCGTCGTTGCGGGGGACTGGTGGACTTGTATTCAGGTAGTGCGTGTTCCTCTGGAGAACTTGCTGGGGATGTCACCTTTTGTGGGTCGGGGAACTGCTGGGCGGCTGACCGTAGCTGGGCCGCTGCACCGTGGGTTACCGGTTCTGCGTGGCCGAAACAGGCGATCTCGGTGTCGAGGGCGGCCAGTCGCTGGACGGAAGCGGCTGCCTGAGCGGGGTCCGTATTGAACACGCCGAGCATGATCTGCCCGTCGGGTCGGCGAGCCACCGTGTCCCCAGCGAACAGGACACGTGGCCCGGGAAGGTAGAACGCGACGCTGCCGGGGGTGTGGCCGGGGACGGCCACCGCGACGGCGCCGAAGTTGAGCTCGTCACCGTCGTCCAGTTCGCGATCGATCCGCACGGGCGCTGGCGGCGCCGCCGGTAGCTGGCGGCTGACCTGCTCAAAGATGGGCCGTTCCCAGTCGGCCAGATCCGGGGGCGGCCCAGGCGCCTCGCCGCGGAGGAAAGGCGCGTCGGCGTGGTGCGCGCACACCTCCACGTTGCCCCAGGCGGCGATCTCGGCTGCGGAGCCGGCGTGGTCCGCGTGGAAATGGGTGAGCAGCAGCCGGCGCAGGCCGGCCGGTTCATGGCCGATCCCGCGGATCGCCGTGGCGATCAGCGGCGCGGAGCCGGGGACACTGGTGTCGATGAGGGTCAGGCCGCCGGGATCCTGCCACAGGTAGGCATGCCCGATCGGGAAGCGCAGGAAGTGCAGGCCGGGGATCAACTCGACGACGTCCACACGGTGACGGTAGGACGTCCTGGCCGGCCACGTCCGGATGTCTCGCCATCGGCGAATCGGCTGACCGCGAACACACACGTCTCCCCGCGTCGCGATGGCGCGGCGATACTGAATGTCTGGGTACTGAGAGGCAGGCGGGTTGAGCGACCAGAACAGCCTCAGCTGGCTGGAGCGCGCCAAGCAGGCGGCCTCCGGCGGCGAATAGCCCGGCGCGTCCGGCGGCTCATGCCGACCGCTCCGGGGTGCGGGTGCAGCGGACGCCCAAAGGCGGCGCCGCGGAGAATCGCCCGGCCTCTGCTTGCCTCTGGCAGATCCATCGTTTATCGTCGATTAACGATGGAAGATGTGGAGCCGCTCGGCCGGGCGGTAGCTCAGATGTATGCGACCTGGTTCAGGGCACTGGCCGACGGAACCCGTGTGCAGATCGTCTCGCTGCTCGCCCGGAGCGGTGAGCCGATGACCGTCGGGCAGATCGTGGCCGCTGTCCCGGTAGGTCAGTCAACGGTGTCCGCGCACCTCAGGAAGCTCGCCGAGGTCGGGTTTGTGCTCGCCGAGCAGCGCGGCACGGCCAGCCTCTACCGGATCAACGATGACTGCGTGGAGTGCTTCCCCAGCGCGGCGGACGTGGTCATGAGCCGGCCGGTGCCTGCCGCGCCTGCCGCCGCCCGGTAACAGCTCCTGCCTGGAGGACGACCATGGCATCACCCAGCGACTCACCTGCTGACGAGCAGGTTCGCGCAGCCGTCGCAGACCGTTACTCGCGCCTCGCCCGGGCCGCCCGGTCGGGACAGCAGATCACCGACTGCAGTCCCGGCGCGTTCGCAGCGGGCTCCTTCGGCGCCGCCGGGTACGCCGACACCAGCGAACTACCCGAGGGCGCGGTGCGGGCCAGCCTCGGCTGCGGCAACCCCGTCGCTGTGGCCGACCTGCACCCGGGGGAGATCGTGCTGGACCTCGGCTCCGGCGGCGGCATCGACGTGCTGCTGTCCGCGCGCCGCGTGTCCCCCGGCGGCAATGTATACGGCCTGGACGCCGCGCTTGAGATGATCACCTTGGCCCGCGAGAACGCCGTGCGGGCTGGTGTCACCAACGCCGAGTTCCTGCACGGCCACATCGAGGACATCCCGCTGCCCGACGGTCACGTGGACGTCGTCATCTCCAACTGCGTGATCAACTTGTCGGCCAGCAAGCCCAGCGCACTGGCCGAGGCGTTCCGCGTGCTGCGGCCCAGCGGCAGGCTCGGGATAAGCGACATCATCGCCGACGACGGGCTCGATCCAGCGCAGCGGGCCGAGGCCGAGCAACTGACAGGCTGCACTACCGGGACCCTCACCGCTGGCGAGTACCACCGCCTGCTGCTTGACACCGGGTTCACCGGCATCCGCATCACCCCCGTCCACGACGCCGGGCCCGGCCTGCGATCGGCGGTCATCCAGGCCCGCAGGCCCGGCGCTGCTCCAGGTGTGCTGATCCGGCCCAAGTAGCCAGCCCGGAGGCCTCCGCCTGCGACCATCGGCGGTCACCTGGCGGAATACCAGTTGGCCAGAAGGGGGCGCAGGCGCCGCGTGGCGAACGCGATGCTGGCCGCGACGGCCAGGATCATCGGCCACACCACGGCGGGAACTGCAAAGACAGCGACTGTGAGCATCGCCGCATCCAGCACGGCAGCATGCCGGGTAAGGCAGGCATCATAGGTAGTGTCGCTACCTATGACGATGCTAGCCGGGCGAAGGAGCAGGCGATGCTTACGGCCAGCCGCATCCTGGGTACCGGGGTCGGCTCGGCCGCTCCTGTGTTCCTGGCCTTCCTCGCTGTTCATGTGCTCGGAGGGCTGGCTGCGGTGATCACCGGGGCGGCCGCTGCGCTGGCCCGCAAAGGCAGCCCACGGCACGTGCGCGCGGGCCGCTGGTACTACCGCGCGATCACGGTGGTCTTTGCCACCGCAACGATCCTGGCCGTGATGCGCTGGCGGCAGGACTACCACCTGTTCCTCATCGGCGCGGTAGCGTTTGCGGCCGCGATCATCGGCTATCAGCACCGGCGCCGCCATCGCCCGGGCGACACTGGCCATATCGCCGGCATGGGCATCTCCTACATCGCGATGCTCACCGCGTTCTACGTCGACAATGGTCCCCACCTGCCCCTGTGGGATCGCCTGCCGGCTCTCGCGTTCTGGCTGCTTCCCTCCGCCGTCGGCGCACCGATCATCGCCCGTGCCCTGGCACGAGCCCGGCACGCGACGGCCCGCTCAGGAACACACCCAGACGCGTGACGCCGGAGCATCCTCGGGCGGCCTCGCTGGCCACGGGGATCATCGATCCGGTAGGCGGGCGATCTTTCCCGGCGTGGCCGGCTTGGTGGCCACTATGCTCGCTGACGGAGCGGGACGCGGTCCTGACGGCAGGCGGTGAGCGCAGCTATGGGTGACCTTGAGGCTGGCACGATGGCCGAGAGGCGATCCGCTCCCGCCCGTCGGCCGGCGGTAACGGTCCCGGCATGAGCGAAGGGACCCCGGGCGACAAGCCGGCCGGCGTGGCGCTCGTCGGCGGCCAGCAGCAACCTCACCGACGTGCCCTGTACCGCAGCGCGATGACAATCACCGTGGCAACGGTGCTCGTCGCGGCCGTCGTGGTGTCGTCGGCGTACCTGATCCTCCGTCGCGACCGGGGCTCAGCCTCGGGCCAGGATCTCCGTGCGTCCGGTATCCCGCCGAGCGTCTCGACCAGCCTGGCCAACCTCATGTCGCTCACCCCAGTCCCTGGGGCGCGGGCGCCCGGCTTCACGCTCACCGACCAGCAGGGCCGGACCATGCCGCTGTCGAGCTTCCGGGGCAAGGTAGTCGTCCTGGAGTTCATGGACCCGCATTGCACCGACATCTGCCCGCTCGTGTCGGATGAGTTCATCGACGCCTACCATGACCTCGGGACGCTGGCGGGCCGGGTCGTGTTCGCCGCGGTCAACGTCAACCAGTACCACGCGGCCGTGCGGGACATGGCGCTGTACTCCGGCGAACACGAGCTGAGCACCATACCGAGCTGGCATTTCTTTACCGGGTCTGTGCCGCGGCTGCAGTCCGTCTGGCATGCCTACAACATCGAGGTAGAAGCACCGAACCCGGACGCCGACATCGTCCACACCTCAGCTGTCTATTTCATCGACCCGCAGGGCCGGGAGAAGTTCCTCGCCTCTCCGATGGTTGATCACACCAAGACGAACCAGGCCTACCTCCCAGCCGGCCAGATAACGTCATGGGGCCGCGGGATCGCGCTCATCGCCCGGCAACTCGCCCGGTAGCGGGCTGGTGACTGGTGAACGGTTAGGGCAGGTCGCGGCGTAGTAAGTGTTATGGGGACGGGCCTGGTCACAATGGGCAGCCGGGGCCTGCGGCGGCGCGCCGGCGATGAGCCGGCGGAGCGGGCGCCGTCGGCTCGTCGCGCAAGCCTGCTCCTGAGACACGCGTCGCTGCTCGCTGGTGACGGCCCGTGACCGGCGCCCGAGGGTGCGGCGAGATCCGCCAGGCGCTGGGCGTCTATCTCCTCGGTGCCATCGGCCCTGCCGACCGCAGTGCCGTCAGCAGCCATCTCGCCGGGTGCGCTGATTGCCGGGAGGTGCTGGCCCGGCTGGCCGGGCTGCCAGGCCTCCTCGGCAATGTGCCCACCGCCGATGCGATCAGGCTGGCCACGGAGGAAGCCGATCGGGCTGGCGGGGACGAAGTCCCGCCGGGCGTGACCCTGCCATCGCTGCTGGTCCAGGTGGCCAGGCTCCGCAGGCACCGCCTGTGGCGTCGCCTGGCCCTGACGGCGGCTGCGGTGGTGATCGCGGCTGGCGGCGCGGTGGCCGGGTCGCGCGTGCTCTACCCGCCGGCCGAGCGGCCC
>OCZT010007801.1_pt1 | contig 10448 bp, 6 predicted proteins | sample 1539031 | NCBI WGS metagenome assembly OCZT01 (sample SAMEA3539308, study PRJEB22396) | soil metagenome | biome: tundra; feature: field; material: soil | place: USA | collected 2010-05 | depth 0.15 m
TCCCCGATACATTTTTTGCAAGGATGGGATTCAAGAGCGCATGATATAGTTGAGAACATATATATTTATTCAAATGTTACAAATAATGTAGGATATACCAGTGCACATTATGGTTCTAGTTTTATAGCAGTTGGTCATCTTGCAACTGATGCTAGTCCAAATATTATTTATAGATCTATTTATGTTATAAATAATACCGCTTATAGAGGTTCTGGTGGTGCTGGTACAGAAAGTTTTATAACTTTAACTATTGCCGGAACTGGGAGCTATTTTTATATCCAGAACAATATTGTAGTAGGATTTGGACTATCTGTTAATCATGGAGTAGTTGGAGTTGATGGTACCAATTTAATTTCCCTCAATCATATAACGTATCAAAATAATTTAGCATATCAAAATTTTAACAATGGATGGGTGAATTATTATGGTAGCAGTGAGAGTTTTGATGTTAATAGTGGTAATATAGCAGGTGATCCAAAATTTGTATCAACTTCGGATTTTCATTTACAATCAGGTTCTCCAGCAATAGGTAAAGGCGTTCATATAACAACTCCTTCCATACCAGCTGATGTTGAGGGTTCAGCAATCAACAATCCTCCTGAGATCGGCGCATATAAGTCCGGCTCATCTGTAACACAACCTGCAGTGCCGGTTTATCAGAGCTCTGCTGTAGCAAATGCAACTCCTTCACTGCTGGAAATGACTTATAACATGACTCTTGCAGGCACTGTTCCAGCTGCTTCATCTTTTAATGTGATAGTCAATTCATTGACAAGAGCAGTCAGCAGCATAGTAATCTCAGGATCAAAAGTTCAGTTAACTTTAGCAACTGCAGTCAAATCTGGCGATCTTATTACGGTCACATACACGAAACCTGCTACTAACCAATTGCAAAGCCCGACAGGAGGAGCTGCAATTAATATTTCCTCGCAATCTGTAACAAATAATTTAGTCAGCTCAACCAAAGATGCGACTTCATTAACAGCAACCATGGCTATTTCACCTAATCATATTCACAATATATTAAATGTGTTGCTTACATATTCCATCACTCCCACAGCAGCAAATTCACCCGAGATTATCCAAATCACTGACCTTTCAGGCAACCTTCTTATTAAGAAACTGTTAGTAACTGGAGTTACCAATATTTTAATTCCATTGAATGTGGCTTCAGGCATTTATAATATTCTAATATCGGCAGGAGGATCACAAATAGCATCGCAAAAAATTATAGTTTATTAAAAATAATAAACTGGGAAGGAAACGGATATATTATTCAGTTTGCTTTTCCTCAATTTTAGTGCTACCAGATGAACTGTTTGTCCGGCATAAATACCTGTTCTATACTTTCAAATATAAAATGTAATTGGTCAAATAATTATAGACCAATTACATTTACAAATAGTCATGGATGGTTACTTAGAGAAACACCTCATTTTTACCTTTGTGCTTTTTATTAATTGACTCAAAATCAAGATTGTCGATAACTAGATTCGCAACTACTAACGGAGGATTGAGCCGATCATCTCTTCCAGATTAATTGAAAACAAAAAATTCTTAGGTATACTCTTTATAGACAATCTTTGAATACACTTTAGTATGATGCGTTTGATCACATAACATGGTAATTTCCAAATGTGGATGCTTCCCATTTCTTCTTAATATTTATCAACAGAAAAGGGTGCCGTTTTTAGACACCCTCTTTTTATTTTTATGGATAATCACCAAAATCTGAACCCAGGCAGTGAATATTTTAATTATTTATAACTCTCAGGTTTCATTTTTGTTTTCAGACCAAGATAAATGAAATTTAATAAGATAGATAATGTGTAAAATTTATGAAACACTTTTACTCTTTGTTTGTTTAATAATAGAAATGAAACGATTCATTTTAATACACAGGAAGTGAGTACTTTCCGAGAAACCGGTTTAGATCAATAAATCTTTTGGAATATAAGCGAACAGACGTACATAAAAACAACCAGAATTTTACAGTTTATGCTTTTCAACTCATTTCAATTTCTGTTTTTTTTCATTATTGTAACCACGCTTTATTTTTTAATACCTTTTAATAAGAGATGGTTGTTATTGCTGCTGAGCAGCTGCTATTTTTATATGGCCTTCATTCCTGTTTATATTCTTATTCTTGGTTTTACAATTGTCATTGATTATTTTGCGGGTATCCTTTTGGAAAATACAGAAGGCAGCAGACGAAAACTCTTTTTAATATGCAGTTTGTGTGCTAATATAGGGGTTCTCGCTATTTTTAAATACTATAATTTCCTTAATAATAATTTTTCAATCCTGTTAAGGGGATTTGCGCTTGATAATCCTCTGCCTTTTCTTAAAATTATATTGCCCATCGGCTTATCATTCCATACATTTCAGGCTATGAGTTATACGATTGAAGTGTACCGAGGAAATCAAAAAGCAGAAAGACACTTTGGAATATACGCCTTATATGTTATGTTCTATCCACAACTCGTCGCAGGACCTATTGAAAGACCTCAAAATCTGCTTCACCAGTTCAGGGAAAAATATATTTTTGATTATGACAGAGTGTTGGAAGGTCTCAAACTAATGCTTTGGGGGTTATTTAAAAAGATTGCTATTGCCGACAGACTGGCAATTTATGTAAATGCCGTATACAATAATCCCGGACAACACAATGGGAAGTCATTTGCTTTAGCTACATTCTTTTTTGCATTTCAGATCTATTGCGATTTTTCAGGATATTCTGATATAGCAATTGGTATAGCAAAAGTTATGGGATTTAAATTGATGACTAATTTTAATCGTCCATATTTTGCAGTCAATATTTCTGAGTTCTGGAAGCGCTGGCACATCTCGCTATCTACCTGGTTTAGAGACTATTTATATATATCTCTTGGGGGAAGCAGGGTTTCAATTCCACGCTGGTATTTTAATTTACTCTTAGTCTTTCTGATAAGCGGTTTATGGCATGGAGCTAACTGGACATTTATTATCTGGGGAGCTCTGAATGGTTTTTATCTGATATTTGCTATTATTTCTCAGGGAGTCAGAGATAAATTTAATAAGATAACCGGTATTGTTAAACTTCCTAAGTTAAACCACCTGCTGCAAATACTTATTACATTTATGTTATCATGTTTTGCATGGATATTTTTCAGAGCCAATAATCTCCCGGATGCTTTGCTGATTATAAAAAAGATATTTTCATTCTCAGGAAGCTTGTTTATTGGAAACAAGCAACAGTTATTATATTGTGTATCGGGTATTGTGTTCCTTATAATTGCAGAATTCAGATGTGAATACTTCAGACTTGGCGCATTACCAATTAAAACTAATCACTGGCTCACTGAGCAGATTGCTTATGCCTGCATAATAGTTCTTATATTGCTGTTTGGTGTCTTTGATGGCGGACAATTTATTTATTTTCAATTTTGACCTGTTATGAATCAAAATATTACCAGGACTTTAAAAATAGTATTGTTCATTTTAATTATTACCATCACTGATAAAGTATTTGGTCTGATATTACGTAAACTCTATTTTAGCCAGACTGCAGGTCAAAATTACTCCTTAAGTTATGTACTTTCCCAATGTAATTCTGATATTATCATCTTCGGAAATTCGCGTGCCCAACATCATTATGACTCCCGGATTATCAGTGCTGCACTGAAGATGAGTTGTTATAATGCGGGACAGGATGGCGGGCATAGTATTATATTGCCCTACGCTGAAATTAAATCAATAACAAAACGATACTCACCAAAAATAATAATTCTTGAATTTTTTCCAACCGGCATTGTACATTATGAAGGAGATTACGACAGACTATCGATTCTGTTGCCCTATTATAAAGATTATCCTGAAATTCGTCCTCTGATTCTCTTGCGGGGTCCGTATGAAAGAATTAAACTCTTGTCATCTATTTATCCCTTCAATTCTGATATAGTAAACATTATCGGGTTTAATACAAAAACCAGCGCAGCACAAAAAAAAGATTTTGATGGGTATATCCCTCTTACCGAGGTACTGAATGCCAACCTGATAAATGCAAGGCCTGAAATTTTAAATCAATTAATAATCGGTACAAAATCAGTTGTGGATACTAACATGGTTAATGCACTTGAAAACATTATAAGCATTTGCAGGGAGAAAAATATAACTCTGTTTATCATCAATTCTCCTGTATTCCATGAAGCCAATGAGTCAATTAGTCCGGCATTCCCGGTTGAAAAGATCTCGCTTGATATCATACACCTAAATCAGGTAAATTATTTTGATTTTTCAGATAACCCTGTATTCGTCGGGCACCCTGAATGGTTTGCGGACAAAGCACATTTAAACCAACAGGGCGCAAGTGTATTTTCGAATATGGTATCGGATATTCTAAGCAAAACTATTGGACTATATTCGCAGAACAAAAACAATATAATCTCTTTAAAATGAAAAATGAGTAAAACTCAATGATATGAATTTTACTCATTTCTGAAATTTCCCCCTCCGGTAAGAAATCTCCAGGGTTTAATCTAACTACCTATAATTCATTTTAATCAATAAACTAATTTTAGATCTATTCTTTATTTACTGAGGAGTTGTTCATATACTTTTTTAGTCTGATTGGCTATATTATACCAGTTGTATTGAGTCATATCGTAACTTACTTCAGCCAGGTCAGATTGCAATTTCTGATCAAGTATTTTGAAAAGTGAAACTTCATCGCCTGAAGCGAAATAGCTGTCTTTCGGAAGGGATACCTGTAGATTTGCAGGGATATCACTTGCCAATACCGGTAAATTACAGCTCATCGCTTCAAGAAGAGAGAGAGGCTGACCTTCATTATAAGATGGCAATACGAATAACCCGGAATGAAAATAAAGCTGCTGTAATTTTTCACCTTTGACAAATCCCGGCAATATAACGTTATGAATTTTTGCCAATTTTCTGAATCGGGTTGAATAGGCAGTTTCATGGTCCGAATCTCCTGCAATTACCAGATGAAAGCCTCTGTCTTTTATCTTACTGTAGGCACTGATAAGGAGATCGAAGCCTTTTTCTTCAACAAACCGGCCCACGGCAAGAATATACTTTTTCTTTTGTAAGCCTAGCTCCTTAATGTAATCATCATTATTTACAGGGGGGATGAGTCTAACTCCATTATTAATGTGAACAAAATTTTCTTTGTTCCCTAATTTCTCCATCTGATACAAGCTTACAAATATTATTTTATCAGAGAACTTTACTGACAGATATTCGGAATATTTTAAAAAATGCCGGGTAAATTCTGACCATTTAACATGTTCATAATTTGGACTATGGTATGTCAAAATAATCTTTAAACCGGCCAGCTTCAGCAATGGAATAAAGAAACCCGGACCGATATTGTGAACAAGTACAATATCGGGACGCTTGAATAAACAAATAATTGTGGCCAGAAATGAATGATAAAAAGCTTCAAACCCCGGGATCCTAGTTGAAGGCAGATCGATAAAGTTTATATTATCGAATTTCTTGATTCTGTTTAAAACATAAGGTCTTCTCCTGAAAACAGTAATCTGGCATTCAGCAGATGCGAGAAGCGGGTATAAACTTTCGCAGTGTTGCTCAACTCCCCCCTGGATATCCGGGAAACCTCGTGTTCCTATAACAAAGACTCTCAAATCAGAAAATTATTAAAAAGGGAGAGATGCATTACAAGTATTTAAAATCTATCAAGATGTTATTTTTGAAAATAAATCATAGTAATTCTCAAGGAATTTCTTTTCTGAAAATTCACTTTCTATAATGGAATGGCTGTTAGAGCCAAATTCATTTCTGACATTTTCAAATTTTATCAGGTAATCCAATTTATCAACAATAAGATTGATATCACCACATGGAACAATAAAACCGTTGTATCCGTCTTTAATTAAATACATATTATCGCCCACGTTTGTAGCAATAACAGGCAATCCGGCTACCATCGCTTCCATTATAGAGTTAGAAAGTCCCTCGTAAAGTGATGTACTGAGATAGATATTACAGGTTTTAAGAATACCAGGGATATTTGGAGGATTGATCAGAATTTCCACTTCATTTTCCAAATTCAGATTCTTTACCAGTAATCTTATCCCGTTTTCTAATGGACCATATCCGACAATAAGATATTTTAATTCCTTATCCCTGTTTTTCTCTACCAGCTGTTTAAAACAATATAAAGCTGTCCGGAAATCTTTTGATTTAACAAAACGGCATACGGAAATTATTTTTGTTTCTTCAGTTGGCGGATTGTTCCCTTCAAAAAGCGGAACGTGAATTGTATTATGAATCACATGTATTTTATCCGGATTAAATCCTCTCTTTTCGAACTTGCCCTTGCCTGAATAATTATTGAAAACAGTAACATCATTCAGATGGTTATGCACCATTCTCTCGATACAAAACTTGTAAAATGGTAATTTTTCAGTTCTTATTCCTCCAATTGTAACCAGGTTTCTGTTGAAAAGTTTGACTATACCTGCAAGTACGTTAGCTTTAGTAAGATACGATAAAACAATAGAGACTTTTTCGTCTTTAATAACTTTCAGGAATGCACTAAGTTTCTTTGCGGGATTTCCGGTCAACCCTATATATCTTATCGAGTTATTATTAATAAAATCCAAATTTGCCGTGTCAATTTTTTTCCCGCACCAGCAAATTAATAAAACTCTTGTTTTCTTCTCAACCAATAATTTTGAAAGAGTTAAAGCCTGTTTTTCAGCTCCCCCTTTTAAAAGTGTTTTACAAAAAATTAAAATGGAAGGCATTTAATATCATCTGATTTATTTTCCGAAGAATTATATCTTATTCAAAGGAAGTAATTTTATAATCAAAAATAATCTAAATTTTCATATATATTTTCATCAGACTTCCAGTCGATTTCTGAATGAATAAACGTCTATTACTGTAAAATCCTTATCAAAATTAAACGTATGTGTTCCTGCCAGTTTTTTATCCCATACTGGTTCAATTTTAGTATGTACAGTTTCATTGTATTCTGTTTCAGTCAATTTGGTAACCCTATTTATATTAAATGCTTTACCATATCGTCCGGAACAATCCTGGGAAGGGCGATATATTATACCATCCCTGATAAACAATTTTCCTGCTGGCCTCGCGCTTCTTACATCAGAAACAATTGGATTATCGGGGTGAGTTTCCCATTTACCGGAGAAGATATTATCAGTAAAAAACAGGAACAGTTCCGTACTGTTGCCTGAAATATTACCGGTCTGGTCTACAGATGTAAAGAGCCACCATTTCTTATTAAAAAAGAATAATGTTGTGTCAACCGCAGAGATATTCTCCATCAGATTTCTCTCAAATTCCCACTTATAAGGGAAGTCTATAGACTTATAAAGCTCAATTGTCTTGTTTTTGCCTGTCTCCGGTATCATATAAAAGACGTTATCCAGCCTGAAGACAAAAGGATAAGACATATGATATTGTCTCTCAATTATTTTATCAGAACTAAGTAAAGTTCCTTTATTATCTAACTTCAAAACAGAGATATGAGCTTTATGCTTTTTATAAATATATTCTTCCACAAATATATAATAGCTGTCATTTTCTTTCACCACAAACGGATCGGCCCAAAAAGTTCCTTTAGGAGATGATAGTTTCGTGAATTTGCTGAAATCAGATAAGTTATCTTCGTTGTCATGATTAATATTGAATAGAAGTTGCCAGTTGAAGTCATCTGTATAAAACAGTTTCCTGTAAATTGTTCTGAGTGATATTGTTAAGTAATTAAATATATCTCGTGAAAGAGTTAAGAAAGAAGCAGTTTGGGTATTCATTTCTATGTTCAGGGTCGCAAATCTAAATTTATCTTTATGTCTCTCCAGGAAATGGTTGCCTTCTTTATGTATCCCTTTAATGATTCTTGGTATAAACAATGCATTGCGCCAGTGTACATTGTTCCTGTTTATATTGATTGAAAATGGACATGTTGATTCCCATGAACTAAAAATGACCGCCTCCTGTTCAGTGTCAGGTTCTGAAATTACTAAAGCTGAGTTTGTTACATCTATTTTTCTGACAACTTCCCAAAAACCCGGATTAATTCCGTTTAATATTTTTTGATTGTCAAGAGAATAAGCCAAAATGCCATATTTTGCATTTTTCAGAATATCACTATTGATACTAAAGAATCCAAATTTCAGAATTATATCAAGATCATACTTTTTAATTTCAGCTGCCTGCTGCTCTGACAAATTTGCAGATGAATACTCAGTGCCTGTTTCTAATTCCAATTGAGAAATATCCCTGAGGAGATCAGATGCATCCTTTTTCAGGTCATAATTAATTTTCCTGTCAAATACAATTCTGTCAGTCCTGTCAAGCAGCCGGAGTAATCTTGGAGCAGGTTGGTTATTAATATTTTCAGGATATATGGGAACTGATTTATTTAAAATCACAAGCACAATTTCTGCATAGTCAGAATCATTGATGACTTTTACAATACGAAACTCCCATGAAGGAATTATATGACTATTTAACAATATCCCTATTCTCAGTTTTTCCTTCATCTTTTAATGCAATATTGTATTACTGATGTCTGCAATTACTTATATCGTAAAGTAATAAAATCATTTATAGACCGTGAAAACTCTTCTTCAAGATTCGATACCCCTTCATGTTTGTTCCACTTCCCGTCATGAAATTCATGCCAGAATTTTGATCTCTGGAGGGCAGAGGTTCCAATATGAATCATCTGAAACTCTAATAAATGATATGCCTTGCCGTCAAAACCAATATCAATGCCAAAAATCGGAAAGTCAATTTCTGAAGTAATTTTTTTTGCGAAATTCAAGATTCCCTCCTGATCCTGATCGGGAACCTCATAAAATTGCCCGCTGCCGCTGGCTCTGAAATCGTTGCTTCTGTTTTTCCTGTACATTGTATAATATTTTCTTCCAAATATCAAAACCTTGTAATCGCCCGAAAACCCACCAATGAAGTTTTGAACAATAATCGGAGAGCTTATTGGTGTGGTATTATATTGTACATATTTTGATCTATTGGGTAGGAAAAATTTTATTATTTTCTTAACCATGTTTTTAACAGAAACTGTGCAATGATCCACAAGGCTCATAGCAACAATCATCCGGCCGGCTTTTTTAGTCTTTTTTAAATATTCATTCCTGTTCTGTGCCAGATAAACACCTTCTCCTGCTGTTGTCGAAATTCTTTTTATAACTACCGGATAGTCTGAATTATAATTTTTTGCATCAACCCACGAACCGTAACATAAAGTATTTATCGTCTTTAAAGAATTATCGGTAAACTTTGATCTCAGAAGCTCCATAAAGACTTTATTGTGATGAGCTTTCAGCAATTCGTACTTCGGAAGAACAACAGCACCTTGTTTTTCAAGGAAATAAACGAGATCTTCAATGTATCGTTTATAAAAACTGCCTTCTGCTTCGGAGGACTGATACAAGACATATACTCCACGATAGTCTTCCTTTAAATTAAATTTGCTGAATTTAAATACTGAAACACTGTAGCCCATGTCACCAAAACAACTTATTATTTTACCTACATCCATTGAAGTAAAATTCTTAAAATCAGCTTTAGATACCAGGAACTCCGAATCTTCATCCGTGAGTAATATAAGTCTTTTCATGTGTATAGGTTATTGTTAATATCTTACTTAATTATGTCAGAAAGTATGGTTCTCTGTTTAAGACAACATCAGTATTTTTTTCTCCGCTTATGCAGATATTTTAAGAATAATTCGCGATGTGCTTCGCACTCAATAAAATTCTGCAGCATATTCAGTTTTTTCCTCGAATAGATTTGTCTTGTAAGTATTCCATTCATTAATCCGTCAACCTTGCGGAGGATTCTTCCCAGTCCTGCAAATGCTCCCAAATAATATAACCCATTCTTATCACAGAATTTTTCATATTCCGATTCAATGAAGCCGGTTATAGAGATTTCCTGCGAACGGTCATAAAAAGCTTTCAAAATAGTTTCACCATATTTAGCGTCAGGCAACCCGACTCCTCTCCCTTTTTTACATATAGGAACAAAATCCACTGACATTTTGTTCCCGAATGTAGCTTTTAAGATGACACTGGTTTGCCAGAACTCATTTTCAGTCAGATCAAAAAGGAAATTTCCCTGTCCATAAACAATTTGGCCATCAAGGTAGTTTTCAAAAGCGCCTATGCAATGGCTATGCTGGCAGATAACAAGGTCCGCCCCTTTTTCAACTAATTTTCTACAAACCTTCTGAAGATATGGTGACGGGTAACGATAGAGCTCTTTGCCTCCATGATAGAGCACAACAACAAAATCGCTTTTTGATTTAAGAGAGGCAACATGATCAAGACTCTCTAGAGGATCAAATGGATTTGCACCTGCTTTGTTCTCTTCAGCAATTGAAAATTCATTTTCAGCACATGCATAAATCCCGATTTTCGATTCACAAT
>OCZT010007802.1_pt1 | contig 10448 bp, 8 predicted proteins | sample 1539031 | NCBI WGS metagenome assembly OCZT01 (sample SAMEA3539308, study PRJEB22396) | soil metagenome | biome: tundra; feature: field; material: soil | place: USA | collected 2010-05 | depth 0.15 m
CCCGAGCCGTTCCCGCGCCTCGTCGGCCAGCTCCTTGCGAATCTCGATGGAGTAGACCTTCTGGACCAACGCCGCCAGGACCGCGGCCTGGTAGCCGGAGCCGGTGCCGATCTCGAGAACCTTCTCACCCCCTTTCAGCCCGAGCTGCTCCGTCATGAACGCGACGATGTATGGCTGCGAGATCGTCTGGCCGCTACCGATCGCGAGCGGGTAGTCGGCGTACGCCTGCGCCTTGTGGTCGGCCGGAACGAAGAGGTGGCGGGGGATCCGGCGCATCACCTCGAGGACCCGAGCGTCCTTCACCCCTCGGGCTTCGATCTGGGACCGGACCATCTCCAGCCGCTGGCGGGATTCCTGGTCCCCCGATCCCTGGCATCCCGAGGACAGCCATCCGACAAATGTCACTAAAAGGAGACCCTTCCACTCCACGGAGACGATTCTAGCGAGGAGCGTGCCGCCGTCATCCGATCCGCGCCACCAGGACCGTCTGGTCATCATACTGGGCCACGCCCCGCGTGAACTCGTCGACCGCTCCGAAGATCTCGCCCGTCAGGCCGGCGGGGGACAGCTCCCTCCCGCCCAGGACGAGGCCGGTCAGCCGCTCCATCCCGAACTCGGTCTCGCCTCCGTCCTGTGCCTCGGTGATGCCGTCGGAATAGAGGACGAGGAGGTCGCTGGCGCGCAGCGTTCGCACCTCCTCCTTGTGGACGGCATTCGGGAACATCCCGACGGGAATGCCGGTCGGTCCCAGCAGCTCGAATGACTCGCCCGAGAGGAGGATCCCGGGGTTGTGGCCGGCGTTCACGTACCGCATCACGCGGCTCGAAGGCTCGAAGATGCCTAGGAACAGAGTTGCGAACTTCCGCGAGGAGCTGAACCGGACCAGGTGCTCGTTGACCCGGGCGACGACGAAGGGAAGGTCGTCGCGCCCGACATCGAACAGGACGTGCAGGCACGCATGCACGGTCGACACGAGGAGGGCCGCCGGCACCCCCTTGCCCGAGACGTCGGCGAGGGCGAACGCCACACGGCCGCCGGGCAACGGAAAGACGTCGTAGAAGTCGCCCCCGACCTGGCGGGTCGGGCGGTTCGCCCCGCAGATGTCGAGCCCCTCGACCTCGGGCAGGGACGCGGGGATGATCGTCCGCTGGATCGAGGCGGCCAGCTCGATCTCCCGCTCCATCCGCTCCTTCTCGAGGGCCTCGCGGTGCAATCGCGCGTTGTCGAGCGCGATCGCAGCCTGGTTCCCGAAGAGCGAGAGAATGCGCGCATCCGCCTGGTTGAAGTCGTCGATCCCTCCGGCGCGGTTCTCCTTGTCGCCCACGACGAGGACGCCGATCGGCTCCCCCTCGGAGCGGATCGGGACCGTGAGCAGCTTCTCGGCCGTCGCCGCGGCCAGGAACGCCGGGCGTTCCTCCCGCCGGTTCGCAACACAGACCCCCTCCGGGATCCCGACGCCCGGGCCCGGGTCGGGGAAGGCGCTCCCGAACTCCTTGATGTAGAAGCCCCCGTCGACGTCCCGCCGCCTCACGATGAGGGCTCCACTCCGGGCGTTCAGGAGGGAAACCGATTTCATCAGGATCTCGTCCGCGAGCGACTCGAGGTCGAGGGTCCCGGCGATGGAGAGCCCGACGTCGTAGAGGCTCTCCAGCTCCCAGACCCGATACTTCAGCTCGAAATCCGCCTCGCGGACCTTCTCGGCCATCCGAACCCAGGCCAGGATGGAGGCGGCGTGGGCAACGACCGAAGCGAAGCCCGCCGGATCGGCGGGCGGCTCCGGGAGGACCAGAAGAGCGAGCGTCTCGTCTGCAGCCGTGATCGGGATCACTCGGGGGTCGGACACGGGGGGGCCGTCGCCGAAGAAACGGGCGGCCAGGCGCAGCGTCTCCCTGGTATTCGCGGGTTCCGCAGTCTCCGCGGACTGCGCCAGCTCCCCGGCGAGCCGGTGCAGCGCCGACGGGGCGAGCGAGAGGCCGAGCGAAAAGGGACGGTCGGGATGCGCGGCGTCGACCGCGATGCCGCGCTCGATGCCGGCGCCAGTGAGCAGGGCAGGCAGGATCTTGAGGAGGAGCCCTTCGTCTCCCCCCGCCGGCTGGATCGCCGCCAAGAGGGCGTGGGCTCGGGGGACGTCACCGGTCGGCACGGAGGTCGTCCGAGGTCCTTTTCCGCCTACTCCGTCTCGCCCCGCAGCCAGGCGAGAGCCGGGTCGACCGCCGGGAAGAGGCGCGCGTACTGGGCGAGACCCATGATCTGGAACGTCTTCTCGATGGTCGGCGTGAGCCGGCAGAACGCGAGCCGGCCCTTCTGGTCGAGGACTTTCTCGAGGATCTCGATCAGGATCGAGATCCCGATCGAGTTGACGATCCTGGTCCTCTCGAGGTCGAGGAGGAGGTTGACCACCCCGTCGCCCAGCAGCACATAAGCTTCCTTGGCGATCTCTTCCCCACCCGAGGCGTTGATGTACCCGTCCGGCCTCAGGATTGCCACGATCTGGTCCGGCCTCTCGACGGTCACGGTCAGCCTTTCACTCATCGCCGCCTCTCAAAGGTATTTTCTCATCACGATTCTCGTTCCGTGCTCGCCGCTCTCGATTCTGACGTCGTCCATCAAGCTCTCGATGATCTTCAAACCCCAGCCTCGCTTTTCCTTGCTGTGGATCTTCTCGCGAATCACCGGTTCGGCAACACGGGCCGGATCGAACCCGCACCCGGCGTCGATCACTCCGACCTCGAGGAAAGGGCGGCCCGACTTCTCGTCGGCGACGAACTCGATCTCCACCTTCCGATCCGGAGTCCCGCTGTGCTCGAACGCGTTGATACAGGCCTCCACGACGGCCAGCTTCACCTCGTCGATCTGGTCGCGCTCCATCTGGAGGAGCTCCCCGAGCACAGCCACCTGAGCCGTCGCCGCGATCTCCATGTCGCGCACGATCGGCAGGGTCAGATGGACCTCTCTCCTCTCGAACGACGGCATACGAGCAGTCTCGTCTCTGCGGCTAGAAGGTCAGAAGTGCCCGGAAAAGCTGAGCAACAAGAGGCGGGATTTTAACCGACGACGCCGCCACCGCCAGCATCAGCCCTTCGGCCGCGAGGAGGAGCGGCCACCGGAGATGCCCGTAGACGGAAAACCCCTGGGCGACCGCCAGTCCCTCGTGTGTCCGCTGCGACATCCGGTCCATCGGGTGCCTCCTGTCACAATGGGACAGCAAGTCGCGGACCAGCGTGGCGAGGCAGCTCGATCACAACACAAGCTACGATTTATCAATAACATATATCGAAGTCCCGGATTCGTGCGGAAAGTCCATCAAACGTGGCAAATTGCCACAATATGGCGGCGATTCCGACACCAACTTAGTCAAGCAATTGAATATTAGAGTGTTACTAGGATAGCGACAATATGCCACGCCGTGTCATTACGACGCAAACCTGCGATAAATGGTTCTCCGGTTGATTCCCAGAATCCTGGCCGCCCGAGATTTGTTCCCTCCCACCGAGTTCAGAACCCTGAGGACGTGCTCCCGCTCGAGAGACTCGAGGTCCTGGCTGGAAGAGGTGACCGGGGCCCGGACCAGAGCCCCGAACTGAAGGTCGGCCGCGTCGATCGTCTCCCCCGCGACCAGGGCCGCCGCCCCCTCGAGCAGGTTCTCCAGCTCGCGGACGTTACCGGGGAACGGATGCGAAAGGAGCGCCGCGATCCCTTCCCGCGTCAGCCGCAGAGAAGGTCGGCCGTCCCGTGAGACGATGACCGACAGGAAGTGGGCTGCCAGCCGGGGGATGTCCTCCCGCCGGTTTCGGAGGGGCGGCAGCTCGATCTCGACGACCCTGAGCCGGTAGAAGAGATCCTCCCGGAATCGCCGGTGCCGGATCTCCTCGCGAAGGTCGGCATGGGTCGCCGCCACCACGCGGACGTCGACCGGTATCCTCGTCCGCCCCCCGATCCTCTCGATCTCCCGCTCCTGCAGAACGCGCAGCAGCTTCGCCTGGATCGCGAGCGGCGTGTCGGCGATCTCATCGAGGAAGATCGTCCCTCCCGACGCCAGCTCGAACTTTCCGAGCCGTGCCTCGACACCTGTAGCCACACCTTTCTCGATGCCGAAGAGCTCGCTTTCGAGGAGCGACTCCGGCACGGCGGCGCAGTTCAGAGCGAGGAACGGCCCCTCCCTGCGGCTGGACCCGAGGTGCAGGAGACGAGCGGCCAGCTCCTTGCCGGTCCCGCTCTCGCCGCGGATCAAGACGCTCACCCGGGACGAGGCGGCCCGGGAGATCAGGTCCTTCACACGGCGCATCGGGGGCGAGTCGCCGATCAGCACCCGGTCGATCTCGGCGGTTCCCTTTAGAGAGCGGTTCTCCTCCCTCAGGCGGTCGAGGTCGACCGAGAGCGCCCGAAGCTGGCGGGCGGCTTCGAGGGCCGGCGAGACGACGGCGGAAAGCGACCCGAGGAACCGGCGGTCCTCCTCGTCGAACGAGGGCGTCTCCCCGCCGCGCTCCTCCCGCTCGAGGACGACGAGGACGCCGAGGACCTCTCCATGCGCCGTCGTCAGCGCGACTCCAGCGGCCGTCGCGACGCTTTGCCCCAGGACCGTCTCGTCCCGGCGCAGGACCGGCCCCCTCGCGCGGCAAACGTCCAGGACGAACGGGTCGGACGCGACGTCGACGGTGGATGGGAGCGACCCTAGGCCGGCCACGGCTACGGCTCCGGACGAAAACCCTTCCGGAAAGGTCGACGCGAACCCGCGCTCGGCGTCGAGGACCGGCACGGCCCGCGTGACCACCTCCTCGAGGAGCGAATCCTCGTCGCGCGCCTGGGCAAGGGACCGGCTGATGTCGTACAGGGTCTCCAGCCGAAGGACCTTCTTCTTGAGGGCGAAGGTCCCGGGGTCGGCCGGGCCGCTCCCGAGGGCGGCGGCGGCCGTCATGTCCCCGACGTGGGGGTAAGCGTGGCAGCCCCCGCCTCTCCACGGACCCGTCCCTGGGCGTCCAAGGCCGGCCGGAACCGCGGGTTCCTGGCCAGAACCACCTTCAGGATCTCCCCCGCCTCGCCGGTCGCCCCGGTTCGGCCGAGCAGGTCGGCGAGGTGAACCCAGAGGATCGGGATGTAGGGGTAGTAGCCGAACGCCCCGTTCCGCGAAGCCCACGCGGGAAGCTCCTTCTCAACGAACGACCGGGTCCCGGTCAGGTCACCCTTGCGGACCTCCTCTAGGAGACGGACCAAGCCGAACGCCAGGTCACGCGAGGCGCGGTCTCCTTCCCTTCCCGCCTCGCCCGCCTCGCCCGCCTCTATGGGAGGAGCGGCGGCAGGAAGGCGGGCGACCCCCTCGCCCATGATTCCGCTCCGAATCAGCAAGCCGATCTCGCGGACGTCCTTGGTCCTCTCGGTCGGCTCCCCCAAAAAAATCGGGCTCGCGTCCAGAAGAGCGAGGGCGGCCGTTCGGTCCCCCGCTTCAAAGGTGCAGAGCACCTCCGCGAGGGTGAACTGAGCGCCCGAGCTGATGTTGTCGGAGAGCCTGGCGGCCTTCTGATACAGAACGGTCCCACCCACGAAATCGCCCCGCCCCACAGCGACCGCCCCGAGATGCCCGATGGCCGGGACGAAGTCCGGCTTTAGCTCCAGGGCCCGCCGAAGGTTCTCCTCGGCCTCCTCATAGCGCCCCGTGTTCGCGTAGAGCTCCCCGAGCGAGTCGAACGGGTTCGCCTGGTCCGGCGCGAGGAAGCGGTACCGCTTCAGGTTGTCCTCGGCCTTTGCGTAATCCCCCCGCGCCATCCAGTAGTAACCGATGTTGTTGTAGGCGATGGCGTAGTTAGGGTTGACCGCGAGCAGGCGGGTAAAGACCTCCATCGCCTTGTCGGACTTCCCGGCCTTCATCAGCTGTAAGGCCCGGAACTGGTAGCCCTCGGGCTCGTCCGGGTAGGCCTTCAGGTACTCGTCCGTCAGCTTCTCTGCAGCCGGGACGTCCTTGTCGACGATCAGTTTTGCCCAGATGTCGAAGGTCCGTCGCTCCCGGGTTGACACCGAGTCGCGAAACTTAGAGGCGCTCTGGAGGAGCGATCGGGACCGGTCGGGGTCCTTGTCCTGGGAGATGACCCCCAAGCGGAGCATCGCCATGAAGAAGTCCGGGTCCTTCGCGAGCGCCTCCGCGTAGGCGGCGGACGCCTCGCGCCTATAGAGCTTCTGCTCGTTCTCGCGCCCCTTTCTGTAAAGCTCATAGGCTTCCTGAGACGACGTCGTGACATCGCGGCGGGTGGAGACGAAATAGGCCGCCGCGGTTCCCGCCACGACGGCGAGAACCCCGACTCCGATGCTGACCTGCCACCTTCGTCTCGCGGTCATTCCGCAGTCCTCCCAAGGTCTATACGACCCCGGCGGAGGGAGGTTTCCCCGCCGTCCACCCGCATCAGGACGAACGTCTGGTCGTCGTACTGCTCGGCCCCGTAGGTGAACTGCCGGATGTCCTCCAGCAGCTCGTCGGCCAGCTCGGGGAGCGGTTTCGAAGCGTGCCGGACGAGGGATGCCTTCAGCCGCTCGTCCCCGTACGGGACCTGGTTCGCCGACATCGCCTCGTTGAGGCCGTCGGTATAGAAGAGGAGGAGGTCGCCCCTTCGGAGGAAGAACGTCCGGGCGTCGTAGACCGTGTCGCGGAGGGCTCCCAGGGGAAGGCGGACGTCGGGCGACGGGATCTCCACCACCGCACCTTCCCCCCGGACGAGGAGAGGGGCGGGCTGCCCCCCCACGGTGTAGTGGAGCGTCAGCGCCTCAGGGTCGATCACGAAGTACGAGAGGGCCACGAACATCCGCCGCTTGATGGCGTAGATCCGCCGGTTCGACTCCCGGAAGACCACCGCCGGGTCGGGGTTGGTCATCGCCCGCGCATAGACGATCTCCTTGGCCGCGACCATCAGGAGCGAGGCCGGGATCGACTTCCCGGAGACGTCCCCCACGACGAGGCCGAGCCTCCCGTCGCCGGCGAACGGGAGGAAGTCGTAGAAATCCCCGCCCACAACCTTCGCTGGGCGGCTGACGCCGAAGAAGTCGAAGCCCGGCAGCTTCGGAAGCTCGCGCGGGAAGAGCGAAACCTGGATGTCCCGGGCGATCTCGAGATCGCGTTCCACCTCCGCCCGCCGCGTCAGCTCCTCGTGCAGCGCCACCGCCTCGAGGCCGAGAGCCCCCTGGTTGGCGATCGTCGTCAGGTGGTCCAGGTCCTCGGGGCCGAAGTCCTCCTCCGACCGTTTGGCTCCTACCGCCAAGAGGCCTAGCAGGCGGCCTCGCGTGACGACGGGAACGAGGACGCGCACCCCCTGCTTATGGGCCGCCTCCCAAAAGCGCCGCGACGCCTCGTCGAGGCGGACCGGAGCGAGCTCGGTCATCCGGACGGGGTCCCCCCGCTCGACGAGAAGGCTGCCGAGCCGGCTCCCGAGCGGGAGGACGAGCGCGCTGCCGTCCCCGGCAGCGGGCGCCGCCAGCGCGCCGTCCTCCGGACGCGGCGTCAGGAGAACCAGCCGCTCCAGCCTCAGAAGCTCGGCCGTTCGCCCGGTCAGCAGCTCGTGGAGCTTCCCGCGCTCGAGCTGCGAGACGACCGACCGGCTCATCTCGACGAGTGCCCGCTGGAAATCGGCCCGGTCCCGGAAGAACCGCCGGTCCACGAACTCCTGGATCCGGCGCCGGAGAGGGTCGACGACGAGGACGATCATGAGGGCGAACGAGAACGCGAAGAGCGGCGACGAAAAGAGAACGTACGACGAAGCGAGCCGGCTCCCGGTCACGATCGCCAGGGCGTAGAAGCCGGTCACGGCGGCCGTGACGAGGGCGTAGACGATCGACTTCTTGATGATGACCTGGACGTCGAACAGCCGGAACCGGACGATCGAATACGCGAAGCTGAGCGGCACGAGCGCCATCGGGACGACGCCCCAGGCGAGGAGCCGGTCGCTCTTGAAGAAGGCCGGGAACCAGAAGACGACGAGCACGAACGGCACCGTGCCCGAGAGAGTCCCGACGAGGAGGACCAGGATTTGCTGGCGCTGTCGCCTCTCCGGAGCCGTCCACCAAGAGTGGAAAAGAGCGAGAAGTCCCAGTACCAGGTAGTCGGCCAGAAGGATCCAGCTGAGCAGCGGGGCGCCATAGACGAGGCGTTCCGGGCGGCCGGATCCGGCATACGCGGCCATTTTCACAACGTAGGTCGCCGGCGGCAGCGTGTAGAGGAGGACGAGAAAGAGCGACGAGCCGTTCAGAAAGCGCTGCAGCGCGGCCAGGAAGGACCGGGTCCTCCCGGTCGCACCCTCGGCGAACCGGAGGTCCTTCCGGGACGGGAAGAGGAGGAAAAAGTGGAGGAATACGGCCGGGAGGAGAAAGAGGGCGAAGGTCCCCGCCAGCTGGACGAAATAGTCGATCCAGTAGTAGCTCAGCGGCCGGAGCCGACAGACGAAGAAAAGGAGGAAAAGCGTGCAGAGGAGGAAGAAGACCGCGGCCGCAGGGTCCGACGGGCGCCTGGAATAGACGAACCATCCGAGCGTGACGAAGAGCGTGCCGAGGAAGGCGAAGTAGAAATAGGAGAGCGACGCCGCCCGGTACGCCGAGAGGACGACCGTGACCTCGAACACCTGCTCTCCGCGCTGGACGAGGTAGCGGACCGACTCCCCCACACCGTGCCGTCTCAGCTCCGGCGGGGCATCGGCGGGACGGGCGAGCATCCGGTGGCCGATCCCGAGGATGACGTCCCCGGGTCGGATTCCCGCTTTCTCCGCCCCGCCGCCCGGGACGAGGTCCTGGATCAGGATCCCGGGGGCGGCGTACGGGTCCGGGACGACGCCGTCCCACGGCCGCGCGACGAACATGTCGACCACCGACATCAGCGCGATGAGACAACCCGCAATCGCGAGCGAGAAGACCGCCCGGCGCCGCGGCGCGCGGGAGGCCCCGCTGGGGCGGTCGGAGGCGGCGGCGGTCGGGGGCGCTGACACCTGCATGACGTTCTGCATTCGGCGTTCGGGTCAGTATACGGACGGCTCGACGGGGGGTTCCCCATGCGAGAATCGGCCGGCGTGAGAGTCCGCAAGACCAAGCGATCGAAGGGCCTGTTCATCACGTTCGAAGGAATCGAGGGCTCGGGCAAGACCACGCAGCTCGACCAGGCCGCAGAGCTTCTGCGGCGCCAGGGCCTTCCGGTCGTCACGACCCGGGAACCCGGAGGAACCGCCCTCGGCCTCCAGCTCCGCAAACTGCTTCTCGATCTCCCGGAACCGATGGACCCCGGCACGGAGCTCCTCCTGATGTTCGCCGACCGGCGGCAGCACCTGCGGGAAGGGATCCTCCCCGCCCTCGAGGCGGGACGGATCGTGATGTGTGACCGGTATACCGACGCCTCGCGGGCTTACCAAGGGGCTGGCCGCAACCTCGGGGAAGGGCTCGTCGACCTCTTGCAGGAGAGCTTCTGCCCCCTCGAGCCCGACCGCACATACCTCCTCGACTGCCCGGTCAGCATCGCGCTCGCCCGAATCGCCGCGCGCCCCGGGGGCGACCGGGACCGGATCGAGCGGGAAGGGGTCGCATTCCACGAACGGGTACGGGCCGCATACCGAAAACGCGCCCGCAAGGAGCCGGAGCGGTTCGTCGTCCTGGATGCCTCGGCCTCCCCGGACGAGGTTTGCCGCGAGCTGATGGACGACCTCGAGCCCTTCCTGGAGCCCTTCCGGACACGGGCCACGCGGTGACCTCGGCCCCCCTTCTCCTGGCGGGCGCCGTCAGCCGGCAGCTGGAACGGGAGGCATACGCCGAGGCTTCGCGGCTCCTGTGCCGCTCTGCCCCGCACACACCCGAGGACGCCAAGGCGTGCCATGACTGCCGCCGGGTGGGCGAGAAGGAGCACCCAGACCTCCTGGTGGCGGCCCCGGAGAGCCACCGCCATGTTCACGCGCCCGCGTTCGAGGGGCAGTCGGGCGGCAAGGAGACCACCATCCCCACTGCCCTGATCCGGGCCATTGTCGCCGAGGCGGCGCGGCGTCCGTACGAAGGGTCGTGCCGCGTAATCCTCCTCTTGGACGTCGACCGGACGGACGGGGCCGCGTTCTCCGCTCTGCTCAAGGTCCTCGAGGAGCCGCCCCCGGCGACGCGTTTCATCCTCACGGCGACCCGCCCGCGGCTCCTCCCTGAGACAATCCTCTCGCGCGTGGTCGTTCGGACGCTGCGCGAGATGCCCAGGCGGGAGACCGCCGAAGCTCTAGAGCGCCTCGGCATGCCCGCCGAGGAGGCGGCAGTGCGAGCGGCGTTCGTCCCTGGCGACCCAGAGACGGCGGCAGCCCTCGACCTGGACTCAGCCCGGAAAGAACGCGACGAGCTCCTCGATGCCGTCTCGGGCCTCCTCCTGGACGGCTCGCCCGCGTGGGGGGTGATCCTGGCGTCGCGCCTGCCCGCGGAGGACGCGGCGGCGACGGCCGCGCGCCTGGGGCTGCTGGCCC
>OCZT010007803.1_pt1 | contig 10447 bp, 11 predicted proteins | sample 1539031 | NCBI WGS metagenome assembly OCZT01 (sample SAMEA3539308, study PRJEB22396) | soil metagenome | biome: tundra; feature: field; material: soil | place: USA | collected 2010-05 | depth 0.15 m
GCCGCCGTGACTTCCGCTCCGCCTCGGCCGGGCGCGGGAATCGCTGGCGGCGTTGAGGGACGCAGGTCGCGAAAGGAGTCACTAGCGCTCTTCCGTGTCTTTCAATGGGGTCGCGAGTCGTACCGAGCGAGTGGCCGCAGAACTGGGCCGCTGGGCGGGCGCTCGGAATACCTGAGCGGGGCACTCTCACCCTCGCCGTCAAAAAGCTCCTCAAGTCTTTTTGCTCTCAGCCGATAAGCTGACTGCGGGCACGTTAGCGGCAGTCTTATTGAATCATTATGAACGTATCAGGTGTAAACTCAGCTACGACCGCGTATCAAACCAGTGTCCAAAGCAGCTTCAAGCAACGCGCTCAGGACTTCAAAGCCCTCCAGACCGCACTCCAGTCGGGCGACGTGACCACTGCCCAACAGGCATTTGCCTCCTTGCAGAAGGACATGCAAACCTCGTCCAAGGCGGCGGGAGCGACCAGCAATCAGTCCAGCCAGACCAGCCAGTTAGGCGCAGATTTTCAGACGCTCCAGAGTGCCCTGCAATCGGGCGATCTCTCCGGGGCGCAAAGTGCCTTTGCCACCTTGAAGCAGGATTTGCAAAGCACCGGAGCCGCGCACGGTGCCCATCACCATCATCACCACATGAGTGGCAATGCCACCAGCAGCACAAGCCCGGCGTCCAGTTCCACATCCTCCAGCAGCGACGTGGGATCAATCATCAGCTCACTGCTCGATACTCAGGCCTGACCGAGTTGTCGGGAGGGGCGGTCATGCCCGGGGACATACCAGGTTGAGTGGATTTCCTGGTGCTCCGGGCGTGGGTTAACTCTCCCTGAAACCCGTAGTCCAAACAAATGGCTCTGGCTGGAGCTTATATGAGAGAGTTTCCACTTCTCGAGACTGAGCATCTGCTCCTTCGCAGCCTGACGCTGGAGGACGAGGCCGATGTCTTTGCCATCTACTCCAACCCCGAAGTCACGCGATTCCGCGACGTCGTGACCTTGGCCAATAAGTCGCAAGCCCGGGCCGTGATCCAGGCTTTTCAGGCTGAGTTTGAACGGGATTCAGGCGTAAGGTGGGCCATCACCGAGCGAGGCACCTCGCGACTGATTGGCCTCTGTGGGGGGGGCTGGTATCGGCACAACCTCTCCGCCCTGCTCAGTTACGATCTGAACCAGCATTACTGGAACCGGGGTATCATGACCGAAGCCGTCAGGGCGGTGGTGGCTTATACGTTCGGTCACGCGGGGACGAACCGCATCACCGCCACGACCGTTGTGGAGAATCCGGCGTCGCGGCAAGTCCTGCGACACGCTGGGTTTCAGGAGGAAGGCATTCTGCGGGATTGGGGCTTTTGGAAAGGTGACTTCAAAGATCTTCGCTGCTTCTCGCTGTTGCGAAAGGACACCTCGACGGCGAGCGTAACCAGAGATGTGCCAGATTCGTTGGCAAATCGACGCGGTGGCGAAGGAGTGGGAAGCTGTTCTCGACCTTGTGGCGTCGCTGCTACAGTTGCCCGCACCGCTCGTGCTTGCTACCAGCTCAAAATGGTCGCGGGAACGCATAAGTGACTAATTCCAAAACTGGTAGTAGCCTCCGCCTTCCACGGAATGCGCTATAGATTGCTTCCACTTCGGTTGGCCTGTTAACGTCGGACATGCAACCAGTGCCGGCTTCAGCCGCAGTGCCGACGAACCTGGTCTATGCGCTGCCCTCGATTGTGGAGCGCATAGACCTGGCAAAGCTCTTTCCCAGCCAACAACCGCTCGAAGTGGAGCTGGGCAGCGGGGACAGCTCATTCCTGGCGGAGTATGCCCGGCAAAACGTGGGACGTAACTTTCTCGGGGTGGAACGGTTGCTCGGACGCATCCGCAAGCTGGACCGCAAAGGCCGGCGGGCCGGGCTGACCAACTTGCGCGGTGTGCGCATTGAGTCGGCCTACTTCCTCGAATACCTCCTGCCACCGCACTCGGCGGCTGCCCTGCACATTTACTTCCCCGACCCGTGGCCGAAGCGGAAGCACCGCCGGAATCGGCTGATCAATGAACGGTTTCCCGCCCTGGCCCGGCAGGCACTGGCACCGCGCGGCACGGTCTATTTGCGCACGGACGATCAGGATTATGCCGAGCAGATGCTCGCCGTGTTCGCCGCCGACCCCGCGTTCCGTCCGGTGGAAACACCGCCTGAGCTTAGCGCCTTGCCGACTGATTTTGAGAAGGACTTCCAGTCGCGTGGGATCAAGACCCTGCGCGCGGCATATCGAGTTGGTGATCAGTAGTGGTTGATGGGCGATCGGTGGTTACCATTCAGCAATTACCAGTCGTCCTTCGCCACCCCTCAAACGTCAATGACCGGGCCGTTGCCACCTTGGTCGGAGTCGGGCGGGCGGCGCCGGTGCACGACACGGATGCGGGATCGGTTGGTGCCGGTGACGAAATTCAGGACGAGGGAGACGATGCTAATGACGAGTGCGCCCAGGAAGGCGGCTCCGAAGCTATCGACTACGAAATAACGCCCGAGCAGGAAGCTCACAAATAACAGCAGCAGCGCATTGATGACCAGGGTGAAAAGCCCCAGGGTAACAATGAGCAAAGGCAATGCCAGTAACATCAGGATGGGCCGAATGAAGGCATTGAGGATGCCGAGGACCAGGGAGGTCACGAAGGGGGTCCACAGGCTATCGTCCTTGAAGCGAATGCCCGGAACGATATAAACCGCCACCAGCACGGCGAGCGTGTTGATCAACCAACTCTGGAGAAACTTCTTCACGATTCAATGCGCAGGAAACTGGCCGGCTCCTCCACGCGCAACGTCGCCGTCAGGCTTGCCGGCAGCAGGCAGAATTGGCCCGGGGTCAAGTCAGCCGTCGCCTGGCCGCCGCCGACCTGCACCCGGCCGGTTAGCAGGCCGATGATCTGCATCTTTCCGGGCCGCAGCGGGACGTCCACGCCAGCGCCTGCCCGGTGGACCTCGACCGTGAAAAGCGGATCGCGCACCAGCGGCCGCACCTGTTGCACCCCCTGCTGGGCGAAGGCCCGGGGCAACAGCGATGGCTCGAAGTCGTTGAAGTCAATGCTGGCCAGGGATTGGGGGACGTGGAGTTCGCGGGGTTTGCCGTCCAGACCCAGCCGGTTCCAGTCGAAGACGCGGTAGGTGGTATCCGAGTTCTGCTGAATTTCAAAGATGACCAGCCCGGCGCCGAGCGCGTGAACCCGCCCGCTGGGCAGGAACATGGCGTCGCCCGACTGAACGCGCACGCGGTGGAAGCACTCAGCCACCGTGCCAACCTCGACCTTACGTTCGAACTCGGCACGGGTGACACCGCGTTTCAGACCCACATACAGCTCAGCTCCCGGGGCGACTTCTGCGATGTACCACATCTCGGTCTTCGGCTCACCGCCGAGTTCGGCGGCGCGGGCCGCGGGCGGATGGACTTGCAGCGAGAGCTTTTCCTGGGCGTCGAGGATCTTGATGAGCAGAGGAAAGCGGCGGTCGTGTGCCTTGGCGTCACCCAGCAACTCGGCGGCGTGATTCTCCATGAGCCAACGGAGGTCTTTGCCTGCGAGCGGGCCGTTGGCCACGACGCTGACGTCGCCCGGGCGGTCAGCGATTTCCCAAGACTCCCCGATCGGCACGGCGGGCGGCAGGGGTTTGTGGTACAGGCGTTCGAGCTCGCGCCCGCCCCAAACGCGCTGCTTGAAAATAGACCGGAACATGAAGGGATAGAGCATTCTGATTTCGACTTCGGCCTTCGGCTATCGGACTTCCGCTTCTCCTAGCCCCCGATCTTCTCCGCGACGGCGGGCTGCTTCTCGGTGAAATGCCCGAAGGCGCGGAACTTGGCGTAGCGCTGCTTCAAACGGTCCGCCGGCGGCAGAGCCTTGAGCTGCTCCAGGTGTTTGAGCAGGTAATCGCGAAATGTCAGAGCCGCCAGGTCTCGATTCGTATGGGCGCCGCCGAGCGGTTCGGGGACGATCTCGTCCACCAGCCCCAAGTCCTGCAGGTGCCGGGCGGTGATCTTAAGCGCCTCGGCGGCTTTGGAGGCCGCCGAACGGTCCTTCCACAGAATCGCCGCGCAGCCTTCCGGGCTGATCACCGAGTAGTAAGCGTTCTCCAGGATCAGCACTCGGTCGGCCACGCCGATGCCCAGGGCGCCGCCCGAGCCGCCTTCGCCAATGACCACTGCGATCGTGGGCACTTGCAGCAGCATCATCTCGCGCAAATTCACTGCGATAGCCTCCGCTATGTGACGCTCCTCCGCCCCGATGCCGGGATAAGCGCCCGCCGTGTCGATGATCGTGATGATCGGCAGGTGAAACTTATCCGCCAACCGCATGAGCCGCAGGGCCTTGCGGTAGCCTTCCGGATGCGCGGAGCCGAAATTGCGCATTATGTTTTCCTTGGTATCCCGGCCTTTTTGGGTGCCAATCACCATCACCTTGTGCGCGCCGAGGGTGGCAAACCCGCCGACGACCGCCCGGTCCTCCGCGAACAACCGGTCGCCGTGCAGCTCGCTAAAGCCGGTAAAGGCCAATTGGAGGTAATCGAGAGTGAAAGGCCGTTTCGGATGCCGGGCAATCTTGACCCGGTCCCAGGCGCTGAGGTTGGCGAAGATCTGGCGCTTGGTTTCTTCCAGCTTCTTCTGGATCAAGCCCACCTCCTCCTCGACGCTAATGTCGAGCGAGTGGGTTTCCGGATGCTTCTTCAACTCATCAAGCTTGTTCTGGAGTTCCACAATCGGCTTTTCAAAGTCGAGTTGGTGTTTCATCCCCATAAGCCTAACCACATTCCGCCCCTCCGGCAACGGCGATTTCGCGCCGTACAGTCAAAGAGCCGGATTTGCATCCGGCTCTTAGTGATGACGAGATTTATACGCCTTCACCCAGGCGCTCAGAAGGGTAATGCGGCCAACTATTCGGTCGCTGTTCGAACCGCATTACAAGCAAAACCTCTATGCTAACCCTAAACGAACAGCGAAATCTTGCTCGCGCTGATGATATGATACACCCACACCGCAATGTGTTCAAATTATTTTTTATGCTGCCCATATCCGCGCCTTAATGCCGCCCCTGCCCCTGCTCCGGCCCGGCGGGCGAGCGGGGCCGGTCAAATCCAGCACCGCCGTCGCTCATTTCACGACCACCGGCTCGCGCCAGGCGTGGCCGCTCTGGGCCACGAGGTCTTCGGCCGCCACCGGCCCCCAGGTGCCTGCGGCGTAAAACTCGCGGTTGGACAGTGGCTTACCCTGCCAGGCCTGGCGGATCCCATCCACGATTTGCCAGGCGGCCTCGACTTCGTCGCGGCGGATAAAAAGCGTTTCGTCGCCGGCCATCGCTTCGAGCAGCAGCCGTTCGTAGGCCTCGGGCGTATAGGCGCCGAACTCAACATCGTAGCTGAAATGCATGCGCACCGGCCGCACCTCCACGCTGGTCCCGGGCACTTTGCCGTTAAACCGGAGGGAAATGCCTTCGTCGGGCTGGAGGCGCAGCGTCAGCGCGTTAGGGTCCAACTTCTGCCCGCACTGGGCTGCGAATAGCACATGGGGCGTGGGCCGGAATTGGACTCGCACCTCGCTGGTGCTCAGCGGCAGATTCTTGCCCGTGCGCAGGAAGAACGGCACGCCTGACCAGCGCCAGTTGTCAATGAATAGCTTCAAGGCCACGTAAGTCTCGACATTGGAGTCCGGCTTGACCTTCGGTTCCTGGCGATAGCCCGGCCTCGATTCGCCATCTACGGTTCCCGCAAAATACTGCCCGCGCACCACTTGGCGGGCGACATCCTCCGGGCTTAACGACCGGATGGACTTGAGCAGCTTGACCTTCTCGTCGCGGATCGCCTCGGCCTCGAGGGAGACAGGCGGCTCCATTGCGACCAGCGACAGGACTTGCAGCAGATGATTCTGCACCATATCGCGAAGGGCGCCAGCCTCCTCGTAATAGCCGCCGCGCTCGCCCACGCCCAGCTTTTCACTAACGGTGATCTGGAAGTGGTCGATGGATTCCCGGTTCCAGAGCCGCTCGAAAACCGCATTTGCGAAGCGGAACATCAAGATGTTCTGCACCGTCTCTTTGCCCAGGTAATGGTCGATCCGGAACACTTGCTGCTCACGGGCGTAGCGCACCAATTCCCGGTTCAACTCGCGCGCCGAAGCCAGGTCGTGGCCGAAGGGCTTCTCGATCACCACCCGCTGCCAGCCCGCTCCGTTATCCTTTCGGAGCAAACCGGCGCGATGCACCTGCTCGACCACCTCGCCAAACTGGCTGGGCGAGATGGCCAGATAGAAAAGCAGGTTCTGCCGCAGTGGTTCGCTGCCGAAGGCGGCAAGCTGTTTTGCCAGGCTCGCGTAAGTCTCCGCGGCCGTAATGTCGCCCTGGCAATAGAATATGTGCTGCGAGAACTCCTGCCAGACCTGGTCGTCCACCGGCTTCGTGCGGGAGAACTGGTCCAGGGCCGACCGCAATTCGCTGCGCCACACGGCATCAGTCTTCTCGCGCCGGGCAACCCCGATGATGCGAAAGTCCGCGGGCATCTGCTTTTCCTTGCAGAGGTGATAGAGGGCGGGCACGAGCTTCCGCGCCGTCAGATCGCCACTGGCGCCGAAAATGATGATGGAGCACGGTTCTACCGCCTTGCGACCTCCATTCAGGCGACAGGTCAACAGGTCGTCGAATTGTGCGGATTGATTCACGCGCAAACCATCGTCGAAGGTCAGCCCATTTTCAAATACTCTATGTGGCGCGCGGGGATTCCTATTCCCGGGTGAAAGCGCAACCTGTTACAGTTGCTGCACTTCCGCCATTTCAACGCCGCTCGGATCGTCTATCATCCAAAGCAATTAGGCCGGCACTAACGCCGAGCACCCTGCGGAACAGACTCCGATGCTGAATACGCCCGCACTGCCACCCCCGCTCACCTCCCTCGGTTTAGACGATTGTGAGTTCTGTGGCGGCTGTTTTCCAATACGTTACGCGACCCACCTGGGGACTGGTCCGAAGGCTTCTCTGCGTGCTGGACATCGATGACAGAAAGCGTACGGTGGCAGCATCAAGGTGACTCGCGGCCCTATGCACGGGAGATCGATCTAAGTGATGTTGAGGTCCGGACGACCGCGACCGGGCATGCGTATCCACCTAAAAATGCTTATGAAAGGCAATTCCTTAAACGTAACGATGATTGTGGTGCTGCTGGTGGGGTTAGCGGCATTGGGCGCTGGAGGTGTGCGGGCGGCCGAGAATAGCGACAGCGAATCCGACGAGCCGTGGCTGCAACCTTATCGCGGGCCAACCCGGACGGACGTCGACGCAACGACCTTGGATGGAAAGGTGCTCTGCGGTTATCAAGGGTGGTTTAACACGCCGGGAGATGGGTCGGGTTCCGGTTTTCGTCATTGGGGCAGCAATTTGGGGGAACCCGACCGCGCCCGGTTCGTGGTGGACATGTGGCCAGACGTCTCGGAATACGACCCGCAGGATCTGTGCGAGGTTCCGGGCCTCAAAATGCCCGATGGCTCGCCGGCGCGACTTTACAGCGCCTTCCGGAAGGGGCCGGTGTTGCTGCACTGCAAATGGATGCGGGACTATGGCCTCGATGGCGTCTTCCTCAGCCGATTCATCTCCGAGACCAGGAATCCCGAGCGCGCGCGGCATGTGAACAGGGTTCTGGCGAGCGTGCGCGAGGGCTGTCACCGCGAGGGACGGGTTTGGGCGATGATGCTCGACCTTTCAATGGGCCGCAACGGGACGACGAAGATGGTGACGGACGACTGGAAGTTCCTGTGCGACAAGGTCAAAATCCGTGAGGATTCGCGCTACCTCCATCATCAGGGGAAACCCGTGGTGTTGCTGTGGGGCCTGGGTTTCAGGGATCGGCCGTGGACGCCGGCGCAGGCAGAGGAACTGATCAACTTCTTCAAGAACGATGCGCAGTATGGCGGGGTTTACCTTATCGGCGGCATCGATCCGCATTGGCGCACCTTGCGCGGTGGGTCGCGGCCGGAGCCTGAATGGACCAGGGTTTACCAGACGTTCGACGCGATCAGCCCCTGGGACGCCGGGCGCTATCGCGATGACGCCAGCATGGACCGGCAGCGCAAAGAAGTCTGGGAGGGCGACCTTGCCGAAGTGAAGAACCTGGGGATCGGCTACATGCCGACCGCGTTTCCAGGATTCTCCTGGGATAATCTGCGCGGCACCGCGCCCGGAAGGAGCATGATCGCGCGGCGCAAAGGCGAGTTCTATTGGCGGCAGTTTGCCATTTTCCGCGCGCTGGGGATTCGCACCGTCTTTGTCGGCATGTTTGACGAGGTGGACGAAGGAACGGCGATTTATAAGGTGTCGAACCAAATCCCCGTGGGCAAATACTTCGTCACCTATGAGGGGCTGCCCTCAGATTACTACTTAAAAGCCACGGGCGCGGCCACACGGATGATTCGCGGGGAAACGCCGCTTTCCTGGACGATTCCGGCAGCAGTGCGCTCGGCAAAGCCGTAACCTGCGTATGTGTTATAGCCAGGAAAGCCTCGTATCGGAAACAGCGAAAAACCGGTACGCTGCCAGTCGAACCTGAGCAGTTGACAGTTATTGATCCTCAGTCCCCGATCACACATCACGCATCACGCATCCCCTGTCACGGAGGGACAAATGACAATAGCCCAGCGTTCAAACGCTGGGCTATTCTCGGCCATCCCCCCGGAATGAAGTCGCTCAAGACCTAGCGGCATTGGGCGTCCACGCCTGCGGTTTATCCGCCAGTTCCTGGCTCCGCCACCTGTGCCGCCCAAACCCGAAATCGGCTTCCACTTGCGCCCTCTGCAATTGACAACAGTTAACAACTAACGGAAATTGTCTCCGGCATGAGCAAAGTCATTACACCGCATTTCGAGAAGCTGATTGACCGGTTTGTCGCCAGTGGGCGGTTCAATAATAAGTCCGAGGTCATTCGTGCCGGCCTGCGCCTTCTGGAAGAGCATGAAGGTACCGCCGTCGCCGCCAGCCGGGATGACCTGAGCCGCATTATCCAGACCGCCCTTATGGATCCGCGTCCCCTGATTCCAGCGACGAACCTTTTCCGCCGCCGCCAACGGCGATGAGCGGCCTGCCTGTCTTTTTCACTGCGCTGGCCGAGGAGGACCTCGACCAGATCGAAGACTATATTGCGGCTCACGACCCAGCCGCTGCGGCGCGCGTCAGGGCCGCCATCGTGCAGCAAAGCCTTGAGCTTGGAGCCACGCCCGAGAAAGGAATGGCTTTGAAAGCGCCACGCGGCAACCAGGAAATCGGCGTCCGCCTTTGGCCGGTTTCCCGCTACCACAATTACCTGGTCCTTTACAGAATCGAGCCGGAACGGATCCGGGTATTGCGCATACTCCACGCCGCCCAGGATTGGACCCGGTTCTTCGGCAAAAGTTAGCCCTCAAACTGCATTCGAAACGGCCTGGCTGCATTGGAAGGCAGACCGTGGACTTGGTTGACGAAGCCGCGGAACATACGCTCCTAGGTCAAAGTTGCGGCGACGGCAGAAACATGACGTTCTCATGGACCCCTTCACGATTCCCAATTCAAGGCCGTCTTTGACGCCATCCGCCAGTTCATGGCTCCGCCAACTCCACCGCCCAAACCCGAAATCGGCTTCCACGTCAAAGAAGACGCTGTCCCTTACCGCACCAGCAAGCGACGAAAGGTCTGAACACCGTAAAGCCGGGCGATTAGGTCAGCCGCACCGGCGCGGTCTTCCAGCGCTGGAGGGTTTTGCAGACTTCTTTCCAGGCCCGTCGGGCGAGGGTCTTGTAATTTGGCAGGCCGAGATCGTCGCAGAGAGCCGCGCTGTAGAGCAGCCAGAAAGCAAACTTCGTCTGGTTCGCCCCGTACCAGGAGAACCATCTTTCAAGCGGACTGGGCTGGCTCCAACCCATCAGCCGGCCCACGGCTTGGAGAGCTTGAAGAGCCCTGCCGCTGACAGCTTCCCAGAGCCAGTGAGTGAGGGAGAAATTCTGCACGCACTGCAACACCAGAACCGCCACGAAGGCGACGAAGGCGTTCTTGATGAGGAGGCTGAACCAATCCCGGGAAAACCGGTGCGTCGCTCGAAGCGCCAGGGCCGCCGCCTGGCGTTGGCGCGGGTAACTCGAAAAGTGGGCCAACCGCAGGGCAGACTTCGCAACGAACAGCGCAAGGAAGAGAATAGTGAAGGAATGACGATGGATGGCGTTGCTGGAGGCGTGCCACCAATGGGCCGGGACACGGGTCAAAGTCGGGTGGTCATCGAAGCCGGGTGGCAGTGTCGGCGTCATCTGGCCGCAAATGCCACCCAGGATCCCGATAGCGATGGTCCCGAGGATGCTCACCAGGAAAGCCATGAGCAGAGCCTCCTTGCCGGAAGCCCACAGGACTTCGCCTACCTTCCCCGTCAGCGGTTCGGTGGGTCGATTTGACCGCAAGCTCGCTGGCGTGGGCGTA
>OCZT010007804.1_pt1 | contig 10447 bp, 5 predicted proteins | sample 1539031 | NCBI WGS metagenome assembly OCZT01 (sample SAMEA3539308, study PRJEB22396) | soil metagenome | biome: tundra; feature: field; material: soil | place: USA | collected 2010-05 | depth 0.15 m
GCAGCTCAACTAATGACGAACTTCTTCCACAAACCAGCTTCATGGTGTCCAGCGGTAATGCCTGGTTTGCCGAGGATCGCCCACAAACGCCAGTGCTGGGAGCGTCCAACACGTACAGTTTGGTCCTCGCGATCAGGACTACCGGCGATAACGTTTCCGCCTTGACGGCGGGGACGGCTTACTATGAGGTGTGTGGATATGCGCTCCACTTCTAAGGCCGTCTTCATTGCCCTGCTGGCCACCTTCACGGCGAGCGCGCAGAAGCCCGTGGGCGTTTCGGGGTTCGTTGGAAACTACATCGACTATTGGGGCCTGGGCACAGCCAATCACACCGTGGACGGAGACACGTACCTTTTCCAGGCGTGGGCGGCAAACTCAATGCTGTCGTTTTTCCCCGATCCAACCGGGTTGCCGGTTGTTGGAGTTATCAATGACGGTAACATTGGTGGGTGCGGAGGGAATGTGGAGTTGATTCAACTCTCGAAGCTACCTGGCCCTTTTACGACCCCAACTACGTCCAATACTACAATCACGCCATACACAAATTGCCTGACTAGCTTTGGCACATCGCCTGGAGACGTTAGTACCTGGGGAGGCCACCTCACTTATGGAGATGCGTCGAGTGAAGGCACCTGGAAGGGTGTCGTGATGGCATTTCGCAACAACATCCTGCTCGCACCGTTCTATCGGCAGAACTCCCCTGGAACGGCTTTCGGGGACTCGACTCTGATGCTGTCCCCTGATGCTGGGCAGACGTGGATTGACTACAGCCGCTACACGGCGTACACGGTCACGCTCGCCACCTGTACCGGGACCACGGCAACATTGACCGCCCTGAATTCGCTTGCTGGGAACGAGAAGATATTCGTCCATGATGTCGGAGCGGGTTACAATGGCAAGGCCACGCTTACTGGTGCAACAGGAACTACCGTGCAATACACGGTTGCCACTTGTCCTGGAACAGGTCCAACGAGCGGCAATTTTGGTCTCTTGTCTGCGAGCGGCAGCGGTCCCGCGTATACTCCTGGATCTACGATGTGGCCGGTCTCTGGCGGAAAGAACCCAATGACTGTGCAAATGATTGTTAACTACGGCCAGGACGGCAACTACCCGGCAGGCATCGAGGCGGTGTGCGACCCCACGGCATGGGTCTGCGGTCTCGCCAAGGATTTTACGCAACCGACGGCTCCACTGGTGGCTTACCGGGTTCCTCTGGGTCAGGAGATGACACCGGCGTCTTATTTGTACTACACCTGTCCGGGATACAACGCCTACTGGCCCGTTGCCGACACGGTTTGCGATGGCAACCAGGCGGCTGCCTGGACGAGCGCCAAGAGCAGCGCCACGACGATGTTGAACTTGCCCTACACCGGCAACAACAACCGCCCGACGGGCTGCACCGCGGTCGCATTTCTACCCAGCCATGGCAGTTATGTATTGTCCTGTTTGACCTGGGGATACCCGGAGCGGCACGCTTATTATTGGGGTCCGCACCTGTGGGGTCCCTGGTACCCGTTTTGGGATGGACCTTGCACGAACGGCAACCCTGTCTGCGACCCCATATTCCAGGTGATGATGGGCTACGGACAAAACGTCATCAGCACCACACCTCCGCGGGCACAGATCCGAATTGCTTCTGGTAGCTCCGGGGGGCCATACGCGGCAGGCGGCACCCCAAAGTTCTGGACCGTGGAGGTCAACGGAGGCCGGGTTCCCTTCACGGGGATATCCCGGCGCGCGGATTACTTGGGAAGCGGTGGTCAACTGAATATGGGCCATCGTTTTGGCTCGGGTAATGAGGCAGGCACGATATCGCGTCGGGGGTTGGCGGTCACTGGCGGAGCGTACTCGCTTGATTGGTGGGTGGACTTTTGGGACCACGGCGGGTTCACCGGAGCGACGAATCGCCCCTATTTCAGGGATGTGCTGAGCGGCGGCACGAAGTATCTTACCCCGTGTGAAATAGATGGGGCATACTCCGGCTGCAACTTCACGCACGGGATGGTGTTAGCGTCGAATGGAGTCACGCTTCCGAGTACTGGGTATTCTACGCGCATCCAGAGCAGTTTCACCGATACAGTGCTTCCAGGTAACACTAGCTGGACCTTTGCGGGTGTCTTCAATATCGCCAACACCACCAGCAGTTCGCCGTTACCCATACTTTCCGAGCCACCGTCAGGGGGCAACACGAACACAATGGTCAACGTGTACGTGTCGAGCCGGAGTACGGGAGACCTGTGTGTGGAATGGGGTGGAAAGTTCACGAGCACGCCGACTGCGCCGACCAGCATTTGCACGGCAGGCGGCACAATCCTAGCTGGTACATGGTATTTCGTGGCGGTGTCGGCAAAGGCCAACGGGTCTGGTTTCCCTACCGTCACTATGTACGTTGGGAATGCCGGCACAATCGCCGAGTACGGCGGAGTCAATATGGCAACGTCGGCTAACGGAACCACGGGCAATGGCTTAACCAAGGTATGTACTGGCGCTGGCTGTTCGGCGACTCCCGCCGTGATAGCTGGGTTGCTGTATTTTGGACTTGCCGTTGACGGTACGAGCGCTGAGTTTGGTGGGACGTTTGGGGAACTTGGCATGTTCTCCGGCGTCGTGCCGAGTCATGTGATCCGCGAGATCTACCGTACCCTTCGCGCCGACTGGGCGCGCGTGGGGCGGGGAGCGTTGTAGGCAATGGCGGCGTGGGGAGTGACGGTACAATGACGTGCACTTTGGAGATACGCCCAAGTGCGGTTCGCTATAAGCAGCATCGGCCTGGACCTGCGGCGCCTTCGATGGGGAGATTGTCCGTGGGCACGGGCTCACCTCGTGGCCGTGCAGGGGCACCACTCCGCCCGCCTGCGAGGCCATGAAGACGGTGTTTACAGGCCGCTGAAATATCGCCCGAGCGGGGCCGGCATGGCGGTCAGCACCACCAGCGAATATGCGCAAAGCGCCACCACGGTCGCGCGGCAAACGGCGGGACTGCGCGCGCCCAGCGACCCCCAGAGGGCGAGTAAAGAGATCGCGCTGCAGAAGGCGAGCAGCGGCGCGAAATCGACCAGATACCGTCCCGTCACGTAGCCGGTGAGCGCCAGAAAGAGCAGGAGAAGCACCGCGGCGGCGTGCATCGCGCGGAGGACATCGGCCTCGGCGGCGGTGCGAAGCTTGAAAAACACGGGGGCGAAGATGCCGAGCAGAAGCACCGGCGCGGCGGGCAGGATTCCCACGAACGGCTCCACGTACAACGGGAAGTGCGGATCCACCGTGACCCAATTGGGGCGCAGGAAAGGGAATCCGGGCCGCACAGCGGGTGGGGTGAAGAGGTAGGTACCCAGTGTCGGTAGCACGCGGCCGAGGCTGAGGTGAATCCCGTTGCCGTAGGCATCGGTCAGTTCATACTGGACGCCGGTCTCGAGGGGGTTGCCGAAGCGGACGTAGTTGAACCAGGCGAGACCGGCGGCGCAGAGGAGGATTCCGGCGGCGAAGATCAGCATCACGCGCCAGCGGCCCCAGAAGCGGTAGGCGATAGCCGCGCCTGCCGTTCCCGCGGCGATCAGGAGGTCGGGCCGCGACCCGAGCGCGAAACCGAAGAGCAGTCCCGATGCGGCGAGCCACGCCGCGCGCGGTTCCCGGGATCGCAGGGCGAGAAAGAGGCAGAGAAACGCCGCGTGTACGAACAGGTAGCCAGCGGCGATGGCCACCTCGTAGAACCTGGCGTTGTTGACCAGAAAAAACACGAAAGACGCAGTCCCGAGGAGGGATATGGCGCACAACTCGAGCCAGAGGGTCAAGTCCCAGCCGTGGTGTCCCGCCAGCAAGTAGAGCAGCGCGCATGCGCACAGAAAGCCCGCTGTGCAGAACAGGGGAACGGCGACGAAATTAGGGAGGTCGTGTCCGGTGAGGACGCGATAGGGGAGAAAAACGAGCAGCGCCGGCGCCGGCCCGAAGTAGAGATAGTACTTGCCGCGATACAGCGAGGTGTCGTGGAGCCGGTACGGCTGGTTGGCCTTGTAGTCGTAGGGGTTCTTCAGGGCGAGCAGTTCGGGCGCGGGCTCCACCGGGAGGCTGGTCCGGCCGGCAAGAAAGCCCCGGGCCTGCAGCGCGTGATACTCCGCGGTTTTGCCCAGGATTTCGCCCACGGGACGAAAGCAGCTATGCACGAAATAGGAAAGCGCGATGCAGACGATCAGAACCGCGCCCGCCGCGGAGGGAAGCCTGCGGGCGGGTGGCGGAGTGGAGGGGACACTGTCGTCCATGACCCCAGATTGTATCAGACGGGGTCCGGCGGCTGCCCGCACGGGCAAGGCGCCACCAGGCCCAGCGGCCCGCCAGCGTGCTATCTCGAACCGCGATTGCTCAGCCGCGGATTGCGGTTCCGCTCGCAGTTCGTTCGGTTTGCGGTGAGTGTCCGGTTCCACAGGGTACTGGTAGGGTCGCCCAGCGCAGCGACAGGAGTGTCGATGCAGCTCGCAAGGTGCATACGCCACGTCTACCAAGAGCGGCAGGCGGACCCGCTGTCACAGGCGGAGACGTTGCACCCAAGGGCGGCCAGACGGGCGGCCAATTCCGATCCCGCGGGTGAACCGCGGGCGAGGAGCAGCACGGCGCCGTCCATGGCGCAGTACGGCCGGTAGGCCTCTTCGATGGCGGAGCGGAGTGTCGGGGAGAGCAGCGGGATGCCGCGGTAGGTTTCCGCCTCTTCCTGAACAGCCACGAGATCGAAATCCCGACCGCGGATGCGCGCCGCGAGCGGCCGCAGATCCAACCTGCCCATGCGCTCGAACTGCGATGCACCGAAAGGATCGAGGAGGATCTGGGATGCGGCGAGAGAGATGTCGCCATCCATGGAGAGGACCTTCCGGTCGCGAAGCGCTGCCTTCAGGGCGATCAGGTTCCGATTGTGCGCCGCGTCTAATTTGGGCAATCGAGTGAATTCCACAACTTTGTGCGCCTTGGGAATCACGTGGAAGATCAAGAGCAGGGCGGATAAGTACAGGCCTGCCATGGTGAAGGGAGAACGGCGGACCGTCATCATTCCCAAGGCGGCAAGAGGAACCAGTCCGAAGAGGAATTCGAAATAGTAATTCATGTTACCGCCCGCCTGTAGCGCGATAATCGACGCGACGGAGAAAGATAGGGCAAGGAATATGACAAGCAGCCCCCAACCGCCGATTGGCCGCCACCGCAGAAAGCAGATCGCGGTAAGTCCAAGCAGGGCTATCGGCTCCTGGAGGATGTGGAAGACGATCGCCGCCGCACCGGCGTAGTCCATGATGGGCTTCCCGAGGCCGAAAATGTTCTCGACGAGCTTGGGTTCGCGCGCCATGAAGGCTGCGTAGAGCCCGATCGACGTCAGGGCGCCCGCCACGGAGAAGGCGGCCAGATCCTTCCAGCGCCGCCTAGCCAGCAACCACAGAAACCCAGCCCCGAGCGCGGCGACATAGGTGAATTTAAACTGGGTCGCAAAACCGGCACAGGCGCCGGCCGCCAGCACCGCGCGGGAGCTATCGGAAAGAAGCAGACGAAGAGCCAGGAGGGCGCAAAGGACCGCCAGGAAATCACCGCGGAGCTGCAGGACCCACTCCACCATGGCGCTGAAGGAGAGACCCAGGGGCAGGCTCCAGAGCCACCAAGTGGGATGCGGAATCAGCTTGCGAGCGATCGAAACCACGGTTGCGATGCAAAGCAGGAATGCTCCGAATACGATAAGTCGGGGAAGCAGCAGAGGATTAGCCACGGTCACGAAGCGTCCGGGAAGGGCGAAGACCGCGTAGAGCATCGGACCGTAGAAGGCAGGCAGGTCGCAACTTGTATCATGGTAAATTATGCCGGTCCGCTGCAGCCGCTGAACGGCATGCATGACGCCCGCGTCGCCATAGCCTGCCTGGCCGAGGCCGTTGACCCGGAAGGCGGTCCTGATGAACAGCGTGCCGAAGGAGGCGAGGCAAAACGCGAGCACGGTGGCGGGCAGGATCCAGGTTTTCAGCGAGCGGGCCGCTGGAATGAGTCGATCTTCAAGCATGGAGTTCTCGTTTGGTTCGGTTGTCGACTGCCTGGGGGAGTAAGGTGGAAAGCGCTGCCAGTACACTGATGAACCAATACAGGTTTGACGGCATGAGATAGCGCCAGTCGCCGACTGGCAGGACGAGGAGCATGGGAGCGAGCACGGCAAGCCCAGCGGCGAAACAATACAGTGGCATCAGGGCAAGCGGCGCTGGCCGGCGGAACCAGCTCACGATGAGCGCGAGCAGCGAGGTGAACCCGCTGGCAATGACGAGCAGGACATGCCGAAAGGGCAACTGCAGGGGACCGGGCCGTGAAACGGCACGGTCCCAAAAACCCTGGATGGGAGCCTGAACGGAGGGAAGCAAGGTGCCGCCGACGATGTTCAAGCGGTTGGGGGCGAGCGGGAAGAGCAGCGGACGAGCGAGTTCCCTGCCCGGCCATTGGAGCAGCGATTTTAGGATGCAGATCTTGTGGCGCGCCAGCGCGCTGGGGAATCCTAGCGCGAGAATCGGCATGTCCTGGATGGCGTAGCTATCGTCGAGGAGGCCGTCGTGCCGGCCGGACGGCACGTCGTATAAGTTGAGCGGCGGGTTTCTGCCCCAGACCAGATAGTCCGCGTTGCCGTCACAGGTGTACTCGTTGACGGCGCGCTCGAAGTGCTCGCGCCCGACGGCCTGGTAGGTCTGCAACTGGGCGAAACGCTCGATCGGTTTTCCCGTGAAGTGAACGGTACCCGCTATGTCGAACATGACGTAGTAGTTGAGAAGATTGCCGACGCCGAACGCGTGACAGACGCGGGTAAAGGCCATGCCGAAGAACGATCCGGCACACAAGGCAATCGCGGAAAAAACGAGGGCCCTTTTGGCTTGCAGACCACGCCGCAGGCAATAAAGCACCATCGCGGCGCCGGCCGCCAATGTGATAAACACGGCGCCGGCATTGAGGCGGGTCAGAGCTCCCATACCCACAAATGCCGACGCGCCGGCCAGCCGCCGCCACGAAAAGGGCTCGCCGAAGAAGACGGGCTTGCAGACGCAGAGTAGTCCTATGACGGATACGGCGAACCATGTGTCCTTCATCAAGGCAGCGGTGTACGGCCAGATCGGGTAATAGACGACGGCGAGCGTGCAGATTACGATCCTGACGCGCCCGCGGGGGACCGAGAGGCTCACCAGGGCGAAGATCGCACACCAGAGGGCCACGCCATTGAGGAATGCAACGGGCGCCATCTGGAACTCATTCGAATGCGACGGAAAGACCAGGTGAGCGGCGCGGAGAAGCATGGTCAACCCGATCGGGTGCCACTTATCGGGCCGGCCGAGCAGGGCCTGGCTCCACATATCGATCGTATCCGAGTTACCGAGGAACGGGTAATATACGGCCGTCCAAAAACCGCTGATCGCGACGGCCGAGACGATGGCTGCGCCCCGCGGCAGTAAGTCTCCGGCGGCGGCTCCCCGGCGCCAGGCGAGCACTACGAGCCAGAACGTCGCGGCTACGGTAACCAGCGTTAGGAGCGAGGCAAGGATGGCATGGGAGCGCGCCGTCCAGTAGTGGGCGCCCGCGGCATAGATACCCGGCGAAAGTTCAATGAGGCGATCGCCATTCAATTTGACGGACTGGATTTCCACATGACCGGGCGGATCCGTCGCGAGGCGGAAATTGCGGAAGCCGCCCGGTGCGCCATGGGTCCTGGCGGCGAGTAGTTCCGGAGGGTTTTGGTCCGCACTAACCGCCGGCAGGAATGTAAGCGTCTCGACGCCTATCTCGGGCGCATATAGATCTACCGGGCGGGAGTTTCCATTGACGGTAACTTGAACCAGACCGCCGCGGTCGTGACGCTGAAACTGCAGCGTAAGAGTGCCGCCGGTGCGCTCCACTTCGACGGTTGCGGGCGCGGCGCCTACAGCGGCCAGCGCGTTTCGCTCGGGGACGATGTTGTTGTCGAGAACCTCCCAGCCGGGCGGCGGAGCGAAATCCCGCCAGAGAAGCTGGCCTGGCGAAGCGAGCTTGACGAGCCAGACCTCCGAACCTTTGGAGGCGGCGTTCTTTTGGGCCAGGGCGGTGATGCGAATGTGCCACTGCTGCCTGCCCGACGGGTACTGGAGAGGAAATTGCGCGGCGGGCCATTCGGTTCCACGCGGGCCGATCCAGTTAACGTCGACGGCTTTTCCGTCGCTTGATCGGACACCGATTTCCAGATCGTTGAGCTGGAGCGCGAAGCCACGTTCCCAGTCCGTGTATAGCGACGCGGCGACAAGAGTTCCCGCTACCCCGGATGCCAGCCACAACCTTTTCCCGAATCGTCCTCGATCAAGCATTGTAAGTATGCAACGCTCCAAGGCTGCGGCCTTCCGGCCCGGCCAGCTTCGGAACGAGAGTGCTTCCCGGTTCTCCCCGGACGCATCAGTATAGCGAAAAGGCCGATGAGTTCGCCAGCATCGGCCGCGGATGTAGCACACCCACTCGTACCCGTACCCGGCGCGAAAAAGATCGGCGGAGGCGATATGGGTGTAAAATATCGGCATTTGAGAGTCGAAACCGGAAATCCTCCATCCATGGGCACGCGCGCGGCGATCGCCGTGTTTCTCGCCGCCGTAACGGTAGTAGCTACATTGAGTGTGTTGAGCAACCGCATGCGCCCCCGCTGGGACTCGGTGTACTACCTGGATATGGCCACCAGCGGTCTGGCCGGGAACCATCATCTGGTCGCTCCGTTCGCCTACCGCCCGATAGCTCCGCTGACCATCGGCGCGATCGCCCGCACCTTGCACATGGATCCGGTAACGACGTTCCGCGCCGGTGCGCATGTGGCGGCGTTAGCCCTCTTGCTAGTCGCGTATTACTTCATGCGACGCTTCGGCGCCTCGGAGTTCGCGGCCGGGTTGGGCACGCTCGCCATCGCGCTGAATTTCGTGATGATCCGGTACCCGCTGTTCAACGGAACCATGCTCGATATCTATGCGTACCCGTTTGTGCTGCTCGGCTTCTGGGGCGTGTTGCGCAGGCGCTTCTATCCGGTCCTGCTGCTGTGTGCGGTGGGCCTGTTCCTGAAGGAATTCATGCTCCTGCCGCTACTCGCGCAGGCGGGAGTATTGGTTCTGGAGACTCCTCGCAAGCGTTGGCTGAGCCTGTGGCTGCCCTTGGGACTGACGGGAATGGTGATCGCCGTTTGCTTCATCGCGCCGCGGGCAGTGATTCCGGTGGTGGACAGCTTTCAGGACATCGACCCCCACATTCCAGGCTCTCTGCGGCGCCTGATCACTCACCCCCTGAGTTGGCGACGCTGGTTCAATATCGTCTACTCCTACCTGGCGTTCTGGCTTCCCTGCGCTCTGCTGATGACCCGCGACCGATGGCAGATGGTTCGCAGGCGCCTGGCGCCGTACTCCCGCGCAATTGGTTGTTTTGCGGTTTTCCACCTGCTGCTCGTCCTCTACGGCGGGACCAATATTTTCGTCTTTACCTCCTATTCACTGCCAGTCGAACTGCTGGTCCTAGTCGTGCTGCTCGACCAAGGAGCTCCGCAACTTTGGGAGCTGATACTGGTATTTGCGGTACTCGTGATCTTCAATCGCATCGGCGCGCACATTCCCGTATTCGAGGAAGGCTGGGACAACCATCTCGATTTCTACGGAGGGTACAGTTCCGAAATACGGCTTCGGAGCGTGCTTCGATTTGCCGAAGTTCTGGCCTATGTTGGCGCCTTCCAAATACTGCGGAGGGCGCTTGCCGCACGCCTTGGCCCGCGTGTCCGCTTGGTTCAGTGAACAGCCACCCTCCGACCAGTGGCAACCGCCGCATGCGCCCCGTACCGCATGCCTCCGCCGGCCTCGCGGGCTGCTACCGCAGTTGGGGGCGCGGCGCGTGCCGGACGCCGGCGGGGATGTCGAGTTCCCGCTCGTTGCGGATCATGAAGTGGTAGTCGCCGGTCTGGCCGATCGTCTTGAAGTGAGTCAGGATGTAATTCGCCAGGGGCCACCGCCGGACATCCTGCTTGCCTGTGTTCCAGGAAGCGACGCCACTGGGGAGGTAGACTGCGCAGGCCCCGGGGTGCCGGGCGAAGTCCTCCGCGATTGCCTGCTGTTCGGTGGAGGAGAACATGTCCATCCACTGTCCGTAGTTCAGCGGGCCCGGCGGCTGATGCACGAGGCCTGGCATCGGCTTGCCGGTCCAGAAATAGAGGCTGGGTATCCCTGGCAGGCCCACAAAGGTGTCGCAGTTTTGCCGTAACTGGGGCACCAGCCATTGGAAATCCTCCGCTTCTTCCCGCTCCGCATGAACTCGCTCCGCCCCTGGCATACCCAGAGGCGTGAGTGAGGCGTAAAGCAGTTTTGCCCTGTAGGCGAGCACCGGGTAGGCCAGTGCCACCGCGGCCAGAGTGAAGGCGGCCGCGGGCCGGGCGAATCTTTGGGCCGTGGGTGCGAGCGGGGTCGACTGAGAT
>OCZT010007805.1_pt1 | contig 10447 bp, 6 predicted proteins | sample 1539031 | NCBI WGS metagenome assembly OCZT01 (sample SAMEA3539308, study PRJEB22396) | soil metagenome | biome: tundra; feature: field; material: soil | place: USA | collected 2010-05 | depth 0.15 m
CGATCTTATTGTTTTACCGCTATATGGGTTTCCGCAGAATAATGATGAATAAGCTTTATATTTGAATTTTTGTTGGTCGAATATTGTATTTGAATAAATCCTTGTACTACCCCATATTGTTGTTGCTGGAATTACTTGCTCAACAATATCAACCCAATAATTACCAATCAAACTAGCAAATTGTTCCATTGTAAGATAGGTAAACATAGAACTATTATTTCCACAATACAAGCCACTATTCATATATCTATCATAAAGAGCTCTTAATGTTGGATATCCAGAAAGTGTTTGTCTATTTTTAACATCAATAAGTTCTGACGTTAAAAAATATTCAAAAGCTTCAATAGTTGTCACAGCTGATAATGGTTGAGTCATTAATGATGTAAAGTCAATCATATTATCACCACAACAATTTGAGAAATTAAAATCACTAGTATTGCCAGTATTTATTCCATCCATGAAATCATAAAAATATCCATCCATGAAATTAAAACATTCATCATCTTGGAAATTTTTACTACCACATTCACTAATACATGGTAAACAAGTTGTAATACCTGTTAATAAACATGGATTATCAGTAATATAACACCAAACATCAGTTTCAATAGCCGATGCAAGACTAATATCTAAATCTATTTCTTTAGTATTAATAACAAGTCTTTCATCATTAACATCATAATTAGTTTGACGAATATTATTACCACCTTTGTTGTTTGATATAACAAATGGTCTGTTTATAGGGCTTGTATTTGCCAACCAAGATTTCTTATTATCAATAATTCTATCTAATCCAAATCCAGGTGATTGCGTTAATAATATATTATTATTATCAACACGTGAACAAACTTTATCCAATACGATCTCATCAACCAACACACAAAAATCGCCACACGTGTGGTTAATATTTATACTTAATGTAATTTTTTGATTTATTATTTGAGAAATTATATTTGGGTCCGTAATAACTGCGTGATAATGTAACCATTGTGATGCAAACGCATTCGATGGTAAACTATTTTGAAAATCACTTAAACTAGTTCCAGTTACACTATATTCAGTATATAAATCATTAACCAAACTACTAATAACACTACCACATGTGAACACATTATTTGTTGAACCAGTTAGATTTAAAATAAATGGGGTGCAGTTAGGTTGTGTTTCATTACCTGTAGGGTCTCCACAAACATAAAAACCACTATTTGGGTTAGAAATTAAATAATTATATAGATTACCACTACCAATAGTTCTTAATAATGTATCAGAATAAACTGAGTTAAGTGTATTTGCAGTTGTAATGATATCTAATGATACTGATACATCAAATTCTTCAAAAAAATCTACTGGCGTTGTACAATTTGGTTGAGTTGAACCAGAACTAATAATACCATTAATACTTCTAGCCGATATTTGTAATGATTCATTACATTCGCTCAATTGAGTCATTAAATCGTTAAGTGTTTTTAATAAATCACTTTTTGTATTTACTGGTGTATCACATGGTAATATTAACAATGGGTTATTTGTACCATTTATAATATTATTATTCTCAATAACGCTATTTAAGTCAAAAATTCCTTGAACGTCAACACAAGAATATGATGTTTGGTCACCATTAATAAACGCATTGTATCTTAAATCTCCTAGTATTGTCCTCCATTGATTTAAACCATCTGGTTCAGTTAAACAATAAAATTGGCCAGCTACAAGTGTTTCACCAAAACCAAAAGGTGCTGATTTACCAAACGCACTACTACCAAATGAAATAATCTTTACTGGTATCATTTCACTTGGACTTTCTGGTAATGTTTCACAAACAATACTATATGATATATTGTTTATCATAGCTGTATACTCAGCTATTTGATTGGTTAAACTTTCACAAATAGATGAAGTGTTAGTCTCTCTACCAGTTGCATTATCTAATTGGTTAAGATTAGGGTTGTTTGAAGAACTTGGAAGTACTTGACCTAAATTATTTAATATATCACCAAGCGTTTCACACTTAACTTTAAACAAATAATCAAAATCAATTGTTAAGACACAATTATCATTCGGTTCCACATAAAATAAACTCCCATCATTACCATTAGGATTTAACACTAATTTAAAAACTTGTTGTATATTACAATTTACTGATGGTGACCATAAACATTTTTGTGTTTGTATGTCAAATACGTATGATGAGTCTAAAAATTCGCAGCAAATTTTAGTTAATATTAAAGGAGTTATACCGTTACCAGTATTGATAAATACAGAAACAGTGCCATCTTGATTTTCGACAACACTACCATTGTAGCTATTAATTATATCGGTTTTAGATAAACACTGATTTGTCCCGATATCTCCACCTATTGTTCTTATTCTTCCCATTTATTTATAAATATCTATTGACTAAAATTTGTTAATACTACATCTGAACAATCAATTGTTCCATTACTTCGTTGTAAATATGTTTGATATATACTACCAGCTGTCCCTAAAACAGTTAAATCGTAAATACCATCATTTGTTAATTGACATGCCGTTCCTATTTCCCCAGTATATGGGTCAAGAACATTTGGTATACTAATTGTATATGGATTTCCAATACAATTACAACCATCTGGTGTTGTTATATGCTGACCAGCTCCATCTGAAAATACCAAATAACTATTTTGTGATGAACTACTAACTGGTAATAATCTTGGTACAAGACTAACTGTCCAATTACAAGTTATTTTACAACTACAATCTCCACCAGGATAACAACATAAATAACCAGTATTAACAATACCACCATTTACTATTTGATTAAATAAAAATGGAGAACCACCAAGAGCAGTACAGCAAGTTGGGTCAATAAATGTTGAATTATTCAATACTGGTTGACCACCACTCATATAAACACTACCATCTTGATTATATTGTAAATAAGGAAAAACATAAATTCCATTTTGTGTTTGTTGTGTTGGTGAACCAGACATAGTTGCTGTACAACCAGAACCATTATTTTCAGTTATATCAACACAAATACTAATTGATTCGTCATCTGTTATTGAACTACAGCCACAATCACTAATAAAATCACTAGGTATAGGGTCTGGAATAATAGTCGTTGTTAACACGATACAATCACTTAATGATGAACCATCTTCATATGTACCATTAACATAAGTTAAACCACTATAGTTTGTAATCATACCTAAATTATAATTCGTAAATAAACTAGTTGTACCTTGAGTAAATGTTTGGGAACTAACTGTTACAGCCGAAAAATTAGGGATTAATTGTTTAAATTGATTGATATATTTAAAACCACCATCATATGGCCCTAAGTGAGGATTATTACCAGTTAATATATCTAATGTCGAACCGCTACCGCCTGTTTCTCTATACCAAAGACCATTATTTTGAAAATACATATCTGGTGTGTTAGATAATGGACTTGGATAACCATCACTATCGATAGGGTATAAACTTAAATCTGGGTCTAATCCATTTAATATTAATGCTTGTTTAAATAAGTTAACATCTATTGGTGCTTTAGCTCTGTAAATATATTCATTAAATTTTACAAGACCTTGTGGGGCACCAATGAATCTAAGTAAAAATTCAATACTTTTTCTAGCACCTTTAGATTTCCATATCCATGGTGTATTAAGTATTATTCTTCTCCATAGTTCAATATCTGCTTCTACAGCAGTTAACCCAACACTTTGACCAGAATATGTTGAAGGTGCAGTTGTAACATAATTAGCTAATAAATCATTTTCTAAAACTGATGAAATTAATTCCCAACCTAAAACTTTTGCTAGATTTTTTAAATAAACATCTGGCGTGTTATCTAAATGATTGTATGTAACAACATTTGCAAATTCAATACCAATAATAAACTTGTTTATTTCATCATATTCTCTACCATATATCTGAAGAGTTTTATTCATCTTTTGACCAGATGTGTCTTGGTCTAATGCTGATAAATGAACAGGTGTTGTATCAAAGTCGGATATTGATTCTGAAACTAAAAATCTATTCATTAGATTACTTACATATAAATCATTATCTGTTGAAATATCTAAAAGCTTAGATGCGTAGTTTACATAATCTGTTGTGTCGAAATCAATATTATACCCATCAGTTACTGGCCAAGTGATTGAATCAGTAACATAAAGTATTATACCGTCATCTGATTTTATTGGATACTTGAAAACAGATGTGTATTTTGGTGTTATTTGTCTATTAAGTAGGTAAGCTTCAAAATCTGGTAATGAATTAAAGAATTTTTCTTCATAAATTTTATTTGGCTTAATATGATAAAAAGCTTTACCATTGATTGAGCTTCCAGTGAATGGGTTACCATTTATTCTAAAATAAACAAAATCATTTGTTAAAAAAGTTGAACCAGTAAAACCTAAAACAGGGTATTCAACATCATTAAATAACACAGCATATGCTAAATAATTAACTGTAAGATTTCTTAAATCATTTGTCGCATTAAATGTATTAACAATTGAACCATTTTTTAAATAATTAAGTTGGAAATTGTTTTTGATGAATGTTGTGTTTATCTTAAAAGATGCTATTTGACTTAATGGGTCATAGCTGTAATTCTCAAAAGTAAAACCATTCAATGGTTGACCATTAGTTCCTTGAGCCAATGGAGTTAAATAAAGAGAAGCTGGCCATTTGGTTATGATATCTTCTAGAGATACTCTAACAAATTCACTAAGACTACCAAATAAAGCATAATAATTAAGGTTAGATTTATCTAAATTAAGAATAACTGTAGCGTTATCCGCTAAAAGTGCTTGTGTTTGACTTAATGATAAATTTAAATCTGATAATGTAATAAAATTAGAAAATGGATTACTGATAAAAGTTTTATCAAGTTTAGGTTCCATGTTCGTAGTAATAGAAAAATTACCCATTGTAAATAATGGAGTACCACCATCACTAGCAAGTTGTGTACCAACTAGGTCTGGACTAAAATTTCTATATTCGATACCATCATTGAAGAAAACCTTCTGTGCGTAACCAACAACTTTAACTTTATTATTACTCATTTCCTATATTAGATTGTCGTTACGTTAATGAAGTTCTTAGTGAAATCAATACTAGTTCTTTCTTCTCTAACCTCAAATAAAGGTTTTCCTGTGAATTTATCTTTGATTTCATATAAGTTGTATTGTTTGTAAATATCGTTATTAAAGTTGTAAATAGTGTAAATACCATCTTCAAGACTCTTGGTTTGATTACCAAATAATGCAAACGCAAGCGTTTCAATATCATGTTCAACCATTTCAACTTCAAGCATAATAGGATTAAAAAAAGTATTTGTAATAATTACTTGTTGATTTGGATTCCCTATAAATGGAAGCGCATCTGGCTTTACATTAGAAGCGGAAGCTGGACTTACAGTACAAAACGTAAGTGTTGAGTTATCATTGAATCTATAACGAATAGCTTTTTGACTACTATTGGTTAAATTCTGATTAACTGGTTCAGCTCTATTATTAGATGTAATAACTCTGAAAAAATTATTTAATTTTGCATCAGCAGCTGATGTATTTGTGTTTAAATATTCAATTCTATACCCAACAAGTCCATTGTTTTCAAATTTGTTCGTAAAGTTTGTTGGAATGCTAGAGATGTCAAATAAAAGTCCTTTTGTATCTGGGAAAGCAGATAAAACTCCGCAATCAACAATTTTGGTTCTTATTTCTACTGGTTTAATAATAATTGTGTAAAACCCTTTAACACCAAATGTTACTGCTGGTAATTTAAGCGTATACATACCACCAAAAATTTCAAAACCAGTTACATTTGACTGAACCTTGTTAGGATTATCAATTTTAATCAAAACATCATTTGAATCTAATTTAATTAGTGTTGTATTACCAACTTTATCACGACTTGGCGTGAAATGATAAAACACCTCTATATCATCTGGTGTAATATCCGCTGGTCTAACTATTCCATAAGTGCCCGTAGCAAAATACATAATTATTCTTGTTTTATATTAATATAACGATGATTTTTTCAAAGTATATTTTATTGTTTAGTTAAATTGTAATAACCATTTCCGTATCTGCTCAACATACCCAAATCTTTGATTTCTGATAGTCTTAAATGCTTATCCATGACAGTTGTTATTCCTCTGTCTATAAATACGCCACTTTCTACTATTGGTGGAGAAATTATTCCAAACAAATATTCTTCTTTTGTCAATGCTGACAATGAAACATTAGCTTGATTCCAACCTTCACCTATATACCTAAAATTAGTTACAGGTATTTGGTTTGCTATACCATCTATTATAACTTGTCTAGTAGTACCAGTATAATCTTGATACTGTAACCCATATACTTGGGTGTTGGTACCAATATTAACATCAGCTGGGGTGTCAAATACATATATTCTAGGTTCTGATATTGAAACTACTCTACTAACACCACTTACTATAGTATTAATGTAGTTATTATAGACCTCAGTGGCCATATCAAACCCAGTTATGAAGGGGGTACCAGCACTATATGATCTTAAATCTTCAATTTTAGTGTCAGTAGAACCAGTTATTGGTAAATTACCGTAATTATAATAGTCAGATTCAACAGCACCAGTCAATCTTAAGACAACTTGAGTGGTTCCAGTAACCCCAGTCATCGGTCCAGAGGTTGCACCAGTCATAAATGGGAATGTGATACCACTTAAATTCAATTTATTTATTAAAAGAGAATAATCAGGAGCAACATAAGCATTGTTTGCTGTTTGAATATAGTTCATATCAGTAAATAAACCCATATCATCCATATCTTGAGTGAGCATTACGTTAATATAGAAGGTAGATGCAGTCATAATACCCCAACTTGGGCTGTTAAATGTCCTATCTGTACTGTTTTCAAGAAGAATCTTCCTTTTTATGGTGTTATAACTCATTCAAACATATTAATTTATCATTAATGTTAGTATTATATGAAACCCTAATTAATTTAATCTTATTATCGCTACAATATTTTGTTTTTATTATTTCCATTACAATGCTTTTATTAAATAAAGGTTAACAGTTGCGTTATTCAAACTATAATTTACATTATTTGGTCCAGATGTACCATCTCCATGGTAGGTATCATCTAATTCATAGAAAAAACCAGTATTAGTCCTAGTTAATATATACCTAGTATATAGTTTATGTACTAGATTATCTATAGTATCTGGAGCTATTTGGTTCATAAGGTTAAAACTTTTACCTGTTTTAGCATTTTTAAAGCTAGCCCTCATATATAGGTACTTAGTATCACCTATTTTAAGTTCATCTTTGTAATCATATATATGATATCCCTCTGCAAACCCTCTAGGGTTTAGTATAGGATTAGAGACTATAAAATTTAATGGTATCTGAGAGGCTGGTCTTGGTTGACCAGGTGCTCCAGTAGTTCCAGTTAAAGGTGTTAAATTACCATCTGTTAAATGAGAAAATAATGTAACGTCAGTAATTAATCTTTGGTCTAAAGGGTTATCAGTATCATAAAACCCTAAATTTAGAAATGTATATTTAAAATTATTTTTTTCAAACTTTATATCATCATCAGTAAATCCAATGGCACCATAATCAGTTGCACCACTAATATTAAGACTATAAGTTATTTCATCAATAGTTACCCCAGATAATGTTGACAAGAATCTAACTTTTTCATAATCAAGAATAGGGTTGATTGCCTTCTCGACTTCTGTTTCAACAAATACACGCTCAACAAGTTCACCTTGGTCCACTACTTGAAACTCTAAATTAATAGGTATGTCGATAGTAGTGGCTGTAGTGCCAGTAGCAAGAGTTGTTAAATTTATTTGGTATCTATTGTTAGCAAACATCGTCAGCTGAATTAATTGTAAATTGGTCTGTCATTCTTTCACCTATTGGGTCGCTGGGAAATTTAGCATAAAATAATCCCCAATTATCAAATGGGTCTTGTCTTCTTACACTAAAACAATAATTGTTATACATATAATGACAACCATTTAAAAATGGATAATCAAGTATTTCTTCACTACTTTCATTAAACCCTATATCTAAAATATCTCTCCATAAATATCTACCATCACCTAATGTTACTGCATAATCTGGTAATCCACCAGTGAATTGGTCACCAGTTTCTACATAACTAGAAAAATCTCTAATTTTAATCAAATGATGGGCTTTATAAAAATAACCTTCTTGTCTTGGTCCTAAGTTTATGCTTGTAGCCGCTGAAAATGCACCTATTGTACTGATATAATTAAATGGTGCTGTTGTTTCTCTATTCACAGTATTGAATCTATGTGATACATCAGCAAGAATTGTTTCTTTAACTTCGTTTGTATTATATTCAACCAAATCACCATAAAAATCCAAATTAGTAATGTTAACAACATTTTCTAATGGTATATGTGATGGAAAAGGTAAAGAACCACCATTGTGAATCTTATTGATTGCTGGGATATTTTGTAAATATGTATTAATATTACTAGTATTTAATTCTGCAATAAATGGCGTTTCAATACCAGATGATACATTACCAAATAATGGGTCGTTTGTTGCGCCAGAACTAATTGTTTTAACCATCGTTAAATATAATTCACTTAATGGTCGGCCAAGATTATCAATTAATTCACTAACATCAATATCTTCATTAAAAACAAATTGTGAAATTGAGTCAGTATAAATGTTTTCACTAAAAGCCAATGGATATGTCTCATAATCATCAGTTTCAATAATTGGCATGTTTCTAGTTTTTATTTTACGAAAAATTCTAAAATAATAATTAGATTTAACTCCACCAAACATTCTACTAATTCTAGAAATACCAGAAACAGTTCCAGCACTTGATGGGATATCCACAACAAAATAATAATCCTTAAGGTCACCATTATCTAATCCAGTTCTAACAACTACATGTTCACCATCAAAACCAGTTGTTCCAGTTATACTAACAGTATCACCAATATTTAAATTATGAAGAGAAGACATACCAAATGCAACCATATTTCTTGTTGACACAACAGCTGGTGCCGCTTCAACAATCAACAACCCACCATTTACCATCGTATGACCTGTATCGCTAGAATGTGGATAAGTAATAGTTAGCTCCCAATTTTTTGATGGAGTCGCTAACGGTGCATGATATGGTGTTGTGTCAACAACAAAAGAGAATCGTTCTCTTTTAGGTTCCATATCGAAAAAATTACATAAACCAAGTTTAGTTATGTCTGGGTCTTTATAACCAAACCAACCATCTCTTTCGGTTAAATATGTTTTAATTGCTTGTGTATATGTTTCATCTGTTGGGTCTAATACATCGGCATCTTTAGGATATGATGTATCTAAAAAATCAAGGCTATTAAAACCAGCCCATGTATATTTATCCAATAATGATGCATCATTAAGATTAAATAATGCATTTGACATCGTAGGGTTTAATGTTCCTAAAATTCTATAAAATTTACTTCGTTGTCTTTCAACATTAAATCTATCACCAACATTAACAACCTTATTTATTTCATCTGGAGGAAGAAGCCTTTCCTTGCTCTCTGGATTAATCTTTAAATAGGTATCAGTGTTTACCGATTTTTTAGATGTCTCAACGTTAAGTCTCTGTTTTAGTCTATCTGTATTCATCTTATCCTGTTGCTGTTGCTGTACAACCTACACTATCTGTTATTATTGCTGTATATAATGAGTTAGAGTCGGTTACTATTCCTGTACCTAAAGGTAAGTTGTATGGGGCAATACCATAACTACCAGTTACTGTATGCGTATAAGGACCAGAACCTGTTGTATTAACATGTGCTGTTAATGTAGCTGCTGGTACAGTTATATTCAATAACAATGCTGGAATGCTAACACAACCCTTGCTATCAGTTACTGTTACAAGTATATTATTACTTGATGGGGTAGCCAATGGAACAGCTGTTGTTATCGTAGTTGGATTAGACGATGTAGTTATAGGTGTAGCTGGAATACCATTTACAGTATAATTTACAGTATACGGTGCACGAGTTAAATAGTTAATATTAAATCCAAATGTAGCCGTCATCGGAGTACATTGCTTAACGTTATTGATACCTATTGTATTAAGAGCTAAAACTGCTGGTGGTAATGTAATTGATGCCAATAATATTGTTTTATCATTACTATAACACACACCATTAGTGTATCTGATTCTTATATGATTTATTATACTACCATTTGGTATTGGTGGTAAATACATCGGTGTTGTGTTATTGGTGTAGTTTAATGTAACTGGAATCCAAGAACCAGAATCTATTGAATATTCAATACTTACTGGACCAGCTGTAATTACCGATGGTGCAGATGTTATTAAGAATGGAATGTTATAATTTAATGGGTCACATTGTTGACCCATTAGAGATGTACTAGCTAACGCAACTAATAATGGTGCTAGATCGGAAGAGCACACGTCTGAAC
>OCZT010007806.1_pt1 | contig 10446 bp, 8 predicted proteins | sample 1539031 | NCBI WGS metagenome assembly OCZT01 (sample SAMEA3539308, study PRJEB22396) | soil metagenome | biome: tundra; feature: field; material: soil | place: USA | collected 2010-05 | depth 0.15 m
GCGCCCGGGCCAAGAGCCCGGGCTTGTTCCTGTCAGGTTGATGCTGGTAGGAGCTAGTCCAGCTGTAGTGCGTTTCGTCACCGCACACCGCCTCAAACACGGAGGTCACGCAGGGATCTCGGAGAACTCGGTCTCGGTTCGGTCCGTCCGAGGCCTGGCCCCGATGCGGAGGCACGGCCCGCTCCATGGCCCGAACCCAAGGATCGCCCGAACGCTGATGAACGGTGGCGGCGAAACAGACCGGCAGGCACGGCCCCAGAGGCGGCAAGCACGATTCCGCCCCGCCGGGGGCCCGCAATCGAAGCCGCATCCGCCCGCGGCACCACCCGACCCAGGGCTGGGGCGACGGCTCTGGACCGCCCCGCGTTGGCTCGGACTTGCCCTCGGCCCTATACTCGCCCAGTCGATGCCGCTAGTCGGTCGCGCTCCTAGTGCCGGAGCGCCACTCAAATCCCGCTAATTGAGGGCTGGCCGCAATGGGTCCCGCATTCGCTGCGGTCGGCGCCGGCATCGCGGCGCTCTTGCAGCTCACGATCGCGTCGCGATACCAGTTCGCCGACGCTCAGCTTCAGCTGTCGCTCGTTTTCGCCGTCGCCGTGACACTGGTCTACGGCTTCGAGGAAGGAATGACCTGGGCCTTCGTAGGCGGTTTGTCCCTCGATTTCCTCGCGCTTCGGCCGCTTGGGTCCAGTGTCTTCGTACTCTTGATCGCGGTCGCTCTGGCCGCGCTGGCCAAGCCTCTCCTGTCGCGATATCGATATCCCGGCTGTGTGATTGCCGTGCTAGTACTGACCCCCGTGTTCCTGGTGATCTCTGACGTGACCACCGGGCTCTTGCAACCACCCGCCCCCCCGATTCATCCAACCAGTCTCCTCGTCGCAGCACTTCTGAACGCGATCCTCGCCGCAATCGCTGCCCCGCTCGTGATCGGGATCAAGAGGAGGGCAGAGCATCGAGAACGCGTGGTCTGGTGGAGGTAGGTCCATGAGCGCCCCAGTTGAGAGCTATCGCAGCGAGCCCAAGAACGTCTACCGATTCGGAGTATTCGTTCTGGCCGTCGCCGTCGGCATCACCGCCCTGTCCACTCGGATGGCGTATCTCCAGCTAGTCCAGGGGCAGGCGGCCTATCAGGCAGCCGGCGACACCCAGGAAACCGCCACCCAGTCCACTCCGTCCACGCGGGGCCTCATCTTCGATGCGACCAACCATCCTTTGGTCACCAATGTCGTCGACTACTCGGTGACCGTGACCCCGAGCGATCTGCCTCTCGATCAGGAACCTGCAGTTGCCAGTCGGCTTGGGTCGGTCCTCAACCTGGATCCCATCTACATCGAGACCACGATCGACAGCACCACAGGGTCGCTCTATGTGCCCGTCAAGATCGCCGACGGAATCTCAGCCCAGGTCGCCAGGTTCATCCAGGAGAACTCCGACGTCCTTCCCGGGGTCAAGGTAGTGGTCTCATCCAAGCGCCAGTACCTGACCAAGGACCTGTTCTCCGATGTCATTGGCTATGAGGGCCAGATCACCGCATCTCAGTACGCCAACTGGAAGGACCTGGGCTACTCGAACACCGACATCGTAGGCCAGGCCGGACTCGAGAACCAGTACGAGCAACTGCTCCGCGGCCAGTACGGCACGCAGAACGTCTTGCTGGATGCAGCTGCGAAGCCCATTCCGGGCCTCGTCAACACGACCAGCTCCCCGGTCCCAGGGGATTCTCTGACTCTGAACATCGACACTTATGAGCAGACGATCGCCCAGACTGCACTAGCCTGGGGAATCGGCGCTTCCAAGGTCACGAAGGGCGTGATCATCGTCGAGAACCCCCAGAACGGGAAGATCCTGGCGATGGTTAGCCTGCCCAGCTATAACGACCAGCTCTTCTCGGACGGCATCAGCGACACCGCTTTCCAGAAGCTGATCTCGGACCCTGACCAGCCGCTCCTGAACAAGGCCATCGGGGCTCAGTACGCGCCTGGATCGACATTCAAGCTTGTCACCGCTACCGCGGGGCTCGCAGCCGGACCCCCACTGACGGCCCCGCCGGAGAATCAGACGGTCGGCAGCCTGTCTCCATCGATCGACACGACGAGCACGCTTCTGTCTCAGCCATTCATCCAGATCGGCCAATACAAGTACAAGGAATGGAACGACAAGGGCTGGGGGCCGCTGAACATTTACCAGGGCATCGCCTACTCAAGTGACACGTTCTTCTACCAGCTGGCTCTCCTGGTCGGCCTCGACAAGCTGACGTACTGGGCGGACCAATACGGGTTCGGAAAGTCGACAGGGATCGATTTGCCCGAGACGGCCACCGGGATCGTTCCCACGAACGACTGGAAACAGGCCAACCACGAAGACAACATGTTCACCGGCGAGATCATGCAGGCGGGGATCGGGCAGGGCTACGACGCGTCCACGCCACTTCAGCTCCTCGACGCCTACTGCGCTCTCGCCAACGGCGGGACCGTGTGGCAGCCTCAGGTCGTCGGCTCCATCAAGAACGGAGCCACCGGCGTCGTGACGAACATTCAGCCGGTCGCCATGAATCGTTTGAAGTCCCAGGACGGTAAGCCCATCTCGCCCCAGGTCCTCACCGACCTGAGGCTGGCGACCCGCCAGGTCGTCACGTCCCGGCACACGAACAACCTCGTGGACCTGCCGATCAAGGTCGCGGGCAAGACCGGTACCGCCGAGTTCGGCAACCCTGACAAGAACAACGTACTGCCATACCACGAGTGGTTCGTCGGCTACGTCCCCGCTAACCCCTATGTCGACGACTTCACGAAGCCGGACTCCCAGCTCGCGGTCCTGGCCTTCGTCTATGGCGCGAATACCCAGGCCAACGTGGCCACGGAGGTAGTCAAGTACTACCTGATGATGCATTACAAGCTCAAGGGCGACCCGTTCAACTCCCACACCGAAGGCTACATACCCTCGTGGGTGACCAGAACGACCAACTTCTACGGACTCTCGGCCCAGGACTGACCAGCGACTGACCGATGAGCATTCTGCGCGGCGAAACTCTCAGGCTCCGGGGCTGGGCGCCCAAGGCCGGCTGGCTGGCCTGGCGGAACTATGACTTCCAGCTCACCACGTACGCGATCCTGCTGACGCTGTTCGGCCTCGCCATGGCCTACAGCAACAGCGTGGGTTCGAGCCACGTGCCACTCACCCTCAGCTCGCCGTTCGTCCGTAGCATCATGTGGGCCGTCATCGCGGCGGTGGTTCTCGGCCTGACCACCGCCTTCGACTACAGGTGGCTGCGCTCGCTGGCCTGGCCGTTGTACATCATCAACATCGGCCTCCTCATCCTGACCCTTCGCATCGGCACGGGAACCGGCGAGGCCGGCGCTGCATCACGCTGGGTCGTCCTCGGTGGCTTTGCGTTCCAGTTCAGCGAACTGGCCAAGATCATCATGGTCGTGGTCTTCGCGGCCTTCCTGGCCGATCGTCAGTCGAAGATCAAGTCGCCGTGGACGATCATCGGGGCCCTGGTGATCCTGGTTCCACCCTGGGTCCTGGTCCTGATGCAACCTGATCTGGGCACGTCGCTCGTGCTGGTGGCGACCGTCACGGGCTTGTTGTTCATGTCCGGCGCTAGCCTGTTCTGGCTGGGAACGTTGGCGGCGGCCGTGGTAGCCGCGGTCCCGTTCGTATGGTCCAAAATGGCCGACTACCAGCAGGCTCGCCTCCTCACCCTGCTCAACCCCGGCGCCGACCCCCAGCACGCCGGCTACCAGATCCACCAGGCCGAGACGGCGGTCAACGCCGGAGGTATCGCCGGCAAAGGCTTGACTAACGGAAGCGTCGCGCTGCCCGTCTCGACGACCGACTTCGTGTGGGGCGTGCTGGCCGAGGAGCTCGGATTCATCGGCGGCATGGTCGTTCTGATCTTGTTCGGACTGCTCCTGTGGCGGCTGCTGGCCTGCGCGTGGCGTTCGAACGACCCGTTTGCCATGCTCATTGGCTGCGGAATGGCAACGATGATCCTCTTCCAGGTCTTCGTGAATGTCGGCATGGTAATGGGGCTGGTGCCCGTCACCGGTATCCCGCTGCCGTTCATCACGTACGGTGGAGCCTCGCTGGTGAGTCTTGCCGCAGGTCTGGGCACCCTCCAGAGTACGAATCTGCGTCGCGAGCGACCCGAGTGGTAGCCGGAGCGGTTCGCGGCAGTCGCGGCTACGAGTTCTGATACGCCCGGTCGCGGGACGGCCACGGAGAGTCCAAGCAGCAGGCGAGCCACCTAGCGATGACGACGCGCGACCAGGGTCAGCCACTCCCGATCTCGGTGACGGGCAGGCTGTTCGACATGCCTGAGACGTCCTCGATGCCGGACCGATCACCCGAGTCCAGCCGAGCGCGCAACGCGGTCGGGTGCAACTACTCGCCGGCGCCTGTGTCCGGTGCCTCGGTCGAGCGGATCCTGAGCCGTGTCCGCAAACCCGGCCGGTATGCCGGCGGCGAGTGGAACTCCGTTCAGAAGGACTGGGCTGCGACGCCCTTGAAGTGGTGCTTCGCCTATCCCGACCTGTACGAGATTGGGATGAGCAATCTCGGATTGCGGATCCTCTACGAAATCCTCAACGATCAACCCGACCGCCTCGCGGAGAGATGCTTCGCGGCCGACATCGACCTCCAGGCTGAGTTGCGCGCGGCTCACGTCCCGCTTTGGAGCATCGAGACGCGGCGGCCATTGCGCGACTTCGATGTCGTCGGGCTGAGCCTGGGCTACGAGCTCGTCTTCACGAACATGCTCGAGATGCTCGACCTCGGCGGAGTCGGGCTGACGACGGCCGAGCGGTCGGATGCCGACCCCCTGGTCATCGCCGGCGGCTCGATCGTCCTGAACCCGGAGCCGGTCGCGGACTTCCTGGATGCCGTGGTCCTGGGCGAGGGAGAAGACGTCGTTCTGGAGATCAGCGACGTGCTGGAGGCGCTCGGCTGGAATCGCCAGGTTCCCGCGGCGCCGGCCCCGACCGGAGAGTGGCGTCGGGGTGTGGACAGGACCACGGCCTTGCGCGCCCTGGCCCAGATACCCGGCGTATACGTGCCGTCGTTCTACCGGCCTCGGTACCGGGCCGACGGCCGCTTCGACGCCCTCGACCGACTCGTGGAGGCCGCGCCGGCCGCAATCACCGGGCGCATCGCGGCCGACTTCGAGACTCACGTCCATGGCATCCGGCAGCTCGTGCCCAACGTCGCCATCGTCTTCGACCGGGCCCAGCTCGAGGTGATGCGCGGCTGCACCCGAGGCTGTCGCTTCTGCCAGGCCGGCCTGCAGTCGCGCCCGCTGCGGGAGCGGTCGCCCGAGGTTGCTGTCGCGGCCGCGGAAGCAATCCTGACTGCGACCGGGTACGAGGAGATCGGCCTGACGAGCCTGTCGACGGCCGACTATTCGTACGTCCGCGAGGTTGCGACGGCGCTCCGCGCGCGGCGGCCCGAGACCATCCTGTCGCTGCCGAGCACACGCGTCGACGCCTTCACGGTCGAACTGGTCGACGCCATCGCCCCGCGCGGACGCCGTGGTGGCTTCACCTTCGCTCCCGAGGCCGGCAGTCAACGTCTCCGCGACACGATCAACAAAGGGGTGAGCGACGAGGAGATCGCCCGCTGCGCGCAGCTGGCGTTCGATCGGGGCTGGAGCGCGGTCAAGCTCTACTTCATGATCGGTCTGCCGGGCGAGACGCTCGACGACGTGCTCGCAATCGCGGCCATCTCGCGTCGAGTGCTGGAGATGGGCCGGCGGCGCCACGGCGGGCGGGCGCAGGTCAAGGCCAACGTCTCCACGTTCGTGCCAAAAGCGATGACACCGTTCCAGTGGGACGGCCAGGACACGACCGCGGAGATCGAGGCCAAGGTCAGCGCCCTCCGCAAGGTGATGCACGGCAAGGGCCTGGCCATGTCCTGGCACGATCCGAGCAGTTCTCTACTCGAGGCCGCCCTCGGGCGAGGCGACCGGCGCCTCAGCGCCGTGATCCGCCGGGCCTGGCAGATGGGCGCCCGACTCGATGCCTGGGACGAGCATTTCGACCCCGCAATCTGGCAGGCTGCGTTCGCAGAATCGGGCCTCGATCCGGCTTGGTATGCCCAACGCGACATCCCCACCGACGAGCCCCTGCCCTGGGCTCACCTGGGCGCCGGCGTGTCGCCGGAGTTCCTGTTGCGCGACCGGAAGCGGGCCCTCGCGGCCAGGACGACGCCCGACTGTCACTGGGGCCCGTGTGCCAACTGCGGCGTGCCCGCCGCGACCGGGTTCGCCTGCGACACGGGCGAGCAAGGGCCGCGCGAGCTGCTGGTCACGCTCGATGGCGACGGCCCGGGCTGGCGCTACGTCGGTCCGCCCGGTGATCCGAGACGGGTCGCCCAGGCCACCGCCGATGGATCGGCGCCCCGGACGGGCGAGCGAGGGGCAGACACTCCACCGAGCGGGTCGGGCGAGTCCGACGCCGCGGCCACCGAGGATACCGGTGCTAAGGTGGGAGGTGACCGCGGCGAGCGGCGCGGTTGGCCATACAATCTTCTGGGGACCGATATGCAGTCGAAGAGCGCTGGGCTGAAGGGTCTTGCGTCGCTGGTGGAGGCGGCCGGCGGCGAGTCCATGGGGTGAACTCGGGCGAAACCACCCTGGAACTCATCCGGATCTTCGTTCTGCTGGTTGGTGCGGCCGCGCTGGTCACGCTGCTGGCCCGCCGAATCAACCTGCCCTACACAGTCGCGCTCGTTGCATTCGGAATCGTGGCGGGGGCTTTCGGCCAGCCGCTCCGCCTGGATATCACGCCCCAGCTCGTGCTCGTGGTGCTGCTCCCCGCGTTGATCTTCGAGGCTTCGTACCAGACCGACTTCGCCAAGCTCCGGCCGTCCCTCGGGGGAGTGGCGCTGCTGGCCGGCCCGGGCGTCTTCGTCAGCGCCGCAGTCATCGCCGCGGCGCTCCATTTCGGGGCCGGGCTGGCGTGGCCGGAGGCGTTCGTGGTGGGAGCTATGCTCTCGGCCACCGACCCCGCGGCTGTCGTCGCCACGTTCAAGAGACTGAGCTCGCCCCGGCGCCTGGCCACGCTGGTCGAGGCGGAGAGTGTCTTCAACGACGGTACGGGCATCGTCATCTTCGCCATCGCGGCCGACTTCGTCACCCGGCCGGTTGGGCCCGTGGAGATAGGGGTGGCTTTCGTGTCGGTGGTGGCCATCTCGGCCGCGCTCGGCGCCGTTGCCGGCTTTGCCGCGTCGCGAATCCTGCCCAGCGTCGGCGACCACTTGATCGAGATCAGCCTGTCCGTGGTGCTGGCCTACGGCACCTATCTGGCGGCCGACGCGTTCCATCAGTCCGGGGTCATCGCCACGGCCGTCGCCGGCATCGTTCTGGGCAGCTACGGGCGCAGCCGGGGCCTGTCGGAGCGAACAGAGGAGGCTCTCGACACCGTCTGGGAGTTCGTTGCCTTCCTGGCCACCGCCTTCATCTTCCTGGTCGTCGGTTTCGCGATCGCGGCGAACTCTCTGGTCGACGTGGCTGTGCCGATCGCCTGGGCGATTGCGGCGGCGCTTGTCGGCCGGGCGATCATCGTCTACGGGCTGCTCGGCGGCTGGCGCCTGGCGCGGCGGGCCTGGCGATCGCGGTCTGGCATCGCCGCCACCGAACCGACCGCCTCGGGCAAGGCCAGGGCCGCCCGAAAGTCACGCGAGAAGGTCCGCGACGAGGGCGCCCTTCCGTTCGACTGGCTGCATGTCGTCTTCTGGTCGGGCCTCCGAGGCGCCGTCTCGACTGCCCTCGCGCTGTCGCTTCCGCTCGATTTCCCCAATCGGGCCCAGCTCCAGGGCATCACTTTTGGCGTCGTCCTGTTCACCCTGATCGTCCAGGCGACGACGGCCGATTTCGTAGTCGGTCGATGGGGTCGCAAGGCCGGCGAGTCTTCGACCGGGCTGCCCGCACGCGATCGATCGGCCGCTGCGAAGACTGCCCGGGCCATCGACGGCGCGGCCGCCGATCCGGGGGCGACGCCGTGAGCGAGGTCCGTCAGCGCTGGCGGCTCGTCTTCGCGCGTGACGACGAGGCCAGGTTTCTCTCTCATCTCGATGCGGTCAGGCTTTGGGAGCGTGCCTTTCGTCGGGGAGGGATCCCCGTTGCCACGAGCGAGGGCTTCAGCCCGCGGCCCAAGCTGGTCTTCGCCGCGCCGCTTCAGCTCGGCATGCTCGCCGAGCACGAGCTGGCCGACCTGTTCCTGGCAGACCGACTGACCGGTCCCGACCTGCGCGGGCGGCTGGCGGAGGGCATGCCGCGCGGCTACCGGGTAGTCGATCTCTACGACGTCTGGGTTGGAGCTCCGGCGATCGCCCCACAACTCGTCGCCGCGGACTACCGCATGACGCTCTTGAACCTGGATCGGGCCCGGCTCGAGGTGGGGATCGGCAGCCTCATGGCCGCGGAGGGACTTCCCCGCCTGCGGCGGCGCGAGTCGAAGTCCGTCACTTACGACCTGCGGCCACTGTTGATCGACCTCGAGGTCCGGCCGGCAGATGAAGCGGCCTTGCCCGCCGACGCCGCAACGACCGCCGCCACGGGCATCTGGATGAGGCTCCGCCACTCCCAGGACGCCGGCAGTGGCAGGGCGGATGAGGTCGTGGCGGCCATCGCCGACGAGCTGGGCATGGTCACGCGCCTGGCTGCAGTCGAAACCGAGGACAGTGCTCCGGGCCAGGTCTCCGGCTCGTCCGCAACGGTTCCGGAGACCGCGGCTCGGTCGCCAATTGAGATGGTTCGACCGGTTCGCGAGCGGCTGTGGATCGCCGGCCGGCTCGTCCGCAACGGTTCCGGAGACCGCGGTTCGCTCGCCAATTGAGATGGTTCGACCGGTTCGCGAGCGGCTGTGGATCGCCGGCGAGCTGGCCCCCTGACGGAGGCCCGGCGAAAGCGGGACGGTCGACTCCTGGCTCGGTAGCCGCCAGACGGACACATGCCTCGTGGCTGCGCCCTTGGCGCCGCTACCGGATCTGTCAGATACGCAGGAGGACGAAGCCATGCCATTGCCCCCACAGCGTGCGCGGTCCGAATCGTCGCTGCCGAAGAGCATACTCAGCCTGCCCGGCCGATCAATATACGTATGCTGCCCAGCGCTGGGCAGGAGCACCGAAGGCAGCGTCGAGGCGGGAATCCGCGTTTGACGACGTCGACCTCGAGCCGTACACTCGCACTTCGCGCCCCGGGAAGCCGGGGGCGTATTCGTGTCATGCACCCGTGGGGCAGCCCCGCCCCGACAAATCCCTGAGGACCCATGTACGCAGTCATCGAGACCGGCGGCAAGCAGTACCGCGTCGAACTCGGAACCGAGCTCGAGGTAGAGCTGCTCGATGTCGAGCCGGGCCAGGAGATCAATCTCGACCGCGTGCTGCTGGTCGTAGATGGCGATAAGTCCGCGGTCGGACAGCCCATCGTCGAAGACGCGGCTGTCAGCGCCCAGGTCGTGCGGCAGACTCGAGGCGAGAAGACGATCTCGTTCAAGTACCGCCCCAAGGCCCGTCGCCGCGTCAAGAAGGGCCATCGCCAGGAGCTGACAGTCCTGAAGATCACTGAAGTACGTCTGGGCACCAAGAGCGCAGCGGAGGAGGCCAAGGTGGCCGAGGCCGCCGCCGAGGCCGAGCGGGGCAAGGTCGCCAAGGCCGCCGCCCGTCAGGCAGCCGAGGATGCCACCCTCGCCGACAAGCTCAAGGCTCGCCAGGTCTCAGCGGCCGAAGCCGCGCCGAAGACCAAGGCCTCGCCGAAGGCCGTGGCCAAGCCCGCCGCCGAAGCTCCTGCGAAGGCCGATGCTCCGGCCAAGGCGACCCCAAAGGCGGGTCCTGCCAAGGCCGCGCCGAAGACCGCCAAGACCGCCAAGACCGATGAACCTGCCGGCGAGGCTGCTCCGAAGCGACCCGCCCGGACCAAGAAGGACAAATAAGCGATGGCCCACAAGAAGGCAGGCTCGAGTTCCAAGAACGGCCGCGACAGCGTCGGCCAGCGCCTCGGCTGCAAGGCCGGCGACGGTCAGTTCGTCACCGCCGGCTCGATCATCGTTCGCCAGCGCGGCATGACCTTCAAGGCCGGCACCGGAACCGGTCTGGCCCACGACTACAGCGTCTTCGCCAAGATCGACGGCACCGTTCACTTCGAGCACGAGACTCGCCTGAAGAAGCGGATCCGCGTCGAGGCAATCCCGGGCGAGTAAGCCCCCAGTCATCACTTGCGGTCCGGCGCTTTGAGCGCCGTCCCGCTCCACGGACGACCACCGACGGGGAACCGAACGGAAGGCGCCTGGGAGTTGCACAGATGAAGCCGAAGATCCATCCCAAGTACCAGCAGGCGAACGTGAAGTGCGCCTCCTGTGGCACCATCTTCGAGATCGGCTCGACTCGAACCGAGCTGCGCGTCGACGTCTGCAACAGCTGCCACCCGTTCTTCACGGGCAAGCAGATGAT
>OCZT010007809.1_pt1 | contig 10442 bp, 6 predicted proteins | sample 1539031 | NCBI WGS metagenome assembly OCZT01 (sample SAMEA3539308, study PRJEB22396) | soil metagenome | biome: tundra; feature: field; material: soil | place: USA | collected 2010-05 | depth 0.15 m
TTAGGCATTTGTTGGCGGAAAAGGCCGCAACCGCCATCCTCCCGAGTATTCTGTTCGCTGGAGGCACTGCGTGCGGCGGATTTTTGGATCTGGATTTGTGGTGTGGGTTGCCATTGGGATGGGCGCATCGGCGCAAACGATTCATGGCCGCGAGGGCATCACCCTGCCGCCGCCGCCGGCCGTCGAGGCCGTCCCGGTCGCCGACGACTACTTCGGGACAAAAATCCCCGACAGCTATCGCTGGCTGGAAGATGCAAAAAGCCCGGAGACCCGAGCCTTCATCGATGCTCAGAATGCCTACACGGCGCGTTACATGAAGCAGGCGCGCATCCGGCCCCAGGTGGTGGACGACCTGGACGCGCTGGAAAATGTTTCAGTGACGGGCGAACCCCGGGAGCGGGCGAATGACTACTTCTTCTCCAAACGCCTGGCCGGCGAACAGCAGTTTTCGATCTACGTGCGCCACGGCTGGACAGGAGGGGACGAACGCCTGATTGACCCGGCCCAGCTAAGCCGGGACCCGAACACGTCGGTTGTCCTGGCGGATGTGTCGCGCGACGGAGGGCTGCTGGCCTATGAGGTGAAGCAGGGGGGAGCGGACGAGACCGGCATCCATGTGCTGAATGTGAAGACCGGCAAAGCGCTGGAGGATGAACTGCCGACTGGCCGCTACTTAAGCGTAAACTTTGCGCCGGATGGGGCCAGCCTCTACTACTCGCGCAACGACCGGCAGGGAACGCTTCTGTACCGGCACGTGCTGGGTACGCGGACGTCGAGGGACACGCTGCTGTTTGGGCGCGAGTTTCGCGGCGAAGCGCTGGGCCGCAACGACCTTTTCTCGGGTGTAGTGACCGACGATGGCCACTACCTGATGGTCGAGATCGAAAGAGGCGTGCCAGCCAGGCGTGTGGATATCGTCTTCCGCGACCTGACCAAGCCGGATTCGCCCTTCGATGTGCTGGTGTGGGGCCTGGATTCGCGCTTTAGCGCGAAATACGCCAAGGGCGCGTGGTATGTGAAGACCGACTACAAAGCACCCAGGGGGAGAATTCTGAAGGCCGATCCCGGCATCATGCCGGACGTGTGGACGACGGTGGTGCCGGAGGGCGCGGATGTGATCGACGCATGGTCGATTGTGGGCGGAAAGATCTATGCGAGCCGGCTGCGGGACGTGAAGACGGAGACCGCGGTGTATACGCTGGACGGGAAGGCTGCCGGAAAGATCGACTACGACGGCATCGGGTCGGCTTCCGCCGTCATGGGGCGGACTACGGACCGCTACGGCTACTTTGCCTTTTCGTCGTTCATTGTGCCGCCCACCCTCTACCGGTTGGATACGGTGACCGGCAAGCGCGAGGTATTTTTCCGGGCGAAAATCCCCTTCGATTCAAGCCAATATGAGCTGAATCAGGTGTTCTTCAAATCGAAGGATGGCACGCAAGTGCCCATGTTCATCGCCGGCAAAAAGGGGCTGAAGCGGGACGGGACCGAGCGGTTGTTGATGACCGGCTACGGCGGCTTCAACCTCAGTAACACCCCGCACTGGAACCCGGCCTATGCATGGTGGCTGGAGCAGGGGGGCTGGTTTGCGCTGCCCAACCTGCGCGGCGGCGGCGAATACGGCGAGAGCTGGCACGAACAGGCGATGTTCGATAAGAAGCAGAACGTTTTCGACGACTGGTTTGCGGCAGCCGAGTACCTGATCGCCAACAAGTACACCTCAGCCGCGCACTTCGCCATTACGGGCCGGTCCAACGGCGGGTTGCTGATGGGCGCCTCGATCACCCAGCGCCCGGAACTGTTTTCGGCCGTCTGGTGCGGGTATCCGCTGCTGGACATGCTGCGCTACCAGAAGTTCCTCGTCGGCTCCTACTGGATCACCGAATATGGCTCGTCGGAGAACGAAAAGCAGTTTTTCTATCTGCTCAAGTATTCGCCGTACCACAATGTGAAGGCCGGCACGGCCTACCCCGCGGTGATGTTGTTCACCGGAGACAGCGACACCCGTGTGGACCCGCTCCATGCCCGCAAGATGACGCCGTTGTTGCAGTCGGCCTCGTCCAGCGGACGGCCCATCCTCCTGCACTACAGCCTTGCCGGCGGCCACTCGGCCGGGGTCGGCGTGGACCAGCAGATCCAGGACGATGCCGACCAGCTCTCCTTCCTGTGGACTGAAACGGGGCAGCCGGCCACCCTAAAGTAGTACCTGGTCACTGGGGTTGGTACTCAGAGGGAAAGCCCTGCCGTAACCTCATGCCGGGGGTGGTCCCTTCCGATAAGGGAGAGGCGGGACTTGAGCAGCACGCTCTCGCGGGAGACCTTCGACTGGCGGTAGCCGCGCAAATCGAATGCGGAGCGGCCACGAGGGGTGTTTTCCGCTCTTTGTGCAGCCTGTAAGCCCACCGGGGGCTGGCAGTCGCTGGGGTAAAAACTGGCTGCCGAGTACCACTGGGCCCGGAGTCAAGATGCCACAAGCAGAACTGGAGATTGGCAGAATCGATCGGCAGCAAGAGGCTGCCCGGCTGGCTGCGCTCATCTCCATCGAGATTCTCGACACTCCGCCCGAGCCCAGCTACGATGCCATTACCCGGCTGGCCGCCGAGTACTTCCAGGCCGATTCGGCCACGATCGCCTTTGCCGACGAGAGTCGCGTCTGGATAAAGTCCAGCTGGCGCCAGACGGTTCGCGAGTTGCCGCGCAAGAACTCCATCTTCGACCTGGTGCTCGATGAAGACGGTCCGGTGATCGTCCAGGACATCTACGGACATCCTGAATACAGCGCGCTATTGCCGCGCCTTAAACACCTGGACGTAGCTTCGTTTGCCAGCGTTCCGGTGCGGCCCTTCGAGGGAAGAATCCTCGGAGTTTTGACCATCTTCCGCCGCAAGCACGGCCAGGAGATGCCGCCGGACGCGCTTCGCATGCTGGAGAGCCTGGCCGACTTGGTCTCCAGCCAGTTGGAACTGCGCAGGCTGCGCAAGACCCTCAACGGGAATGGCCTGCGGCGTCCCCGCGCTGCCGCAACCGGCAACGAAAGCTGGCCGCGCAGGCCCGATCTCCGCCACGCTCTGGAGCAGCGCGAGTTCGTGCTTTTTTATCAGCCGGAGATCGACCTCTCCACCCGAAAGATCATCGGCCTTGAAGCGCTCATCCGCTGGAACCACCCCGAGCGGGGACTCATTCCCCCCATGGACTTCATTCCGCTGGCCGAAGAAAGCGGGTTGATCCTGCCCATCGGCGACTGGGGGCTCGCCGAGGCCTGCAACCAGATTCAGAAGTGGTGCCTGGAGGATCCCCGCCACGTCTCTATGCGCGTCTGCGTCAACCTCTCTGCCCGCCAGTTCTCTCGTGTGGGCCTGGCCGACCATGTCGAGGCCCTCCTGCTCCAATCCGGCATCTCCGCCCGCCAGCTCGGCCTGGAGATGACCGAGTCCAGCCTCATCCCCAACATGCGCATCGCCCTCGAAGTCCTGGGCAGCCTGCGCAGGCTGGGCGTCTCCCTGCTGATGGACGACTTCGGCACCGGCTATAGCTCCCTCAATCACCTGCATTCCTTTCCCTTTGACGTGCTCAAGATCGACCGCTCGTTCGTCGGCCGCATGACCGAGGGCGATCAACCGCTGCAGATCGTCCGCACCATCATCGAACTGGCCCGCGTGCTGGGCATGGACGTGGTGGCCGAGGGCATTGAAACCCGCGACCAATATCGCCTGCTGCGCCAGATGGGCTGCCGCTATGGCCAGGGCTTTCTGATCGCCCGCCCCATGACCGCCGAGGCCGTCACCCGCCTCTTGCGCCTCCCCGGACGCGTGCTCCCCGACCCCGAAGCGTCCGAAGTCTCTTGCTCCTGACGTTCCCCGCGCCAGGCCCCATTCCCACTGCACATTGCGATGGCCGCAGTTGACTCTCACGCCCTCGAACCTTAAACTTCGCTCGACCGGCCAATCCGGCGAAGGCTTCGGTCTCATTTCGGAACTACGGCCGCGCCATTCCTCTCCTGGAATCCGCCCGGTCTTTTGCATGGGAAATTCATCACGCTTGCCGCCCAGCCTCGCTGTATGCTCCAAGCCATGCAGCAGCCAGGAGCACTCGCGTCCTCCCCCCCCCCAGCCCCCAGCTTCGCGGGTCTGCTGGCCGCGCTTGCCGCACCCGCGCAAAGGTCCGGGGTCCCCGGCGACGGGTCTTTGTCGCAGGGGTGGAAGACCGCGCCTGCCTGGAACGATGACGACCTTGCGGACGACGTGGCAACCCTCAGCTACGAACGGGCTCTGCGCGCCCACGCGCGTTACCGCTCGGTCAGCCCCACCGATCAGTCGCTCACCCAATCCGCCGATCCGGGCCCAACCCGTGCCCTGGACCCGTCTCCGGCTGCCGCAGCGGCAACTCCGCAACCGGCGCCCCATTCCAGCGCAAACATGGAGCCCGAACCCAACCGCCTTCGGACCACGCAGTTGGAGCGGAATCTGAAGTGTGCCAGCATCACCATCCGCATGAGCAAGACGGAGTGCGCGCAACTGCACAGGCGCGCCGCCGAGGCCGGACTTACAGTCTCCGCTTATCTGCGCTCCTGCACCTTTGAAGCCGAGTCCCTGCGGGCGCTGGTCAAGGACACCCTGGCCCAGTTGCGCTCGGCCACCACCGTCGCAAAGCCGGTCATCCCCGCCGCGCCCCGCCGCGCCTGGTTCCAGTGGCTGGCGCGGCTCTTTGCCCCATGGCACGGGATCCAGCGCGCCGTCCGCGCCTGACAACTCGTCCGGCCTACTCCACTTCCAGCACCAGGCACTTCAGGTACTCAGTCTCCGGCAGGTTCAGCACAACGGGGTGGTCTGGCGCCGCGCCCCGCCGCTCCAGCAGCCGCACCCGCCGGTGCGCATCGGCGGCGGCCGCGGCCACGCTGGCCTCAAACTCGGCCCAACCCACATGGTGCGAGCAGGAGCAGGTGACCAGCAGGCCGCCCGGACGCACCATCTTGAGCGCTCTCAAGTTCAGTTCCTTGTAGCCGCGCAAAGCGCCCTCGACAGCCCGCTGGCTCTTGGCAAAGGCCGGCGGATCGAGCACGATGGCGTCAAACCTCTCGCCTGCGTCCGACCAGTCGCGCAGGATCTGGAAGGCGTCGGCTTCCACCCAATCCACCTGTGCGTTGAGGCGGCCGCGGTTTGCCTCAAGATTTCGTTCCGCCACTTCGAGCGAGGCGCGGGAGGCGTCAATCCCCGTAACCCGGCCGCAGACCTCGGCCAGGTGCAGGGCAAAACCGCCCTGGTAGCAGCACACGTCGAGCGCCCGTCCGCCCCCGTCCCAGCTTGCCGCGCCCAGCCTCCGCGCCCACTCCGCGGTGGCGGCGTAGTTGGCCCGCTGGTCGAGGAAGGCGCCCGTCTTCTGCCCGGAGTTGGCGTCGTAGTCAAACTTGAGGCCGTTGAGCCGGAATTGCGTGCTGGCGGGCGCGACCGCGCCGGAGGTCCAAAGAGGCGCCGGGTTGGGCGCTGCCAACCCCTCCAACTCACGAATGCGCGGGTCGGGCCGTTCCAGGATGGCCGCTGGAATGGCAGCCGGCGCCAGCTCTTCGCGCACCACACGCACGCACACTTCCCGCACCGCGGCGGAGTCCAGCCCCTTGGCCAACAATTGAAGAATCACCAGGTTGCCGTACTTGTCCGCCACCAGTCCGGGCAATTGGTCGGCCTCGCTGAAGCACAACCGGCAGGCGTCGGTCCGCTCGTCGAGCAACGGCTTCCGTCGCGCAATCGCCGCGCGCAGCCTGGTTCCCAGCAAATCCAGCCATTCGGCCTCGCCGATGGCCTCGCGCGACACCAGCCGCAGCGCTATTTGCGAGGCGGGGCTATACAGTGCGGTGCCCAAAAGCAGCCCACGGCTGTCAGCCACCGGCAGCAGCGCGGGAGGCTCGCCTTCCGGCAATTCCAGGGATTCAATATCGGAGGCGTAGACCCACAGATGGCCGCCGCGCAGCCGGTCGGCGGCTCGGCGGCTGATGCGGGCTCCAGGGGCGGGTCGATCCGCTCCCGCGCCTTTGGCTCCCGAGTACACTTTTCCTTTGGAATCGCGGCCTTCCTGCCGCGGTGCGGGGGGAGGGTTCTCGTGAGTCCGCTCAAAAGGCGCCGCGGGCCTGGCAGCCCTGGGCGCCTTTTGGGTCGTTGCAGGTTGGGGTTTGTGCGGCTTGGTCATAAGCTCCTCTAGCCGGGACCATATGGGCCGCCGGCCCCTACTTCACCTGAAGTGTCTCCAGGTAGCGGCTCAAATTGCTCATCCTGAGCAGCCTGTCCTGGGGGTTGGTCTGGTTCATCTTACCAAGGATCGGACCCCATACAGGCATCTCGGCGGAGCCGTGCGAGGGGATATCCGCGCCATTCTGCAAGACGGTGACGATGTGCGTATCCGGGAACTTCCCGTGATTGTTCCTGGTCAACACCGTCAAATCGGGCGGCGGCGTCTTCAGCGCAGTGGCAACCGGGCCATGGCCCTTGCCGTCCACGCCATGACACGGCGCGCAATAGTTGGTATACATCTGTTTGCCACTGGTGGCCGTGGTCTTGTTTACCGGAATGGTCACCTTCGACTTGGATTGATCCGCATAGCCCATGCCCACCGCGAGTGTTGCGGCGATGGCTGTAACTAAGAGGCGTTTCAGCATAAGTTCCTCAGTTCTGGACCTCTAGAGCGGTTCTCCAGTTCACGTGGCGTCTCAGGCACCGTGCAAGGCGGCTTTTTCTTGAGAAACAATCCACTAAGTGAAAGTTGTTTCCCCCCCGCAGCAACTGGAGAACCGCTATAGTCCGAAGGGGACTCTACTCCCGTTCTCCAGTACATGGGCTGTGACGGCCAACACACACTGCACGGCCTTTCAACAGCGACGAACCAATGCGGGAACCACTAACATTCAAGGGCATAACGAGCACACCGTTCCGCCGTGCGATACAGATAAATCTCCCTGGCCGGATTTGGGAAAGCACGGAATATGGAAGAGCATACTTCCGGCGTCTCCAGGATAGGTATCAAGCAAGGCGCTCCACTTAGGAAATGCTTCCGCAATGCTTTTCCGCATTATGGCTTTGGGAAACCGCTTTACAGGCTGCGGAGAAAGGGGGAGTGCCGGCGAAAGGCCCGAAAAGCATACCTCAGGGGCTAAAGCGCTTTCCCAATTGGTGTAGACCGAAACCACGACACTCAAGTGGCTTTTTCCTTTCCGGGGTCCCCAGCGACAGGTCTTCGTCGCTGGGGTGGAAGTAAAAGCCACCCTGCACGGAGCCAGTGAGTCCACATGAATTGGGAAACCGCTCTAAAGCCCCCGCTGATTCTGCTCGCTTTATGTCCGGGCTAAAGCCCGGACCTACCGCCCGAACGAGTTTTTCCGCAGGCTGTTTAGCCCGTTTCGGCAACCAGGTGCGCCCTTCCCGCTGTCGGCCGTTGATGCACTGCAAACACCAGCGGCCTATAATGAAGCATGGCGACAGTCCGGCAGACCATACCGGCAGGTGTTTCCGGCGCGCCCCCGTCTTCCACGGGGGAGATGCGGGATGCTGCACGCAGTGCCGACCGGCAGGCCATCGACCAGCGGATTGAGGCACTGCTCCGCCAGGTCCACGCCAACCGTCCCAGCGAAGACATCTCTCTGATCCGCAAAGCCTGGGAGTTCTGCGCCCGGCACCATGAGGGGCAGATGCGCGCCTCGGGCGAGCCCTACATCATCCACCCCCTCGAAGTGGCCGAGGTGCTGGCGGAGATGAAGATGGATGCGACGGCCATCGCGGCCGGCCTGCTGCACGACTCGGTCGAGGACACGCCCGCTACCAATGAGGAAATTGCGGCCGGCTTCGGCGACCAGGTGGCCCACATTGTCGAGGGCGTGACCAAAATCGACAAGATCCAGTTTGCCAATCGCGAGGACCGGCAGGCGGAAAACGTGCGCAAGATGCTGCTGGCCATGGTTTCGGACGTGCGCGTGGTGCTCATCAAACTGGCCGACCGGCTGCACAACATGCGCACCCTTGAGCACCTGCAGCCGGACCGCCAGGAGGCTATTGCCCGGGAGACCCTGGACATCTACGCGCCCCTGGCCCATCGCCTGGGGATGGGCAAGGTCCGCGGCGAACTGGAGGACCTGGCCTTCCGCTACACCGACCCGGTGAGCTACGAACAGGTCTCGGCGGCCGTCGAATCCCGGCGCATCGAGGGCGAGCAGTTCCTGCACGGCGTGGAAGACACGCTGATCGAGCAACTGCGCGAAAACAACATCGAGGCTCGCGTCGAGTGGCGCATCAAGCGCATCTACTCGATCTTCCAGAAGCAGCAGCGCTCGAAGGTCTCGTTCGACCAGGTCTATGACCTGCTGGCCATCCGCGTGATTACCGAGGATGTGGCTGCCTGTTACGCCGTCTTCGGCCTCATCCACACCCAGTGGCACCCCGTCCCCGGCCGCATCAAGGACTTCATCGCAATGCCCCGCGCCAACCGGTACCAGTCGCTGCACACCACGGTCATCGGCGAGGGCGGCCACCAGTTCGAGGTGCAGATCCGCACCGAGGAGATGCACCGCATCGCCGAGGAGGGCATCGCCGCCCACTGGAAGTACAAGGCCGGCGGAGCCGCGGTGACGGCCCGCGACGAGGAGCGGCTCAACTGGATTCGCCAACTCGTCGATTGGCAAAAGGAGATGACCGACCCCAACGAGTTCCTCTCCAGCCTGAAGATGGACCTCTATCCCGACGAGGTCTACACCTTCACGCCCAAGGGGAAGGTCGTTGTCGTTCCCGCCGACGCCACGCCCGTCGATTTTGCCTACACCATCCATACGGAGGTAGGCCACACCTGCGTCGGCGCCAAGGTGAACAGTCGCATGGTGCCTTTGCGCACCAAGCTGCGCACCGGCGACATTGTCGAAATCGTTACCCAGAAAGACCACAAGCCTAGCCGCGACTGGCTCACCTTCGTCAAGAGTCCCCGCGCCCGCAACAAGATCAAGCACTGGCTCAACGAAGACCAGCGCCGCCGCGCCGTCGAAATTGGACGCAAGCTGCTCGAGCGCGAAGCTCGCAAATTCAAAGTCCCCATGACCCAGATCAGCGACCAAGACCTGGGCCGCATCGCCAACGAATATGGCGTGGCCACCGCCGCCGACCTGCTGGCAACCCTTGGCCAGGGCAAGCACTCCGCACACCAGATTCTCAACAAGCTCGCTCCCGGCCATGCCGACAAGGGAGATCCCGAGGCCGCCGCCGAGCCCAAGGGTCCGGGCACCGTCGAGTCGGCCATGTCCGATGCGGTGCGCAAGCTTCACCTCACCGGCTCCGACTCGCTCCAGGTTGAGGGCCAGAACGACCTGCTTGTCTATCGCGCGCGATGTTGCAACCCTATCCGCGGCGAAGAGATTGTGGGTTACGTTACCCGCGGCAAAGGCGTGGCTGTGCATGCGCGCAGTTGCCCCAATGTGCAGAACCTGCTCTACGAAAGCGACCGTCGTATCGCCGTCGAGTGGTCTCGCGTCGGCGACCAGTCTGCCGGCCGCCCGCAGCGGTATCCCGTCAAGATCACCGTTTATTGTGACGACCGCACCGGCATGTTGAAGGAGTTGATCGCCGTCATCTCCGACGACAACACCAACATCACGGGCGTCGATATCCGCCAGGAGGATGGCGAGGCCGTAGTCGAGTTTGTAGTCGAAGCTGAAGACCTCCGCCACCTGAACAAGATGGTCCTGGGCCTTCGCCGCGTCGGCGGCGTACGCACCGTGCAGCGGGCGCAAAAGCTGTAGCGATCCGCCCCGGGCGATACCATAAATCCATGACAGAGAAACCAGAAGCGCGGGACGCTATCCTGCAAGGGATTCGTGTCCTCGACGGCGGCATGGCCTCGGAGCTTGAATACATGGGCGCCCGCCTCGATGGGCCGTTATGGTCAGCGCAAGTACTCGAGGAAGCTCCGGAAAAAATTGTTGCCGTACATCGCGCCTATCTTGAAGCCGGCGCGGATTGCATCCTTACCGCCAGCTACCAGGTCTCGCGGATGGGCTACGCCGAGATCGGCCTTGACCCCCAACGAGCCGACGCTGCTCTCCTCCGCTCGGTCGAACTGGCGCGAACCGCGGCCCGCGAGTTTCCCCTGCGCCGGGTGGTGGTGGCCGCGTCTCTCGGACCCTACGGCGCCGCCCTCCACAACGGCGCTGAATACCATGGCAACTATGGTTGCGCATTTGCCGATCTGGTCCAGTTCCATTGCCAGCGGATTGATGTGCTGGCTGCCGCAACCGGCTCGCAGGCCCCCGGCCTGCTGGCCTTTGAGACTCTCCCGTCTCTTGAAGAGGCGCAAGCCATCGCCGAGGCGCTCCAACCCTGGCCCGATCTGGCAGCCTGGTTCTCCTTCACCTGCCGGGATGTAGAGCACGTGGCCCACGGCGAGTTACTCAGCGACTGCGCCGCCGTTGTCGCGCGCCT
>OCZT010007810.1_pt1 | contig 10442 bp, 7 predicted proteins | sample 1539031 | NCBI WGS metagenome assembly OCZT01 (sample SAMEA3539308, study PRJEB22396) | soil metagenome | biome: tundra; feature: field; material: soil | place: USA | collected 2010-05 | depth 0.15 m
TCGATTATAATGCACAGATCAGTTTAAAAGACAGGATATGGATGGGTATTGGTTATCGAAACAGAGATATACTGGTCGGCATGCTACAGTGTCAGCTCAATTATCAGATTAGAATGGCATATTCTTATGATTATGATTTTAGCAGTATTGGAAAATATATGAATGGTTCTCATGAGTTCGTATTAAACTATATATTTAGATTTGAACGAAAGGTAAAAGGACCAAGACAGTTTTGACGGACTAATTTTATGAGCAAAAGGTTTTGTTTAATAATATTTGCATTATTGTCTCTTATGACTGAATCGTTTGCTCAGTCTGATAGTTATATTGTAAAACCGACACCATTCAGTTCCAGAATTTACAATGAATTTTCCCCGGTATTTTATAAGGGAGGAATTGTATTTTGTTCAGACCAGAGCGGCAATTCCCTGGTAAGCTATAAGGATAATCAAAACAGGCTTTTCAAAATATTCTTTGTGACCAGAATAGGCAGGTCAGGATGGACCCATCCAGAAATACTGGCTAGGGAAATTACATCTGCTTTTAATGACGGACCGGCTACTTTCAATGAAAATGGGAATATCATGTACTATTCCAGAAATAATTCCATTGAAAATTCTATGAGAAACATTTCTGATACTTCAAATAAACTAGGTATCTATTCTGCAGTATTAATTGATGGAATATGGACTAATATCAAACCTTTTACCTATAATAACCCGCTTTATTCTTTTTGTACGCCTGCTCTTACACCCGATGGTGAAAGAATTTATTTTTCGTCTGATATGCCAGGTGGCTATGGCGGAATGGATCTCTATTATTGTGACAGACGAAATAATGACTGGGATCAGCCTGTAAATATGGGCCCGGTTATAAATACCCCCAAAAATGAATCGTTCCCTTTTGCATGTAAGTATGGCAAACTCTATTTTGCCTCTGACGGACTTAAAGGTTTTGGCGGGAAGGACCTGTTTTATACTCAGGAAATAAATGGGAAATGGATCTCCCCGGTACATCTGGATTCAGCAATTAATTCAACAGCTGACGATTTCGGGATTGTTTTTGATTCTACTCTTGAGAACGGTTATTTTTCGACAAACAGGCGGAAAACAGATGATATATTCAGTTTCAGTTCTGCACCTATAGAATTTTCGAATTGTGACACTGTAAAGGAGAATAATTATTGTTTTACATTATATGATGAAAAACAACAACTTATTGATACAATACCGGTAACCTATAAGTGGGATTTTGGTGACGGGATAATCCAAATCGGCAAAGAGGTGAAACATTGCTTTCCTGGTGCCGGAAAATACCTGGTTAAGCTCACAATAATTGATGAGCTCACACGTGATACTATAGCAAAACAGGTTGAGTATAAGCCAGAACTTGAAAATATTAAACAGGCTTATATTAATTCAGACAAAATTGGCAGTGTTGATAAATCAATTTCCTTCAAGGGGGAAACTTCCGATCTGAAAGGTCTAAGAATAACTGACTTCTTATGGGACTTCGGAGAGGGTTTTAAACCAGGAGGGCCAAATATAGACTATACATTTAAAAAGAAGGGTGAATATATGGTTAAGCTGGGCTTACTTGCCGAAAAAGATAGCCTGGGTGTGGTTAATAAAATTTGTGTTATGAAAAAAATAAAAATAAATTGAAGTGAAAAGATATGCCTTGATCATATCATTTATTTTAAGAGCTGGCATTGGTCTCTTTTCACAACCTGTTCCGGCAACTGAAGGAAACATCCCTTACCTGATAACCTTTGGAGCAAACGCCCTGACATCCTGGGGAGATGATGATTTCTGTCAGATCTTCTATTGCATCATTCCTCCATCACAAACTGGTCCTGTATATATCCGTGTTTATGATCCGGATACCGGTGGAGCCCTTGATGAAGCCAAAGGAGAATTTAATACTATTGTAAACTTTTCAATTTATGGAGGGAAAGATTGCTGGTCAGATACAACAGCACGTATACTGAATAAGACAGGAAATTATAAAAGTGGATATTTATTGGCATCAAAATCATTTGGGGTTGATCCGAAATACGATAAAAAGTGGTACAGTTTTGGTCCCTTTAATCCTTCTGAAGGAAAGTATGTCGAGAAACTTGGTGGCCGTATATTAAAAATCGTCGCACAGGGGATATCAGGCGATGATGGAAATATATATAAGTATTTTTTAAGTACAAGTCCGGTTAAAAATATTGCAGTTGAAGGAGGTAACTGGTTTACCTATAAATATCACTTCAGGTTTTCGGATGACCAAAAGCAAGTTTGTCAGATATATCCTTTTGTAGATGACAAAACAATTTCTATCCAGGTCTCAAATTTTGACTGGGACAATGATGGAACAATCAGGATATTTTCAGTTGCCAAAAATGGTGTCTTTTGTGATGTTTCAGGAGATGACAATTGGGTAAGCCAGGTATTCCCAATAGTGGATGAAGAAAAGAATTCAACTATTGAGATACAATTTATAAAGAACCAATCCATACAGGTAAGAAACAACAATGTGGTGGTCATTGTCAGGAATCAATATGGAATTTCATTGCCATTTTATGTCATTCCCTTAGGAGGGGTACCTGTATATTCTCCGAAAATAAGAATGAAATGAGCACTTCAGGTATCTTATACTCACTGGACCTCAGGAACTACGTAATTATTATGATTTTATCTCTAAAAATTCATATAACGACTTTTTTTAACCGGAGAGGAATTTTGTTCTTTTTATTTTCAGTTATTACCTGCCATGCATTTCCCCAGGATTATAATTTCCGTAATTTCAATTCGGAAGATGGATTAGCCCAATCCTATGTTTATTCGATCATTCAGGATGTGCATGGTTATTTGTGGATTGGCACAGGGAACGGAGTATCGAGATATAATGGTTTTAAATTTGAAAACTATTTAAACAGTGACACATCGGCAGACAATGTTATAACTTGTGGCATCAGCGATGGAGAATATCTGTGGTTTGGACATATGAACGGGGGTTTATCTTGTTTTAACGGGAAAAAGTTTCACGAAGTCAACATACCCAAATCAAATGTAAGCGGGCTCACTCATTTTGCAAAAAGCCCCGATGGCGTGGTCTGGGCAAGTACCTATTCCGATGGTTTACTGAAATTAGATAAAGATTCAGGCGTTATAAAACATAATGTATTTAGGGATCAGACAATTATACTTTCCTTCGAATTTATTGATGAAAGTGATGTACTTGTTGGTACAAATACTGGCTTATTATATTGCAGATTAAAGGGATCAGGAGAAATTGAAATAATACAACATGTTTCAGAAATTCCGGAATCCAAAATAACTGGTATCCTGAAAATAAAGGACAAGTCTGGATTTTATATTGCAACGGAAAATGATGGTGTATTTAAACTCACATCTAATGTTAATAATTTTAAAGCGTCGAAAATAACTGAAGGCAAGGGGTCAGCCTTCCATGGCATACAAGATATATATGAAGACAGCCTGTCAAATTTATGGTTAACTTCTTTTGGAAACGGGCTCATAAAAATGAGTTACTCCTCTGCAGGAGCGTTAACAAGGATTAATTATTTTAATAAAGCTAATGGATTTATTACAGACAATGTTAAAACTATTCATGAGGACGACGAAGGAGATATGTGGTGTGGCAATTATGGATTGGGGCTGACAATAATTACTCCTAAAACTTTTTCTGTTTATAAATTTGATAACCCATTATATGGGAATAACATTTTTTCGTTCTGCTTAGATCAGAAATACAAGTGGATAGGGACCGAAAATGGTCTTGTTAAAATGGATCACCAGACTGGTAAAATTGTTAGGTTCTTTGACAAAAGCAACGGATTACCAAAAGATAAAGTTACATCTGTTTACACCGCCGATGGGAAAGAACTTTGGATTGGAACTGGGGAAAATGGCGTTTTCCGGATGGATATAGGGAATGAGAAAATTCTAAAGTATCCTATTGAAAATGGAAAACTTGAAAGCTCCATAACCATAATAACAGGGAAAGGAGAACAGGTTTGGATTGGGACACAAAAAGGATTATGGAATATCAATTCAAGTACCAATAGAAAAAATGGGTATTCCATTAACCATGGCGGCTTACCTCATAATTTTATTAACAGTTTATACATTGATAGAACCGGGAAGCTTTGGATAAGTACTCCCGGGAGTACGCTGGCATATATTCAGGATGAAAAGGTCTTTAAGATACCTTTAAATTCTCCTGGCGGTAATTTAACATTAGGTCCAATCACTGAAGATGCAGATTCCCGGATTTGGGTGGGATCAAACGGTAATGGCATATTTAAGATAGGGTCCGATTCTATTGTTAATCTAACAGTAAAAGAAGGCCTTGTTTCAAATTATTGCTATTCTCTTATTTATGATGATCATAAAAACATCTGGGTAGGTCACAAAGGAGGATTAAGCAAAATCAGAGTAACTGATTTTTCAATTAAACCAATACAGCATATTGAAGGTACAACTGAAAGTTACCAGTTTAATACCAATGCAATAATTAAAGATCAACAAGGGAAAATCTGGTTTGGATCGGATAAAGGGATGGTCGCTTATGATCCATCAATGGAATATCCACAACAACGGCCTCCTGTTTTAGAAATTACATCAATTAAGATTAACGATGAAGAAAAAAATATTTCTGATAAAATAATACTTTCTCCAGGTCCTGGCTATTATAAAATAAAAATTGATTTTTTAGGCATCAGTTTAAAGGAACCGGCTCTTGTCACGTACCAGTACAAATTGGAAGGTTATGATCAATGGTCTGATCTTATAAAAAACACAAGTGTAACCTATAACCATTTGACGGAAGGGGATTATACATTTATCTTAAACGCCCGTAGCGGAGATGGTGCTGTCTCAGAAAACCCTCTGACCATTAGTATTATTATAAAGAAGCCAATCTGGATGAAATGGTGGTTTTATGTTTTAACGGTACTACTTCTTTTTGTGCTTACTTTCCTTTATATAAAAAGACGTGAGTATAAGTTCCTTTCTGAGAAAAGAATACTCGAAGAAAAAGTCAGGGAACGTACATTTGAAATTCAAAGTCAGAAAAATGAAATTGAGTTACAAAGGGATTTGATTGATGAAAAGAATGCCAATATAACTTCAAGTATAAGATATGCAAGCAATATACAAAAGGCAGTTTTACCTCCTATCGAACTCATAGATAATTTACTACCTGACAATTTTATCCTCAGCAAGCCAAAAGACATTGTAAGTGGTGACTTTTACTGGTTGGCAGAAAAGGATAATAAAATTGTTTTTACTGTCGCTGATTGTACCGGACATGGAGTACCGGGAGCATTTATGAGCGTCCTGGGCATTACATTATTAAATGAAATAGTAAATATCAGGGGAATCACAAGATCAGATGTCATTGTCTCAGAGTTACGTATTAGCCTTATTCATTCCCTTCAGCAAAGCAGGAAAGATATTACCACTTCTGATGGCTTTGACATAGCATTGTGCGTGCTGGATCATCAACAAAAAAGAATTCAATTTACAGGAGGGATGAGTAACATTATTCATATTCATGATGGAAAGTTGAATGTAATAAGAGCAGATCGTAATTCTGTCTGTGTTGAATATGACAATTCCGGCCCTTTTACGATAAAGGAATTTGATTATAATAAAGGAGATGTGCTTTATCTTTTTTCCGACGGATATCAGGATCAGTTTGGGGGGAGACAAGACAAAAAGTATTTTGTCCATCGGTTTTATGTCGAATTGTTAGACATACATAGATTACCAATGTCAAAACAAAAAGAAATTCTGGAAAAAAATCTTAAGGAATGGATGGGAGAGAATGAACAGACAGATGATATTACTGTGATGGGTATCCGACTATGAGAAACAGAACCCCTCACAGGTATCTTTTCATTTCAGTTTGAGGTCTTCTTCAATATGATCAACAGTAAGCTTTACAGCATTCTCATATTTGTTGATATTCAAATAGACCATATTTGACTGGTCACTATAGAGTTTGATTAGAATCTGATTTCTGATTTTGAAATTCCTCGGCTTTTTATCTGAATGGTAAACAAGGTCAAGGCGGATTTCATAACTATCTATAGAGACCTTTGAGAGACTACCTGAAAGTAGTTTATGATTAATGTAAATCTGAACTCTGTCGTTGAAATATTTTTTGATCAGCTCATCCGGAATTTTTTCAGCTTCACCATTTTTATCGGGTTTAAAAGCAGTGTCGTATAATTTATAGTCCCTTAAGAAGTCATCTAGGTACATTCTGAAAAATACTTTCATAGTGTCACTTTCCTGAGCCTGGTTAATAGTTATCAGAGTAACATGTACAGGATGGAAAAAAAACAATGCATTTAAAATTAAGACTTTTAACATCTTATCTTGATTTCAGGTCAAAATGACAGACTATTTGGTTTCAGAATATTATATTCTGATTCCCTTTTCTATAATATCTTCACTATCTAATGTTTAGACTATCCAGCATCATTATTAATCGTCATCATCGTATTGTTATTTTATAACGAAAGTCTCCTCGTTGTGCTCTGATGTTAACTTTATTTCTGATTCATAATTCCTGCTCCTGAAAATAGTCAGATTTTCCACATCGCTGTATAACCCGTTAAGAATGGTATTTCTCACTGTAATGCATTTCAGCTTCTTCTCTACACGGTACAGAATACTGAACCTGACATCTCTGTCATCTTCTTCCATCTTTAACAACTTCCCGATGATCAGTTTTTTGTTGTCATAGATGCTTATTTTTGAATTTATGTAATTATTAGCCAAATCAGAAGGGAACGGTTTGAAACTACGCAAAACCTCAAGATCAAGATCGTCAAAAATAGTCTGCTGGTAATCACGGAGAAAAAGTTCATTATTGATCCGGAAAGATACCTTAAGTGAATCCGTACCCTGTATATATTCAATACCGGTAAAAGTAACAGGCATTTGCTGAATAAAAATAAATATGTACAGAGTTAATAACTTCAGCATAAACCAATATTAAATTAATGGAAACAGACTCTTAAATAAGCAAGACTCATCTTCTTTTTGTTTTCGAAGCTTCATCAAATCCAATTAATAACTTAATAACCGGAAGGATTTAAATTAATACACACAGAATATCAAAAGTAATGTTTTTATTTTTTCAATCTCATCGGCTTCCTTATAATACAAAAAGCTGCGTCTGCCAACAAGATATCGATTTTGTAATAAATGATGGCACTAAGACATTTTCTTAGTATCCGGTTAATACGCTTCAGAAATGAAAGAAGGCTTCCCTCACAGCGATAACTGGCAAACTTTGCCAAAGCGACAACAAAAATGCCTTCTTATTCCCAAAATGGTTAATTTTGAGGAACCATCAAAATTTCAAAAATATTATGGAATATACAGAATTAATCCGGATTCGTGAGAGTGTCCGTAATTACGATCCCGACCGGCCCGTTCCGGATGAGGTTATATCAAAAATACTGGATGCAGGCAGATTAGCTCCTTCTGCATGCAACAATCAGCCATGGAAATTCCTTGTGATTTCTTCCTCTGAAATACTTAAAAAGGTGAAAAGCTGCTACAAGCGCGAATGGTTAAGCAATGCACCCCATATTCTTATTATAATCGGATTTAAAGACAAGGCATGGACCCGCAGTTACGATGGATACAACTCGCTGGAAACTGATATTGCGATTGCAATGACCCATATAATACTAGCTGCAACAAATGAAGGAGTAGGTACGTGCTGGATTGCAGCCTATGACCCTGCTCTGCTGAAGAAAGCGCTCGTACTTGATGAAAACCAGGTTATATACAGTATTACACCCCTGGGATATCCAAAAGCCGGATACAAAAAATCAGCAATAAAGAACAGGAATCCTTCGGAAGAAGTCATTAAATATCTATAGTCAGGCTCCTTCGCTAAAATAGCCCATCGGGCTTTTTCTTAACGCTCGGTCATATTAAACAATAATGTTTTTTAAACTTCTGATCAGAAATTTATTAAACCCTCATGAGTTTACAATCACTCTTCCGATTTATTATTAAATTGGTAAAGATTATTCTGATAACAATACACCTAAACTGTCTTTTCAATAATCAATTGCAGATAAATAACATAATGAAAACAAAACGACTTCTCCTGACAATCGTCCCCATGCTGCTGATGGGATCTTTCGCAGTTGGCCAGAATGCACATCCTGAACCCAAAACTCTTGAAATCGGATCGCAGGCTTCTGATTTTACACTTAAAGGAGTAGATGATAAAACGTATACCCTGGCAGATTTTTCTAAATCAAAAGTGCTGGTTGTGGTTTTTAACTGCAACCATTGCCCGACAGCACAGGCTTACCAGGACAGGTTGAATGAAATATATAACAAATATACACCGAAAGGAGTGGCCCTGGTTGTAATATCATCAAACAGCTCCAAGTCACTAAATCTGTGGGAACAGGGATGGTCCGATCTTGGCGATTCATTTGAAGAAATGAAAATTCGCGCCAAAGATAAAGGGTTTAAGTTTCCGTATCTTTATGACGGGGATGATCAAAAGACAGCTATTGCATATGGGCCCATGGCCACTCCTCATGCTTTTGTATTCGACAAAGATCGTAAACTCCAGTATGTCGGATCAATTGATGAGTCAATGGAAAAAGGAAAAGGAGAATTGCTTAAAAATGCAATTGATGCAATTCTCGAAGGGAGAAAAATTGAAAAACCTGTTACCAAGGTATTTGGTTGCTCAACAAAGTGGGCATGGAAGACTGAAGGCACAATAAAACTTTATAAAGAATGGGCAGCTCTTCCTGTAACTATTGAAAATATCGATACCTCAGGCATAAAAGAATTAATCAGGAATAAATCGGATAAATTAAGGCTGATAAATGTATGGGCCTCATGGTGCGGTCCATGTGTCCAGGAATTTCCCGATTTTGTCATTCTCGACAGGATATACAGGAGCCGTGAGTTTGAATTTGTTTCAATAAATGCAGATAAATTATCAAGGAAGGACAATGTTTTGAAGTTCCTTCAAAAGAATGAGGCATCGAACAAAAACTATATTTTCAACAGCGATAATAATTATGCTCTTGTTGAAGCTATTGACCCCCAGTGGTCCGGGGCATTACCTTACACTATGCTGATAGAACAGGGGGGTAAAGTTATTTACCGCCTACAGGGACCGATCAACATGTTCGAAATGCGAAAATTAATTGCCGGCAACAGGTATATTGATGGCGTAAAATAGAAAGGAACTATTTAATCTCCTTTTCTATTGCACTAACATTCCATCCGTCAACCTTCAAAAGAGGCTTTTCACCATCGAGATTTTTCAGATCGTATTCAACCTTCAATGTTCTTTTTTCCTTTGGAAGCAGAGAAATATAATTATCTTCCCAGAATACAGGTAAAACAGGATCTTTTGAAGTCAGCTTCAGTATTTTTGGATTTACGGCAAAAGCAAGGCCTGTGCCGGTGTTTTCAATTGTTACAGTTAGTTTGCATTTATTTCCATCTTGTTTTATAGCCGATGCAGTTACATCTATATTTGCTGGTGGTAGTTTACTCAGGTCTGTAAAATCGGCTTTCGCATCACCATTAGAACTTAACCAGTAGAAATTGGATGAGACGAGTTTTCCAGAGGCATCATTTAATTCCAGTTTCAGAAAATAAACTTTTGTGATATCCCTGGGAGGTTCAATTGTAAAAATCTTATCGCTGCTGTCAGCAGCTACCCTGGCATCCATCATGTATGAATTGACTTCCTTCATATTAAAATCGAGAATTTTCACTTTCGCAATAAGTCCATTGAAATCCTGATAATAGCTATTCACAATTTTAACCGAATGGTCATCATAGCAATATTGGATATGCAGAGGTTCGCAGGCGGTTTTTGCTCCATAGAAAGCCCCGTTGGGCATAAAATAATAATCGTACAACTGCCAGTACATCTTTGGCCAGGCGGAGTTATACATCCAGTAAATAATACCGCTTGAACGGTATTTATTTCCTGCAAATGCTTCAAACATAGCCTTTACTGCCTCATTCTGGAATACCTGAGATTTCATGCAATACTCTTCTACTCCGGTTGGTTTGCCATAGCGCGATTCAAAAGCTGCCCTTGCAATCGGATAAAATGCCTTATGGAGACGCAGATCCCATGAAGGGCTCATTGGCCACAGATCCTTTTCAGGCATCATTTTCCTCATAGTTTCAATCGGTGGGATTTGTTCACCGGTAGGGCCTGCTTCAGTATTAAATTCAAGTTTTGTATACCAGAATGAAGGAGTTTCATAAGCATAAACATTCGGATAAGGTCCCATATGAACACCTGTTATCCCTGCAATTGAACTGGGGGCCTGTGTGGCCGACGATTCAGAAGGGCGGGTGTTGTCATATTCATCAAGTACCTTTAGATATCTCTTTTCAACCTCG
>OCZT010007811.1_pt1 | contig 10441 bp, 9 predicted proteins | sample 1539031 | NCBI WGS metagenome assembly OCZT01 (sample SAMEA3539308, study PRJEB22396) | soil metagenome | biome: tundra; feature: field; material: soil | place: USA | collected 2010-05 | depth 0.15 m
CACTCTTTCCCTACACGACGCTCTTCCGATCTCTGGTCTACCTGCGCCCGAACGCGGTGGCGAAGGTGCAGAACGACGTGATCCTGGCGAACGCCGACGGAACGCATCCGGTCGACCTGAGCGCGCGGTTCGATCGCAATCCCGGCAGCGCCGACTTCATGCCCGATGGCTCGATCGTCACGAGCGCCGTCGACGGGACCCTGTCACGGCTCTTCAAACTCGGACGCGGCGGATCGCCGGCCACGCTTCCGACCGGCGGCGTGAGCGCCGGTGCGCCGTCCATCGCACGCGACGGAACGCTCGCGTTCAGCGGTTCGACCGCGCGCGACCCGTCCGAGATCTATGTGCTGCGCAGCGGCGCGCCCGCGCCCGAGCGGCTGACGTCGACGAACGCGTGGCTCGCTGCGCGCGGGATCGGCACGAAGCGCACGATCGCGTGGCAGGCACCCGACGGAACGCTGCTCGACGCGGTCGTCACCGAGCCGCCGGGCTTTACCAAGGGCAAGAAGTACCCGCTGGTGTTGGTGATCCACGGCGGTCCGACCGGCGCGACGCCGGCGACGTTCAGCGCCCTGCCGAGCTTGATGGCCGCCCACGGATGGCTCGTGCTCCAGCCGAACTACCGCGGCAGCGACAACCACGGCGCGAAGTCGATTGCGACCTCGCTCGGGCACCCGATGTCGATCGCCGGGCGGGACATCATCGACGCGATCGGCGTGCTCGAGCGCGAAGGTATCGTCGATACCACGCGTATCGGCGTCTCCGGTTGGTCGGCCGGCGGGATGATGACGTCGTGGTTGATCACGCACGATACGCGCTGGCGTGCGGCGCTCTCCGGCGCGGCGGTCAACTCGCTGCTCGGGGTCACGTCGATGAGCGACGTCGACGAGTACGCGCCCGCGCTCCTGCGCGGCGATCCGTATGCCGACCCCGCCGCGATGCAGCGCGCGCTCGAGGAATCGCCGCTCAGCTATGCCGACCGGGTGAAGACCCCGACGCTGATCGTCACCGACGCCGGCGACCAGCGCGTTCCGACGCCGCTCTCGTACGAGTTCTACCATGCGGTGCGCGCGACCGGGACGCCGGTGGAGCTGCTGGTCTATCCCGTCAACGGCCATTTCCCGAGCGACCCGCTGCACGTCGAAGACCTGAACCGCCGCTGGGTCGACTGGTTCGCGAAGCACTTCTGACATCACGGGAGCGTGTAGCCCTCGATGCGCGGCAGGCCGTCGCGGTCGCGGATCGCGTTGACGAGGATCGTGCCTTGCTCGATCGCGTCGTCGAGCGCGACGTGCGTGTGCGGCGTGTTCGCGTCGAACCACTGCGGGTCGTACGTGCTCTTCCCGAGGCTGCGGTAGCGCGTCTCCGGCAGCCGTCCCATCGCGAACGACTTGAGATCGAGTGCGGCGTAGCCGAGGTCGGGGATCTCGTCCAGCACGTAGACGAGATACCAGTACAGCCATGCGCCGAAGTCGTAGGCCGCGGGCGCGCCGACCACGCACGGCTTCCCGTAGGCGCGCAGCGATTTGGACCATGCGTCGCAGGCCAGCATCGAGTCGCGGATCGGCTGGACGTTCTCGCGAGTCCGTTCGTAGGCCGCGCGGTGGTGCGCCGTCGATTGCCACCAGGCCATGACGCGCGGGTGCTGCACCGCGCCGGGGAGCAGCTCGAGGTTCCGGGTGAACGTCGAGAGCAGGACCTTGTCGATCGAGAAGGCGGCGATCCCGAACGAGAGCATCGAGTAGCGCCCGGGCGCCGGCCCGTCGGCCTCGATGTCGACCGACAGGTAGATCTCGGGCGTCCGAGCCTGCTGCGGCAGCTTCCGTTTCACGAAGGTGACAAACCCCAGGGGAGACGCGTGGTGTCGAGAAGCCCTCTTCCCCCACTGAAGGAGGCTTCGCTATGACCCCGTCCCGTGGCGCATTTCTGGCCGGCACGACCGCCGTGGCCATCGCCGCTCCCACGCTCGTCGCCGCCGCCAGCGCGGCCGACGTCGCCGCCGCCACGCGGGGGATGACGTTCACCACCCTGCGCGACGGCGGCGTCGACCACGTCGGCGTCCGCACGGCGAAAGGGATCGTCGACATCGCGCGTTCCGCGACGGCACTCGGCGTCGCCCTGCCGCCGCTGACGGTCGACGACGTCGTCGCCGGCCGCGGCAACGTGGCCGCGCTGCCGCATCTCATCAACGATGCGCCGGCGAGCGCGATCCGGAGCGAGTCGTCGGTGCAATACGGCCCGGTCGTCGGCTCGCCGCCGAAGATCATCTGCGTCGGTTTGAACTACCAGGCGCACATCGTGGAGACCGGCGAGAAGCCGCCGCCGTTCCCGAACCTGTTCAACAAGTACAACACGACGCTCAACCGTCACAACGGAACGGTCGCGGTTTCGAAGATTCCAGCGGTCCAGTTCGACTACGAGTCCGAGCTCGTGATGATCATCGGCAAGACCGCGCGCAACGTCCCCGAGGCGCAGGCGCTGAACTACGTTTTCGGCTACACGACGGGCAACGATTTCACCGCGCGCGATCCGCAGAACCGCGTATCGCAGTGGATGACCGGGAAGACGCCCGACGAGTTCGCGCCGATCGGTCCGTGGCTGGTGACCGCCGATCAGATCCCCGACCCGCAGACGCTCCAGGTACAGACCTACGTCAACGATGAGACGACGCCGCGCCAGGATATGAACACCGCGCAGATGATCTTTAACTGCGCGCACATCATCAGCTACACGTCGACGTTCATCACGCTCAGTCCCGGCGACGTGATCTTCACCGGCACGCCCAGCGGCGTGATCTTCGGCATGCCCAAGGACAAGCAGGTGTGGCTGAAGTCCGGCGACCGCATCCGCACCGTCATCTCGAAGCTCGGCGAGCTCCATTTCACGCTGACCTGACGCCAGCGTCCCGGGCGGTCCGGCGACCGTCCGGGGCGGTCATCCTGAGCTTGTCGAAGGGTCGCTCCGACGGGCACGTGGCGGAATCGGCAGACGCGCTGGATTTAGGTTCCAGTGGGGCGACCCATCCGAGTTCGAGTCTCGGCGTGCCCATATCGACGTGGTCCTTGACCCGATTGTGTGGGTTCGGTAGACTCCTAGGGTTCGTCTCGGGCGCCGCGAAAGCGGGTCCGGCGGTCGCGGAAGTAGCTCAGCGGTAGAGCATCGCCTTGCCAAGGCGAGGGTCGCGAGTTCAAATCTCGTCTTCCGCTCCAATGCAATCGACGGCGGGCTGCTTGCCCGCCGTCCCCGCTTCCGGAGGTCTGCCGTACTCGTGCCCTCGACGCTGAAGCCGCTCGACCCAACGCAGGTCGAGCTCGAGATCAGCATTACGCCGGAAGAATACGACGCGGCGCAAGATGCTGCGTTCCGAAAGCTCTCCCGCAATGCGAAGATCAAGGGCTTCCGGCCCGGCAAAGTCCCGCGCAAGATCTTCGAGAACACATACGGGAAGGAGACGATCACGGCCCAAGCCGAGGACGAACTCCTGAACAAGGCGTACCGCGCCGCGCTCGAAGAGCACAAAATCCAGGCGCTCGACCGCCCGGCCGTCGAGCGGATCGACGCGGAGACCGAAGGCCAGCCGCCGCGTTTCAAGGCGATCGTCTCGGTGCTCCCCGAGTTCGAACCGAAGGACTACACCGGCGTCGAGGTCAGCGAGGTTTCGGAAGAGGCGACCGACGCGGACGTCGATCGCACGCTCGAGCAGATGCGCAAGGAAGCGGCGACGCTCGTCCCGGTCGACCGCGCTGCCCGGCTCGGCGACACCGTCGTGATGGACTACGAGGGCCAGGTCGATGGTATCCCGTTCGACGGCGGCGCCGCGCAGGGACAGGAGACCGAGCTCGCCGAGGACCGGTTCATCCCCGGCTTCGTCTCGGGGATCGTCGGCATGAAAGCCGGCGAGACCAAGGACGTCGCGGCGACGTTCCCCGACCCGTACGCCAATCCCGATCTGGCGGGCAAGGACGCGGTCTTCGCCATCACCGTGCACGACGTCAAGGAGCCGGAGCTCCCCGAACTCGACGACGAGCTGGCGAAGCGCGTCTCGCGTTCCGAGACATTGGCCGACCTGCGCGGCGAGATCAAGCGCCGCCTCGACGATACCGTGAAACGCAACGCCCGCCGGCAGATGTCGGCGGAGCTGCTCGACAAGATCGTCGGCGCGAACGACTTCCCGCTGCCTGCGGTCCTGATCGAGCGCGAGATCGACAACCTGATGGACGAGTCGCGCAAGTACGTCGCGCGGGCCGGGATCGGCTGGGACGAGTATCTCCAGCAGAGCGGCAAGACCGTGGCGGAGCTGCGCGACGGCTTCCGGCCGGAGGCCGAGCGCCGCGTAAAGACGACCTTACTCGTCGAGGCGATCGCCAAGAAGGAAGGGATCGTCGCGACCCAAGAGGATGTCGAGTCGGAACTCTCGGCGCTCGCCGCCCAGTACGGGCAACCGCGGGAGCGGATCATCCAGGCGCTCCAGTCCAACGTCGGGGCGCTGATCGACGGGATCGTTCGAACCAAGACCATGGACCGCCTGATCGAGCAGGCTAACCGCGTGCCGGCTGCGGCGACCGCGGAAAAACCTGCAACTGAAGTCGCAGCCGGATAGGTCACGGGGGGCGCACATGGGACATTTGGTACCGATGGTCGTCGAGCAGAGCGCACGCGGTGAGCGCGCGTACGACATCTACTCGCGGCTGCTCAAAGAACGCATCATCTTCGTCCATGGACCGATCGACGACGGGATGGCCTCCCTCGTCATCGCGCAGCTCCTTTTCCTGGAGCGCGAAGATGCCGATAAAGATATCGATATGTACGTCAACAGCCCGGGCGGTTCGGTCACCGCGGGGCTCGCGATCTACGACACGATGCAGCTGATCAAGCCTGACGTCGCGACGATCTGCGCCGGGATGGCTGCCTCCATGGCCTCGGTCCTGCTGACGGGGGGCGCGAAGGGCAAGCGCTACGCCCTCCCCTTCGCGAAGATCCTGATCCACCAGCCCTGGGTCCAGCAGGTGGGTGGCCAGGCCACCGATATCGAAATCCACGCTCGCGATCTGATCGCCACGCGGCGGACCCTGGCCGGCATCTACGAGACGACCACGGGGAAACCGATCGAGCAGGTCCTCAAGGACATCGAACGCGATTTCTACATGACGGCGCAGGAAGCGCAAGAATACGGGATCGTCGACGGTGTGTTCAGCAAGGAAAACCGAACCGCCATCGTGCCGAACACCGCCCTGTAGGTCACTGAATGTTTCGTTTCGGGGACGAGAAAGGTCAGCTCAAGTGCAGCTTCTGCGGCAAATCGCAGGAGCAGGTGCGCAAGTTGATCGCGGGCCCGGGCGTGTACATCTGCGACGAGTGCATCGAGCTCTGCAACGAGATCATCGAGGAAGAGCTCTACAAGAACGTCGACGAGAACCTGCGGCTGCGGAACGTCCCGAAGCCCAAAGAGATCAACCACATCCTGAACCAGTACGTGATCGGTCAGGAGCGGGCGAAAAAATCTCTGGCCGTCGCGGTCTACAACCACTACAAGCGAGTGAACGCCGGCGGCCCGACCGGTACCGGAGCCGAAGAAGTCGAGCTGCAGAAGAGCAACATCTTGCTCGTCGGCCCGACCGGCAGCGGCAAGACGTACCTCGCGCAGACGCTGGCGAAGATCCTCGACGTCCCGCTGGCGATGGCCGACGCGACCTCGCTGACCGAAGCCGGCTACGTCGGTGAGGACGTCGAGAACATCCTGCTCAAGCTCATCCAGGCCGCGGACTACGACGTCAAGCGCGCCGAGAAGGGCATCGTCTACATCGACGAGATCGACAAGATCGCCCGCAAGAGCGAGAACCCGTCGATCACGCGCGACGTGAGCGGCGAGGGCGTGCAGCAGGCGCTGCTCAAGATTCTGGAAGGGACGACGGCCAACGTGCCCCCGCAGGGCGGCCGCAAGCACCCGCACCAGGAATTCATCCAGATCGACACCACCAACGTGCTGTTCATCTGCGGCGGCGCGTTCGACGGTCTCGAGAAGATCATCGAAGGCCGCGTCGCGTCGAACTCGCTCGGCTTCCGCGCGAACCCCGAGACGAAGAAGGAGCGGCAGCACACCAAGATGCTGCAGTCGCTGATGCCCGAGGACTTGCTCAAGTTCGGCCTGATCCCGGAGTTCATCGGCCGCCTGCCGATCGTCGTGACGCTCGATGCGCTCGACGAGCTGGCCCTGCGCCGCATCCTGGTCGAGCCGCGCAACGCGCTCGTCCGCCAGTTCCAGAAGATCATGAGCATGGACGGCGTCGAGCTGACGTTCACCAAGGAAGCCCTGATAGCGATCGCCATCAAGGCCCAGTCGCGCAAGACCGGCGCCCGCGGCCTGCGCTCGATCCTCGAAGAGATCATGCTCGACGTGATGTACGACCTGCCGTCGATGACCGGCGTGAAGAAGTGCGTCGTCAACAAGGAAGTCGTCGAAAAGAAAGAACAGCCGACGCTGATCTTCGCCGACCGCCCGAAGGACCAGAGCGCGTAAGCCGATCGGTGAAATAAAAACACGCTAAGTCAGCGGGTCTTTTATTCATTTCGGCCGTGAATCGCGGCCGATTCCTTGTCGTGAACCGCCACGCCGCCGGTTGCGACGATCGCACCGAGGCATCTCATGGCGAGAGGTATGCCTGCGCCGCGATTCGCGCGGCTAGACGCATAGGTGTAGCGTTTCCGGGCGCGCGCCGGCTACGCGATCAGTTCGATGCGCTGGCTGGCGAAGACGCGGAAGCGCGTGTCGTACGCGCACATCTGGTCGCCGACGCTGACGCGGCTGTGGATCAGCACGTCCTGGGTGGTCTGGCCGTGGCCGTGGTCGCGTACGCTGCCGGCGACCATCCGGATCAGCGGAACCGTGCCGGGCGCAGGCTTTTCCAGCCGCTTGGCGCGCACGAGCTGTTCGACGATCGCGCTCTGAATCGCACTCGGAAGCGAGCGGAACTCGTCGTCAGCCTTGTGCGGCAGTTGGATCTTCTGCGGCTCGGTTTTGTTCTCGACGTAGCGCACGACCGCGTCCCAGTCGTCGGCCGCGATTGCGGTGAAGCCACAAAAGTAGCGGTGGACGACCCGTTCTGGGGCCTGCATCGCCTCGCTCTGCTCGACGTGGATGCGGCTCGGGATCGTGCGCCCGCGGAGGCTGAAGAAGAACTTCATCTCGGTTTCGGGCAGCGCATGAGGCGAGACGAAGGCGACGCCCTCGCGCCACACGGCCGTCCCGAGCACCGGGATCTTGCGCCCGTTGCTGATCGCGTGACCGTTGAACTTCCCATGGCGACCGCCAGCCGCGCCGTTTTCGAACCAGCGCTGCTCGCGACGTCCGAAAATCGTGTCGAAGAGCTGCATCGTTGAAGTGATGATCGGCAAGCGAGCGGCCAGCGACCTACCCCTGGGGCGCTCCGGTACGCGAGTTTGACCTCTATCACAGGATCGGCCGGCGGGGGGCCGTCCTTGAGTTTACGCCGGCTTTACCGTCCCTGCGGCAGCGCGTCGTTGATCCGCTGCGCCGCGGCCTCCGGGGTATCGGGTTCGTCGACGTGGACGAAGACGTGCTTGTAGGACGACGTCCCCTGCTTCAGATCGACGACCAGGACGCTCTCCTCGCCCTGATAGTCGAAGAACACGACCTCCCCGTGATACAGGAACGTGCCGGCCATCTTGAACGGCCAGATCGACCCCGTGCCGATGATCTTGAGGGCCTCCCAGAAGCTCGGCGGCTTCTCGGTCGTGGCGCCGGCGACGTTCGCGAGCGGGATCGCGAAGGAGCCGTGCACGGCCCAGAGCTTGTCCCAGCCCGAGAACTCGATGTGCAGGGTGTCGCCGTCGATCCGAACGCTTGCCATAGCTCCACGTACTCAAGGTCGCTCTCGCGGTTTCGGGGTAGAACCGCCTCCATGGAGACGCACGCTACACTGACCGTCACGAGCGCTGTTTTTCATGACGGAGAGACCGTTCCGAGGAGCGCCGTTTTCGACGACTTCGGATGCACCGGCAACAACGAGAGCCCGGACGTCGCGTGGTCCGGCGCACCGGCCGGGACCAAGTCATTTGCGGTGACGATCTACGATCCCGACGCGCCGACCACGGTGGGATTCGTGCACTGGGTGCTCTTCGACATCCCGCGCAACGTCACGTCGCTCGCGGCCGGCGCAGGTTCGCACGATGACGCCGGCGTCGGCGCGACGCAGGGGTTCACGGACTACGGGTTCAGCCGATACGGCGGTCCGTGTCCGCCGCCGGGCGACCCGCCGCATCACTACCATTTGGCGGTGTACGCGCTCGACGTCGATAAACTGGGTCCGGACTCGACGACGACCTACGCGAAGTTCCGGTTCATGATCCGCGGGCACGTGCTCGCGAGCGGCGGGATCGTCGCGGTCTACGGGCGCCCGGCGGCCTAGCACGATCTCACGCCGACCGCGTGGCTTCGATCGCCGCGCGGACGCGAGCATCGGGCTCCTCGCCGAGCGCCTGGCGTAGGATCGCGTCGGCCCACGGCGTGCGAACGGCCGCGAGCGCGTCGATCAGCGCCAACCGCACGCCGGCGTCGCACTGCGCTGCGCTCGGATCGACGAGCGCGGGCCACACGACCGAGGATGGCGGCGGGAGCTCGGGGAGCGGCACGATGCCGGCCGCTGCGAACGCCTCGAACGGCAGCGGCGAAAAGAGCTCGGACGCGGCGGAGCGCGGCACGACCGCCGGCGCCGGGGCGAAGATGACGACTGCCATCAGTGCCGTGCCCAGCAGCGCCAGCAGCGTCGGTACGTGCAGCATCAGCATGCAATCTCCGCTCCGATGAGATGAGGCTGCAGGGCATCGACGAGGTCGGCGCGCGCGGCATCGAGCGCGGGCTCCGAGCGGTGCGCGAGCGCCTCGTCGAACAGCTCCAGCGGAACGCCCTCGTACCGGCGCAGCGCGTCGTCGAGCAGCGCTGCATGGCGTGCGAGGGACGCGGCGAGACGCGGATCGCCGTCGCACTGGGCCGGCAGCAACGCGGTCATCGCGCGCAGCACCGCCGGCGCACCGAACGGCGCCGCGGCGAACGCCGCGGGCACGCCGTCGTCGATCCCAACATCGAGTTGCTCCAACAGCGCGACGATCGCGGCGCGCAGCGCCGCATCTTCGAGATCGTCGGAGCACACCGCATAGCCGGGGATCCGCAGCTTCACGAAGAGGCGGTCGAAGACGTCGCGGAGCCGATCGCGCACGACGCCGAGCGCCGCGTCGACGCCGGCGTCGCACGCCACGCATGCATCCGGAAAGAAGAGCCGCAGTGCGAAGAGGTGTCCGACCAGCCCAGCGGCGCGCAGACCGTGAAGAAGACGACCGATCTCGTCGAGGCGCGCGTCGTCGTAACGGATCGAGAACTCCATCGGCCCGGGCGGCAGCACCGCGCCGGAAGCGATGGGCGACGATCCGGGCGGCGGAAGAGCCTCCAGGACGAGTCGCACGGCGAAGGCCGCGCCGGCGACGGTGTCGGGCGGCGCGGTTTCGGCGCTGGGCGGTTCTCTCGGGTCCGCATCGAGGGCGGCCTCGGCAGTGGCCGGACGAACGCGATCGCGTATCGGAACGGCGAAGACGCTCCGCGCCCGTTCCCCGGTCGCGTCGAACACGACGAACGCGCCGGAATACGCGGCGTCATCGCCCCTTCCGCTCGGAACGGTCAGCGCGACGTTCACGACCGCGGCCGTGCCCGCCGCGAGCGTTCGCGGCGGTTCCGCGACGTGCTCCTTCGCCGATGCGTCCTCGATCGCGAAGGTCAGCTCTTCGGCGACGTCGCCGAGGTTTTCGACGCGCGCCGCGATACGAACGCTCTCGCCCGGTGCGGCGGTACGCGGAGCGCCGACGATGCGCACGCGCAGCTCACGCGCGCGATGCGGTGCGAACGGAACCTCGACCTCGTCGTCGTTCACGGCGACGCGAATCGTTCCGTCGGCGCAGTCGGGCCGGAACGTCGCCGCGAGCACGAGGCCGACGCTCGAACGCGCCGGGACGGCGGCGAGGACGACGGTCCGCGCGTCACGCTCGCGCTCAGCGCGGGCGATCGGTTCCGCAACTCCGCCGCGCGGCCCGGTGCGCGCGACGACCGGCATCCCGTCGACAGCGAGGGTCCCGTCGACCGGCCGCAGTCCGTCCGGCAGGGTTATCCGCACGCCCACCTCGCGCGCGTCGGCCCAGCCGTCGTTGCGCACGGCGATCGCGAGCTCGACGCGCCGGCGCGTCCGTGTCAGCTCGATCTCGGGCGCCGCAAGAACGGGCGCGGCGGTCAGCGTTCCCCGAACCGGGAGGGCGACGCGACGGCCGTCGCCGCGCAGGTGTACCGCGCCGTCGTCGGCGCAGATCTCGGCGACCGGCCCGACGATGCGCGCCTCAAACTCCAGTTCCGCGGACTCGCCGGCGGCGAGCCGTTCGGTTG
>OCZT010007812.1_pt1 | contig 10440 bp, 8 predicted proteins | sample 1539031 | NCBI WGS metagenome assembly OCZT01 (sample SAMEA3539308, study PRJEB22396) | soil metagenome | biome: tundra; feature: field; material: soil | place: USA | collected 2010-05 | depth 0.15 m
AAACTAATCTTCACCCGCTAATCGCCGTCCCGGTTCAGAGACTGGCCGGATCGTGTGCGAAGGGTGTGGTTTGTCGGTTCTGGCCAGCCGGCGTCGTTGTGTCATAGGTTCGGACGGTGCATGAACTGCATAGCAGCCGCCAAGCGGAACGCCAGCACTAAAAGGGCCCGAATTACCGGCACGAGGCGACAGGAAGGAGATTCAGGAAGACGCGGTTTTGTTTGGAACCCTGCCAAATTCGCGTTGTCAAAAGCAGGCACAGACTTAGTGGAAGCACTACATGGCCGCTGGAGTCCGCACCCGTGCCCTAAGGATGCCCTAAGGATGCCCTAAGGATGCTCAAAGGATCAATACCGGAGCCCCTCCAGATCTCTTGGCTATCCACAGGCTTGCCTCACGTGTTCCCAATGCCGTTTGCGGCCACCGAGTTCGCGCTCAGGGGCTCGGCAGCCGGAGGACCCGGTAGTATGCGAGACTGGCGGTTGCGCTGTGGTCTTGGAAAACCACCGGGTTACTGGCGGCCACGTTGGTATTGATTCCATCCCTCGCTTGTAAATCCGCCGACCGCAGGATCACGTAGGTTAGCCCTGGGGTTGCGGAGTAGCTGAGAACGTGTTGCCGGGAAGCCTCTGTCGCGCCAGGCGCAGGGGAAGCAGGTTGGACGGTGGCCGAGAGGAATCGGTCAATCGCCTCGGCGGCAAGCTGGTTGGCGAATTCGTTAGGGTGGGCGTCGAACCGGTTCACGGTTAGCCGGGCGGGAGGCAGATTGGCGAAGACCGGGAGGAGATCGAGGTGTGGCACGTTCAGGTCGCGCCAGAGCTGGCCCAGTTCATCGTGGACAAACTGCCAGGGGTAAGCCGGTCCCAAGGCATGGAGGAAAGGGAAGGTGACGACGGATAACTGACCGCCCTGTGAGCGCACGAGGTCGCGCAAGAATTTGAGCCGCTCCTTCTGCTGCTCCCACAGCGGCCCGCGGTAGGCGTCGCGCACGAAGGGGTAGTAGTCTTTCATGTGCGGATCGCGCCAGGCTCGGTATCGGCAATAGACGAAGTCGGCCAAGTAACTGTTGCGCCGAAACCAGCCGGCGCGGGCTACCTCGGCGGCGACGTGAGCCAGCATTTGGGAGTACTCCGGCTGCATGTCCGCGACATCATTAAGGCAATAGACAAGGACCACGTCCTGGAGCTGGTAGCCCTTGGCCAGCACCTCTCGCAGGCCGGCGATCTCGCTGCCGGTATCGAAGCCATTGCGGGCGAGCACGTGAATTTCCCACTCCGGGTGAGCCCGGCGGAGGCGGTTGGCAAAGCGGTCTTCGATGCGCTTGATGCCGTGGCCGGTGGTGAATGAATCGCCGAGGAACGTGACCCGCCGCTTGCCGGGCTGGATCCGGAAGGCGTAACTGAGGTCGTCGCGGCAATGCCAGGTGTTCACCCGCCAGTAGCGCTCGACCCAACGCTGGCAAACCCTCGTGAAGTCCAGCGAGTCGGTGGTGTCATAAACGAACCGGAAATAACCTTCACCGGCGGCGAAGCCGATGGACAGGAGAAAGAGGAGCATGAGGGCGTTGCCCAGAATCAGCAAGCCCCAGCGAGCCGGGCCGGGCCGCTTCTTTACCTGGCGGGCGAACAGCAGCAGACCCGCACCGCAGACGCAGGGCACAAGCAGAAACAGCCCGAAGACCAGATTCTCATTCATGCAGAGTGGTTGGTGAGAGAGGAGGCCGTCCTACGGGCCCGGGACGCCAAGATGGGCTCGCAGCCAGAGCATATCTGCGTTATTGGCCGCGATGTTGGTGAATTGTTTTTTAACCGTCTCCTGGCCCATAGTCTGAGGAGGTTGAAATTCAGCCGTCCGATAGTGATGCATTTCCCCGTGGCCATCCGCGAAAGAGAGCCCTCCGGAACCGGCGTGGTAGGCGGCTGGAAAATTAGGAATCTGGCTCACGGCCAGGAAGAAAAGGAATTCACCATCGTCAATGCTGTCATCCCGTTCATCAATAAAGACGAACGTCATGCTGGGTGAGATCTTCGTGATGTCGCTCAGTTTGTGGAATGTCTTGCCGTCGAATGAGCCGTCGGGAGTGCCCATGGCGACGCTCATGGAAACATTTCGGCACAGGGGGAAACGGACATTCCCCTCCTGGCACGTGACTCGGCTGGCGGCGCAGCGATAGACGCCGGGGGATTTGGTGTAGGGACCGAGAGTGGCCCATTTAACATCCAGGAACAGGGCGGTGTTGGTATTATCCGTTGTATTGGGGGTGATGGGGTCGAGCCAGCCCGACAGCCAGTTTTCATTCTGGACATGTGCCGCCTCGTCCTGCCAGACGTTGCGGGCCAGGGACTCGTTGTTATCGTGGGCATACATGAGCCAGCCGATCTGCAATTGCCGGTAGTTGCTCATGCACTGGACGGCGGTGGCCTTGGCCTTGGCCTTGGCGAGCGCCGGCAATAACAGGGCGGCCAAGATCGCAATGATCGCAATAACGACCAATAATTCGATCAGCGTGAACCCCGCCGCGCGCGCCGTTTCGGAGGACCTCCCGGTTAAGTAAACTGGCTTGGGAATTGGCTGGGCCGCGTTGCGTTTCGGAGCTTGCTGCGGGCAGAAATGTCCACGCACTGGTGGAGGTGCAGAGATGCGCCCACTCAGCGCCGCGTGGGTGAGCGAGAATTGATTCTGGACCTCACTCATCATGAACCAACCCTGCCAGACGGGAGCCACGCCGGCAAGCGGTAAGTCTCGCCGGTTTTCCATCGTTTATTCCCAGGGAGACGGGAGTCCTTGCCTGACGTAGAATCCCCCCCCACCACCGGCGGGTCCTCAATCAATCACGGCGATGCCTCGCGCGAGCCAGGCACCGCCGTTCCAAATCGGCGCGCTAAGGCGTATAGAAGAGCTGATAGAAGCCCTTCTGTCCCGCAGGAATGGGCCAAGTTTGGCTTGTGGAGGTGGCCTGGATCGTGGTCGTGGTCCACTGTGCGAAATCCGAGGTTTGCCGGAGTGTGTAACTGGTTCCGGGGATGAGACTATCCATCTGCAGCGTAAGGGTGCTTCCATTCCGAACTACGGCCAACACCGGCGGAACGGTAATCTGGATATCGTCAACGGCGAAGGAAGCGGAGAGCGCGGTGGAATCAGCCGTTCCCATCCAACCTTCAACCAGAACCCGCCATTGTACGAGGTTGCCAGTATCCACGACCGCGCCACTCCAGAACTGGTTGTAGCTGGCCTGGAGCTTGGTCCACTGGGAGTTGGTCACCGTGGCACCCGTGGTGAAATGCATGGCGTTCCCGCCCTGGTCGTAGAAAGAGAGGTAGAAGACCGTGCCGCTGTCCGCGACCGGGGCCAAGGTGGGATCGCCTTTGAGCCAGAGCGAGACTACGGCGTTGGTGGGGAATGAAAACGGCGCCACGTAGGCGGAGTAAGCAGCGCCCCACGGCCATTGGCCGGCGCCGAAAGCAATGTCGAGCTTCAGGGCGTTGGTGCCTTGAGGGGCCGGCGTCGTTAGCGAGGCAGTGGTCGTCGTAGGCCCGCCATTCACGTAATGGTAAAACCCGAGGAGAGCCGTTGCATCGGCGTACTCTTCGAAGTTGTCAATCTTTGCCCGCATGGGGGACGGCGCCGGGAATTCGATCAATGGGGCGTTGCGCACCTGCAGTTCGTCAACAAAGATGGTGGCGGTAAACGCATTTGTCGGATCAATATAGCCATTGATGTCGCCGCCACCTTGGCCGTAGAGGTAGAATCTGAATTGCACGATGTTGTTCAAATCAGGGGCGCCACCAGAGTTCCAAGGCACTTCAACGGTGCTCGCTTGGAAATTGAAAACCTGCCAATTGGTGGTGGTCGTGGGGACGGCTGAGCCCCAGCGGCCAAAGTTGCCATTTCCATCCCAGGCGTAAACATAGATCATGTTAAAAGTGCTGTTCGTGTACTGGGGGTCGCCGGCAATTCTGAGAGTGATATATTGCGTAGGCGAGATGGCGATCGGAGCCGGGAGTGGCTGTGTGTTGAGTACTGTGGTCTGCCAGACATTGGCGGGCACGGATATATCCACGCGCATGGAGTTCGTGCCGGTCGAGCGATAAGCCACGTAGGGCGAGAGCGTCAACGTCGCGTCCATGTCAGGGTACCACGCAGCCTGCAAATCGGTATCGCTGGCGTATTCTTCGAAGTTCTCGATCATCATCTGCGCGTTGGCCGTCAGGCCGAACAAGCAGCCACATAGTATGCTAACCGATACGGATTTTGTTGTAGTCTTCATGAGGACATAAGGTGTACTAGATTATTCCAACGACATCGCGAGTTTAGCGGGCAGGCGTATCCTGTCAAGCCTATCCTCAACGTTTTGAGGGCCTGCTCCCGGATTCTAAGGGGCTTGCAAAGGCGTCTAATGGGCTTTGCGCTATGGAGGGTTCGATTGACCTTGCTTTTGTCGCCCGGCCATCCAACCCTTGCGATGCGCGCAAATGAAACCGTCCTGTTTTCGAAGCCGTCCTTTGGCAGGGCACGGCTTTCTCTGGCGAACCGCCTGGGTACGGATGGTGATGGCTTGGACGGTGGCGCTGTTCCTGCTCAGCCAACTTCACAGTCAGGGCTCTCCCCTTGTCATTGACGACTTTGCCTACACCAACACCGCGGCCGCCCGCCAGGCCTGGGTGGTGGGCAGCGCGCCCGCAGTGAACATGGCCACGTCCGGAGATTGGGGCACCGACCAGGTCATGACCCTCACCTGCGATTTTGCCATCCGCGACGTGCGGTGTTATTGGGACCGCACGGTCAGCCTCAACCTAGCGTCCTTTACCGACTTCGCGTTGGAGGTGTTCGCTCCCGATCCCGGGGCGATTTCCTCGTTTACGCTCTACTTTCGTTCCGGTACAGGCTGGTATGGCGGCTCCGCCTCGGTCAGCCAAACGGGTTGGCAGACGTTGCGCTTCTCGAAGGCTAGCTTTATTCCGGAGGGCACGCCCTCGGGCTGGGATCATATCGACGGCATTCGCCTCTCGCCCTGGAAAGGCGCGGCGCGGAACACCTACCTGGCGGCGCGCCAATTGCGGGCCTTCACGCCGCCGGTGCTGCTGGTGCGCGATGACGACAGCAGCAACCCGACTGTCGTGCAGCAAACCATCGACCTGCACACGGCTTGGCTCGGAGGGTACAATATCGACTGTGGCGTGCTGGCGCGTACGAATGTCGAGGCCGGCCTGCTAGCGCAAAGCCGGCTCGTGATTCTGCCCTACAACGAAAACATCTCCGCTACCGAGTGGACCGCCCTGGAGAGCTTCGTCGCCGCCGGCGGCAAGCTCCTCGTCTATTACCTCCTGCCCTCGCGCATGGAGGCGCTGCTCGGCGTGCGCGCGACGGGCTGGGCCGCGGGAGATTTCGCCGCCTGGGTTTTTGCCGACCCGGCCATTCCGGATTTGCCGACGCGGGTGCAGCAGGCTTCGTGGAACATCACCTACGCCGTGACAAACGGCCTCAACTCCCGCGTCAGCGCCACCTGGGAGGACAGCCACGGCGCCTCGACTGGCCACGCGGCTTGGCTGACCAGCGACCACGGTTTCTTCGTCTCCCACATCCTGCTTGGCGACGATGCCGACCGGAAGGCCTACGCGCTGCTCTGTTTGGTCGGCTATTTCCTGCCCGACGTCTGGCCTGCCGCTGCCGCCGGCGCGATCGACGGGATTGGCCGCGTTGGACCGTACAGTACTTATGCCGAAGCCGTGGCCGGCATCCGCCAGACTGCCGAAAACACCCTCCGCGCGCCCCTGGTCGAAGCGGAACTCGCCACCACTGCCGCCGACCGCGACCTTGCCATCGCCACCCTGGCCGCAACCAATTACGCGCAAGCGATCCTCGCGGCTCAATCCGCGCAGGACCATTTGCGACAGGCTTACTACCTGTGCCTGAAGCCGGTTACACCGGAGTTCCGCGCCTTTTGGGAAGCTGACGCCACCGGGCCGTTTCCCGGCAACTGGGCGGCAGCGGCCAACGTCCTGGTGACGAACGGACTTAGCGCCGTGTTCCCCAACATGCTCTGCGGTGGCGTGGCTCACTACAACAGCACCTTTCTGCCGCACTCGTCCGTCTTCACCAACTACGGCGACCAGCTCGCCGCCTGCGTCAGCGCCGCCCACGCGCAGGGCCTGCAGGTCCATGTCTGGAAGATCAACTGGAACCTCATCGGCGCACCGCAGTCGTTCATTGATAGCCTGCGCGCTGCCAACCGCACCCAGGTCTCCAGCAGCGGAGCGGCCATCGACTGGCTCTGCCCCTCCCATCCCGACAACTTTGCCCTCGAAACCAATTCCATGCTCGAAGTCGTCCGCAACTATGACGTGGACGGCATCCACTTCGACTACATCCGCTACCCCGACAGCGATTACTGCTACTGCACCGGCTGCGCCGCCCGTTTCCAAAGCCAGACCGGACAAATCGTCACCAACTGGCCTGCCGGCGTCCTCGCAAGCGGCGCGCTGCGCAACTCCTTCCTCGACTGGCGTCGCGCTCAGATCACTCGCCTGGTCACCGCCGTCCATGCGGGCATCAAGGCCATCAAGCCCAACGTGCGGGTCTCCGCCGCCGTGTTCCCCGACGCCCCGAGTGCCTTTGATGGCGTGGGCCAGGATTGGCGCGCTTGGATCACCAACGGCATCGTCGATTTCCTGTGCCCGATGGATTACACCACGAGCCTCAGCCAATTCACCAACCTGGTCGCCGCGCAACTCACCTACGCCGCCGGGCGCGTCCCGATTTACCCCGGCATCGGCGCTTATCTTCTCCAGCCGGACGCCGCTCTCGCGCAGCTCCAGCAGACGCGCGCTGCCAATACTCACGGCTTCATCATCTTCGAACTCAGCCCTGGAGCAGTCACGAACCTGCTCCCGCCTTTCTACGCTGGCGCGACGGCTTCCGATGAACCCGACACGGATAACGACCTCCTCCCCGACAGTTGGGAGCTGCGCTGGTTCGGCAATCTCTCCACGGCGGGGCTGAACACCGACACCGACGGCGACGGGCTGACCGATCGCGAGGAATATATCCTTGGAACCGATCCCACCCACCCGAATCCCGGCCTCACCCTGCAAGCGCGCTTGGCAGGCGGCTCCGTCGAAGTTTCGTTCCTGGCCCAGGCGGCCGCTGGCGCCGGCTACCAGAACGCCGAGCGCCATTACTGCCTCGAAAGCAGGACAAACCTGGCGGGCGGGGACGTTTGGGAGCCCGTCAGTGGCTTCGCCGACCGCACCATCGCCTCAGGTTCCGAGACATTGGTCTTCTCCGTTTCTCTTCCCCCGACCCAGTCCGCCTTGTTCCGCGTCCGCGTCTGGCTCCAGCAGAAATAACAACAGTGTTCCAAGCACCTTTGGGTTGGGTTTCACCTTTGAATACGCCACCCGTTTTGTGGCGCCGGACGGTCTTCTACTTTCTGGGAATCGCAATGATCAGGGGGTGATCGCTCAAGGTTAGGTCGAGCGAATCAATGCCGCTGAGAGTCCGGACGGGTTCCGTGCCGACGGTCGGATCGAAGACCTTGACCGAGGTGTGGGTGCCGCCGAGACGGACGGTCACGCGGTCGGCGCCCTTGAGCCGCTCGCCCCAGACCAGCAATTGGAACGTGCCATCGCTGTTCTGGAGCAGCAGGTCGTGAACAGTAGCGGGTTCTTCGGGGATCGAGTAGTCGAACTGGCCGGGCTTGGTCAGAGTACCGTGATCGTCCAGGATCGTCGTTAGATTGTGCAGATAAACGCCAGCTTTTCGGGGCGTGTAGTCGGGCTTGAAGAAGCCGAAGCTCTGGTTGCCGCCTTCATCGGTCCGGTCGCGGAGGAGATAGACCGAGGTGTAGCTCCAGCCGCGTTTGAACTGATCGAGGTACATGCTCAGGAGATTCAAGGCGTGGATCTCCTCCGTGACCTGCCCCTCAACAGTGCAGCCGGTCTCCGTGGTCACCCGGGGCAAGGTTTGCAGTTCAGTGACGGCGCAGCCGGCGAACTTTCGGCCCCAGGTAAGGCCATAGTTGCCATAAAGGCCGTCCACCTTGCAGGCGGGGGTTGGATCGGCGGCATTCCAGGTCTTATTGTCCATGAGACCGGGGGATCCGGGGTGATAGATGTAGTTGTGGACATTGGCAAAGTCGGCGTACTGAGTGCCCTCGGGCATCAAAGTCTTGGCTCCGTTCGGGATGGTGAGGAACTGCAAGCCGACGTTGTCTCTTTCGGCGCCGTTCTCGCTGATGGACCAGACAGGATACTTCTTGAGCGCCGGATCGCTCTCGACGGCTTGATACAGGTCCCGCTGCAACTTAGCGACCGCCATCCAGGACGGCGCCTGGCCGCCGCCCTTTTCGCCCTGGTAAGTGACGCCCCAGTTATTCGGTTCGTTATTGCCCTCGAAAGCAATGAGGGCATCCGCCTCGGCGAGCACCCTGGCGGATTCGATGAGTTTCTTGAGGTCACTGCTGCCGCTGACGAGTCCCCAGTTGAAGCGGACACCGGTCTTCTGGTGCAGTTCGAGGTAGGTCTGGAGGGTGGTGGGGCCGTTGTCGCTCAGGCCCTCGATGCCGCCCCTAATCCAACGAAAGCCGCCGTACTTGACCATCTCGATGGTCTTATCGAGCGGCTGACCGCGATCGGGGAAGGTGGTATCCACGCCGATGCTGTTGAGGAATTGGGTGGTAGGGATAGCGGCAGGCGGGGCGGCGCTCGTGGCCAGAGGCAGTCCAACCAATGGCGCCAACGTCACGCAGGCCTGGGTCAACAGCCGACCAATACGGCCCCGACAGGAGCGGAGTTGCGCTTGTGGTTTCCTCGTGAGTGCCCCTCTGGCATAAGAGATGAGCTGCGACATGACGTGACTCTAACGATAATGCAAAGGTTGCGCGGCCGACAAGCGGTTTCGGGCGAACGTTTCGTAGTCGGGCATGAGACCCGCGTCGTCACAGAGTTGGCAGGTATGAGGCCCCGGAGCGTCCAGCGGGAATAGGCCGGTGGGCAGGTCGTTCCCGGCGCCGAGGCGGCGGAGGATCTTTTCCACCGCGCACGGGTCATCAACCGCCGTGATAACGCGCATCGGGCACTGGCAGACGGGACAGCGCAGGAGGTCTGCATGCCAGACCCACAGAATCAGGTCGCGCCATCGCTTGGATGGGAGCTTCAGCGGCAGCGGCGAAACGCCCGGGCGAGGGGATAGGCATGCGGGGGGCGGTTTTCGACCAGGTGCCAAACGAAATGCGGGCAAACCTTAGGTCGTCGTTTTTTCGCTGACTATCGCGCCAGCCCGTGGTCTGCCCCGCTTATTGCCCTGGTTAAAAGAACTTTCTTGCTCGCTTCATAGTCACCGCTTGTTTTTTTTGCCAAGGGGTGGAGTTGCGCCAGAAGGCAAATAGTGCTGACGCACTTTCTGCAGAATCTGGCGCTCTGTCATCTTGTCGCTCGTTTCGAAGCATTTGATGCGCACGTCGAGTTTGTTCCCTTGGATGCGCTTCCGCAGCTCGCCCTTGGCCTCGCCGGGTCCAAATAACAAAATCGCTTCGGCCGGGCGGAGACAGGAGATGACTTCGTCGTAGAAATTCGCCAGATGGCCCGAGTATTCTCGTTCCTGGGAATCATCTGCTGGAACCATCTGCGCCTCGAAACGAGCCGGGGAAGGCGAACGACCGGAGCGCCGGAGTTGCTTTTCCACATGGGATTTTACCCGCCTCGTCTCCTGTCCTTTGTCTGAAAGGATCACGATGACGGCCTCTCGATGGTCAATCCATAAACCGGCTACTGTTTTCATCACCTTCTCCTTCTTCTCATCAGAAATTGCATTTGAGTTCCAAGCTGATGTGCATCTCAGAGCGAGCCGGTCAGACGATGCGCACGCAGTTCTCGGTGCCCAGTGAATTCGCTGCCTTCTGCTTAGCAGCGGGATCGTCGCACCATGCTTCATCCGCGAAGAACCGATATTCGTAACGGCCCGGCTTGAGAGCCACACCCAAATGCCATACGCCGTCAGGCCCTTTGTGCATCGGACCGGCTTTGGTGTTCCAGTTGTTGAAGTCGCCGGCCAGGGACACTTGCCGGGCTGTCGGGGCCTGAAAGGCGAACTGAGTCATGGGTTTAACCTCCGCGAGGTTTTTATCTTTGAATAATCGTGTTTTCTTTAATCGTGTTGTCATTTGTATTTCTGTTCTTGTTTGAATCGTTGGCGCGTGTTTCGGTCCTGGCGCAAGGCCCGGCCGAACTCGCCCATCCCATTACTGCGCTCACTCAGCCGACCTTGACCTCTATTTGCGTTGGCTTTGCTTTCTGGGTCTTGGCCAGATGGACGGTCAGCACACCGTCTTTGAACTCGGCGCTGACTTTCGCGGGGCTGGCATCATCCGGAAGGCAGAAGTTGCGCATAAAACTGCCGTAGGACCGTTCGACGCGGTGATACTTCTTGCCTTTCTCCTCCTTC
>OCZT010007813.1_pt1 | contig 10440 bp, 6 predicted proteins | sample 1539031 | NCBI WGS metagenome assembly OCZT01 (sample SAMEA3539308, study PRJEB22396) | soil metagenome | biome: tundra; feature: field; material: soil | place: USA | collected 2010-05 | depth 0.15 m
CTGCGATCTTGCCGTTCTTGATGTAGATCGCACCGTTCTTGATGTTGCCATGGGTCACGGTCATTACCATGGCGTTCTTGATCAGCACGTCGCCGCGCACGGCGGAATTGGAAGCCTGTCCGAAGGCAGCCGCTTGGGCAAGTACGACGGCAATCCAAACGAGCGGCAATGCAGATTTTTCTATCGATCTCATCTAATGCACCTTCCCTTCCAACGGCTTGAGAAGCTCTTGCGGATCATAGATCACTCCGCCCTTGACCACACGCGACACAGAGCGGACATTGCTGATGTTTTCCAGAGGATTTCGACTGAGGACCACAAAATCAGCCAGCTTGCCTGCTTCAACCGTGCCCAACTGGTCGGAGCGACCGAGAGCATAGGCTCCATTGACCGTAGCTGCCTTCAGGACCTCCATCGGTGACAGGCCGCCTTCGGAGAACAGTTCCATCTCCCTCCACAAACTAAACCCCGGCAGAATGGCCGATACTACTAGGTCGGTCCCCGTGCTCAGAATGCAGCCGGCATCGTGGGCCCGACGAACAAACTCGATATTCTTTGCAACGTTGGAGCGTAGCTGTTCCTCCTTGAAGCCCGGAAACTGGTGCGAATACTCGACCAGCTTTTCCCAGGCCTGCGGCGCGTAGTACTTCTTCTGCTCCTCCATATGATGGAGTTCCATTGTGCCGGGCACCAAAGCGTCGAACATAACCACTGTCGGCGTCAGCACCACTTTCAGCGCGGCCGCCCGGCGCAGCACGTCCAGAATCTCAGGATTGGAAAGATCCAATGTGCCCGTGCTGTCTGCCCAAGCGGAAAAATTCTTCTGGGTGATGCCGGGCGGACGTGTGTCGGGCATCGCCAGCGCGCCATGATAGAGCTGGTCGACTCCCATGTCTATCGCCTGCCGATAAGTGACGGCCCCGATATGCGCCCACACTCTTAGGCCATGTTCGTGCGCTTCGTCGACGGCGGCCTGCATCACATCGCCACTCATGTTGGCGTAGATCTTGATGGCAGATATACCTTCCGCGGCCCAATGGTCGACCTTCAGACGCGTTTCTTCAGGAGTGGCGAGCGGATTCATCCAACCGACCGTGACCGGAGCCATCTCGAGATATTCGCCTGCCAGGAAATAGCGAGGGCCTGTGTAAAGACCAGAGTCAATGCGGTTTCGCATGGCTAGGTCTCCGCCCGGATCCATCGACCCGGGATCGCCAATTGAGGTGACACCGGCTGCCAAATAAAAAACTGGAATGAGTGGAGAAGTCGTGTACCGTACGGTAACGCCACCATAAAGATGACCGTGAGTATCGATAAGGCCAGGGATGACATACTTGTCGCCGTAGTCAACAACCTTGGCTCCTTCGGAGCCGGTCAATTCGGCTGCTTTTCCGGTCCGCAGAATGCGGCCCCCGTTGGTTTCGATAAAGGCATTTTCCAGTATCGTGCCGGTGGCCGGGTTAACAAGGGCTTTGCATTTGAAGATCAGGTGTTCCGCGGGCGGTTTGATCCGCTTCGTCTGTGCGCCAGCGGAAATGACGAGTGCCATCAGGCACAGCAGGGTTACTGCGTTTCTTCGTGGCGACCGAGTCAACGTAGGCGATACCTCCTCAGCAGTTAGCTAGCAATCTTCACCGAACTTAGATTTCTGTGGTTCGAGAGACCGATACTTTGAGCGACGGAATAACCTACGGTCGTCGGATACAGAAAAAACACATAGTCACAATCCAAAAGGACCTTCCGCACAGAACGACAATTCCGATCACCGCACCGTCCGATCTCTGTCGGGCTTCCCGATCATCGCGATTCGGGCCGAGCGGATCCCGGTGTCACGGCATGGTACCAGCCTCAAATAACACGTCATCCAACCAAGCACGCCCCCCGCCAGTTATGGCAAGGCCAAAGCTCACCGAACCCGCGTTCTTACCAACGTCTTGTGAAATCTCAAAATCGTGCCATTGCCGTGCGCTAATTGGACCAGTGAAGACGGTATGGGACGCCTCAGGTGTTCCGTCGGCACCATCGACTCTCAACCACGAGTAAACCTGAGCGGCTGAACCGTTAAGATCAGTCCGAACTGCAGATCGAAGGCGCACACGCTTACCGCGATACCCAGCGGCGTCTATTTTTTGAGCTAAGCTGCCGTAGCCAGCGACTCCTGTATCCTCAACATGGCTAATGACTGCGCATCGCCTTCCGTGCCTCGGGTCGTAGTCGGTTAGTTCGGCATGGTATCCGGCGCGCGGATCCGACCACCAATCGGCAGGAGTGTGACCCAGTTCCCCTTCCTCTAGATCAAGGTTCGCCGGTGACGGCCTTTTCTCAAACGGCACACGCTGCAGCACGGTTGGATTGGGCCGCGCAGCGGTCGTCCTCTCCACAAAAAGAATCGCGTCGTATCTCGTGGTCACACGGATGGGATCCAAGAAATTGTCTGCGAATTGCGCGTTGAATCCGGATCCGATGGAGCGTGTTGTATGCCGTATCCTGAGCCAATCGGCGACCGATCCTGTCTTCGGAGCTTGGCGAAGGTCAACAGCGCAGATTGGCAAACCTACATCTGCAAGTGCTGCGTCCAAACTGCCTTCGGGTGCGGGGCCAACAGTAAACTGCTTCGGCTTAGGTGTATTCGTAGCGGAGGGTATTTCAACAGACTGAAACGACCCCTCATTAAAGGCGAAACCGAAAATCACCATATTGGAACCTACTGTCCGTCTTAGGTAGGTTCCCATGGTGTCGAACCCCAAGTTATCCCCTCCGGCCTCCACATGGCCGTTATGCGCCCAAACCGCGATTTTGCTTCCGGCACCTTCTTGATTGCGAATCCACTCAATGTTCTCGGCCATCGCGCGGTCGCGGACCCCAAGCGCGGCTTCAGGACTAGCTAACTCATTCCACTGACTGACAATCTTGGCATGATGCTGGGCTAACGACCATTCTGCGCTGCTCGATCTGGCAACATATCGATCGCGATTTTGGTCAAAACGCTTGAGAACCTCTGCAATCGCGGTAGAAGTTGTTTGCTGCACGTCCTTCAGTAAGTTCGAATAATTTCCCCAAAGGAACTCATTCGTGATGGAAGCTAGCCCTTCTTCCGCTTCGGACGCATATTCGGGATCGAGTTTCTCCAGATAGGCCAGGACCCTCCTGGCGGCGACGCATGGGAATTGCATATCGAATCCGTAAAACTTGATTTTACGAGTATGCGCAGGATCCTCGTTGTATCGCCGCATCCAGCGGATCATTTCCAGGACTTCTTCCGTGTCCCATGTCCAGAAGTACATACCCGCCAAAGCCTTGGCGGGGTCCCCTTTTCCATTGAGCACGTAGTCATTTACCGCCAGCGACTCGGGCCAGCTAGCCTCAATTGCAAAAGTCGTAAAACCCATCTCCCCCACCAAGAATTCGAGCATGCGATGCTTGAGCTGAAAGAATTCTCGTGTTCCGTGTGTCGCTTCGCCGAGTGACACAATCTGCGCGCTGCCTACTACTTTCTTCAAAGGCTCCATGTCCGCGAACCCATGTTCTGCTTCCACGGTGTTGAGCGGGATGGCTTGCTCCTTCAGCCAAACAGTAACTTCCTTCGGTGCCGGGCCAGGTTTGCTAGGCAAAGTGAGACTGAAATCAGCCCTTCGATCACGATCGGTGAATAATGTCTTGGCGTCTGTGTCGTATCCCTCCGCTTTTGCGGAAAGAGAGTACATAGCCTTCGGTAGGGTGGCGGAGTATTTCCCCGTCTCATCCGCTTGAACATAAATTACGCCACCGGACATGAATTGCGCAGCTTCAATCTGGGCCCGCGGCAGTGGGTGGCCATTTACATCCTCTACGACTCCAGAAACTGCTACGCCGTTTTCCCCGAACTTCACCTCGACTCTCTGTGCAACCCCGACACTCACAACTTTCACTCCGCCCTGAAAGGCGCCTGCCAAATGGGGTGCAGCTGCGCTAATTACATACTCACCAGGAGTTAGATTCTCAATATGGAACCGGCCACCCTTCCCGGAGTGAGTCATCGCCGCTGGTGCCGGCGCGTCCACGCGGTTAGCTGCTATAAGTGCCCCTTCCACAGGCTGCCCAGCAGAGCTTTCGACGATTCCTTCGATGACGCCTTGCCCGGCCTTGCTGGAATCAGATTTTTGGCTCGCGCCCGCTAACACGCAAACAAGAGCCATCGCAACCGCTACGACCAACACGAAATGCCGGTTACAAAACATACAGTCACTCTCTCTGGTGCACAAAAGGCTTCGAGAGGCTAAGAAGGAAAGACTGCTCTCGAACCCAGATTTCATTCACACTCTAGAATCGATCTGGCGGTCCTCGAGAATAGCGTCCCCATATGAGAACAGCGCCGGCGTGCCTCCAGTATGAAGGAACACGACGTTCGCTTTCGGTTCGAAGTAACTCGTTTCACACAAATCCAGGAGTCCTGCCATCGCCTTGCCCGTGTAAACTGGGTCAAGAAGTATGCCTTCGTTCTCGGCAACCATGCGGATTGCCCGTGTGATTTCACTATTGAGAACGCCGTAGCCTTTGCCAACATAATCATCGAAGACGCTAACTTCCGGAATCTCTCGTGGAAGATCGGTCGCCGCAAATTCCAACAAAACTTGATTTGCAATCTCTTTCACCACTTCGGCAATTTCGCACTTCTTCTCTGACATGCTAATAGCCACAAGGTTTATGCGCGAGGCGAGAAGGCCTACTCCCGCCAGCAGCCCTGCATGGGTGCTGCCTGAGCTGGTGGCAAACACCAGGTGATCGATTGCCATCTCTTGCGCCTCTGCCTGCTCGGTCAACTCGAGCATCGCATTTACGTAGCCGATTGCTCCCCACGGGCGATTCATCGATCCCTCCAGCAGCGACCCGCCAATGGGGGCTAAATAAGGCTTTCTTCCTGCCTTTCTTGCTCGCTCGATCACGGAATCGACAAACGGTTGCACTTGATGAAGATTCATGATTGATGAGCCTTCCTCAAGTTGGACAACTGTAATGTCAGCCCCAAGGATGTCATCGAGCAATAAGTTTCCAGTTTGTTCCGAGGGCAATCCGGGGCGCTTGAAGAGGATGAGAAAGGGCTCAATCCCGACTACCCGTGCAGCGGCGGCCAGCTGCCGACACCAATTGGATTGCACGCTGGCCCACGTAACGATGGAATCAGCCCCCTGGGCTAAAGCATCTGCCATGATGAATTCCAACTTGCGAGCTTTGTTGCCGCCCATAGCAAGGCCGGTTTCATCGTCGCGCTTAATATACAGATTTAAGTTCAATTTGCGAGAAAGATTGGCGAGTTTTTCCAGGGGAGTTGGCAGATTACAAAGTGGTATACGCGGGAAGGTGTTGAGCCGTGTTTTGAGGTTTTGCAGTGAAGTGGCGAGTTGCGCGTTCATGATTTCCTGTCCTCAGCCAAGATTTTCAATGATCCGCCTCGGGCCCAAGAAGCCGGTACAAACGATTGTTGCCAATGACGATCAATCTTCATGAACTAAAGCACTAAGTAAGTGCCGAATCGACATCGAAGATGTGCCAATATCGTGCGCGCGGTAGTAGAAGTGGTTGAGCCCGCTGCTGACGCTGGTCGAATCTGGCGCGCCAACCAGAAAGTCACGAAATGCAGTGTCAACTGATGGATCCTCGGGCGCACCATATAGCGTGTCTGCGCCGCCGCCGGTGAAATCAATGCCGCCTTGACTGAGAGGAGAGTGAAAATTGAACTGCTGTGTCCTCGCTTCAAAGCCCATGCGCAACGAGTGTTTACCAATCAGCCAGGAAACAGGTCGTGGACAGTCGTGGCTGACCCAACTTTCGAAGCCGGGGACCTCGACGGTCACCGAATAGCCGGCATGCGGCGGGAGCAGCGGCACAACGAATCCGCCGTCGTCTCTTGATGTGGTTTCACGGGTGATGCCGAGCGCTTGGTTACTCACGCTGACTTTTGCATTGTTCAACACCGCCCCGTTCGGGTCACGCACAACTCCCACAATCGCACCAGTCGAAGAGCTTGTCTGGGCGAACCCAGGCAGTTGGCTCAACACGAACAACAGACCAATACTGAAGACGACGAAAGTAACGCGAACGATCCTGCTCATTGCCTCCACTCCCTCGTAAACCTGAGCAACAACGCCACAGCTTTATCCGAAGTGGATGCTAGCCTTCTGCAGCATCCCGGTCAACCTAGGAAACAGCGATTTTTGCACCTAATTGTTAGGCAAAAGGAGTGCTGCAACTGCGAAAACCTATTGTTTGAAAGGGGAGTCGGAAAATAAACTACGCAGAGACGTACTCAGTTTGCCGGAGGTGTGTTTTGAGATCATTCAGGCAAGGGTCAGGGTTCCTGACCGTACTTGTGTTTTCTGTCCTCACTCTTACCGCTAGGGCGCTGGCGCAAGGCGTTCCGGATGATGGATTACATGAGTTGAAGTGGCGTCTTATAGGGCCGTTCGGCGGAGGACGTGTCGAAGCGGTCACTGGATTCACAAACAACCCAAACCGATATCTCATGGGAACGGTCGCGGGAGGGGTATGGGAAACCACCAACCAGGGGGAGTCGTGGCATTCGATCTTTGACCGCGAAAAGATCGCATCGATTGGTGCCATTGCGGTCGCTCCTTCTGATCCGAATGTGATCTACGTCGGTACCGGCGAGCCATGTCTGCGCGGAGACAGCTCATACGGTGATGGAGTCTATCGCTCGACGGATGGTGGTAAAACCTGGACGCATGTCGGTCTCACCGACACACGTCACATTGCGCGAATCGTTGTCGATCCTCAAGATCCTGACATTGCGCTTGTCGCCGCTGTTGGCCATGCTTATGGTCCAAATGCGGAACGGGGTGTTTTTCGCACTGCCGATGGTGGGAAGACCTGGCAGAGAGTTTTGTTTGTGGACGAGAACACCGGAGCTAGCGATCTCTCGATGGACATGCACAATCACCGCATTGTCTTTGCCGCCATGTGGCAGGTGCGCAGGACTCCGTGGAGCCTTGTGAGTGGAGGTGCAGGCAGTGGCATCTATCGGTCAACCGACGGCGGGCTGAGCTGGAAACGGATCACGGGCGAAGGCCTGCTAACGAGCGTCATGGGCCGAACCGGCGTTGCGGTTTCGCCTGCCGACCCGAACCGCGTGTATGCGCTGATCGAAGCGGAAGCGGGGGGACTCTACCGCTCAAGCGATGGAGGTGAAACCTGGGCACGCGTAAACGGAGGCTATGATCTGCGCGGCCGTCCTTGGTACTACACACATGTTTTTGCCGATCCGAAGAATGCGGATGTGGTTTATGTCTTCAGCTTCGGCGCCTACCGCTCGATTGACGGAGGCAAGACCTTTCAAATGATCTCAACGCCGCACGGTGACTACCACGCTCTGTGGATCGATCCGAATGATTCGACGCGGATGATCATTGGTAACGACGGTGGCGCTACCGTATCCACCGACAACGCGCGCAGTTGGACGTCAGAAGATAATCAGCCGACCGCACAGTTCTACCATGTGGCCGCTGACAATCGTTTTCACTACTACCTTTACGGATCGCAGCAGGATCGCGGAACCGTCGCAATCGCCAGCCAAACCGATCACGGCACGATCAATCAATCGGACTGGTACAGCGTTGCCGGGGGGGAGAGCGGATTCGTGGTACCCTCGCCCAACGATCCTGAGATCGTCTACGCCGGTTCGCTGTACAGTACTTTTACGCGCTATGACGTGCGTACCAGTCAAACAACCAACATTTCGCCCTGGCCGGTCAGTTTGCTCAATCAGCCCGCAGAGAACGCGAAGTACCGTTTTGGCTGGACACCTCCAATGGTGCTCTCGCCTCACGATCCGAAGGTGATCTATATCGGTGCACAACTGGTATTGAAGACAAATGACGAAGGCAAAACCTGGACAGAAATCAGTCCGGATCTTACTCGCAACGACAAAAGTAAGCAGAAGTCATCTGGCGGCCCAATTACTCAGGACAACACTACTGTTGAATACATCGATCAGATCGCATCGTTAGCGCTGCCCCCGAAAACCTCTGGAGTCATCTGGGCTGGAACCGATGACGGTCTGGTTCAGCTAACCCGTGACGAGGGCAGGACATGGACGAACGTTACTCCAACATCGATTCCGCAATGGAGCATGATCAGCCTGATCGAACCTTCTCCGCGCGATCCAGCGACCGCTTACATAGCCGTAGATGCGCACCGCCTTGACGACTACCACCCGTATGTCTTGAAGACTTTCGACTATGGGAAAAGTTGGAAGTCGATCGTCAACGGCATCCCGGAGGGCACATATGTGCATGCCATTCGCGAGGACCCAGTAAAGAAAGGTTTGCTTTTCGCGGGCACCGAATTGGGAATCTTTGTCTCGTTTGACGATGGTGAACATTGGCAGTCTTTGCAGCGCAACCTGCCGGTCAGTCCCGTGTACGACCTCGTCGTCCATGGTAATGACCTGGCAGTCGCCACTCACGGCCGTTCCTTCTGGGTGCTCGACAACATCACTCCTTTGCGCCAGATTGGTGCTGAGACGACACACGCAGATTTCTATCTCTACAAGCCAGCAGTGGCTTATTGTTCGCTGCATAGTGGATATCAGGGGCCTGAGTTAGATCGTGCCGGCACGAATCCGCCGGCCGGAGCAGCCATCGATTATCGACTAAACGGTGCGTCCGACAAGGCGGTTACACTGGAGATCCTCGACAGCAAGGGCGGACTCGTCCGCCGGTTCGATGGTCTTGCTGGAAAGGACGTGAAACCGAAGAAGAGCCGGACTCCCTTGCCAGCAAGCCCTGGGCTCAACCGCATCTACTGGGATCTCGCGTTGAAGTCCCTGGATTTGCCGGAAAATGGTGACGATGACTGGACTGCCCCTTCCCTTCTGGTAGAACCAGGTAATTATCAAGTAAGACTCACCGTTGGAAAAGAGACTCAGATTCAGCCCCTCGAGGTGAAGATGGACCCACGCGTGCAAGTTTCAGCCCAGGAGCTTGAGCGCGCTCATGAATTCCGCGTCAAAGTCAATGACCAGCTCACGCGCGCCACACGGCTCGTGAAGCAGATGCGGGATGTGGATATACAGCTCGTTGCTCTCAGAACCCGCATCGGAGCGGCTGACCAGGCAACAGAGTTCGCGACCGCTGTCAATAATTTGGACAAGAAGACCCGCGATTCGATCGAGTCCGTCACCGGCTGGAAGATTGAGCCGAAGCGCTACTCGCTCAACTATCCGCCTGCGGTCGATGACTTGCTGATGATGCTTTCGTACAACTACGCAGGTTCGGACTCAGCTCCCAATCAGCCTGCATGGGATGTTCTGAGCGAACTCACGCGTCGACTTGATATGGCTGTTGAGCATTGGCAGCAGATCAAGTCTACCGATCTTATTGCGCTAAACACGACGGCCGAGAAAAACCATGTCGAGCTGGTCTCGGATGCACCCTTAGCTCAGACGAATGAAAACGGAGACGAGGCTGGGGAGAAACACGAAGAATGGTAGTCAGGGCTCTGCATCGAGAACTGAGGTTTTCGCGCACTATTACTTGTCGTCGGGTTTTGGTTTGGGTGCCTCCGTCGGCGGTGTGGATGGCATGCTGGGGGTCATCGTCTCCGTGTAGACTCCCGCCTGCTCAACTGCTCGATCACGCCCTCCAAGACCTGTTCCCCATTCGCTTCTTGCACGAAGCGAAACTTCTGTCGCTGCTCCGGAGGCATCTTGCGAAATTCCGTGAATTGGTTCAGGTCTTTTTGGATGACCTTTTTCTGTTCGGAAGAAAGAAGTGATGGATCAACGTGTTCCAGGAAGTCGAGGATTTCCTTCTGCATTCGATCAGGAGCTGAAGCCGTCGAAAATTGAATGTCGAACCCCGCCATCTCCAAAGGGCTTGTTGTGGCGTAGGTGGTTCGAGCGTACTCAAAAACATTCCGAACTTGTGTGCTCCAGCCCCACAATCTAAATATCCCTTGGTCGGTGGCCTCTTCAATGGGCACGGTGGAATGAAGCGCGGCCTCCATTTGCCTGCAATCGTACATACCCGATTCCCATGCCAAGACATCAAATCCCATCACTTGATGCAAAAACCGGATAAGCCTGCCTTTGGCCAGAAAGGTCGATCCGTCACCGTGGGACTGTTCTCCGAGGAACACAACACGGGCTTTCCCGATGCGGTCTTTGAGCGGCATCAAATCCGAGAAGTCCTCATCAGCGGGATCGATCGATCTCATCGGAACGGTGTTATTACGCAGCCATTCGAGCCGATCAACATTCTTTTCTTCGCTTCCATTCTCCCGGCTAACTGCACTTAGATAGGCTAACGCCAATTAAGAAAAAGGCAAGCATTAGAAGAACCAGAATGAACTTGATTCTAAGTGATGATGGATCACTACTGTCCGGTTAAAAGTCGAACAGAATCAATTGGTTGCCGGGATCGGGTAAGTCGGGACAGGAGTCGGATG
>OCZT010007816.1_pt1 | contig 10439 bp, 8 predicted proteins | sample 1539031 | NCBI WGS metagenome assembly OCZT01 (sample SAMEA3539308, study PRJEB22396) | soil metagenome | biome: tundra; feature: field; material: soil | place: USA | collected 2010-05 | depth 0.15 m
TATAGCCCTTTCCGCATCTCCTCCAACTCATCCAGCGTCCGCGGCCAATCCTCGCGCAGCAACCGGCTCAGCGCCCGATCCGCCAGCAGCTTCCCTCCGGTCTGGCACACCGCGCAATAGTTCGTTTCATTCGACGCGTAGCGAATCCGCTGCACCTTCGCCCCGCAGCGCGGGCAGGGCATCCCATACCGCCCGTGCACCGCCATCTCTTCGCGAAACGCGGTGACGTTTTCCGGAAATTTCGCACCCGCTTCGGCCCGCAGCCGATCCGTCCATTCGATCAGCGTCGCCCCCGTCGCCAGCCGCAGATGCTCGATCTGGCCAGGCGTCATCTTTTGCGTCAGTCGAATCGGCGACAACTCCGCCCGATGCAGAATCTCGTCCGAATACGCGTTCCCGATGCCGCTGAACAACCTCGGATCGGTCAGCGCCCGTTTTTGCGACCCCGCTTCCGTCAACGTCACCGTCCCCGAGTCGAATTCAAACGCCGCCAGCGTCCTACGTCCATCGGGTTTCACCTTCTTCGTAACCCAATGCAGCCGACCCGCGATCATCAAAAGCACCAGCCATACATCGTTATCCAAGCCGATGGCAATGCGCTTCCCGACCCGCTTCACTCCGCGCACCGTGTGTCCGATCGCCGCCGCCACCGGCGGATCGATCAAGCGCAACAGAAACGGACTCGCGATCTGCGCACTCTTCAGCGTCGAGCCGAGCACGCGTTTCTCCAGCGCCTCGATATAAACAACGATATCCGGCAACTCCGGCATTTACGGTTTGTCGGTTGGCTTCTCGGCCGCCGACTCGTTCTTCACGATCTTGCCGAACAGTTTCCCGCCGTGACCGTTCGCGCCCGCGCTACCCCAAGTCCCCGCGTACGCGCCGTTGTACATCGCCACACGAGCGGTGAACGATCCGAATCCCGCCACCGCGAAATTCGTCAGCGAAATCACCGGCGTATCGCCCGCAAACTTCACCGGCAGCGGCATCGCCACCTTGAAATCTTTCTTGTTGTACTGAATCCGCGCCTCGAATTTCCAGGTGTCTTCCTTGATCTTGGTCACCCGTTCGATCACGTATTTATCGTCATGAAGCTCCGCAGTGTCTCCTTGCGTGAAAAATCCAATCAGCGCGACGTTGTTCAACGCTTCCTGGAATTGCTTCTCCGCCGCATTCAATTCCAGCGGCGGCGGTGCGGCATCCTGAGCCACCGCAAACGCAGCAATCGACAGCAACAGTGTGAGCTTCATTGAGAATCAGCCTACCAAATGTGCGGTATAAAAGTTTAATCATGCGAATATTGGCGATTCTTCTGTTTACGGCGGTTTTGGCCTGCGCCGCCGGCACTCCTTATCTCACCGAGCCCTCTTTATGCCCCACCCGTCCCGAGATCGCGTTCGTTTCCGGAGGGGATATCTGGGTCGCCCCTTCCGCCGGCGGCGAAGCGCACATCCTCGTCGCACATCCAGCCGAGGAGTCGCGTCCGCTCTATTCGCCCGACGGCACGAAGCTCGCGTTCGTCTCCACCCGCACCGGCGGCGGCGACATCTATATCTTTACCCTCGCCACGGATGAACTGAAGCGCCTCACCTTCGACGATGGGATGGAACAGCTCGACGCCTGGTCCCGCGACGGCAAGTGGATCTACTTCTCCACCGGCTCGCACGACGTCGGCCGCAAGAACGACATCTATCGCGTCAGCGCCGAAGGTGGCACGCCCATGCCCGTAAGCGCCGATCGTTTCACCAACGAGTTTCAAGCCGCCCCCGCGCCTGACGGCTCGACCATCGCGTTCTCCGCGCGCGGTGTGAGCGATTCTCAGTGGTGGCGTCACGGCCACAGCCATCTGGACGAGTCGGAAATCTGGATTCGCAAAGACTCGGGTTCCTACGAAAAACTCGTCGACCTCAACGGCCGGAATGTTTGGCCCATGTGGATGCCCGATGGCCGAGCTCTCTATTTCATGTCGGACCGCACCGGTCCGCAGAATATCTGGTCCCTCACTCTTGGCGCGAAGCCGAAACAAATCACGAAATTCACCGACGGCCGGGTCCTCTGGCCCTCCATCAGTTACGACGGCAAGTCCATCGTCTTCGAGCGCGACTTCACAATCTGGAAGCTCGACACCAAAACCGGCGAGGCCTCCCAGATCCAGTTGAAATTGATGGGGCTGGCCGCCGGTCCTGGGACGACTCACCTCAGCCTGACAACATTCACCGATCTCGCCCTCTCGCCCGACGCCCGCAAGATAGCCTTGATCGCCCACGGAGAAGTCTTCGCCTCCGGCGCCCGCGAGGGCGGGGAAGCCACGCGCGTCACCCACACAACCGGCCCCGAAACCGCCGTCTCCTGGTCGCCCGATTCCACCAAAGTCGTCTACGTCAGCGAGCGCAACGCCGTCAACCACGTCTTCGTCTACGACTTCACGAAACACACCGAAACGCAATTAACTAAGGACGCCCTCCCCGATAACTCGCCTCGCTATTCTCCCGATGGAAAAATGATCGCTTTCGTGCGCGAGCGCCGCGAGCTCCGCACCGTCGATCCGGAAACCAAGCAGGAAAAATCGCTGGTTACCGGCTCCATAGCCGGCGGATTCGCCGGCGGAGCCTACGCCTGGTCCCCCGATAGCAAATGGCTCGCCTACGCAGCCGCGGGCGGGAATGGTTTACGCAACGTCTACGTGGTCCAATCCACCGGCGGAGAACCCCATCAGATCAGTTTCCTCGCCAACAGCAACGTGAACTCTCTCCGCTGGAGCCCCGACGGAACCTACATCCTTTATGAAACCAGCCAGCGCACCGAAACTCCGGAAGTCGCACGCATCAACCTGTTTCCTCCGCCCGCGAAATACACCGAAGAACATTTCGAGGATCTTTTCAAACCCGAACCCCCCGCGCGCGGCCGAGGCGGTGCACCAGCGTCCGAGAAGCCTCCTGTAAAACCCGTCGAGATCGTCTTTGAAGGCATCCGCGAACGAATCTCCTTCCTTCCCGTCGGCCTCTCCATCAACAACCCGACCATCAGCCCGGACGGAAAATCGCTCCTCTTCGGCGCCTCCGTCGGCGGCCAGAACAATCTCTACTTGTACTCGCTCGACGCCGAATCCGCCGGCCGCGGAGGTCGCGGCGGCCGAGGCGGCGGTGGAGGCGGCGGCGCGCGCCAGTTAACCTCCACCCCCGGCCAAAAATCCCATCCCCAATTCTCCAGCGACTCGAAAGAAGTGTACTTCCTCGAAGCCGGCCGCATCACCGCGATTCCCGTTGATACGCGCGTCGCCCGTACCGTCAACGTCACCGCCGAAATGGACGTCGACTTCGCCACCGAGAAAATGGCCGTCTTCGAGCAGGCCTGGGCCGGCCAGCGCGACCAGTTTTACGACCCCAAGTATCACGGCCACGATTGGAATGAGGTCCGCGCCCAGTACACCTCGCTCGTCGAAGGCGCGCAAACCCCCGACGAACTCCATCGCCTCCTCCGCATGATGGTGGGCGAGCTCAACTCCTCCCACTCCGGCGTCTCCGGACCCGCCGGCGGTGGCGGCCGCGGCGCGACCACCGGACAGCTCGGCCTAAACTTCGACCGCGCGACTTACGAAACCTCCGGCACGCTGAAAATCACCGAAGTGATTCCCCACTCCCCCGCCGAACTCGCGAAAATCAAGGTCGGCGAAGAACTCCGTGCCGTCGACGGCGTCCCCATCGCCGCCCACGTCAATCTCGACGAACTCCTCCAGCACAAAGTCGACAAGCGCGTCACGCTCGACGTCAGCGGTCACGAAGTCATCGTGCGCCCCGTCGGCTCCCTCGCCGAACAGATCTATCGCAAGTGGATCGAAGACAACCGCGCCTACGTCGCCAGAATCAGCAACGGCCGCCTCGGCTACGTCCACATCCGCGACATGTCGGAGCAGGCCCTCACCCAGCTCTACATCGATCTCGACGCCGAAAATCGCGCCCGCGACGGCGTCGTCATCGACATCCGCAACAACAACGGAGGCTTCGTCAACGCCTACGCGCTCGATGTGCTCGCCCGCCGTCCGTATCTCACGATGACCGGCCGCGGCGCCCCTCCCGCTCCCGCCCGCACCCAGCTCGGCCAGCGATCTCTGGAACTCCCCACCATCCTGGTCGTCAATCAACACTCGCTCTCCGACGCCGAGGATTTTACCGAAGGCTACCGCACCCTCAAGCTAGGAAAAGTCGTCGGCGAACCCACCGCCGGCTGGATCATCTACACCGGTTCCATGGAACTGATCGACGGCGCCAGCATGCGCACCCCCGGCACTCTCGTCCAGGGCGCCGACGGCAAAAATATGGAGAATAATCCCCGCCCCGTCGACATCGCCGTCACCCGTCCCATCGGCGAAAGCTACACCGGCAAGGATTCGCAGCTCGACGCCGCAGTCAAAGAACTTCTCTCCGAAATCGGACCCAAAAAATGAAACGACTCCTCATCGCCCTCCTGATCCCCTCCGCATTCAGCCAAAGTGTCGAGTTCATCAAGGCCAACTACACCAAGTACGAATACCGCATCGCCATGCGCGACGGCAAAAAGTTGTTCACTTCCGTCTACATCCCGAAGGACGACTCGGAAAAGTGGCCGATCATGTTCGACCGCACGCCCTACAGCGTCGCCCCCTACGGCATCGACAATTACCGCAACGCCCTCGGTCCATCCGAAAAATTCGCCCGCGACAAATTCATCTTCGTCTATCAGGACGTGCGCGGCCGCAACATGAGCGAAGGAACCTTTCGCGACATGACTCCGCAAATCGATCTCAAGAAGAGCCCTCAAGACGTTGACGAATCCTCCGACACTTACGACACCATCGACTGGCTCGTGAAAAATATCCCCAACAATAACGGACGCGTCGGCATGTGGGGCATCTCCTACCCAGGCTTCTATACCGCCGCCGGCGTCATCGACGCACATCCCGCGCTCAAAGCCGCTTCGCCCCAGGCCCCCATTTCCGATTGGTTCATCGGCGACGATTTTCATCATAACGGCGCGCTCTATCTCCCCCACGCCTATCGATTCTTCGACGGCTTCGGCCATCCCCGTCCCGAGCCCACGATTCAGCCCCGCACCGCGCCGCCCGCTCCCGGCGCGCCCGCAACCTGGGTCGACGCCTACACATTTTTCATGCGCATCGGCCCTCTCTCCAACGTCAACGAAAAATATTACAAGAACGACATTGCCTTCTGGAACGACATGATGAAGCATCCCGCCTACGACGAGTTCTGGCAGGCCCGCAATCTACGCCCGCACCTGAAAAACATCAACCCCGCCGTTATGACCGTCGGCGGATGGTTCGATGCCGAGGACCTTTTCGGCGCCCTCGAAGTCTATAAATCGATCGAGAAGCAAAGCCCTGGCGCGAACAACACTCTCGTCATGGGCCCCTGGTTCCACGGCGGATGGGGCGGACGCAGCGACGGTGAATCCCTCGGAAACGTCCATTTTGGCGATAAAACCAGCGACTTTTATCGCGACAACATCGAGTTCCCGTTCTTCGCCTTTCACCTCAAGGGCAAGATCGATCCGCACCTCCCCGAAGCCTTCGTCTTCGAAACCGGCACCAATGTATGGCGCAAGTACGACGCCTGGCCTCCGAAAAATGTGCGCCCCGCCTCGCTCTATCTGCAAGCCGGCGGCAAATTATCCTTCACCGCTACGTCCGGAAATTCCTTCGACGAATACATCAGCGACCCCGACAAGCCCGTCCCCTACATCGCCGGCCAGGCCTCCGGCATGACCCGCGAACATATGACCGAGGATCAACGCTTCGCCGCCTCCCGCACCGACGTGCTCGTCTATCGAACCGAGCCTCTCGATCGCGACATCACCGTCTCCGGTCCCCTCACCCCAAGCCTGTTCGTCTCCACCTCCGGCACCGATTCCGACTTCGTCGTCAAGCTCATCGACGTCTATCCCGACGATTATCCCGACAACGTTCCCAACCCCGCCGGCGTGCGTATGGGAGGCTATCAGCAGCTCGTCCGCGGCGAACTCATGCGCGGCCGCTTCCGCAACAGCTATTCGAAACCCGAGCCCTTCACCCCCGGCAAAACGGAAAAAGTGGAATACATCATGCCCGATATCAACCACACCTTCCGCCAGGGCCATCGCATCATGGTGCAGGTCCAAAGCTCCTGGTTCCCCCTTGCCGACCGCAACCCCCAAACCTTCGTCGATATCTACAACGCCAAAGCCACAGATTTTAAGAAGGCCACCGAGCGAGTCTTCCACTCCTCCCGCATAATGCTAAACATCATGCCCTAGCCTCTTCACATCCCCTCCATCACTGTCGGGGTTCCAAGTCCCCAATGGAACCCCGACAGTAATGGAGGGGATAAGCGCCCGCCCACTAGCAGGATGATGAAAAAGCAAAATTGACCGCTTCCGATGGTCGCGGTTCCATGTCGGTAGCACCTGTTATCAACGGCTTAATGGAACCGCGACCATCGGGAGCGGTCATGCTGGGGACTTTTTCATCATCCTGCTAAACTATTGGAATGGTTCCTACATCTGCGTCAGCGCGGGTTCTCGTCGTTGACGACGACCAGCGGGACCGCGAAAAATTAGCGGAAATCATCGGAGACTTAGGCTATCTGTGCGAGATTGCGACGGACGGCGAGGCGGCCCTGGAGAAGCTCGGCGCCGCACCGGTCGACGTCATCATTTCGGATTTAGTGATGCCGCGGATGGACGGGTTTGCATTGCTTCGCACGCTTTTCGAGCGCGGGGATCTGACTCCGGCCATTGTGCTCACCGGCGCCGGAAGCATTGACCAGGCGATCTCCATTGTTCACGATTTACATGCTTTCTGGTTTCTGGAGAAGCCTGCGCGACCAGCCGTACTGGCGACCCTGCTCGATCGCGCGATGCAGCATAAATCCCTGGTACGAGAGACGGAACGCCTTCACCGGCAGTTGAGCCAACAGGGCTATCTGGCGGACCTGGTGGGGGTCTCCCAGCCGATGCGCGAGATCTTCTCCCTAATCCAGCAGATCGCGCCCAGTTCGGCATCGGTTCTAATCACGGGCGAGAGTGGCACCGGCAAGGAGCTGGTGGCCAGTGCGATTCACAAGCTGAGTCCGCGCGTCGATCGTCCATTCGTCGCGGTGAATTGCGCGGCCCTGCCGGAATCGCTGATTGAAAGCGAATTATTCGGGCATGAGAAGGGCGCCTTTACCGGCGCGGTGGGACGGCGGGCCGGGTGCTTTGAGCAGGCGCATCGGGGAACTTTATTTCTCGATGAAATCGGCGACATGCCGATGGCCATGCAGCCCCGGCTGCTGCGCGCGCTTCAGGAGGCGACCGTACGGCGGCTGGGCGCGACTAGCGAGGTTTCCGTGGATGTGCGCGTCCTGGCCGCAACCAATAAATCACTGCCCGAGTTGATTCAGAGCAAACTGTTCAGGGAAGATCTCTTTTACCGCCTCAACGTATTCCAAATCGCGATCCCGCCATTGCGCGACCGCAAGGACGATATCCTGCCGCTGGCGGAGGCGATCATTCGAGACTTGAATCGCAAGCACGACTATCGCGTCACCGATATTCATCCGGCGGCTCTCGAACGATTGTGCGCCTATTCGTGGCCTGGCAACGTCCGGGAACTGCGAAATATTCTGGAGAGGTCCCTCATCGCCGCCCGGGAAGGAACTCTGCTGCCAGGGCACCTGCCCCGAACCTTCGGCATGTCGGCGGCAATTCCGGCAACCGCCGAAGCATCTCTGCCGGGCGGGAATTCGATTTCCGTGGAAGCAGGCCGGCCGCTTAGCGAGGTAGAAAAAGCCTACATACAGTTGACCCTGAAGAGCACCGGCAATAACAAGAAACGCGCCGCTCAGATTCTCGGCATCAGTCTGCGGACGTTGCACAGCCGCGTGACGGAATTCGCCGCCGAAGAAGAAATGAAACGGGAAGGCGCGGCAAGTTGATTCGCGGCTGCAAATAAAAGGAGGAACCGGAGCCGATCGAAACCGGCAACGGTCCTCCGCCAAACGGTGAGTCTTATTCGCTCTTTTTATAGGGAGCCCAACGGTTGAGTTCGTTGTACAGCGGCGCTGCGACGCGCGGAGCAGCGACTTCGCCCCGGAGAATCTCGCGCTGCGTCACCGGACGTCCGTAAACCTTGGCATTGTCGTCGTTGTCCGGCCGCAATGTAGCGCCTTCCAGCGATACTCCGGCAAACACTCCGCGCGATCGCGACCACGACAGAATTTCCGCGTGCATCATGGCATCCGTCGCGGCGGTGGTAGACCGGCCGACCGGGCCAGCCATCGCACTGGCGTCGGCGCCAACGGTGAATTTATCACTCTCCAGAGCCGCCATCCCGGAACGGTGATTGACGATGAAAATCAAGTCCGTCTCGCCCAATCCGATTTGAAATCCAATGCTGCCGCCTTCGATGCGAACCGTCGCCGGTCCGCTCCAGCCAGAGCCGCCTTCGGTGCGGCATGTCAAAACTCCCTTGCCGTACTTAGCGCCGACGATAAAACCCGCCCGCTTCAGATTCGGAATAATGCCCACGCATTGCGCCTTGCCCAGCAGATCCTCGGGGATCGCCTTGTCGCCCGCGTTCATGATTTCGCCCAACACGACTGCGGATTCGTGGATTCGTTTGGCCACCTCTGGTGGTCCGTCGTCTGCGGCAAAGCCGGTTGCGACGAACCCCGGAGCAACCAATAGTACGCTCAGTAATAGTCTTTTCATGTATCTTCTCCCCTTTATCTCGTGAAATTGAATGATTTATGCGGCATCCCGCACGGCCCGCGCGGACCCGTGCCTGACTTGAAGCTCGATCGCTCTTTTCTCGAGGCGCGACCGCGTTGCCCGGCGCGCTCGCAGCAACCGGATGCGGATGGCGGTCTCGGTCACGCCTTGCTTCCTGGCGATTTCTTCGGTTGTCGCGCCGTACATCTGTTGTTCGAACAGAATTCGTTCCGATGGCCGGCAGTAGTTGAGGATGCGATGAACGTCGATCGCGGCCATATTGATGCCATGCGGGCTGACGATTTCCGGCAGTTCCTGGCTCGGCGCCTCCCGCCGCATCACGCGCCGGTATGCGTTCAGAGCGATGGTATTTACCCATGTGATCACCGTTGAGTCGTCCCGCAACTGGTGAAGCCGCTCCCATCCTCTGACCCATGCGCCCTGCGCGACTTCCATCGCATATTCCCTCTGGGCCCCGCGGGACAAAAGGAATCGAACGGTAAGATCAAATCCCTTTTGATAGGCAAGGCCATACCCGTCCCGCGTCATGCTTTCCTCCAACATCTGCCACAGAATTTCATCGTTAACTTCTAAGGCACTTCAGAGGCCAGAGCGGAGGAGGCTTTTAAAATCAAGCAATCAGGAGTTGTGGCAGAAATTTCAGAGCAAGTTTTACGCGACCGGTGCAAGCTTTGCAGTCTTTACACCCAAAAGCGCTCGTAATCCCTTTTAAACGGGTTGGCGGTCCGCATGCACGCTCACTTGCATGAAACTCAACTTTGCAATTGCGCTGAGTATTCTTCTCGTAATCCTGTTCATCGGCACGGTCGGAACCTTCCTTCTTTATGTTCCGGCACTAACGGTGTTCACGGTCGCCAGCGTTCTGGTTGGCTTGGGGCTGATGTTCGCTCTGGGCTTGGCCACTGGCAGCCGGTGGAGGAAATCATCTCGCTTTACGCACCGCGCTATTCCGATTGGAAGACTTCCCGACGATCTTTCTATCGTCCGGTAGATAACCATGACGATACTTACGAACTTTTTCAAAGAGTCCGATTCGACGCTCGGGGTCTTCTACCCGGCCGACTATATCATTGCTATATTTCCGACTTTTGCCGCCGCGCAAGGGGCGTCTCAAGCGCTGCGGTGCGCCGGCCTGGGCGAAGAAGAGGTATTAGCGATCCCCGGCGCGGAGGTCCTCAAATACTTTGAGGAGTTTCGCGCCAACTCGGGCTACTGGGCCGGTATTATGACAATGCTCTCCCGAGCCTTCGGCACGGAGCAAGTCTTCGTCGACGACGATGTTCATCGGGCGCAAGCCGGTGAGGGATTTGTGGCGATCTATAGTCCCGGAGAAGCCCAAACCAGCCGCATCCAGGAGTTAGTAAAGCCGTTTGAGCCAAAGGCCATGCACTGGTATCAGGCCGGTGGCATCCAATGCCTGATCTGAGATGAAAATTTGACTAATCAATTGGGCAGACTCCACGCGTAAATCGTGCCATCGACGCACATGAGAACGTACTGGCGGCCATCAAGTTCATAAGTGATGGGCGAGCTGTTAAGATTTCCGCCCGCGTAGGAATGCCAGAGTACTTTGCTATTCGCTGCGTCGAGCGCCAGCACACTGCCCGCGACGTCGCCCGTAAAGAGGACCCTCCAGCGGTGGTTAAGATGCCCGGGAATCCTCGTCCCTCCCCGCTTTCGCGAACCCACCTGGGAGT
>OCZT010007817.1_pt1 | contig 10439 bp, 13 predicted proteins | sample 1539031 | NCBI WGS metagenome assembly OCZT01 (sample SAMEA3539308, study PRJEB22396) | soil metagenome | biome: tundra; feature: field; material: soil | place: USA | collected 2010-05 | depth 0.15 m
TTCTCCCGGCTTGTTGTATTTTTCTTTGATGTACTGTTTAACTTTTTCGCTGAGAGGAGTATCGCCCGTTTTATCGCCCTGAACAATTTCGGAAGGTTTTTTATTGATCGCGATTAAATGATTATCCTCGTAAAGAACTTCCATTATAAATTTTCAAATCAGTATTGTTCTTTCTCATTCGGGAAATCCTGCGACTTCACATCTTTAATATACTTCTGAACAGCGCCTTTGATGTCATCGTAAAGATGCAAATACCTGCGGAGAAAACGCGGATTGAATTCATTATTTAATCCGAGCATGTCGTGAAGAACCAAAACTTGTCCGTCAACACCTCCTCCGGCTCCGATCCCGATTACAGGGATGCTGACATTCTTTGCCACCTGTGCAGCAAGTTTGGCTGGAATTTTTTCAAGCACAATGGCAAAGCATCCTGTTTTTTCCAACAATTCGGCATCTTGTAAAACCCGTTCTGCCTCTTCTTTTTCTCTCGCACGCACCTCGTATGTTCCGAATTTATAAATGGATTGCGGAGTTAATCCCAAATGCCCCATCACAGGAATTCCAGCAGATAAAATACGTTCTACGGATTCTTTTATTTCTTTTCCGCCTTCCAGTTTAACTGCATGCGCACCGGATTCTTTCATGATCCGGATGGAAGAATTAAGCGCCTCTTTTGAATTTCCCTGGTAAGAACCAAAGGGCAGATCCACCACTATCAACGCGCGGTTCACTGCACGCACAACGGAGGACGCATGATAGATCATCTGGTCAAGAGTAATCGGAAGAGTAGTTTCATGCCCTGCCATCACATTGGAAGCAGAATCACCTACCAGTAGCACATCAATACCGGCATGATCAAGAATTTTCGCTGTGGTGTAATCATACGCAGTGAGCATGGAAATTTTTTCCCCTTTCTGCTTCATCTGAAGAAGCACGTGCGTAGTAACCTTTTTAATTTCCTTCTTCATTTTTTTGTCATTTAATGACTACGTAATGACGGCTGTTTATTTCACATCCATCAGTTCCACTTCGAAAACAAGAGTTGCATTCGCAGGAATTTTTCCCATCGCATGATCTCCATAACCTAAGGTTGAGGGAACGGTGAGAATCGCCACATCGCCAACGTGAAGAAGAGCAATTCCTTCATCCCATCCTTTAATGACTTCTCCTGCGCCAAGCTTGAACGAAAAGGGTTCGCCACGATCGCGTGAACTGTCGAATTTGGTTTTGGCGTTGTCAGTTAATGTTCCAACATAATGAACAGAAACCTGATCGCCTGCATTTGCTTTTTTACCCGTTCCCTTCTTGGTGATCTTATATTTCAGCCCTGAAGCAGTAGTGTATTCTTTGTTTAACTCAATGGCTGGAGCAACTACTGCTGCCTTTTTTTCTTTTTGCGCAAACAGGGTTCCTGCAACAAGTGTTACTGCGAGAATTAAAATTGATTTCTTCATAATTTATTCAGGTTACTAATTATTATCTATGCACAGATTAGGTTTTTAATTATTTACTTTAATTAATTCCACTTCAAATATTAAAGTGCTGTTTGGAGGAATGCCGGGGCGGCCCGCTGCTCCATAAGCTAAATTTGAGGGAATTAAAAACTTAGTTTTGCCTCCTTCTTTCATCAACTGTAATCCTTCGGTCCATCCCGGAATAACCCTGTTTAACGGGAAAGTTGCCGGCTGACCTCTTGTAACACTACTGTCAAATATTTTTCCATCCATGAACGAACCCGTATAATGCACTGTTACATTACTGGTATCCATAGGTGACGCTCCGGTACCCTCTTTCTCCACAACATATTTTAAGCCGGATTTAGTTGTTATTGCATTCGCAAACATTTTATCTACAGCTTCCTGGGCCGCTTTCGCTTTTGCTTCTTGTTTTGCAATTATATTTATCTTTTCAGCTTCAAAAACTTTAGGCGCGCCAAACCCTTCCGCTTCCTTGCCTTTACGCAATATGACCAGTTTTTTAAGAGTATCATTTGCTACTATTTTATTTACTACATCCTGTCCCTCAATTACATGCCCGAAAATAGTATGCACCCCATTCAGCCAGGGGGTAGCAACGTGAGTAATAAAAAATTGCGAGCCGTTTGTACCCGGACCGGAATTCGCCATACTTAAAATACCGGAACTATTGTGTTTTAAAGTTGTATCAAATTCATCAGGAAATTTGTAGCCGGGGTCACCTGCACCGGTACCTAACGGATCTCCTCCCTGGATCATAAAATTGGGAACAACACGATGAAATTTTAATCCATCGTAAAATGGCACGCCTTCTGCTTTAGCCGTATTTTTTATTGCGCCTTCTGCCAAACCTACAAAGTTAGCGACCGTCATGGGTATTTTTTTGTATTCAAGCAAAACATAAATATTTCCTTTGTTGGTTTCAAATTTGGCATACATGCCATCCGTTTGCTTGCTTAAAAATTCTTTGTCCGCTCCACTTAACTTTTGTTTCCCTTTTTGAGCATACGCAGCCATTACAATAAGAGTGGCTGTAAAAAATAAAAATGATTTTTTCATAGGTTATTTTTTGGGGTTAATGTCTAAAAGCTGAATATCAAATTTCATAGGCGCATAAGGAGGAATAAAATATTTTCCCGTCTGGCGATTTATGTATCCTGTCGAATCATAAGCAAGCGATGAAGGCAAAATGATGGTAGCCACTGTTCCTTTTTTCATCAGTTTAAGAGCTTCTTCCCACCCTGGAATTACACGCTTTTTACCGACTGTAAAACCAAAAGGTTCATTGCGTTTCACGGAAGAATCAAAAATAGTTCCATCCAGAAAACTTCCGGTATAATGTACAACAACAGAGTCGCCATCTTTCGGGCAAACTCCTTTTCCTTTTTCTTTTTCGATCAGATACATTCCGTTGGCAGTGGGCTTCACTTCAATATGATTATCCTGGATATACAGGCTGAGTTCCTGAGGCTCGTTTGCTTTTCTGTCATTAATATATACTTGTTGCTTTTGTGTTTCTTCCTTCTGAACCTCTGCCATTGTTTTGATCTGCATAAGTTTTATATCGAAAGCAAGAAATTTATTTTTCTTAAAATTCTTCGAAGTATCCTTTGCGGGGAAATATTTATTAACAGAATCTGTGCTGATAAGAAAAGTAACACTGTCGCCAATGGTCATCAACCGGATTCCTTCTTCAATTGCTCCTTTAAAAATCGGCTCCCGAAGATATTGGTCAATTCCATCGGGGCTCATAAGACTGGTGCTTTCCAATGTAGAATCATCCAGGCGTTTTGCCATTTTTACTTTTACAATTTCTCCATACTTAGGATGAATGGTATCTTTTCCCTTTATATGAAATTTGTAGAGTAAACCTGATTCCGTTTTATCGAAATCAGAAAATTTAGAATGAGAACATGCGGAAAACCACAAAACGGCAGTAGGCAGTAAGCAGTAGGCAACGATAAGTTTGAAGTTTGATTTCATATTTAGTTTTTGTTAATTTTTTTTAACTATTGTACTTTCAGAAGCTCCACTTCATAAATCACCGTAGTGAACGGTGGAATAATTCCGGTGGACGAACCGCTGCTTCCAAAAGCGAGGTGCGAAGGTATAATAAATTTTGCTTTTTCGCCCTCGCGCATTTTCCGCACTCCGATCTCCAGTCCTTTGATCAGTTGTTCTTCCGCACCTATTACATATTCGAATGGCTGGGACTCATAATTCGAATCAAAACTCCTGCCATTAAGGAAATAGCCCCTGTAATTCAGGAGCGCCACTCTGCCTGAATCAGGAGAAAGCCCTTTTCCTTTACGAATCTGGATATAATACATTCCATTAGCAATGGCAGATGAAGTGATGCTGTTGTCAGCAAGATATTTTTCCAAAATCTTCTTTTCGTCAAATTCTCCCTGCTCTAACTTTTTCTGTCCGGCAAGCATTTCTTTTTCGTGTTCTTCTTTCGTCTGAATTTTCAAAACCCGTGTTTCCACTTTCACAATGCTGTTTAAATTCATTCCCTTTGGAATCCCGTCATGATTTTTTTTGATGTAAACCGTATATGCATCCGTAATAAAAGTAGCGCTGTCTCCTTCGGAGAGAAACTGAAAACCCTCACTGTAATCTTTTTCATATTGCGGGGCAGGAAGAATAAAAGTCACCGAACCATCCAGCCCGATTTTCCGTGTATCAAACAAAACAGAATCCTTTGCCGACTTGATGATGATCTGCGCAGTCACATAGTCATCGGGCTTTGCTTTTCGGCTTCCATCTCCAACATCCCAAAGTTTATAGTAGAGTCCGTTTTTTGTTGAGGTAAAATCAGGAAAGCGGGAATCGCCACAGGAGAAAAAAATAACAGGCAATAGGCAATAGGCAATAGGCAATAGGTACTGTATTGAAACCTGAAACCTGCTAACTGTCCATAAGGACTCCTTCGGAGAAACCTGAAACATATTTATTATTTTACTTCTAATAATTCCAGATCCACCACAATTGCAGAAAGTGCCGGGATCTTTGCATCATCCCCGTGCATGCCATGTGCCATGTAGGAGGGAAGAAGAAATTTTGCCTTGTCGCCTACGTGCATAAGAAGCACCGCTTCGTGCAATCCGCTTTCAATATCTTCTCCTTCCACTTTAAATTCCTTTGGGCCATCTTTGTCGGACGAGTAGCATTCGGTTCCATCGAGTAAAGACACCTTGTAGTTCACTTTCACGAAATCACCCGAACGAGGCTGGGCTCCTTTTCCTTTTGCAAGAAACAGGTATCGCAATCCTGTTCCTGTTTTTTCCATTTGCCAGTTGTGATGAGCGATGTACTGATTGATCTCGTCCGATTCTTTTTCCACTTCATACTTATTCACTTTTTCAAGCGCCTGTTTGAATTGCGATGGGTCGTTTTGTTTTTTGGGAGTAACTTCGTTGCCGCAGGAAAGAAAAAGAAAAAAAAGAAGCCCCACCCCTGCCCTCCCCTTCAGGGAGGGAGAACTATTTAATATTCTATTCTTTTGCATGAACATAGCAGACTTAAAAGTCCTCCCTGTAGGGGAGGATTTAGGAGGGGCTTTGTCATTCACTTCAAAAGCTGGTCTTTGTATTCAGGAAGCAGATTAACAAAATTCGTAAGAACTTCATCCAGCATCGTGTGGGCTTCTCCACCCGCAGCGTTCAGGTGCCCACCCCCGGTAAAATGTTTGCGTGCGAATTTATTTACATCAAAATTTCCTTTGGAGCGGAAAGATATTTTTATTTCGTCTTTCATTTCTATGAACAGCGCGGAGAAACGGATACCTTCCACAGAAAGCGGGTAATTAACCAACCCTTCCGTATCCCCTTTCTGAAAACCGAACTTCTTGAGTTCGGTTGCTGAAAGAGAAATAAAAGCAGTATTAAATTCTTTAAGCAACGTCATTTTCTGAAGAGCGTAGCCAAGCATGCGCACGCGGTTTTCGGTGTTTGTATCAAAAACATTCATGTAGGCCAGCGTATTTTGCGCACCTGCTTCAATAAGTTCGGCAGTAACGCGGTGCGTGTGTGCAGAGGTAGTATTCACACGGAAGTTCAGCGTATCCGTCATGATTCCCGTATAAAGACAGTTGGCAATCTTTTTATTGACGAGTTTTTTATCTCCGAGAAACGCTATGAAATCAAAAACAAGCTGGGAGGTGGAACAGGATCTTTTATCGCACAACATATAATCCGCAAACTTTTCGGGCTGAAGATGATGGTCAATGAGGATTTTAGTTGCTTTGGTTTTCTTTACCAATATTCCCACCTCGCCAATTCTCCGGAGAGCATTAAAATCGAGACAGAAAATAATATCTGCTTTTTTGATCACCGCCTCTGCCCTGTCGGGAGTTTCGGAATACTCTATCACTTTATCATCGCCCGGAAGCCATTGCAAAAAAGTGGGATAACCGTTTGGAGTAACAACTTTTACCCGGTGTTTTTTGCGCACCAGGTAATTGTACAGTCCCAGCGAAGAACCCATGGCATCGCCATCCGGATTTTTATGCGTTACGATCACAATGCTCTTACGCGTTGAGAGCAACTGCTGGACTTCTATGATTTCCTGGTGGGTCAAAGTTTTAGAAAAATTAAGAATGCGGGCAAAGATATAAAGTTGTCCCAAAGAGACTCATTTGGTGCAGGGAATGTTGATATTAAAAGGTTGAAAATGAAGTTTTTTTGTAGTTTTGCTCATTAAAAATAATTTGATCTGATTAATCTAACTCTCTGAATTTATGACCAACCGTACCTTCACCATGATAAAACCCGATGCATTTGCAAACGGGCATACAGGCGCCATTCTCGATAAGATCATTAAAGCAGGATTTAAACTCATTGCGATGAAAACAGTTCATCTCACACCCGAAAAAGCCGGGGAATTTTATGCTGTTCACAAAGAGCGCCCTTTTTATAAAGACCTTGTAATTTTTATGACATCTGGACCCATTGTTGCGGCAATTCTCGAAAAAGATAATGCTGTAAATGATTTCCGTAAACTCATCGGCAATACCGATCCTAAAAAAGCAGAAGCCGGAACGATCCGTGCCTTGTTCGCAAAATCAATTGATGCAAATGCCATTCACGGTTCTGACAGCGATGAAAACGCAAAGATCGAAGGGGATTTTTTCTTTTCGATGATGGAGAGGGTTTAACCCGACAGCCGTCATTATGTCATTGGGTCATTAACCGCCAATGACGTCCGCCCCCAGCCGGACAAATGATAAGTAAGGACAACATAGCTTAATGACACAAAGCAAATGACAATTGAATTACAATGATTACAGTAAAGAACCTTTCCAAAAAATACGGAACTACCGAAGCGCTGAAAGGCATTAGTTTTTCTATTAAGAAAGGAGGAATTTACTGCTTATTGGGTCCGAATGGAGCTGGCAAAACTACTATCATTAATATCCTGAGTACGCTCACAAATCAAGATGCGGGAGAAGTAACTATCAACGGATTTGATCTGATCAAAGATCCTCAAAAAATAAAAAACAGTATTGGCGTTGCTCCCCAGGAGATTACACTGGACAAGGAATTATCCGCTTATGAAAATCTTATTGCCAGGGGCAGTCTGTACCTCACCCCGACCCTCTCCCAAGGGAGAGGGAGTAAGGCAGCGATGGAAGAAAAAACAATTGAAACACTGAAACTTCTTGGCCTGTTCGAAAGCAGGGATATCAAAATAAAAAATTATTCTGAAGGAATGAACCGCAGGCTCAACCTGGCTGCTGCTCTCCTACACTCTCCCAAAATTATTTTCCTCGATGAAACAACCGATTGTATTGATTCGGAAAGCAAAAATTTAATTTACGGAACGATTGAAAAACTGAGCAAGGAAGGAATTACCATTCTCTGCACCACGCAGTACACGGAAGAAGCCGAGCGCCTCTGCAATCGCATCGGCATTATTGACAGCGGCAAACTGATCGCGCAAGGGACTTTGGATGAACTGCGTTCGCTCCCCAATACAAAACAATGCATCAATATCCAGGTTACAAATTTCAAAGACGAGCGAACGGCAAATGAAGGGCTTCTTTCAAAATTCATCAGCGAAGAACTAACGGATGCACCTGGTGGGGATTTTCGTTTCCGGAACGGGATATTGCAATATTTTACCACGGATCCTGAAACCGATCTGCAGCGATTAACCGATCGTCTTTCGAAGTTCGGTTTTGTGACCGCCAAAGTTGACATTCAGCGCCCGAATCTTGAAAGCATATTTTTGAGCCTGACAGGAAAGGAATTAAGGGACTAAATAACACCGGTAAAATTCTAAATCGGTAATTATGCCAAGATTACATACACTATCCGGCAACATTACAGGTCTCTGTCCCTTCGGGAAAAGCATTGCAGTAATATTTGCACTGCTTTCTGCTGTGAGTTGTGCTTCCATTTCTTCTTTTGACCAATACGCGTATATTCAAACTACCTCTATAAAGGTAGATGCATTGGAAACAATGGATCTGGCGAAAGAAAATTATTCTGCACATGAAAAAAACGTCCAGGAACTCAAGACCAAATTGCAAAAAATATACGAATATGAAAAGAACAGGCCTAAAAATGAGATCACCATTAAGTTATGGGATACACTTTTAGATACAAACGGGCATTTGCTGGGCGGATTTATCAGCCGGTGGCAAAAAGAGCAGAAGTTAAACGAAACGTACATTACAGAAGCAAAAAAACTTGTAGATAAAGCATTTGACCAGATTGCAGGGCTTGAAAGTAAAAAGATCCGGTCTTCGGATCTATCAAAATAAATTTTAAATATGGCAGCTGTAAATTTTTCGCAAGTGTTTGATAAATTAAAAGAAGAAGTTACCGCTCTTGCATTATCCACTGTTAAGAATTATAAAAACCAGGCAAAGAAGGATGCGCTGAAACTTATTGAAGACATGAAAAAGAATCTTGAAACATGGACATTGCAATTAGCCGAAGGTAAATTATCTAAAACTGATTTTGAATATTTAGTATTAGGACAAAAAGAATTGATCGCCATGAATGCGCTGAAACAAGCAGGCTTATCGTTGATCAAAGCGGATGAGTTTAAAAATAGTTTATTAAATCTTGTCGTGAATACTGTGATAGGGTTAATTTAAGAAATCTCTGCCAACATTTATTTTTTCTCTCCTGAGGGAACAGCTTCTTCCGCTTTTTTACCATCCAGTTTTATTGCAATTCCTGTTCCAATATAAAATCCTTTTGACTTGAGTGTGTAGGTATAATCCAAACTGTATCCAAATTTCCTAAACGTGTAGCTTGGAAACGACAGGTTGAACAAAATGCCGGTTCGGTGAGAAACATAAAACCTTCCACCAATATGAATATCAAATGCACTTCCCATGGAGCCGTAAATGGCTTTGTTCCCGTCATTGGGGTTAAGACGGAATCCGGCAAGTCCCAGGCGAAGCCCGGTGAACAGATCCACGCTTTTACTTTTTACAAAATGAAAGTTGAAAATAAAATTGCCGTCAAGGCCTCTCACACTCGGTTTGTTTCCGGTAGAATCTTTACCTGATAAATATTTACTGTATAACAGCGAAGTTCCTATGCTGATGCGTTTACCCACCGCCCATTCCATTGCGGGAGCAAGAACAGTACATGCAGCTTTTCCTTTTTTTATGCTATCGGTTTTGCTTTGGTTGTCTTTTACTGTTATGTTGTACACCGCTAAGCCAAGATTGGCATCGAAGATGCGGTCTCCTTTTTCAAAAGATTGAGCATGAAGGAACGTTACTGCGGAAAACACAAAAAATATTAGTATGTTTTTTTTTCATTTTAGTTATTATTAAAAGCAAATTTAATTTTCTTTTTAATTGGAAGGCTATCCCTTCAATTGACGAGGTATGAAAAAAGCACGGAAATCCTTTATTAAAAATACAATCCAACAAAAGCTAAATGTTACTTTTGCATAAATAAAACTAAAACTAACTATAATTATTTTTTTAAACAAATAATTAACTCTCAAATGAAAAACATATTATTAGGACTTAGTTTCATTGCATTATCCTTATCAGTATTTTCTCAAACATTATCGTCCGACACTATGCATTGGAAAGAAAACCACAAGCTTGAATGGAAGGACTTTTCCGGAAAACCCCTTGCGCAGGCGGGCATCACAGGACAAGCAACGATGGTAATGAATGCGCAATTTCATAAAACCCTGCGTGCAAAAGCAGAAGTTGAAACTATTTTTGACAGAAAAACGTCATGGGTAGCTAAGGAAGATCAAACAGAACAGGAATTAAGATACTACCAGGTAATGTTCAACCTGTATGAGGTTGCAAGCAGAAAACTTCGCAAACAATTTAAAGAAACCAGGTTTGGGCTGGATCCCGATAAAATATTCCAGGAAAAATACAGGGATGCATCCACTGCATTGGATGAGCGCTGCAAGTTGTACATGGACGAAACGGATATGGGTGCCGATGCTGCTGAATTGGAAAGGTGGGCAAAAACATTGCAGCTTGAACTTAAAGAACTGGAAACATATAAATAGCAAAGAGTTGCTGGCAGGAATATCTGCTCCTCACAAAGAGAATGAGATTATAAAAAGAAGTACTTCAAAAAACAGAAGGGAATAATTTTTGATGAAATAATATTTAATTAACAGGGATTATGAAAAAATATATTCTACTATTCGTTTTATTATTTTTTTTATTATTGGACAATGTATTTTCCCAGACTGTTTATATTTCAGCAACCGGACAACATTATCACACTTCAGCCTGTAAAAATGTAAACAAAAACTCCAATCATATGCAAGTATCCGATGCACTTGCACATGGATATACGCCATGTACAATCTGCCATCCACCAACGGGTGCAAGCAAATCTGTTCATAGTAAAAAAACAAAAAAAAGTACATCAAAAACTTCCTCTGCCAAATCGACAAAATCCACTCAGTGCACAGCAACAATTAAATCAGGAACAAGATGCACACAGATCGGAAGAG
>OCZT010007819.1_pt1 | contig 10438 bp, 10 predicted proteins | sample 1539031 | NCBI WGS metagenome assembly OCZT01 (sample SAMEA3539308, study PRJEB22396) | soil metagenome | biome: tundra; feature: field; material: soil | place: USA | collected 2010-05 | depth 0.15 m
ATCCAGTCGACGAAGCGCCCAGCAGGCTGACTTGCGGTGTGCCGTAAGACGCGCGTGAGCGGGAATCCAGTCCGGGCGTGGCTTACGGAGACTACCTCTGGCTGTAACGCCTTGACCTGCGACGTTCTCGTATGACGTTCCTTGCCATCGGGACGGCGGAACGGTAAACAAGATACGACCGTCGTCATCTGTGGTGAGAGTCGGGCGAGTATGCCTTCGGGCGGGTGGATCTTGGCCCTGACATCAGAGGGTGGGCATCAGCCGGGGAGGATGGTGCATCAGCCGGGATCAGACAGTTGATGATCTCATTCCAGAAGGAGGAGCCACCATAACAACCGAACCAGGATGTGGCTCCGTCTTCTTGTTGTGAGAAACGAAGCGGAGTACCGCGAGTATGTCGCCGCCCGCGCCCCCGCCCTGCGTCGTACCGCGTACCTCTTGTGCGGTGACTGGCATCGCGCTGAAGACGCAGTACAGGCAGTCTTGATTGCCCTCTACGTCCACTCGCCGAACTCCTGGGAAGCCGTTGACAGCTGGGTGCGCACGGCACTGGTGCGCAAGGTCATCGATGAGTCGAGGCGGCCGTGGCGGCGCGAACGCTCCGTCGATGTCCTGCCCGAAACTTCCTGGACCCACGAGGACCCCGGTGAGCGGATGGCGGTGCTTGACGCCCTGCGGGCCCTGCCGAAGAGGCAGCGCGCCGTCGTGGTTCTCCGCTTCTGGGATGACCTGTCCGTGCACGACACTGCCGCTGCCCTGGGCATCTCCGAAGACACGGTCAAGAGCCATTCGACCCGGGGCCTCGCCGCTCTTCGCCTCAGCACCGATTCAGGTGTTGTTCACGCCGACAACCCCGATGAACGTCTGGCGGGTAAACTCCAATTCCTGTCCCTCATGTCGATGTAGCTGCTAACGGCACTCGCCGACCAACGCACATGATCTCCGCGCGCGCTGGACGGAGCAGTTATCGAGGCGTAGAAGGTCTGTCGCGAGGAGTACGAGGATGTCGGCCGTTTAACCCCAATAGTCTGGAGAAGACGCTGAAGCGGGAACAGGGGACTGAGGGTTGCGACCACCTGTTGCATCCCGTTTGCTGTCCAATGTGCCAGAGCCCGCTGGCGCGCCTGCCGGGCTCGCCTTGATAAACCCGGCCAGCCGCCCGGTGTTGCCCTGGAAGTGGATTCTCTCCGCCTCTAAGACGTGGCACCAATGCCATAAGCCAACGTCCGAATTGAGTGAGGAACGGTTGTGCTGACCAATCTGCAGAAGCTCGAAGCCGAAAGCATCCACATCATGCGCGAGGCCGTTGCCGAGAGCGAGCGTCCGGTGATGCTGTACTCCATGGGCAAGGACAGCACTGTCATGCTGCACCTCGCACGTAAGGCCTTCTACCCGTCACCGCCGCCGTTCCCGCTGCTGCACGTGGACACTATGTGGAAGTTCCATGAGATGTATGAGTTCCGCGACGTGGTGGCTGCTGAGTGCGACGTCGAGTTGATCGTGCATCAGAACCCCGACGCCCTGGCGGCCGGTATCAACCCGTTCACCCACGGTTCGGTGGTGCACACCGACATGTGGAAGACCGAGGGTCTCAAACAGGCACTCGACAACCACGGTTTCGATTTGGCTTTCGGCGGAGCTCGCCGCGACGAGGAGAAGTCACGGGCCAAGGAACGGGTTTTCTCGATCCGCTCAGCCCGGCATCGTTGGGATCCCAAGCGTCAGCGCCCAGAGTTGTGGCATCTGTATAACGCGCGTACCAACCCAGGAGAAACCGTTCGCGTCTTTCCACTGTCTAACTGGACTGAACTTGATATCTGGCGGTATATCCGGACCCAGAACATCACGATCGTGTCGCTTTACCTTGCCAAGCCGCGCCCGGTGGTCGAGCGCGACGGCACGTTGATCATGGTCGACGACGACCGCATGCTGCTGAACGACGGCGAGATGCCCGTGCTGCGCAGCATCCGCTTCCGCACCCTTGGCTGTTACCCGTTGACCGGCGCCGTCATGAGTGCGGCCAACACCTTGACCGGGATAATCGGAGAGATGATGGTGGCGACCACGTCAGAGCGGAATGGCCGCACGATCGATCGCGACGCGTCTGGATCTATGGAGAAGAAGAAGCAGGAAGGCTACTTCTAATGCGCATCTCTTACAGAGATACAATCCGTACCAACGTAGAGGGTTACCTCGACGCCCAGGAGCACCAGACGATGTTGCGCTTCATCACCTGCGGCAGCGTCGATGACGGCAAGAGCACACTGATCGGGCGGCTGCTCTACGAGTCCAACATGGTCTTCGATGACCAGCTCAGCGCGCTCGAAGCCGACTCGAAGAAGTTCGGCACCCAGGGTTGCGAACTCGACCTGGCCCTGCTGGTCGACGGGCTGGCCGCCGAACGCGAACAGGGCATCACTATCGATGTGGCCTACCGGTTCTTCTCGACCGACAAACGCAAGTTCGTCGTTGTCGATGCTCCTGGGCACGAGCAGTACACCCGCAACATGGTCACCGGGGCGTCGACAGCGGAGCTGGCGGTGGTCCTGGTCGATGCCCGCAAGGGCGTGCTGACACAGACCCGCCGGCACAGTTACCTCCTCTCGTTGCTGGGCATTAAGAAGGTCGTTCTCGCGATCAACAAGCTGGATTTGGTCGATTGGTCCCTGGACGTGGCCGGCCGGATAGAGGCCGACTACCGGCAATTCGCCGCACAGGTCGGACTCTGCGATATCACCGTCATCCCGATGTCGGCGTTGACCGGTGACAACATCACTGTGCCCAGTGAGCGGATGCCTTGGTATGTGGGGCCAACGCTTCTGGGGTACCTCGAAGACGTAGACACCCACAATCAAGATTTGGGCGGTCCATTCCGGCTGGCGGTGCAGTGGGTGAACCGCCCCAACCACACCTTCCGCGGCTTCGCCGGAACGCTCGTGGGCGGATCGATCGCTCCAGGAGATGCGGTGCAGGTGCTCCCTGGAGGCGCCCAAAGCACCGTGGCAAGGATAGTGACCGCGGACGGTGACCTGGATCGGGCCGCGGCCGGTCAATCAATCACCATCACGCTCACTGATGAGATTGACGTCAGCCGTGGCGATGTGGTGTGCTCAGCCGAGGTTCCCGCCCTGGTAGCCGATCAGTTCGAGGCGCACGTGGTGTGGATGTCGGAACAGCCGATGTTGCCTTCGCGGCCGTACCTGCTCAAGCAGGGCACACGGACCGTCACCGTGACAATGGGTCATCCGAAGTACAAGGTCGATGTCAACACGCTCAATAAGTTGACCGCCAATTTCCTGACGCTGAACGAGATCGGGGTGTGCAACCTAAGCCTCGACCAGCCCATTGCCTTCGATTCCTACGCCGACAACCGTGAGCTCGGCGGTTTCGTCATCATTGACAGACTGACCAACGATACGGTCGGGGCTGGATTGCTGAATTTCGCTCTGCGACGCAGCGGTAACGTCAGTTTTCAAGCCATAGAAGTGGACAAGAGGGCGCATGGCGCGCTCATGGGGCATCGTCCCTGCGTGGTGTGGTTCACCGGGATCTCCGGTGCCGGCAAGTCCACTATCGCGAACTTGGTCGAGAAGCGATTGCATGCAGCGGGCCGACATACTTGTCTGCTTGATGGGGACAACATCCGGCACGGGCTCAACCGCGATCTCGGGTTCAGCGAAGTCGATCGGATCGAGAACATCCGGCGGATCGCGGAGGTGTCTAAGTTGATGGTCGACGCGGGCCTTATCGTGCTGGTGTCCTTTATCTCCCCCTTCCTCGTTGACCGTGCCCTGGCGCGAGGGCTGGTGGAGGTCGGCGAGTTCTTTGAGGTGTTCGTCGATACCGCGCTCGAAGTCGCGGAAGCCAATGATATCAAGGGGTTGTACGCAAAGGCCCGGACCGGGGATCTGCCCAACTTCACTGGTATCGACTCACCATACGAACGCCCGGACAACCCGGAACTTCGTATCGACACCAGCATGCAGTCGCCGGAAGACGCAGCCGAGGCGGTAGTCGCGCAACTGCGCGAGGCTGGGATCTTTGGCTGAGAGCTTCTCCCGCCCCATCCGATTTGTCGACGATCTTGACTACATAGACAGCATTAGGTATTCGCGTTTTGGGGGCCGGGCCTCGCTCGAAAGTCCCAACGGTTACCGGCTCCTGTAGGGGAGCGCCTACGTATGTGCGAGGTCCGCGTGTTGTGCCAAGCATATGGAAAAGGCGCCTACGGCTCGGGCAATTGCCCGAATGCATGCAAGGTGCTTTCGTTGCCCTCCTGAGCTCACTCCGGCCCTTGACGAATGCGTCTGCGACTCGTTCCGCCGCGTCAGGGCCGCAGCGCAGGGCGTTTCGGGCCGGCGCGGCCGCCTCCGGGCACACCGTCTCGAGCCAGAATTGAGCGAGCTGAAAACGTTTGCCGCAGCCCATGCCTGGGTGCGTCAGTCGCCTGGTCGGCCGGGAGCAAATCTCAGATCTCGAGTCACGTGTAGCCCCAGGCTTTGGCTAGCACGGAGAGTTGATCGCGATGCGCGCGTACGACGGGATGATCCCATCGGGGAGAGCAGATGATGTCGGTGGGCAGCCCGGCACGCGCCTTCACCCGCCAACCGATCTCGTCGGGCAAGTTGGTGACGCCACACAGTTCCGTCAGAACGAGATCAGTCGAGGAAACGAGGTCCTCCAGACGGACTAGCAATGCCTTGCACCCGACTGTGTCCAGATGTCGTCTGGCCTGCTGCAGATGAATAGCAACGTAGTCCACGGCTTCGGCGGGTCGCATGCCGTCCACCGCGGAACTAACGAGACCAATCACGGTCTCTGTCGGATGCCGCACCGTATATATGATTGAGCCCGCCGGCCGCAAGAGCGACTGAATGACCGCAGCCGCATGAGGTCCGGACTTCAGCGCAAGTGGAACTTCATCGGTGACGCCAGTTGCGGTGAATAGTGCATGGCGCACGAGAGGAACCCACTCTGCAAAGGAGAGTTCCGCGGGAAGGAACAGCCGCCCGTACACCGGGATCCGGATCGGGACTGCGCGCACTGCCGCCGTGAGTTCTGCGGCGGCACAGCAGCCCCTTTCGTCTAACGTCTCGAGTCGTCGTAAGACATCCGTCAGCGCCTGCGCCGCACGCCGTGGCGACCAAGCCTCAACGTCGTAAGGTGCATGGACCAACAAAGGGATGATGGCCGCGATCAGTGGCGGTCCGAGCGCCGCGTTGACAGCCGCCGCCGGGTGCCCACCTAGGATCCGGAGCACAGTATCCGCGCCCGAAGCGCCAGGCCCAGACGCCACTAAGATAAGTCGCTCAGATGGTGGCATGGGATTCCAATAGCTTGGCGTGGGTGCTAACTGTGTCGCGGACAGTGACCTCTAATGGTATGGATGGAATGCCACATCGGACGCGGAGGTCCTGCCACTCTCCGGGGTCCATCGGCGGTACTTCGCCGGCGGGCATCGAGGCGCGAATGAGCCGCACGCGCTTACCCGTGATGGATTGTGCGGCTTCAGAAACAAGCCCGGCCAGCACACTCAGACACACAGGGCCGATGGTGGCGTGCAGTGTTCTGTGAAGGTCGTCAGGCAACTCCGCGACAGCAGCCAGAACGGCAGACGCTTCCCGTACGTCGAGGAGATCGACCAATCGACACTCGTACGGAACCGTGATTGAGGCGTTGCCGAGTGCAGACTCGGCCATCCGGGATAGAAAAGAGGGACCAAGGCCGCGAAGCGACGGCCCTGCCAGAACAGTTAGCCGGACCACCCACACCGGTCCGGGGTGCTTCATGACCAGGCGTTCTGCCGCCTGCTTGCTACGACCGTAGGCGTCAAGAACTGTCGAGTTGACGACCCGGGAGGAAGGGAAGACAAAGACCGCATCCGATGGGACTGCGTCGAGAAGGGCAGCGGTAGCAATGACGTTGTCTGTCCATATCCGCCGGGGTGAGTGGCCACGGAGCCGGCCTGCGCAGTGCACTAGCGCTCGCCAACTATCGGCTGTGGCAAGCGGAGTGTGCTCCAGACGTCCGAGGAGACTCGAGTGTGGTGTACCGCGGCTCTGCAAGGCCTGCATCACCGTGCTGCCCAGGTAGCCTGAGCTACCCGTGACCATGACCGGTGATGGCGTCACGAGGCCGGCAAGGTACGACAGTGACCATCTGCTTCCAACGCCGTAAAGGACGCTACGTCAATGAGGAGCCCTGGTTGAATTGGTTTTGGCCGGGACGTTACGTGGCCAAGGATAAGGGCGTCATAGAGCAGATCCAGTTCGTTGAAACCCAACCATGCGCGCAGTCCGGTAATCCCCGTAGGCCGGGCATTGACCTCGAACACCCGGATAGCGCCGTCGAGGGAACGGCGTCCCTGTAGGTTCCAGGCGCCCCACGCAGACAGAGAGCCGAGTGCCGCGCACGCTTGCCTCAGCAGATCCCCCACTTGTCCCTCGGCAATCGTCTCCACGAGGAGCGGAACACCATTGGCGAGGGTATTGCGGCTACAAAAGTGTCCGATCTCGCGTCCGTGACAATCCAGAAGGAGTTGGAGCGAGTATTCGCCATCCTGCCCTCCGGGAAATCGGCCATCCCAGCTCCGGCGGTCCTCGGGAGAGACAGCCAAGTACTCCTGCGCGATGTCACTCTCCGTGCGGAAGCTGGCGTGCAGACCTTCCTCGCTCCAGACCAGCCTTACTCCGCGCGAAGAGTTCCCTCGGCGGGGCTTCAGGACCAGGGGCCAACCGTGAGCATCGGCAATCTCCACCGCGCCGGCCACGTCCTCCGCGGTCGCGGCGATCGGCAAACCGCAAGCACCGAGCGCTGTCGCTGTGGCTGCCTTGTCGTAAGCCGCCAGTACCGGCTGGGACGGCCCACTCGCGAGCATGGCACCGCGAACTTGAAGATCGCTGGCCACCGCAGCAAGGGCTGCGGCGTCTTCGTCCCGGCCGGGTACCACGAGGCACACCCCCATCGTCTCCGCGAGTTGAAGGGTCCGTGCCTGGAACGCTGCTCGCTCAGCAGTGGGGGGGCATGGAAGGGTGTTCTCCCCCCTGTTCGTAATCTCTGACGTCGAACTTATGCAAACGAACCGGTAGTCCCTTGCGCTAAGGGTGGATGCCTGCTGCACCGCACGGCCAACCCCGCTTGCTGCGCTGGTCAGCAGCACGGATCGGGTGTCATTCATGTAAATTCCAAGAGTTCCCGAAAGCGGCGCTCCCCGTAATAGGCGCGTGCGGCGCGGCGGTAGACTGTTGTTACTGGCTTCTTGAGGGGTGATGGCGATTCGGGAAACCACAACTCCAGTGTCCGGCCCATATCGAGATACGACGCCGTCGGTCGTTCCCGGAATAGTCGAGCAATCAGCCATTGAGCGCATGTGCCGAGTTCAAACAGGTAGAGCAGCGGGCGTTCGCTCCTAATCGCCTGGAGTTGGGCAAGCAGGCTGTGACGGATGCGATGGGTTTGAAGGGCCGGCAGCACGTCGTCGCTGAAGAGGTTCCCCTGCGGGCGCCGGTCTGGCCAAGCCGGTGAGGGGATGAAAGTGACGTGCTCAGGATCGAGCAACCATCGATGCTGCAAGTCGCGCATCTTCTTTGGGGCGACTACCACAACGTGGCAGCCTCGGGCAATTTCCGGCAACTGCAGTAACTCCCGTGAAACTACGCCTTGGGTCAACATCTGAGCGAAGTGGAAATCTCGACCTTCGAGATCGTACATCCCAATGAGATCGGAATACGAGTAACGCCATTGCCAATAGTCTAGCAATCGTGGATCGGTGCCGATGCGGAGCCTGAAGACTGGTCGGCTTAGCTTCTTGGTCAGATAGTCGAGGTCGAGGCTTATAGTCTCCAGCCACCGCGGGTCATCGGGTGGATCGACCACATCGCTCAACAGTTCGTTGAGATATCGCATATACTCGCGGCGCTCGTTCTCAACTCGCGGCCCGGACTGCATTACTTGCTTGAAGATCATTTGATCGCAGCGACGCCAGTCGTCTGCCTGCCAGCCGCCACTTACCAGCAGGCTCAGGTGGTCCCACACTCCGTGCGTGCGCTTAGCCATGGCTACGCCTGCCCCCGCAGCAACCTGCTGCAACAACTTTTCACAAGTCGAGTTCTGCACCCACAGTGACCCATTCCCAGTCACGCCATTGCCTCCTCAATGAGGTGACTGATGCGCCACACGGTTGAACGTGGCATGCCTGCCCATAACGGAAGGCAAAGAACGTCATCCGCTGCCATATCGGCGACGGGCGTGCCGCCTCGTGGCCTGACGGCTGAAAGCCGATAGTCGCGGTTGAAGTAGCGCCTACTGCTGATCCGCGCCAATTTCAGGGCACGATGTACGTGGTCGGCCATCGGCCGTCCCTCGTTGCGGAGCCGAACGGCAGCATAGGCGTGGTTCGGCTGCACGCCGACAGCCGCACTGAGTATCGAGACACCCGGAATATTGGCGAGCATGCTGGTGTAGTTGTCCATTACAAGAGCCCGGCCAGAAATCTCTTCGGGGAGAGCGTCTAGTACAAGAAGACCGACGGCCGCTTCCAGTTCGTTGAGTTTCGCGTTGGTTCCCTCCGAAAGAGGCGGCCGATCCGCGTCGAGTCCGAAGTTGCGGAGGCGACGAACAGCGTCGGCCACTGACGCATGAGGAGTTGTCACGGCGCCGCCCTCCACTGTGTGCATCACCTTGGTGGCATGGAAACTGAAAGCGGAGGCATCGCCGAAGGCTGTGATTGGTTCGCCGTGAACGCGCACGCCGACCGCAGACGCGGCGTCGTACACGAGTGCAAGACCAGACCCGTTCGCGAGTTCACGAAGGGCGACGACATCCGCGGGATGCCCGAACGTATGGACGGCGACGATGGCCGAGGTTCGGGACGTTATCGCAGCGGCAGCGGCCTCTGGATCGATGGTCATGTGGCCGGGTTCCACGTCTACAGGCACGGGAACGAGGGAATTCCACAAAAGCGACTGAAATGTGGCAGGGAAGGTAAAAGAGGGAACGACCACTTCCCCTTCGAGACCAAGCGACCTGCACGCTAATTGCAGTGCCAGTGTCCCGTTCGCTGTCGCTACGACGTTCTGCCAGCCGAGGCGGCGCTGAAGATTCGCCTCCAAGCGGCGTTGCACGGGGCCGTCGTTCGTGACCCATCCACGATCCCAGATCTCACTTAGAAGCGGCAAGAGGTTGTCTAAAGGGGGGAGATGTGGCTTGACGAAAGGAACCCATGACTCGAGTTCTCCCGCGGCCGATTGCGGTTCCTCCAAGATCAATGAGGGCGCCCAGTCCGATCTACTCATTGGTCCTCACAACTTCCCGATCGTAACCGAAGTGGTGCAGAGCATCACTCAACAACGCTCGCATCTCGTCATTTGCGGACGCTGACAGTTCTGAACGACGATCGACAGTCGGTCGCATTTGACTTGCAGCGTATTTAATTACTGAACTAGTTCGGGACAGCCCGAGGTGGTCGAGTACTCCGGAGAAGACTCTTTCGGGCTCGTCAACGAGATCTTCGTGGCGCACGAGAAGGCAGCGCTCGTCCTGAACCTCCATGTCCCGCCAACGCCGAAAATAGGCTGCTGTGTATCTGGCCGCCTGGATGGGGTCGGTCGGGCCCCAGTCACGCTTAGTGTGTGATAGAGCTACTGCCACCGGATTCCTCACCATGACGACAATGCGCGCCGTAGGCAGCAGCCGACGGATCCGCGGAAAGTAGAGTGCATTGCTTGGTGTCTTCTCACACAACACCGGCCGTGAAGGATCCAAGGCGGCAGCTCTGAACGCTTCGCTGATGAATACTCCGAATGCTTTCGCCAGCACCTCGTCGGACTGGGGAACCGGTAGTGGCAGGCGCGGGCGACCAATCAGGCGCATGTAGCGCACCCCCAAAGTCTTGTCTAGCCGACCCAAAGACTTCCGGATCTCGGGAGTGTCCCCAAGCGTGTCTCGCACATGTTCGGCGAAGGCTTTCAACCCGTTGGTTCCGCCACCCGGGGTGTATCCCACGTCCGTCGACAGCAAGGGCCATAACTCGCTGATGGCCTCGAACATCCGCGTTTCGCCAGCAGCAACGGCGCTGACTTGCGGATGTTGACACACCAACCGTTTGACCAAACTGGTTCCGGTGCGCCCATGCACACCCCCAATGAGGATCATTCGTCGCGTTGATTCCGGAGCTGTCGTCGTAGTTCTCATGCCCGATACACCTCCGCCAGGTCGACTACGGCACATACTCGTCCGGTTGACAGATGGCACCGCGTAGCTGATCGATCAGCATAGGGCCTTCGTCGTCGTCGGAGGGCTTCTCAAGGTCGTCATGGGGATGTGAGGTCCTCGGACGAGTCTGCCGTTAGGGCTTGTAGCAAAATAACGTAGTTTTCTGGGTGTGTGATGGCTATCGTTTGTGCTGTGAACGCGATCTCGGAGTCGTTGGTCCGCCGGT
>OCZT010007820.1_pt1 | contig 10437 bp, 6 predicted proteins | sample 1539031 | NCBI WGS metagenome assembly OCZT01 (sample SAMEA3539308, study PRJEB22396) | soil metagenome | biome: tundra; feature: field; material: soil | place: USA | collected 2010-05 | depth 0.15 m
ATTCGTCCTATGCAGTTTGTGAGGGTGTGAGCGTGGCGAAAACAATCACGAACTATTTCGAGGAGTTACGCGGCACGCGGGTTTGGCGTTCAGTGTTCCGCAGCGGGACCGGATCCAGTACTCTGCACCGCGCCCTCGCGGTGCAGCAAAACGTATTCCTGCACCTTTTCTCCACCAAGGTGCGGACCCGAATGCTCAGCCTCAGCACCACGTGGTATCTGGGCACCCTGACCTTCGGGACATTTCTTATATTGGTAGCCACCGGCATTCCCCTGATGTTCTATTACCATCCCTCGGTGCCGCAGGCCTACGCCGACACGAAGGATCTGCAGTTTGTAGTTTCCTCCGGATTATTTCTACGCAACCTGCACCGCTGGTCCGCGCACGCCATGGTCTTCCTGGTGTTCGCGCATATGTTCAAAGTCTTTTACCGCGGAGCCTACCGGCCGCCGCGCGAGTTCAATTGGGTCATTGGAGTCATCCTGCTGCTGATTACGCTCTTGCTCAGCTACACGGGCTATTTGCTGCCCTGGGATCAGTTGGCTTTTTGGGCGATCACCGTGGGTTCCAATATCGCATCTGCTGTCCCCGTGATGGGCAGCAAGGTTCATTTCCTCATGCTCGGCGGCAATATGGTGAACGCCAACGCTCTGCTGCGCTTTTACGTGCTGCACTGCATGATTCTGCCCCTGGTGGCGATCCTTTTTGTCGCAGTCCACTTCTGGCGCATTCGCAAAGATGGCGGCCTCTACGCCCACCAAAGCGAGCCAAGAACCGTCGCGGCTGCACCGGTTCCCGTCGCTGCGAAGGGGGGCCAATCCTAATGAGCGATCCGAAAGATTTCATCGCCGGCATGGGCTCAAATGCCCGCAAATCGCCGACACGTGTCGTCTTCGTCACCCGCCGCACCTCGGCGCAGGTCAAGGTTAGGGACGAAGATCAGGTGCAGACATTTCCGGAAGTCCTCTTCCGCGCCATCGTCGCCATCGAGGTGCTTACGATCGCATTGGTGGGCGTGTCTCTTCTGTTCAACGCGCCCCTGGAGGGCATTGCCGATCCCTCGCATACCCCCAACCCTGCGAAGGCGCCGTGGTACTTCCTGGGCTTGCAGGAAATGCTGCACTACTTTCCTCCGGTGGTCGCGGGTGTGCTGGTTCCGACGCTGGTCGTGATCGCGCTGATTGTGATTCCGTATTTCAACATCAACGTCGAAGCCGAGGGTTTGTTCCTGAAGGATCGCAAGCGCCGTCTGCTTATTTTCTACCTGGCTGCGGCTGGGCTTTGTTTGTTCTTGCTGTTGTTTGACGTGTACGTGGCGTTAGTGCCGACCCTGATCGTCGCCGGGTTCATGGTGCTGGCGGCGCAAAGTTCTCCGCAGTCGACTTCGGCCTTCCGGAGTTATCTGGCCGCCAAGCCACTTTCATACTGGATCATGACGTGGTTTCTGTTCGAACTCGCCGTACTAACGGCGGTTGGCACTTTCTTTCGCGGCCCGGGTTGGTCCTGGGTGTTGCCCTGGAGGAGCTAATTGCAATCCTCGTTGCAATCAATGAAGACCGCGCTATCTTCCCTCTGGCAGACGTTGCTCGGCCATCCCGTGCGCGCTTTTGGTTCGGTCAGTCTGCTGTTGCTGATTTCGCTGGCCATTGCGCCGGCCAAGAATTACTTCAGTGAATGGCGTCACTACCAGAAACAGTACTTGGCGCTGGTTCGGAGCCGGGGAGAAGCGGTAACCCTACAGCGCCATTTCCACGACGGCATCCAGCAGATATGGATTCCGCAGCTCGGAGTCGTAGACCGCTGCACTACCTGCCACGCCGGATTGAAAGAAGCGAGCCTGGCCGATGCCAACCTTTCCCAGCCCTTCCGCCGGCATCCGGTAATCCCGCACACGCTCGACCAGTTCGGCTGCGTGATGTGTCACCGCGGGCAAGGCCCCGCGACCACCGTTGAGCAAGCTCACAGCAGCACGGAGGCCTGGGAGCAGCCGACTTTGCCGGCACGGTACGTACAATCTTCCTGCGGGCAATGCCATCGCGATCCTCTGACCGGCACACCGCAACTGAACGTGGGACGCAATTTGCTGGGCCGTTATGGCTGTGTGCATTGCCATACCATCAAACTACCCGATGGCAGCGCGATCAAGCCGACCGATGATCCGCCTTCTCTTGGGCACATCGCCGACAAGACCACACGGGAATGGATTTATGCGTGGTTGAAGGATCCTCAGGCCTACGCGGTCACTGCGACGATGCCGAATTTCAAATTGAGCGATCCGGACGCACGCGATATTTCGGCTTTCTTGATCGCCAGCAGCACGCCCATCCCTGGAGACACGGCGCCGGCCAGCCCAGCCAGTAAGGATAAAGAGAAAGACCAGAAGGCGCCCGATCCGACCGCTGGAGCCAGCTTGTACGGCGAGTCATTCTGCGCCTCCTGCCATGCCGTGCAGAACGCCGCCGGAAATGTGGTAGGCGGTGACGTTGGTCCGGAGTTAACCCGGGTCGGTAATAAGGTGAAGCCGGAGTGGTTGCGGGCGTGGTTGCACAACCCGCGCGTCTACGATCCAGCAACCGCCATGCCGCACTACCGTCTCACCGATCCGCAACTTTCCCTGCTTACTGGCTTCCTTGGGAACAAGACGGATTCCGATCTGCTGGCCAATGTGCATCTCGACGCCGCCACGCCGGAGCAGATTGCGCACGGCAAGCTTCTGGTCACCGAATACGGCTGCGCCTCATGCCATGAAGTTAGCGGCATCAAGAAGCCGGATAACTTCGCTCCGGAATTAACCCGCATCGGGAGCAAGCCGCTGACCCAGATTATTTTCCTGCCCGGAATGACGCACGCTATACCCGATTACATTGCGGCCAAGATCCGGCAGCCGCGTTCGTTTGGAGCGGCCCTGAAGATGCCCCAGTTCAACCTCGCACCCGCGCAAATTGATGCCTTGACGACCGCACTGCTCGCGCTCACCGACCGGGCCCATGATTTGCCACTGGCATTGACCGTTCCGGCGAAACCGCCTTCGAATTACGAGCCCGCGGGCAAGGCCGGACAACTCATGGCGGACATGGCCTGCTTCACCTGCCACGCCATCAATGGTCGCGGCGGCGACATGGCTCCCGATCTGACCTGGGAAGGCAGTTCAGTGCAGCGCCAGTGGCTGCAGGCATTCTTGAAGAACCCCGGCACCCTGCGCCCGGCGCTGATCCGCCGCATGCCGAGGTTCAATCTTTCCGATGACGACGCGAAGGAACTGACGGACTACATCATGACCGTTTATCAGACCCCGGCATTCGATCGCGACTCGATGCCGTCGAGCGGGTATCCGCCCGCTCAGGTGGAGCAGGGGAAACAGCTTTTCTATTCCAAGTATGCCTGCCAAGGCTGCCACATCGTCGATACCAAGGTCGACAAAGGCTACATCGGACCAACGCTAACCCAAGTAGGCTCGCGCCTGAATGCTGCCTGGATTTACCACTGGCTGAAGGACCCGCAAACCATGCGGCCCGGCGCCATCGAACCAAACCGCAACATGAACGACGAAGATGCCCGCGCTCTGACCGCATTCCTGATGACCCAAAAGGGCTCCAGCAAGCAGGAGGCGAAGAAATAAATGACCAGCAGGCTGCGGAAGAACAGCCCCGGAGGGGCGACCTAACTTAGCCCAGCGCTTCAGCGCTGGGAAAAGTGGGAAGAATGACGTAAGTCCCGGAGGGACGACCGAGTGCCTACGATTGTTGCGCAAACCAAACCCTGGCGGACACTCTTAGCAGTCTCCCTCATGCTCGTAACCGCAGGATGCACCCGCAAGCCGGGCCCAGCCTCTACTTTAAAGCCCACAGCGTTTGGAGCCGCATTGGTTGAGTCGAGTGGAGGCAAGCAGATCGGCGCGACCGGCATGGTGCTCGCTCAGCCCCTGGTCGTTCAGGTCAACGATGAGCAGGGAACGGCCGTCACCGGAGCCCTGCTCGAATTCACCGGCCCCGCAGGCGTCAGCTTTGACCCTTCAATCGGCCTGACCGATTCCAGCGGACAGCTCAGCGCGAACGTCGCTCTCGGCGTCATGGCCGGCCGATATCAACTCACCGCGCACACGTCGACGAAAGCGCAGAAATCAGTCGAATTGAAGATCGAAGAAATCGCGCTGGGATATCAGGAGCAGGTGGGATTCCAGCTCGACAACAAATATTGCGCGCGCTGCCATAATCCGGAGTCAACGCCGGAGCGAGTTTCCAATTACGACAATCTGGAGACCAAGCCGCACCCGTTTACCGAGGGCGACACACTCAACAAAATGAGCGATGCCGAACTGACAGCCATCATCAGCCACGGCGGACCCGCGCTCAACAAATCCGCACTGATGCCGCCGTACGGCTATACTCTGAGCAAGACAGAGATCGAGGCGCTGATTTCGTACATCCGCCTGATCTCCGATCCTCCCTATCATGCCTCCGGAATGGTGTATGCACAAAAGTAGGGCCGGTCGGCTCGGCCTTATTCCGTTCGTGCTCAGCCTGCGCGTTCTCAGCCCAGTCGTTCTTAGTTTGACCGTTCTTAGTTTGATCGTTCTTAGTTCGATCGTTGCCAGCAACTCGCTCGCTCAAGTGGTATCGCCGGCGGAAATCAAAGACCCCGCCTTGCGTGCCCTGCAGCAGCAATACATGGACGACCTGAGCCGGGCCGGCGAAGACATTCTGGCGATCCACTTCGATTATCCTTTTTATCTCAGCCGCAAACTCGACCTCGACCAGGCACAGCAACAGATTGCGGATCAGTCGTCCATTCGCTTCGACAGCTACAACGGAAAGACTGTGCTCGCGATCACGGGCAACTACTATGCCGCTTACTCCGCGAAAAAGATCAGTCCCGGACTGCGGGCGCGAAGCACTTTTCTCAACGTGGTGATGCCGATCCTGAAAGCCGCAGTTCCGCGCTTTCAGAACAACCAGCACGTGCAAGGTTTCGCGGTGGAGATTTCGCATCACATTATGGGCAAAGTGATGGGAGTGTCGATGGAGCGCCCGGAAAACCTGATGGTCTTTCTGCCCCGGAACGGCGCTCTCAAGCTGCTTATTGCCAAGGATGAGACTGCACGGCAGGCGGCGCTGCTGCAGGGAGAGGTATTTCTCAACGCGCAGCCCATCTCAATTTGGCTTAACGATTCGGTGCTCCCACCGGCTGTCGATGCGAATGCTGTTTCCAATTCCAATTCCAATTCCAACGACCACGCCGATGAAACTTCCCCCACCGTCAAATCGGATCCAGTTCAAACCGGAGCCGAAATCGTTTCGGGGACCAACGCCAACCGACCGCTGCCAAGCCCCACCTCTGCTCCTCTGACCCCGTTGAAACCGAAAGAACCGCCCCCGCCCCGCGATACCTCGACGCAGGCGTTGTCTGCATTGCAGCTCTCCAACCAGCCGGTAGTCGATCAGATCGTAAAAGAGCTGGAGCCACAGGCCCACTTCGTTGTCTACGCGCCGCCGAAATTCGTGGCTTTCCGTCAGGGAATCTATCTTGAACTCTCACTGAATTCAACTTTGCCGGTGTCTGCCGCGGGATCGCGCTACAAGCTGGCAGCCACGGCCTTCGATGACCACGTTGCCCACCTCATCCGTCCGCTGTTGGCTTACTTCAAAGATGCTCAAGAGTTTGACGGAATCGGCCTCAGCACCACCATCCATCTTGCCGGCAAGTCAGCCGCCGGCACATCCGAAGCCGTGGAATTCTTCTTCCCGCTTTCCTCTCTGCGCTGCTACGAGAAGTACGATTGCACCGGCCAGCAACTTCTGGACGCGGGAACCGTCCTCATCAATGGCGAACGTGTGGCCCTCGATCTGCAAATCGCCGAGGGCGGCTCCAGCCACTGAAATGCTTTAAGAGGGCTCAATTTCGCTTCCTCGGAGGCGAATCGGCAACTGCAACAGGATTACAAGCACGTGTGATCGGGATCACAGAACCTCCACCCTCAAAAAGTTCAGTATCAGAGTTTGTAGATGCAGGGCTGTAGATGTATTCTCTTTCAGTTGAGCCAACTGCCAACTAAAACTCGAATGGAGCTTAAAGATGAAGAGAATTGACTTCGCAGTATTTACTGTCGTAGCAGCATTGGCTGTCATCCTAGCCCTCCCCCCATCGGCGCATGCGCAAGACGCCGCGGCACTTTACAAATCGAAATGTGCGATGTGCCACGGCCCTGATGGAAAGAAAGTGGCGGGCCACGATCTCACAGCTGCCGCCGCGCAAAAACTATCGGATGCCGACCTAGATGCCGTCATTACGAACGGCAAGCCCCCCAAGATGCCCAAGTACGGAGATAAGTTGAAGCCGGAAGAGATTAAGGGCCTGGTGGCTTACATCCGGACGCTGAAGTAGTTCTGGCCGGTTCTTGCCATCAAGATTAGGGAGATTATCCAGCGCGGCGGATGACCCCGCGGCGAAGGTTGGAGTGCGCCTACACGGCGGCGCATAGAAGAAAGGAAACTAGCGGTTTCAAATGACTCTGCGAGAACGCATCCGAGACTGGGCGCAGCCAATCTACTATCTGGGGCAGAATCCCATTACCCTGACGGGCGCGGTGGTCACCACGAGCACGGCGCTCACCACCATCGCCTTCTGGTTCTATGACGTCTTCTTGCCGGGCCCGCCGCATCCTTATATTGGCCTTCTAGTCTTTCTGATCCTCCCGGGCATTTTTGTACTCAGCTTACTGCTGATTCCACTCGGCATCTGGCTCAGGCGGCGAAGTCTGCTCGCGAGCGGGGAACTGCCAGAGATTTTCCCCGCCATCGACCTGGGGCTGCCCGTGGTGCGTCGCACCCTGGAGTACGTGGCTGCGGCCACCGTCCTCAATCTTCTCATTGTTGGCACCGCATCCTACCGCGGCGTGCAGTACATGGATTCGACGGAGTTCTGCGGCCAGACTTGTCACCGGGTGATGGATCCCGAGTTCACGGCCTATCAGAATTCTCCCCACTCGCGGGTGGACTGCGTCGCCTGCCACATCGGCCCGGGCGCGTCGTGGTTTGTGCGTTCGAAGCTTTCCGGTCTGCGGCAGGTCTTCGCGGTAACCTTCCACACTTATTCGCGCCCCATTCCTTCGCCCGTAAAGTACCTCCGCCCGGCGCGCGAGACCTGTGAGCAATGTCACTGGCCGCAACGCTTTACCGGAGGCAAGTTCCTGGTGAATACCAGCTACAAGGACGACGAAAAAAACACACCCCAGAAGGACGTCTTGCTCCTGAAGGTGGGCGGAGGCACCTGGCGGGGTTCGGTCGGCATCCATGGGCGCCACCTCGCCGACAACGCGCGCATCCGTTACATTTCGACCGATGCCGAGCGGCAGACGGTCCCGGCCGTGTATTACACCGACGATACGGGAAAGACCACCGAATTCATTTCCAGCGATGCCAAGCCCACCAAAGAACAATTGGACAAGGGAGAGCATCGTGTGATGGATTGCGTGGATTGCCACAACCGGCCCACGCATGCCTTCGACTTGCCCGAAAACGCAGTGGACAAGCAAATGTCGATCGGCCTCATCAGCCCGGAACTTCCCTATATCAGGAAAAAGGCGGTCGAGGTTCTCAAGGTGGATTATCCCACCCGCGATGTGGCACAGCAGCGCATCACTGGCGAACTCAACAATTTCTATCGCACCAATTACTCGCAGATCTACGCCACGCGGCGCACGCTGGTGGAGCAATCGGTCAAGGAGGTGGCGGCGATCTACCTGCGCAACGTTTTCCCAGACATGCGTCTGACCTGGGGCACTCACCCGAATAATCTTGGGCACAACGATTCGCCGGGCTGCTTCCGCTGCCACGACGGCAGTCATACCAGTGCCGATGGCCAGACCATCACCAACGATTGTTCCGCGTGCCACGACGTTCTAGCATCAGGTGAAGAAAATCCCAAGGTTCTGTCCGACCTCGGAATGAAGTAAGCATTGCCGAAAGCTGGTTCATGAATCCGTTTTGGGAGGGCACGGTGGAGGGTACGGCCTAACAGCTTGCGGAAAAAGTCGGGTTTCGTATCAGGGTATGCCTTTAGGCATACCGCAAGTCGCTGAAATTGGTTCCGGCTTTAGCCGCTGCTGGCAGCGGAAGAACTCAGTCCACGCGGCTTTTGGGAAGGGCACGGATTAACAGCGTGGAGAATACAGCCCCGGAGGGGCGGACGAACTTAGCCCAGCGCTTCAGTGTGTGCGTGAGAACTGACGTTTTGGCGATCCGGTGGAACGAAGAGCTCGAGAATCCAGCCCCGGAGGGGCGAACTAACTTAGCCCAGCGCTTCAGCGCTGGGAAAAGTGGGAAGAATGACCTAAGTCCCGGAGGGACGACCCAGTTCTCACGCACACACTTCAGCGCTGGGAAAAGCGGAAGAATGACCTAAGTCCCGGAGGGACGACCGGAAATAGCCCGGCGCTTCAGCGCCGGGTCGCGAAACGGTAACAGATGCAAGTCCCGGAGGGACGACCCAGTTCTCGCGCACACACTTTAGCCCCTGAGGGGAGTTGCAAGGCATTTATAAAACCAGCCCGAAAGTTTGACATGGCTGAAACAAAAATGGCTGAAACAAAAAATGTGCGAAGAAAGTGGCGTGCCGGTCTGAGAATTATCCTTGCGACGCTAGTCGCCACGCTGTTCTCCCTGCTGTTTGCGCAACGCCCCGCTCGCGCCGCCGACCAGCCCGGAGCGGAATGTCTCGCGTGCCACGGCGACAAGAGCATGAGCACCACGCGAGCCGGCAAAACGGTTTCGCTGTACGTGGACGCCAAGAAATTTGCCACTTCCGTACATGGCAGCTTGGGGTGCACAGGCTGCCACGCCGACCTGGAAGGAAAGGATTTTCCGCACGAGAAGCCTGCGCCGGTAAAGTGCGGCACGTGCCACGCCACCGAGCAGGAGCAACATGCCCGCTCGCTCCACGGCAAGGCGGTTGCGCGCGGCGATCCGCTGGCGCCCCGCTGTGTGAATTGTCACGGAAACCACGACATCTATCCGGTGAAGGACCCGCGGTCGGCGGTGGCGCCAATGAAAGTGCCCTTCATTTGCGGCCAGTGCCATCGCGAAGGAACTCCGGTTTCGCGCAATCGCCCCATTCCCCAGGACAATATTTTGGAGAACTACTCCGAGAGCATCCACGGAGAGGCGTTGCTGAAGAAGGGACTGTCGGTGGCCCCGACCTGCGCCACTTGCCACACCGCGCACTTGATATTGCCGCATACCGATCCCGCTTCCTCGATCAATCGCCGCAACATTGCCGCCACCTGCACCAAATGCCACTCGCAAATTGAAACCGTCCACCGGAAGGTTATTCGTGGAGAGATGTGGGAAAAACAGGCCAACGTCCTGCCGGCCTGCCCGGACTGCCATCAGCCGCATAAGATCCGGAACGTCTTCTATGAGCTGGGCATGGCCAACGCGGACTGCATGCGCTGCCACGCCGACGAGAAACTGCGCCGCGCGCGCGACGGGAAATCGATGTACGTCAACGCAGACGAGGTGAATCATTCGCGCCACAGCCTCGCAGCCAGCAACGCGAGAAAGGTTGCCTGCAGCCAGTGCCACTCGGAAGTGAACGCCTCCCGCGTGCGGGCTTGCGAGACCATCACCCACGGGGTGGACTGCACCGCTTGCCACGATGAAATTGGCAAGCAGTACGCTGCCAGCATCCACGGACAGCAGGTTGCCAAGAAGGATCCGAATGCCCCGATCTGCAAGGAATGTCATGGCACGCATGCCATCCTTGGCAAACAAGACCCGCAGTCGGCGACCTTCGCGACCAACGTTCCCGGGCTTTGCGCGCGCTGTCACCGCGAGGGCCAGAAGGCTGCCGTGCGCTATGTCGGGACCCAGCACGAAATCATCACCAACTACACCGAGAGCATTCACGGAACTCTACTCAAGAACGGCCTGACGGTGACGGCGACCTGCACCAGTTGCCATACCGCTCACCACATCCTTCCCCGAATTGATCCGGCATCGAGCGTCAACGCAAACAACGTGCCGGACACGTGTGGCCAGTGCCATCACGGCATCGAAGAGCAGTTTGAGAACAGCATCCATGCCAAACGAGTGAGCGGATACAGCAAGCCACTCCCGGTTTGCAACGATTGCCACACGGCTCATGCCATTCATCGCACGGATGAGAATAGCTTCCGGCTGACCGTGATGGGGACGTGCGGACGCTGCCACCAGGAGATCGCCAAGACCTATTTTGAGACCTATCACGGGAAGGTCTCGAAGTTGGGATACACGAAAGCGGCAAAGTGCTATGACTGCCATGGAGCTCACGACGTGCTTAGGGTGACGGATCCACGCTCGCACCTCAGCCGGGCCAACGTCGCGGCTACCTGCGGAAAGTGCCATGCGGGCGCGACCCGGCGCTTCGCCGGATACCTGACGCACGCCACTCACCACGACCCGA
>OCZT010007822.1_pt1 | contig 10436 bp, 13 predicted proteins | sample 1539031 | NCBI WGS metagenome assembly OCZT01 (sample SAMEA3539308, study PRJEB22396) | soil metagenome | biome: tundra; feature: field; material: soil | place: USA | collected 2010-05 | depth 0.15 m
CCTTCGTTCGGGACGAAGAGGCCGCGGGTTCAAATCCCGCCACCCCGACCCAGGTAGTTGCAGGTCAAAAGCTCGTTTGGTGATCACACGCCTTCGCTCCCCTCGCTCCATGTCCGATTTTGGGAGCGAGTTGGGAGCCGATCTTGTTTGGCAGGCGGTCATGGCGCCCGCAGATCACGTGGTGCGGATTGCGAGGAGCGGTGTGACAGAGCGTGTCCTCGGGCTGCACGTGAAGGGCGGGGTGTTGAACTACGGACTCCTTGATGGGCTGAGCGGCGATCATGACTCGCTAGTTCCGGTCGTCGGAGCCCCGGGGCGCCTGGTGGTGAACTGCGGCCTGGTGGGAGCGAGTCAGCTCACCGATCTCGCCGATCGCTTCGGGCAGGACGCCTGTCCAGGGACAGACCTCTGGGTCGTAGTCCTGGCTTGAGAGATCGCGGATGAACTTTGCGTTGTCGCCGTAGTCTTCCTTGATCCAGCGGGCCACGACGAGCAGGGACACGTGCGTTGCGCCCGCCCTGCGCAAGGTTAGAACGGCGGACTGCGCGTGGCCGCCGCCTGTCCAGGTGTCGTCAATCAGGAGCACATGGGAGCCCTGGGACAGGTGGGCATTCGTGCTGAAGTGCTCCGGGTTGACGTCGCGAGGGTGCTGGGCACTTGCGGCGGCCGCAAGGCGGATCTCCGGACCAGGAACAAACTTGCTGAGGATCTGATGCAGGGGATGCTCGCCCGGCTGGGCCGGCAGGGACGGCACAGTTGCCCAGTGGGTCACCGGTGCGCCCGCAAGCACCGCCGGGCAGTTCCAGTGCGCCGATAGCGCGAGCAAGACCAGCAAGGTCACGATGGCGACATGCTCGTCTACGGGTCGCCGCGCCTTGTAGCCGCGCATCACATAGCCGGACTGCTGTCCAGCTACTGCGTAGGTCAGGAATGCGACAGCTTCCGCGAGCCCGTCGTAGGCAAGGTGGCGGTTGCATTGAAAGCAGCGCTCGTAGCCGTCGACTGGCGTGGTGCAGACAGCGCAGGTGACGCGCTCTTGCCGTACCGGGTTGCGAAGGTATCCTCCGGCCCTGGATACCAGCGCTGCGGTCAGCCGCGCCACGGCCTCCTGATCGAGCATGCTTACGCTGACACGAACCTGTGCAGCTCGGCGCGCACAGCGGTACGTTCCGCCATCAGCTGATCGACGACGTCCAGCAGGGAGGGCAGGCTGCTGGCCACGTGAATGCCGGGCCGGCCGACGAGGGCCTGCGCCCACTCATTCCGCTCGGCAACCAGGTCGGTCAGGATCACCGGCCGGCCATGCTCCAGCGCCATCCGAGCCTGGGCACGGGCGCCACTGTGCTCGCCGGCTTCGACCACGACCGTGGCTAGCCCGTATCCGGACATGGTGGCGTTGCGCATCAGGAAGTTCTGCTTCCGTGGCGGCGCGTCGGGCCAGAACTGCGAAAGCAGCAGCCCGCGGGAGGCGATCTCCTCCTGCAGGTCGCGGTTCTCAGCCGGGTAGGCGCCGTTGATGCCGGTTCCGATAACGGCCACCGTGCGGCCCCCGTCGGCGAGGGCCGCGCGATGGGCAGCCGAGTCGATGCCGAGAGCAAGCCCGGCGACTACCGTCACGCCGCGTGACACGAGCTCGCGTGCTACTCCAGCTGCGATTTCCAGTCCGCGGTCCGTAGCTTTGCGGGATCCCACAACGGACACTGCGGAGTCGTCCCGGATCAGGGTCCCCCGAGCGAATAGGACGGGGGGCGCCTGATGGATCCCGCGGAGCCGCGCCGGGTAGTCGCCATCGAGGATGCTCACAAGCGTGCAACCCTGATTCGTCCAGAGGCCGATGTCCCGTGCCGCTGACTCAAGAGCATCGGGCTGCCCTGGGAGACTCATCAGCGCGGCGGGCACGACACGATGCCACACCTCCAGGGCGCTACCCGCCTCAAGTACCTCTGCCGTGATCTCAGCCCAGCGCATGCCCGCAGGACGAGCCTGGAGCAGGGCAACGAGCGCTGCCCGCTCGTCCTGCACGGTCCCGGCCATGGTGTCAGCGTACGAGGATGTCCTCTGCGTCGGCATGTCACTGCCCCGATGCGTCCATGAATAACCTGCCATCATCATCAAACATATATTCGATTAGCTTTCCTGATCAAGTACCAGGACCTCGTGGCGGACGCAAAGTCAGGTCCGCGGCGCCGCGTTCCGCATCTCCACTCGTTCCCACCGAAGGCAGATCTCTGCCCTTGGCCGATCAATGCACTGCGAGCAATGCGTCTAGCAGGCGGACGGAGGAATGAGGTGAGATCTGCGACCGTTCTCGGAGCGCGTCCTGCCAGCGCTCTTGCAAGGCTGCCTTGAGATCGGCGCGCATGGCCGGGCTGACGTGGCTGTAGATCCCGCGCATGCCGGTTATCTCGTGACCCATCCGCTCGGACTTCAGAGTGTCAGGTATGCCTGCCTCGTCCATCCAGGTCTGATGCCCGTGCCTCAAGCCGTGCGGCGTCAGGCTGGCGAGGAGCGGAAGCCACGAAGCGAGCGCTATGTCCTCGACAGGCGGCCGCCCTGATCCTGCGCAGCGACCGTCCCGATTCTTGTGTGCGATGACGCCTCCGTCCAGCCGCCGGGGCACCGCGCGCCCGCAGTCAGGACACCGGCCAGTCGTGGCATCGCTAAACAGGCGAGGTACGCCTCGGCGCGTCGGCGGCACGAACGCCTCGCCAGGCACGGCCGCAGGCCAGGGCGGCACGGGCCGACCGGGGAACGCACTACCCACGTCGGCCAGGACAGGCATCTTGGCCGGGGCCGTCCTCACCGCCGGCCTGGCCGCGGCAGCCTGCCAGGTGCTGCAGGCCGGCGCCGCCTGGTCAGGCCTGATCCCGTGCCTAGCCGGGTTCGGCTACCTGGGCTGGCGGCCAGCATGGGCCCGGAGCCCGCGGACCCGCATCCCAGCCGGCACGGCACGCGCGCCCTGACCGTTGCTCGTCCCGCGCCCCCGGGAGGGCCGGACAGCAGCCCAGCGGCAGCACGCTCGCGATTTCGGGAGGTAGCAGGTGGACCGGTTCGACGTGATCATGATCGGCATGGGCCCGGCGTCGAGGCCGCCGCCGGGCGGCTGCTGGATGCCGGCAAACGGGTAGCGGTGGTCGAGCGGGAGCTTATCGGCGGGGAGTGCGCCTACTGGGCGTGCATCCCGTCCAAGACGCTGCTGCGCGCCCCGGAGGCGAAGGCCGAGGCAGGGCGGGCCGCCGGGGTGGCCGCCCCCGCCCTGGACAGGGCGGCGCTCAGGGATTACCGGGACTACATGATCCGCCACCTCGACGACGTCGCCCAGGTCCGCGGCTACGAGCAGGCCGGCGCCACCGTCGTCAAGGGCACCGCGCGGCTGGCCGGCCCGGGCCGGGTGGATGTCAACGGCGGGCTGCTGGAAGCGGACCACATCGTGATCGCCACCGGCTCTCAGCCGCTACGGCCCCCCATCGACGGCCTCGACGACGTGACGGTGTGGACCAACCGAGAGGCCACCACCGTGCGCGACATCCCCGGCCGGGTGCTGCTGATCGGCGGCAGCGCGGTCGGCGTCGAGCTCGGCCAGTTCTACGCCCGGATGGGCGCCCAAACCACCATCATCCAGCGGGCCGGGCGGCTTATCGACCGCGAGGACCCCCGCGTCGGCGAGCTGGCCGCCGAGGCGCTCGCCGCGGACGGCATCGCCGTTCACGCGGGCCGTACTGCCGTCCGCGCTCGGCGCGCCCAAGGCGGCGCGGTCATCACCCTCGACGACGGCACCACGGTGGAGACCGATGTGGTAATCCTCGGCGCCGGCCGCCTGCCCGCTACCGCGGACCTGGGCCTGGAAACTGTCGGCATCGAGCCCAGCGAACACGGCGCAATCCGCGTCGATGAGCGCTGTCGGGCCGGGGAGGGCCTGTGGGCGCTCGGGGATGTCACCGGGGTCGCGCTGTTCACCCACGTCGCCATGTACCATGGGCCGCGTCGCCGCCGACAACATCCTGGGCCGCCACCGCGCCGCCTCCTACGACGGCATCCCCCGGGTCGTGTTCGCCGACCCGAGATCGCCGCAGCCGGCCTCACCGCCGCCCAGCCCCGCCGCCGCGGTATCGACACCGCCGCCGCCGAGATAGGCCTCGCGGATGCGATCGCCCGGCCGTGGACCTATGAGCGCGACCCCCGCGGCGCCCTCGGGCTGCTCGCCGACCGCAGCCGCCGGGTTCTGGTCGGGGCCTGGGCCGTCGCCCCCCTGGCCAGCGAGTGGATCCACCAGGCAGCCCTCGCGATCCGCGCCCAGATTCCCATCGACATCCTGCTCGACCAGGTCGCGCAGTATCCCACCTACAGCGAGGCCTACCTGGCCGCGCTGGAACAGCTCGCCCTGTAAGGCGGCGGGCAGCGCCGCATCCGGGGAAAGCCACCGGCCGGGGCAAACCCTGGACCCGCATTGCCGGCCCTTGAACTCGCCCCCAAGAAAGGCTATGTCAGCCTGCGGCGCGCCAACCAGTTCGCGATGATCCAGCCCGGCGGCACGGCCGGATCGACATCGGGCTCATCCTCCCCGGCGTGCCTCCGGACGCGCGCCTCGAATCCGCCACCGGATTCAACGCTTTGTTCACCCACCGAGTCCGCCTGTCCAGCACCACCGACATCGACGCACAGCTCATCGGCTGGTTAAGCGCGCCTACGACCGTTCATGATCAGCAACCATGCGGTCCGCGGCAGCTCACGAAGCGGGGCCATCGTAGCCGAGCCGACTTAGACCGGCGAGCCATTCGCGGCCTAGTACTGGAAGCAGAGTGGGAGCCGCGATGCGCCGCGAGATGTGGTCAGACGCAGTGACCGTGAGTCAAGCAAAGCAGGCGGCCAGGGGAGACGCGAACTAGCAGCGGCTTCGTCGGCCAGCGCGCTCAGTTCGAGACGAAGTGGCCGCTGGTCCAAATCCCCTCAACTCCACCAAACCAGCAGGCCAGAGGCATGATCTCAGTCGGTTCGTCGTTCCTGTTCTTGATGTCCGATTCGGTCAGCCGATCTTGGCGTTGCTGCCCGCCGGCCCGGTGGCGGCCCTGAGCGATTCGCACTAGCTGGCAGCGGGCCGGCTCAGGGGGCATCTCGTGACATAGGCCGGGCGAACGACCTCGGCGACCTCGACCGACGGCGAACCGCCCGGCAGGCAGACGGCGAATCGTATGATCCGATAGCGGCGTTCTGTGTGATAACCGGATGCTGCTGCAGCGAGCGGTCGAGAGCCGCTACCGCGACACCGTCGGCGCACGCCGGGTCACCGTGGTAACTGGGCCCCGCCAGTCAGGCAAGACGACGCTGGTGCGGACCCAGCTCAGCGGCGCTGGACCTGACTCACGGAGACGTCATCTCACCACCGGTATCCATTAGCGAACTGACTCAGGTACTGGGGTCTGCGTGCCCCGGCCTGAACCTCTCCGGCGTGCGGCTTGTCGACACTGGCTTTGGCAGCATCGTCCTGGAGACTGGCGACGGCCTGATCCTGCGCGACGATACCGCCGCCATACTCGTCATCAGCAGCACCCAGTTCGGCTCCACCTCGATGCCCCAGCGCAAGCTGCAGGTGGATTTTGCGAAGGCAGGCGGGCTGATGGATCTGCTGGAGAGCCGCGGCGTCGTCGGGCCTCATGAAGGGTCCAAGGCCAGGGATGTCCTGGCCGGACCAGGTGACATGGAGATGGTGCTCCCCAGGCTGCGGGGGACGTGATAGCCAGCGGGCAGCACGTCAGCCCCTCAGCACAGCGTCCAGGTATGCCTGCACGGGGGTAAAGAAGCCTGTAGGCGACATAGTCGCCGGACCTGGCCGATATCGCACCAAGCCACCTCGGCGATCTCATCCTCGTCCGCTACACGGGGAGTCCCGCTGATCAGGTCACAGGCCACGTAGATCACGCGCCGCCCCGTGACCGGGTGCACCCGGTCGCCGAGCACGTGACTTGCTGCGGACATCCCAGCGGCCTCTTCCCTGACCTCCCGGACTACCGCTTGCTGCGCGGTCTCGCCCGGCTCGACCTTGCTGACGGGTTACGCCGGCGGGGGACGCGCGCGGCCCCGCTCACCCGGACGTGGGGACCCCGGGGATGTGGGGGGGGACGCGCGCCGCCTCCCTGAGATGGCCCGCGCGGACAGGTGAACAAGGGGTAGCTAGTTCGCCGGTTGTCACATGAGACATAGCTCACCGGCTGGATCGCCACCGGGCTTCGATCGGGGATCGGCGCTGGCTGACTCCGGCCAGCCAATCTAGCCCTCGGCTCCAGGCGTCGTCGCCGACCAGGCGGGCGGCGTCAGCCGCCCGCGCCGCCGGGTCTCCGTAGCGGGGGTCGGCGGCCACCTGCCCGGCCGCGATGTATAGCGCGATCATGTACTCGATGTGCGGGCTGGCAGGCCACCGCCACGACGGGAACTGGCTCCGGTGAAGCTCCTCCGGTACCGGCGTGCCGTCCACGAGCCGTGAGAGCTTGGCGCGCATGTACTCAGGGGATCGAGGCTCGCCGCTGTTCCTTTCGACGTTGCACCACAAGTGCGTGATCCGCACGTTGGTCCTGGTGTGGGGACCGCCGCCCGACACCGGGACGATGTGGTCGATGGACGGCGAGAGCGCGCGAGCTGCGCCCGGCTGGGGGTCTACCAGGCGGTTGGTGTCCTGGCAGATGCCGCAAACCCAGTCGTCGCGTTCGCCGATCTCGGCGTGCGTGAATGACTCGACAGACCCGTTGGCCCGTATCAGGCATTTCCGTCGCCGGTCCTGCCCGCGCTTCGCGGCGCGGCCTCGACCGAGGTCGTCATCGCCGATGGCCTGGCAGGGGCATTCCTCGTCCTCGGGAAGACCCTCGCCGCAATGCGGGCAGATGTATCCCATGCCCGGCCATCGTGCCATCCAGCCAGGCGCCGGTGAGCTGTGGCGCTCAATGTGCAGAGATCTTTTGCCTAGCGAAACCTGCTCGATGGTGAGGGGGCCATACCGTCACCATGTGCGCAGGAACCCCCTGAAGTGAGACCTGCGACGGCACGCGCGGCGCGAATCCGGGACTGTCCCGCAACAGTGCCCGTTAAGGGCGGCGGCGGGCACGCGCTGTCGGCTGGCTGTGGGACTCGCCAGCTTAGGTCCTGCCGGTGGCGCGGATGTCAGGCACTCCGGCGAGCATGCCGCGTATCTGCATCGGCTCATTGTGGATGTTCCGCAGTTTGTCTGCGATCACGAGCATGGCATGCAGTTGTGCCGTGGTGAGGTCCTGCTGGTCTCCGGGGATGCCCGGTTGGGCCCTTCTTAGGGCGTTCTCGGCTTCTCGATAGTGGTCTGTGGTTGTCATGGTGTGAGCCTCTCACCTGTCCGCTAGCAGCCTTCTTAACCCGGGGGCCAGCCCGGACTACCCGATGCCCCACATGCGGTGACGCCAGGTCAGCTCCGGTGTCTGGGAGGGACCGCCCGGATCTGGTGAGTGCCTGCCCGGTCATCGTTATCGCTTGTGTGTTCTATCGCGTGTTCTACTGGCTGCATGGCTACGCCCGATCCGGACCGCCTGCTGTATGCCCAGATTTGCGGTATCTGCGCCCGGCATGCCAGCGGCGGCCCGCTGACCGCCCGGCAGGAAGCCGCGGCGGTAGCCGAACTGACGGCTGAGGCGGGAGGGCGGACGGATCTGCTGGCCGAGCGCGCCGGGACGGCGCTGGGTTTCGGTGAGCGGCAGTACGACGCGGGCCGTTACCGGCGGATGGCCGCGTTGTGCGTGGCGGCGGGCGCGGACGAGGCACTGATCGGGCAGTGGGTGCAGGTCAGCCGCGACCGGGCCGCTACAGCCGCGCTTCCGCCGTTCGGGGGACCGTGAAGCGCCCCGCCAGCCGTAGAGGCTCGCCGGGGCCACCCTGTTGCTAGATCGACTCTGGAAGGGATGCGACACTCGCGCTATGTCGGTAACTGTGCTTGATAGGGAGATGTACACCGAAGCGGCCGCCGCGCGGCTACTCGGCGTTCCCCAGAACACACTGAACTACTGGCTTGAGGGCGGCGAGCGCCGCGGGAAGGTCTACAAGCCGGTGATCCGGATAGAGCCTCGCGGAGACCGCACTGCCGTCACCTGGGGCGAGTTCCTGGAGGCCGCGCTGCTCCGCGAGTACCGCCGCAAGAATGTGCCGATGCTGGAACTGCGGGACTTCATCGACAAGATCCGCCGCGAGTTCAATGTTCCCTACCCGCTCGCCGACCGGCGCCCGTACATCGGCGGAAAGCAGCTCCTGTGCGAGGCGCAGGACGACTCGGGGCTCAGCGCGGAATTCTGCCTGGTCGCGGTTGTCCGGAACCAGCTCGTCCTGACGCCGCCGGCTGATGCCTGGTACGAGCGGGTCAGCTGGGATGGCGACCTCGCCGCAGAATGGCGTCCGCACAACGATCGGCTGTCTCCTGTGCGCATGGATCCAAAGGTTCGCTTCGGCCTGCCCGCGATCGGCGGAGTACGCACGGAGGTCATATGGGAGCACTCTGGCGCGGGTGAGACGGATGAGGACATCGCCGGCGAATTCGACCTGCCGGTCGACTCCGTGCGGTGGGCGCTGGCATACGAGACCTCGGCGCGGGCTGCATGAGCAAGCCGGCGAAGCCGGCGCCCGTTCGTTTCTATGTTGACGCCGACGTATTAGGTCTCGCCAAGGTCCTTGCTGAGGTCAGGCGAGATGTGACCTACCCCGGCGACCCCGGCGGAACGGTGAAGGGCGGCCGCATCCGGCCGCCTTGCACGGTCACTGACCGAGCTGCGCCTGACGAGGTGTGGATTCCGGAGACTGCGCGGCGACGCTGGCTGATCATCACCAGAGACGCGGCCATTCAGGAACACCGCGCCGAGATCGAGGCAGTCCGGGTTAGCGGCGCCCGGATGATCACCCTCGCCGGGCGTGAAGCGGTGGACACGTTCGATCAGCTCGAAGTGCTGATGTGTAACTGGCGGAGGATCGAGCGGAAGCTGGCCGAGTCCGGCCCGTTCATCTACACGGCGACTCGGACCGGCGGACTGCAGCCCGTACCGCTAGGCGAAGCGCCCCGGCAGCCGTAACCAGCGGGCACCGGGGCCGCTGGGGCAGTAGTGGGGCCGGGGCTTGTGTCAGGTGCGGCCGGTCACGGTCTCCAGGTGCTCACGGAGCTGGCGGGCGCGGTCCTGGCCGACGTGCATGCGGGCGCGGATCGAGCGCAGAGACGGGAGCGCGCCGGAGGCGAGGTCAGCCATGAACTCGTGCTCGGCGTCGTCGGCGGTCACTGGGGAGGGGCGGGTGCGGGTGCGGGATGCGGCCGGGCGCGCTCTCCTGTTGAGCACGGCTGCGCTCCCGAGAGCAGGTGCGGACGCTCCTTCGGGCGCGGTCGCGGGAGCACCCCGGCGAGCGCGCCGCACCATGGAGAGCACCATCTCGACCGAGCCGACGAACGCAACCGCTGGCCACCCGGAGATCAGCGCGCCCGGCAGCCCGAACGGCAGACCGTAGCCGACGTTCGCGGCCAGTGTGGCGGCCACCGCGAGGGCAAGCATGAACCGGGCCAGCCACGGCGTTGCCACCCCCGAGCGTGCCGCCTGGAGCATCACCAGCGACGCGGCGGCAACAGTGCCGTCGATCGACAGCGGCAGCAGCAGCGCGGCCAGGCGGGTCTGCCCGTGGGCCACGGCCAGGCACGAAGCTGACGACGGCGGCGATTGTGGCGACCAGGAGCACCGCGCCAGCCGTGCCCCGCCGGATCGCCCTCTCCCCGGTCACCGCGGGCCTGCCAGGTACTGGCGATGGCATGCGGCGCAGGCCCGGTCCGTAGGGTTGGTGGTCATGGTCATCCGTTCTCCTTGGGGATGGGTGATCTGGGGCCGTCGCTGCGTCGTGAGCGCATGCGGCGGCCCGCCTGTAACGGGGTGGGTGCAGCACGGCATGCGCGGCGCTTGTGCGTCAGATATGCGTCAACAGCGTGCGAATTGCTGCGAGATACTGAGTGATGCTGAGCGATAAAAGCGCAGGTCAGCCAATGGCTAGTGTGCGTGGCCTGCGGATCTTCCTTCGTTCGGGACGAAGAGGCCGCGGGTTCAAATCCCGCCACCCCGACCCAGGTCAAAGGCCACTCCCCCTGCGGAAGTGGCCTTTTCGACCCTGTACAGCTACGAAGTACAGCAACGCCTACGAATCGAGCTGCTCGCCGAGGCGCTTGAGTGCCTGCAGGGTCTTGGCGTCGGAGACCTGCAGCCGCCTGCGTGATGGTTCTGGTTTATGGGTGTGGTGGTGTGCTGGTGCGGGGTCATAGGACGTGCCACCATTTTTCCAGGTCAAGGCGCTGACCCCGTCGACTCCCGGTCGTTGTCTTGCTTCGCTAGCCGCGTTTTGGCCGCATCGGACATGGGTGCGGCTCTTCTGAGGTGATGCACTGTGAAGCGTTTTAGTACGCCTGGTGG
>OCZT010007824.1_pt1 | contig 10435 bp, 6 predicted proteins | sample 1539031 | NCBI WGS metagenome assembly OCZT01 (sample SAMEA3539308, study PRJEB22396) | soil metagenome | biome: tundra; feature: field; material: soil | place: USA | collected 2010-05 | depth 0.15 m
CGGCTATCCCGAGCGTGAGATCTGCATGAAGCCGCTCTTCTCTGCCGGCACGCGCGGTTTCCGCGTCATCTCGGCCACGGCCGACCGGCGCAGGCAGCTGCTCGAGAACCGCCCCGGCATGACCGAGACGCTACGGCTCGAGGAGGCCGCCGATCTGGCCGGAGGAACCGGTGTCGAATGGCTCTTGATGGAGCTGGCGACGGGCAAAGAATACACGATCGACGGCTATGCCGAGCACGGCGAGATCCTGCTCGGCTACCCGAAGACGCGCGAGTCGATGCGTGCCGGCCTGGCGATGTACTTCGAGACGCTGGACAGTCCCGAGCTGATGGACGCCGGCGCGAAGATGATCCGCGAGCTCGATTTCGACGGCTTCTTCAGCGTCAACCTGGTCGGCGACTGCGTGATCGAGATCAATCCGCGCATCTCCACGGTGCCGTACCAGGAGGACTTCAACTATCCCTACCTGGCGCTGAAGCGCGCTCTCGGCGAGATCTCGGCTGACGAGCTGCGCGCCTACTCGAAGCGCATCCGCCCCAGCCGGCGAACGCTTCGCTACTTCGATCAACTCGGCTGGGACGAGCAATAGACGGGGCATCCAGGGCGCGAACACGTGCTTTTCGCCACTAATTCTGAGAAAAGCCGAATAGACCCTTAAGAAGACCGTAAGAAAGCGGTGCGAGCTATTGCACTGCGGTTCGAGAGTGAAAAACTCCGCGACATAGTCCTCTGTCAACGCCGCCAGAGGACGCTTCCGAAGGAGGAAGAGATGTTCCGGGTCGTTCGCCTCACTCCCCGCAGGCTGGCCGGTCTCCTACTCGGCCTCACGGCCGTGACTCTCACTCTCGTCGGTTTCGCAGGCGCCGCGCCGGGTACCAACCCGGGCCGGTTCTCCACCCAGCCGGCCGGAATGGAATTCACTAGCGCACCGTCTTCGCCGAGCTCGCTGCTCTACAGCGGAGCATCGAGGTCGGCCGCGACGTATCCCCGCAAGACGTCGCTCATCACGGACGGCACCCAATGGGGCCCGATCGCCGGCCTCAACCCCTACTTCGGCAACTACGCCGTCGGCACGGTCGGACTCTGCAACGAGACGCTGCTTCGCTACGACCCGCTCAAGGACCGCTACATCAACTGGCTGGCCAAGAGCGCTGGTTTCACTGCCAAGAAGGTGTACACGGTCGAGGTCCGGCCCGGCATCAGGTGGAGTAACGGGCAGAAGTTCACCGGCAAGGACGTGAGATTCAACTTCAGGCTCGGGCGCTTCTCGAACGCCTTCTGGCACGACCTGTACAAGAGCCTGAAGTTGATCGAGGTCAAGGGCTCGACCGTCCGCTTCGCCTTCAAGGCGACGCCGAACTACATCCAGTGGCAGCACCTGATCTGGAACCTGCCGATGGTGAACCCTGGCCAGGCGCGAACGATTCGAGGCGCGGCGTCACTCGAGGCGTTTGGCGCCGAGCAGGTCCCGATCGGCACCGGTCCCTACGAGCTCGATCCCGCCGGCTACGACCCCACGATCAGAGTCGTCTGGAAGAAGAAGGCCGACTGGTGGGCAGCCAGGCAGAAGCTCTCTCCCTCGCCGAAGCCGACCTACGTAATAGATCTCGTCGCCGGAAACTGCTGGGACTTGTGCTGGTTTCCAGGCTCCTTCCAAGACTTGGACAACAACTACATCCCAGGCATTACGCAATACGTCAGCAGAGGAAAGGCCCAGACCTACTACTCGAAGGCGCCCTACTTCCTGTCGGCGAACACGTCCTGGCTGACGCCGAACACGACCCACAAGCCCTTGGATGATCCGGCCTTCCGCAGGGCTCTTGCCACCTCGATCGATACCCGCAATATCGTCAAGAACGACTACCGCGAGACAGTTCTGAAGGCTAATGCGACGGGCCTGCTACCGACCTGGAAGAAGTGGATCGACCGGGCCCAGGTTCAGGCGCTCGGGTTCAAGTTCGACACCGCCAAGGCAAAGAGCATCCTGGCTGCCGCGGGCTACAAGGACGTCAACGCCGACGGCTACGTCGAGAACAAGGACGGGTCGAAGATCGATCTGGCGATCGCGGTTCCGGCCGGTTGGTCGGACTGGGAAGTCGCGGAGACCATGATCGTGAATTCCGCCAAGGCTGCGGGTATCCGCGTCACCATCCAGCCGGGCGACTACAACAGCTACCAGAAGGCTCGTAACAGCGGCACCTTCGACCTGGTGATCGACAACACGCCCCAGTTGAGCGACAACCCCTGGACGTACTTCGACTTTCTGTTCCACAGGCCCGTTCTCGCCTCTCAGACGTCCGCGAACTTCTCGCGCTACTCGAACCCGGCAGCCTGGACGCTGGTCAAGAAGCTCGACAAGACTCCGCCCGAGAAGACCGCGGTCCGGAGGGCGATCGCGAAGAAGCTGGAGAAGATCGTGCTGACCGACGTGCCCAACATTCCGCTCTGGTGCAACGGCCTCTGGTCGCAATCGCAGTCCAAGTACTGGACGAACTGGCCCTCATCCAGCTCGAGCCGGAACTACACGCCGGTCATGTGGCGCGGCTACATGCAGATGACGGCCATCGACATGATCACGCACCTGAAGCCGGGGCCCGGAGCAGACGGGAACCAGTAGGTGAAGCGCTCGCCGGCAGCTCAAGGAGGCCTTCCCCGGAGTCTTTTCGCGATCGCGGTCGCAGTCGCGCTCGCAGCATCGATTTCGTTTCTGACCGGCAGCGCCGGCGCGACCCATCGCCCCGCCGCCGGCCAAATCTCGGCCCGCCTGAGCGAGAAGGTCTTCACGAGCGGTCAGGCCGTCTCGATCAAACTGATCTACAGGTACTCGAAACCGACCAGGGCCTTCGCTTACCGGCTCGATTTCAAGGCCGGAGCAAAGTGGCAGCCGGTCCGAAGCGCCAGGAGCACGAAGAAGAAGGGCTACCTCAGGGGCCCGCAGACCGTGACGGTCAAGACGCTCTTCGCCGGAAAAGCTGTCCGGCTCGGGAGCTACCGCCTCGAGCTCCGGATCGGCTCGGGCAGCAAGCTGATCGGCTTCAAGGTGGTCGAGGCGCGAACCTACAAGTCCCTCATCAGCGCCGACGGCGACTTCACCTGTGTCGTCCGCGGCGGCTCGATCAGGTGCTGGGGCGTCAACTCCGACGGCCAGCTCGGCGACGGCACGAACACCACGCGGCCGGTCGCGGTCGCGGTTAAGGCCGTCAGCGGCGCGACTCAGGTGAGCAGCGGCTACGACTACGCCTGCGCGCTGCTGCGCGAGGGCACGGTCAAATGCTGGGGCGCCAACTACCGCGGCCAGCTTGGCGACGGCACTACCCGCCCGAGCTCGACCCCGGTTGCGGTTACAGGAATCAGCAAGGCAATCGGCATCAGCGCCGGGGCATACCCCTGCGCGCTGTTCGCCAGCGGCAGGGTGAAATGCTGGGGCACCGGCGCGGGCGGCGGCGTGTCCGGCTCGGCCCCGATTCAGGTTCCGGGCATCTCGAGTGCCGTCCAGATCAGCGGCACCTGTGTTCTGGTCGCCGGCGGCACCGTCGAGTGCTGGAACTACTACCTGTTCGGGGCGCTGTACGGAATCAGCGGTGTTGGCCACGTCGTCCAGCTCGACTCGGGCTGTGCGGTGCTCTCAAACGGCACGGTCAAGTGCTGGGGCTACGGTGAAATGACTACCGTCGCGGGAATCTCGAACGCCGTCCAGGTGAGCCGCGGCGGCGGATTCTGCGCTGTCCTCTCCGGCGGCACGGTCAAGTGCTGGGACTACTACACGCCGGCACGTGACGTCGGGATTACGAACGCCGTGCAGGTGAGCGCCGGCAACGCGCACACCTGCGCTCTCCTCGCCGGCGGCGCCGTCAAGTGCTGGGGGCTCGACTACTCCGGCCAACTCGGCGACGGCACGACCAACGACAGCCCGACCCCGGTCGGCGTAATCGGGATCCCGTAACTGTGGCTACTCGGCGAGCGGATCGAGCACCAGCCGCAGCACCTTGAACACCTCGGCCAGCGGCCGCCCGATGGTGACGCCGTGCACCCTGGCCAGGCTGCGGATGTACTCGGGATCGGCGTAGGAGCGATGGCTCTGTGAGACGTACTTGCCCACCGCCCCGACCTTCTGCTCCAGCTCGCGCTCGCTGAAGGCGATGTAGCAGTCGTCCGAGAAGCCGGAGGTGTTCCAGGGCAGCAGGTAGCCGAGCACGGTCGTGCGCTTGAAGGCGCGCAGCCCTTCGTTCGCGATCGTCTGGTGGTCCTGGTGCATGTCGGAGGGCGAGGGCTGGAAGACGACGTCGGGCTTGAACTCCTTCGACTCCTTGACCAGTAGCTCGAGAATCTCCTGGCGATGCTCGGGGAAGGTGCGCACGTCGAAGTCGTGCAGATCGATGTCCTCGATGCCGAGCACCGCGGTCGCCTCGCGCGCCTCGCGGGCCAGCGTGTCGGGCGGGAACCCCTCCGGCAGCGAGCGATTGGCGATCGAGAAGGCGATGTAGCGAACGTGACAACCGGAGTTGGCGAGCAGCGCGATCGTGCCGCCGCAACCCAGCTCACCGTCGTCGGTGTGCGGGGCAAGAACCAAAGCGCGCTTCCAGAGTTTGGTCGTCACGTTGCCTTTCGAGTCGCGGGAAGAACAATCTGCTCCGAGCGTAGCTTCGCGCCCGGCAACCCGGCCAGAACTATAACCGCGCCTCGTTTCGGGCACCGTGGCCGCCGGCGGCCGGAGGAAGCTCGGACGCCGCCTCGGCCGCCAGCTCACCGCAGCTCATGCACACTCCGCCGCGCTCCGACACAGCTTCTACGAAGCGGTAGAAGAGCCGACCCCAGCCCGGCGCCCCGGCGGGATCGAAGCTGCCGGGGTGCCAGAGGAGCGAGAACGCGCCCCCATTCTCCTGCGCCCAGTCGAGTAGCGCGAGCAGGAGCGGCTCGGCCTGCCGGGCCGAGAGCCCCAGATAGTGCTCCTCGGCCAGGGTCGCGTCCATGACGGCGAGCGGAATCTCGACCAGGTCGAAGGGACGCTCGGCCGCGAAGTTCCAGGGGCGGAACGGCTGCGCGATTCCGGCGCGGAAACCGGGCCGGTCGGGAAAGCCGAGCGAGCAGTCGTAGGTGAAGCCGAGTTTCTCGATCACACCCGGGTTCCGCTGCATGTCGAGGCGCAGATAGTGGAAGCGGTGACCGGAGACCTGACCGGCGAGATCGCGCAGCCTTTCGGCTTCGAGCGCCAGCTGGCTCGGGTCGTCGGCGGCGGTGTAGCTGCCGTGCAGGGCAACCTCGGCACCGCCTTCGAGCAGCGTCTCCACCAATCTCGGGCGAAGCCGATCGTAGAGCTCGGGCGCAGGCCCGTCCGCCGGATGGCGATGGCCGGCCATGACGAAGAAGGTCGAGCGGGCGCCGTGGCGCCTGAGCTCGGCCGTGACCTGCTCGAAGCGCCAGTAGGGGTCGCTACCCCGCAGCTTGTGCAGCGGTACGCCGGCCAGCGCTCTCGCTTCCCCGTATGCCGGCCGAAGCCGCCCCTTCATCGCGGCGTTCTTCAAGCGTGCCGCCGAGCCGATAACGGCACGGCGCCGCCAGCGCCAGGGAACGTCCACGTCGGTGGAGAGAGCGATCGCGAAACGGGCGCCACCCCAGCGGCGCGGCTGCACGCCGAGCTTCCGGCGCAAGCGCTCGAGCGGCGGATCGAGTGGATCGAGCGAGGAGTAGGCGGCCAGGAAGCGCCCGTGCTCGTCGCGGCGCCCGTCCACTTCCTCCACCCGCGCCAGATCGTAGAAGGCGCCGGCGAGATCGTCTCCCTCGGGCCGCTCGCCTCGCGCCACCTTCTCCCAGGCCCGCTCGTCGTAGCGAAGATCGTCGCCGAAACCCAGCTCGGTCGCCCCGATCGTGTCGAGCACCCAGCGCGCCCGTCGCTCGACATTCGCCGGGATCATGCGCGGCCTGCGTCGAAAATCGTCACGCTGCGATGCTAGCGACTTCGCGTCGGGCTTTACAACGCGGCCGGCGAACTCGAGCTAAGGCTTGGACGAGACGCCGGCGCCGGTCGGGTGCTTGCCGGAGCCCTTCGTCTCGAGCACGTAGAGGCGGCCGAAACCGGCGATGATCACGTGCCCGCCACCCGTGATGACGCTCGAATACTTGCCGTCGGCGAAGTGCCACACCTCGCGCCCGCTGCGAACGTCGAAGGCGAACACCTCGCCCTTGCGATCGGCCGCCGGGCCTCGGTCAGCCACGTAGACGAGATTCCCGATCACGACCGGCGAGGCGAGCGTGCGGTAGGGCAGCTTGCGCGACCAGAGGACCGAGCCCGTCCGGGCGTTGAGCGCAGCCACCGAGCCGTCCCAGGCCGTTCCGAACACGCGCCCGTTGCTGACCGCCGGCGAGCCGTAGGCCCAGTCGCTGAAGGTGTGAGTCCAGGCCAGCGATCCGTTCGAGGCGACCAGCGAATAGATCTTGCCGTCGGTGTTGCTGATGTAGACGCGGCCGTAGGCCACCGCCGGCGTGGCGTAGAAGGAGCCCGAGCGGAAGCCGCTCGCCAGCCCGGAGGTGTGCTGGCGCCAGATCAGTGCTCCCGTCCGCGCGTTCAGGCAGTACACGTAGCCGGCGTAGTCGCCGAAATACAGCCTCTTGCCGACGATCGCGGGCCCGTGCTTGACCGCTCCGGCCGAGTTGTAGCGCCAGAGCAGCTTGCCGCTGGAGGCGTCGAAGGCGCGCATGCTGCCCGAGAGAGCGCCTTCGTAGACTCTTCCCTGCCAGACCGCCGGCGAGCCCTCGAGCATTCCGCCGATGTAGCTCGACCAGACCGTCCTTCCGCTGCGGCGGTCGAGCGCGTAGAGGTGCCCGTCGTAGTCGGGAAAGTAAAGGAGGCGCTTGCCTAGCGCGGGCGAGCCGAGCGCGTACAGCTTGAACTTTCGATGCCAGAGCTCCTTGCCGGAGAGCAGGTCGTAGGCACCGACGTAGCCTGAGTCGGCCGCCTCGTAGATCACTCCGCCCTCGTACGTCGGTGGATACTCGAGACTGCCTCCGCCGCGCCTCGACCAGAGGATCCGGAAGGGCGGCTTCAGCGTGGGTCCGCCGGCGGCGTCGCGCGTACGATCGAGACTACGGCCGTAGAACGGCCAGGCCGGGCCGAGACTCGGCTTTTCACGCTTGCGCGGCTTGCTCGTAGTGGTCGCGACCGTGGTCGCGCCCGTGGTCGCGACCGAGCTGGAGCTGGCAACGAAAGGAGCGGTGAGGCCGCGGTGGACGTCCGGGGTCTTCCGGTTCATCAACTGGTTCGCCGCTGCTCCGAGGCCTGCCAGAACAAGCAGCCCGATCGTGGTAGCCACAATCGTCTTCTTCGGCATCAGCTCGGCCATGCTAGCACCCGCCTACTTGCTCGAAGCGCGCCCGTTGCGACCCGTTGACATCGTTCGCAACCAGCAGCGTTTTCCGCCGGCGAGTAGCGACGAAAGGCAAGCGGAGCGTATCGTGCACCCCGAGACGGGCGACGAACGGGCAGGCGCGACCGTACGCAGCCGATCCGGGGCCGGCTCGTGGAAAAAGCGAAGGCTCGTGTCGCGCGTCGGGTTGATCGGCTTCTGTTCGCTGGCCGCGGTCGCGGGCTTCTGGCGGCATGCCTGGGTCCTGGCGGCCGAGTCGCTCCGACCGGCCTGCGCCGGCCTCCTCGACGAGGCGCAGACCGTCTCTCACCTGCGCCGTCAGCGCGTCACGGGCCGCTAGAGACGGCCGCCCCAGTGCTTCCACCCGTAGACGGGTCCGGTCCACGCATCACGCACGCCGCCGCCAGCGCAAGCGACCCCCAGGTGATCGGATCCTCGAAGAAGCCGCTGTAGGAGAGCGAGTGGATGAACAACACCCCGAAGACGGCGGCCAGGGCGAGCCCCACCGTCGCATCGCGCCTCCAGGCGTTCCGCAACGTGACCAGGGCTCCGCCGAGCCAGGCGAGGTAGGCGAGGATGCCGACGATTCCGAGCTCGGCGGCGACGGTCAGCGGCGTGGTGTGCGAGACGTCCCGCTTGGCGGAGCTGTTCGGAGCCGACTTGTTCTGGGCCGCGAACGGCTGGGAGCCGACGCCCACGCCAACCAGCGGATGATCGGCGAAGACGTCGAACGTGATCGACGCGAGATGCGAGCGCCCGCTGGTCAGACGGCGGAAGGAGTGACCCTGACCGCCCACCGCCGCGATCCCCGCCCCAACGAGCGCGAGGGTAACGACGCAGATCGCCACCATCTTGCGGGTTCGCCTGCCCGATGCCACCAGAGTGATGGCAACCACGACGACGAAGAGAGCGACCAGGCTCGACTGGGAGTACGAGTAGTACAGACCGATCCAAATGAAGGCGATCAGGCCCGCGCTCAGGGCAAGCAGGCGGCGGCTCTGCCAGAGCAGCACCACGAGCACGCTGAGCGCCAGCGCGAGGTGCCGCCCGTAGATGTTCGGGTCGAAGAAGAGCGAGTTGGTGCGGAAGAAGCTGGTGTAGGTGTTCGACACCTCGAGCTCGCGCGAGAAGAAGACGTGCCCGGTAGCTTCCTCCCACAGGCCGAAGGCCGCGAACAGGACGGCCTCTCCGATCAGGACGAAGGCAAGAGCCTTCGGTAGCCAGGATCGAGCGGGCTCGTGCACCACAACGGCCACGAGCGCCAGGAAGGGAAAGAGGAAGGCCGCTAGCTCGATCGAGCCCGTACGCACGTCCTTCGCCCAGAGCAGGGAGAGCGCGTACAAGAAGATCAAAGCGGCAGCGGGGACGGCGAGCGAGCGCGGGACACGCCGCGCCGGTCCGCCGCGCAGCAGCCTCCAGGCGAGCGCGAGCGTGGCCGCCGCGAGCACTCCGTACAAGGGCAGGAGCAGGCGCGCATGCTGCGAGCCGAGGGCGACTCCGATCCGGAAGGGCGCGGCAACGAGTAGCGCGATCGGGGCGACTCCGGGGTAGCGCCTGAACAGAAAGGCGACGCCGACGACGACGAGCCCGGCGCCGACGATGGCCACCGCCCGGGTCGGCGAGGTGACCAGGAGCTTAAGATCGCGTTCCGGGACGAGCGAGAACGCCATCCACACCTCGGCCGCGACGAGCAGGCCCAGGCCGGAGAGAATCACTCGATTCCCGCCGAGCAGAATCGGGAAGCAGGCGAGCGCCCCCAGGACTGCGGCCACATAGGCAAGATCGGAATGAGACATCGGCTGCGCCGCAGACACTAGCGGCTGAGTAAATGCTGCAAGCGCACCGACGGCGCTGGGCGGCATCGTCGCCTTGCTTGCGCGGCGACACGCACTTGCCCCGCCGTATGCTTGCGCTGCTTACTCAATCGTCCCTGATGCCCACCAAGATCCTCATCGTCAGCTTCTACTTTCCGCCGGCGGGCGGCGGCGGCGTGCAGCGCTGGCTGAAGCTGGCCGGCTACCTGCCGGGCCGGGGAATCGAGACGCATGTGCTGGCTCCTGACGATCCGCGCTGGATTCAGAGCGACCCCGAGCTGGAGATCCCCGCGGACGTGCACGTCCACCGGGCCCGCTACCACGGGCCGAGCGGGATCCGGCCAGGCGAGAGGCTGCTGGGAGTGAGCGGAGTGCGACGGCTCTGGCGCCGGGCGCTGCTGACGCCGAGGCGCCTGCTCGTTCCCGACGAGAACGTCAGCTGGCTTGCGAGCGCGCTGCCGGCGGCGCGGCGAATCGTCCGCCGCGAGGGAATCGACGTCGTGATCACCACCTCGCCGCCGACCTCCGTGCACATGATCGGCGCGAACCTGCGGCGTCACGGCAAGGTGCGCTGGGTCGCTGACCTGCGCGACTCGGTCGTCGCCAAGTCCGACCGGCACTACGAGCGTGCGCTGGTGCGCCTGAAGGAGAAGGCGAACCGAAGGCTCGCCCGCACGATCGCCCGCCGAGCCGACGCGATCGTCTGCGTCACGCCGACGATCGCCGCCGAGATGACCGCGCTGGGCGCCCGCGGCGAGGTGCTGGTGGTCCCGAATGGAGCCGACTTCGACGACTTCGCCGCAATCGAGTACGAGCCGGGCGAGCGCTTCCGAATCACTCACACCGGCAACTTCTTCGGCAAGCGCGACCCGCGCCCGTTCCTCGGCGCGCTGGCGCAGATCGACGCGCCGATCACGGCTCGCTTCATCGGCGAGTTCAGGACTGCCGACCGGCTCTGGGCCGAGGAGCTCGGTTTGGGCGAGAAGCTCGAACTGATTCGCTTCCAGCCGCACGCGGAGGCGATCGCCTCGCAGCGAAACTCCGAGGCGCTGCTGCTCCTGATTCCCCATTCGGCCGGGCGCGGCATCGACGTCACCTCGGGGAAGATCTACGAGTACCTCGCGGCCAGGCGCCCGATCCTGGCGGCGGTGCCGCCCGGTGGTGCGGCCGCCGAGCTGGTGCGCGGAGCCGGTGCCGGCTTGGTCGCGGCGCCCGACGACAGCGAGGCCATCCGCGCCGCCCTCGAGGAGCTGGTCGAGC
>OCZT010007825.1_pt1 | contig 10434 bp, 11 predicted proteins | sample 1539031 | NCBI WGS metagenome assembly OCZT01 (sample SAMEA3539308, study PRJEB22396) | soil metagenome | biome: tundra; feature: field; material: soil | place: USA | collected 2010-05 | depth 0.15 m
TTGCGGTGATGGTGGCCGACTGGGTGGTGGTGATTGTGCCGACAGTCGCGGTGAAGTTAGCAGAACTGGCCCCCGCCGGTACGGCCACTGATGCGGGGATCGTAAGCAGAGCGTTATTATCCGACAGCGTGACGGTGGTGCCGGAGGAAGCGGACTGGTTCAAGCTCACCGTGCAGGTAGTGGACGCGCCGGAGGCCACCGTGCCCGGATTGCACCTCAAGGACGTCAAACTGAGCGGCACACCGGTGGTGATCGTACCGCCGGTCGCTGTGGTTTGAATCGCGCTTCCGGCTGTCGAGGCGCTCAGCGCATTGGTGACGCTGATGGTAGCGCCGGACGACGCAGCCGATAACGTTACCGTGAGGACCGCTACCACGCCGTTCTGGATGACGTTCCCGTTCAGCCCGGTCAGGAGGCACAGGTAAGAGCCGGGGCTTCCCGCGCAGGAAAGGGACTTGCCGGCGGCAGTGGCGGCCGCACCCGCGCTGGCGGAAATCGCGAAGATGTCGGATGGTAAATAAACAAATGTCCACTCGATGCCGGCCGGCTGGCTTCCGGACGGAGAACTGAGCGAAAGATTGAGGGAGACCGTGCCGCCAGGAGTTGTCGCACCCGACGACAGGGCCAAGGCATCCGACTGACAGAAGGCCGTAGCGCCTGACATGAAGAATGCAACCAAGCCGGCTGTATGCTTCAGCGTAAGGGAGCACATTGTGGCTAAATGGCAACCCTATCCTTTCTCCATGCTCAACGTTGTGTTTAGTTAGGCTTAGTTAACAATTTACGTTGAGATTGGTTAATTCCTCAGTTAAACAAGGTAAATACACTTGTAAGCTAACCTTGTCCAAAGTCTAACTAAACACACTAACCACGGATAGCGCGCGACGCGATTTCATGCCGCCGTTCAGGACTCCGGCATCCAGCAAATGGTCGAGGTGCTGCCTCAAAACAGCGCTGCCTCTAACCAGGCCGGGCATTCACTGCAAAACCTCGCGAGGGCCCAATTGGCCGCTGCCAGTTTCCAGATAATAAGACAAGAATCTCCTTTGCCTGTCGCCTCGCCACGACCTGCTTCGGATGTACCGGTTAACCTACAGAAAATTCCTGATTTGTTAGGGGAAGAACCTCAGCAAGTGGACTGCCAAACCAGTGTCGCGTTAACTGGTTGAATATTGAGGACTTCGCGAATTTTTAGGAGGGTTTACCTCGATCGTGACGTGGTATTTTTTACACTTGTTGCTCAGCAGGAAAACCACCACAAAGTCGGAGTGTATATCCTGTTTGATCCTGTTTGGGGTATGGGCTCCTTCTTTTCGGGGGGATTGTGCCAGAGCTTACCCAATCGGCAGGCTTCCCCCTTGCTTGCTTGTGGACCCCAGTCATCCTGGATTTTGAAACGAGGGTCTAGACCCCCGAGACTGTAAGAATTCCGCATCGACTCGGTAAAACTTTCGAGGCTCTACCCTGCTATTCCTAAGCGGATGGCGGACACCATATTTTAGATGTGTTGAATGCCCACCAGACCCTCCGAATTACTTAAATTATGCCGCCGATTCGGGCAGATCTGGCGTGACGCCACAGGGGTCGAAGTTGATCGAGAATTCCACATAAGCGGTAGTAGTGACGCTCGCCGGCTCGGGCGCTGGCGCCGAGGCCTGTGCCTTTTGGCGGGGAAAAACATCAGCCGGCGACAGCAGTAGACGACGCACTAGCCAATGGCCCAACAACAGCCCCACCCGCCCAGCAACCCACAAAACCAACCGCCACTGCATGCGCAATTCCTGGTGCCGGCGGCGCCCACTTTGCGTAGCGGCTCACTCCCACTATGCTGGAAGCCGCCCGTGGGAATTCTCACTGCGGGGCCTGCGGCATACTGGCTTGCTCGCCTGCTGCCCCGCTTCCACCAATATCCAAGATCTGCTCATCAGAGCAGGTAATGCCGTTGGCGGAGGACAGCGTCGAGAACACCTCCACGTTGCCTTTGCTGGAGAAATTCGTCAACGTATCCGTGAAAGCACGAGGCGGGACAATAGGCTGTACCGATTTCTTAAACAATCGGCTGCCGCCGCTTCCCGTAATAAGCCAGGCACGCCATGTCGCAGCCGCGGTGATGCCCACATCAAAGTTGATAGTGAGGGTGCTGTTCGCGAGACTTAAACGCAGCCCAATGCCACAGGCCGTTGCGCGTGCGATGTTGCCGGCGTCGTTTTCAACCAGCCACAGCGCCCCGTCTGAACCAGGCGCGATCCCGGTCGGGAAACTGCTGGCGGTTGGCAGAGAATATTCGGTGACCACACCGGAGGTGGTGATACGCCCGACGGAGTTGAATACACCTCCTGTGAACCACAGCGCTCCATCCGGTCCCGCGGTGATGTGACCCGTGGCTCCCTCCGGTGACAGGACAAACGAAGTAACGCCACCGGCAGTAGTGATGCGGCCGATCCTGCCGGCGGGGAGAGACAACTCGGTAAACCACAATGCACCGTCCGGTCCCGTTGTGATCCAATTGGGAGACGCCAAGCCGTCGTCAAGAGTAAACTCTGTAATCACTCCGGTAGTCGTGATGCGGCCGATTTGGTTGCCAACGCTCTCGGTAAACCACAGCGCACCGTCGAGCCCGGCCGCGATGCCGATCGGATAACTGTTGGGGGTGGGGATCGGGTATTCCTGGACCACGCCAGCTGTTGTGATCCGTCCGATATTGTTAGCGCCACTCTCCGTGAACCACATGGCACCATCTGGTCCAGCGGTAATTGCCTGGGGAAAGCTATTCATGGTTGGCGTTGGATATTGGGCTAGATTCCCGTTCGGCGTAATGCGGCCGATACTGCCGACCGACCCGTCAGACCCAGTGAACCACAGCGCCTCATCCGGCCCTAGAGCGATGGCCCCTTGGGGCGTGAACGACACGGGGTAGTAGGAGAGGGCCCCCGACGTCGTGATGCGTCCGACGAGGTAGCCGGCGGTGAACCACAGTGCGCCGTCCGGCCCGTTCGTGATGCCGTTGGGACAGCCCCCTGGGATATCGGATACTCGAAGATAGTGTCCCTCTGGGCCTGTAGCATCGCAACCGGGCCCGACAGCAGCACGAAGAACAGCAAGCATTTCCACCTAATCACGTGGATCTCCTATTCCGGGAATAATCACCGTGTCATCGATCATCTGAAATCGTCTTTTTTCTGTGTGGATTACCAGCCTTGAGTCGTGGCCAGGGTTGGGTCTGCGGCCAACGCGGCTGTCAACATCCTTTGGCCAAGATCCTGGTTGCCGGCCTTCAGATAGGCCATGCCGAGATGGTATCTCCGCCGGGGAGTGCCGTCTTTCTCCACCGCGGTTTTCAGATAGCGAATAGCTCCTTCGTAGTTTCCCTTGCGGTAGTAAGCCCAGCCCAGCGTGTCCTGCACGGCAGGGCTGTCAGGCGCTAGATCTCCGGCCTGCTGCGCGTATTTCAGGGCTTCGTCCGGGTCGTCTTTGGAGAGCATATAAGCCAGGTTGTTCAATGCCATGGTGCTGTTATGGTCGATCGCCACGACGGCCCGGTACTGGGCAATAGCGCCTGTCCGGTCGCCGGTTTTTTCGGCTATTTCACCCAGCAAGAACCGTGCTGCGGTGTTCTGCGGCTGCGCGGCCAGCACCGCCGCCAGGTGCTGTCGCGCCGGATCCATGCTGCCTTGGATCACGTCCAAGCGCGCCAGAGCCATGTCCGCTATCGTGGATTTCGGGTCGGCCTTCTTGGCGGCTTCCAACGCCGCCCTCGCTTCGGTCGTCTTGCCGACATTCATCAACCAGCGACCCAGCAACAACTGCAGCCCGCCGGATTGGGGCCGTTGCAGGGCCGCCTGCTGCAGCCGTTCGACGGCTTTTTGCGGCTGCTTCTGGGCAGCATAGGTCTGCGCCAGAAGCTCCCAAGCCGGGACATCGTCCGGGAGCAGTTTTACAGCCGCATCCATCGAAGCCCGGGCGCCGGCGAAGTCCTTTCCGGCGAGCTTAAGTACCCCATCTTGCAACAGCAGTTCTGGCGCTCTCGCCCGTGCCAACCCTGCGTCGATTCCCTGGCGTGCTTCGGTCTTATTATCCAGCGCCAGTAACGCCCAGTTACGCCACACGATCGCCGGCATCGTTTTCCGCTGCGCCTCCGGTGTCTCGTTCATCACTTCCAGCGCTGTGCCGGCGCCCTTGGAAGCGATCAGCAGCCGCGCCAATTCGACCCGTGCATCCAGGAGGTTGCGATCCAACCGTAAGGCTTCTGTGAGTTCTTGCCGTTGGTTCAGGCTGGCGCCGCTGGCTCGGTACACTTTGGAGAGGTAATAGTGCGCTGCCGCGGAATCATGCTCGAAATGCAATACTTGCCGCAAGTCGTTTTCCGCGCCGGTATAGTTCCCGGAAACCAGGTACAACTGGCTTCGCTGCAACAGCGCTTCGGTGTCCTTGGGGTTCTTCTGCAAGGCAGCTTTGAGCACACGCTCGGCATCGTCGTTTTTTCCCGTCGCGGAATACGCGGCCACCAGCCGGGTGCGGGTCGCGCGGTCGTCCGGCGCTTCCTTCGCAAGCTTCTCGAATTCTGCGGTCGCCGCCTCAAGCTTGCCCGTCCAGAAGAGAAAGGCCGCATGCAGCGGTTTGTAGTTCTTGTCCGGTAACTGTGAGATTTGCCGGTATGTCCGCTCAGCCTCGTCGGCATGCCCCGAACTGAACTGAATCCCCCCCAGAGTCAGGAGGGCCGGCCCGTTGTTCGGATCGATCTGCAAGGCGCGGCGCACCTCGGCTTGAGCCTGCTCCGGCTTCCCTGAAAACAGGTAAAAGCGGCCCAGCGCGAGGGCCGCGTCTGCGGATTGCGGAACCGCTTTGACGGCGTTCTGAAGCACTTGCTGGGCCCCGGCCCAATCCTTCTGCACCAGCTTGAGCTTTGCCAGATCCACGGAAGACCGCAGGTGTGTGGGGAACTTCGCGAGGGCTTGCTCCAGCTCTTCTGCAGCTTCCCCCGGCTTGCCCAGCCGGAGCTTGGTTAGCGCCAGGACGTGCAGAATGTCCACGTTATCCGGCGCCAGGGCGAGCACTTCGCTGAGGCGCTTCTGCGCATTCTCCACCGCTCGATCGTCGCGGCTGGCAGCCATCATCGTGGAAAGCCGCAGTTGCGCGTCCACGTGTTTCGGATTTAACTCGGTGGCCTTGCGCAACGCGGCGGCGCCCTGTTGCAGGTTGTGCGCCCCCAGATACGCCAAGCCGAGCTGATAGTAGGCCTCGGCATCTCGTGGCATGACCTTGACGGCGTTCAGGAATTCCAGTGATGCCCGGCTATAGTCGTTCTTCTTCATGGCCTCCTTACCGCGGCTCATGAAACGCGCCTCTTTGGCTTCAGGGGACCGCCTGCAGTCGGTGGTCCCGAACCCACCGAGTACTATTAATGCAAATAGAATCAGATTACGCCTTTTCGTCTTTGTCGCCATAAGAATTACCTGGAAAGTCAAGGAAGCACGCCGGTTGCCACAGAGCCGGCTATTGTATACGGTGCACCGTGCCCGCCATGCCGCACACCATGCGAAATCTTTTCCAGAAAGGAAGATTTCTTGCAAAACTCGGGTAGTGGGTCATTAATGACCCACTACCATAACTCGTGACTGAAGCTGGAACTGAATAATTCTCTTTGGCAACCTTTTTGCTGGCCGCGTATAATCAAAGAAGCATGCGAAGCCTTAGCGTGTTCCTTTGCGCGCTGCCCCTGCTCGGGCAGAGCGTACGAGTTTCTTCCGGATCCGCGGCTCCGGGAGAGAAGCTTGCGATCGAAATCGCTTTGGATTCCCCTTCCGGCAAAGAGCCCCTGGCGCTGCAATGGGAAGCCACTTTCTCGGGCGAAGCTCTAAAACTGGACGAAACCGGACCCGTGGCTGGGCCAGCGGCCCGAGCCGCCGGCAAGGGCCTTACCTGCGCCCCGAAAAAGACGAGTCCGGGCCCATCTAAATGGGTCTGCATCCTGGCCGGAGGTCAGAAGCCCATTGGAAACGGGGTGGTGGCACTCCTGCGTTTCGAAGTCCAGGCCCATGCGCGCTCCGGTTCTCAGCCCATCGTTGTGGACAATTTGTTAGGCGTTTCGGCAGCGCTCAAAAAAGCTCCCATTCTCCGGGCCGAAGGCGCCGTTAGAGTCACCCGCTGAGATTCCGGGATGTTTCGGTATTCGCGCGCGGATCTGTAGGAGCCCTTTTGGCAGGCCGGGTGCAACGACCGCTGTGGGAGGATCCCCTTTGTCATTGCGAAAGGCGGTGGACACGCTCATTCTGCTGGCCTTCTCCGCCTTATTCGATATCGCAGTCGTAGTCCTGAACCGGTGCAAACGTGCCTAAAGCGTAGGAGAGATGCGCAACGTTTTAAGTATAGATGTAGAGGAATACTTCCACTCCACTGAGATGCAGGGTGTGGCCCCGTACGAGAATTGGGCAGAACTTCCTTCTCGCGTCGAGCGGCAGACCGACCGCGTGCTCGACATGCTGGCCACCCGAAATATATCTGGGACGTTTTTCATCCTGGGATGGGTGGCTGAGCGTCACCCGAACCTTATCCGTCGCATTGCCGCCGCCGGCCACCAATTGGGCTGCCACAGTTACGCCCATCGGTTGGTCTACGACTTAACCCCACTCGAATTCAAACAAGACACGGAGCGTGCCGTCAGGGCCATCGAGGACGCCGCTGGGGTCGCCCCCCGTGTGTACCGGGCGCCGAGTTTTTCGATCACCAGCCGCTCGCTCTGGGCGCTGGAGGTGCTGGTGGAATGCGGTTTCACCCACGACTCCAGTGTCTATCCAATCCAGCACGATCGCTATGGCATTCCGGGGTTCGGCCGCCATGCGCAGAGCTTGCACACTTCCTCGGGGTCGATTGTGGAGGTGCCGGCGGCCACCGTGCGGCTTCCCGGCGACAGGATCGCCCCGGTGGCGGGGGGCGGTTACTTACGGCTCCTGCCGTATCGCTACATCGCTGCCGGAATCCGCCGGATCAACGAGGACGAAGGCGCGCCCGCGTGTCTCTACTTTCATCCTTGGGAACTGGATCCGGAATTGCCCCGCCTGGCTTCGGGATGGACTTCGCGCGTCCGCACCTTCGCCGGATTGCGGGGCATGGCCTCCAAGGTGGAACGTTTACTCGGCGATTTCCAGTTTGCGACACTCGCGGCGTTGCACCCAGCACCCGCCAGCAGCCCGGCAACCCGGTGAAGATTCGATTCAGGAGAGTTGCAGGAGGATTGATTCATAGCCGGACACGGGCATGACCTTCGCGGGCAAATTCGTGGTTCGGACACATGCGGCAATGTCTACGGGGCGGCGAACTTCAGCGTGCTTGCCAGCCAGAGCGGTAAACGGCGGACAAACGTGCTGTAGAATTACTTGCGTCTCGGGCGGCATTTCGCCGATCTCGTACAGAGACAAGCGTGCCGCCCTAAACCTGATCGAAAGGACCTTGCCGCGTTCTACGGCTCCAGAGACAATCCCAAACCCGGCATCCTCCCCGACTCCGTTTGGCTCCGGCTATGCCGGGTTAGGGTTAACTGATCTTCGTCACCGTTGCCGGCCGGCGGCGAACTTTCGCCTCAGTTTGGGGACACACAGCAGTACGGTCCCTAACAGAAGAATACTCATCGGCTCAGGAACTGAACCAATATTCGGTCCGACCAAGCCCTGATATTCGGTTGCGCTGCCATTACTCGGAGTGAACCAATCAACGGTGTTGAGGGCGGCGGTATTTGAGCCAAGCGCGGCGAGGTCGCTCTCGTATGTGGCCCAGTAGCCCTGGCTCGAATCTCCGGTGATCGTGTTGTACCCGGCCGACGTGCCCTGGCCGTTGTACTCCACACTCCAGATGGTCGCCTGTAGTGCTTGCTCCGCGGTCGAGTTCCCCGCAGCGGCCCCGGCAAAGTCATCGAGCAACCAGGCGATTTCTCCGGCATTTTCCACAGCCACACCGTTCACGACGCCGTCGCTCCTAACAGTTGTGTCGGCATAGTCATCGGGTACAGGCACATCTGTATAAAAGCCAATGCAATAGACCCAAGCCAATTGAGTTCCGTTGAGGTAACTAACCGTAATGGGGCCGCCGCCTACATTTGTCGCGCCGACACCGTTTTCATCAACACTAACCGGTACATAGTTGGAGCCCAGATTCAGATCGTCCGCGCGCGCAACGCTACCGCCCAGCACCAGAGCCAGAGCCAAAACCGACAAGAGCAGGCTTAGACTCGCCCGCTCGCTCATATGTCTTTTCATCGTTTTATTACCATGTCCTTTCGACCACGAGCATCGTTTCCGTTTAAACCACAGAAGCGGTTGTCAGAACTCCCACCCTGGTCACCATTGCCCCTTAAGAGTTCCAACCGCGACGGGCCACATACGGCAATTCAGTCTCCATCCCGGCAACCGCAGCGATAGGCGTTCGGAAAATACAGAAACTAAACGGAGAATGGGTAGCTCTGGACATTCCCGACTCGCGAAATGGGGCCCGTCTCCGCATGCATTGCTGAAGTTGCTCGGGATTCTTTCCAACAATTTTGGGGGCCCGCTTGCTTCACTTCCCGTGTCCCGGTTTCGGAGGGCGCGAAAGGTACTGAGCGTAGTGGAGGCCCAGCCAGCCAAAGAGCGCAAGCTGCGAGGTGCCCCCCCAACAGAACACTATCTGAGTACTATGGGCAGTGGTCTAGGACTAAAAGTAAGCCCTATTCTAGCGGCGTAGAACGTCCGGTTCAGTGCCGCCGGGCCGACGTAAGTGAACGGTCTCGCGTCGAAGCTAGCGACAGCCTCCAAACCGGGGCGAATGGTATGACTCATGCTCACGTCGGCCATGTAAGAGCTGTACCTGTTGGCCGTGGAGCTGAGCGCACTGAGCGTGGTCCATCCTCCTTGTACTGACAACCTCCAACGATCCCGGACAGGGTAACCAAATCCGCCGGTAACTGTCTCAGCCGTTGACGTCTGCACCAAGCCATTTCCCGGCGACACGCCCTTCTGATAAGCCAGATTGGCGGAAGCATAGTGCCAACGCTTCACCAGCCGGGCGCTATAGCTGGGCGTGTTGACGACCCGGTCTGAGAGCTGAACGCCGGTAGTAATGCCTAGAAGCACCGCGATTTCCGGATCGAGGGACACGACTGAGAGACTTCGCGCACTGCCATGCGCCATACCCATCTGGACCGCCACGTCCACGGTCCTTGTCACACGCCAGGAATAGTCAAGACTCACAGTGTGAAAATCACCCGAGCCGAAGGCCGTGAAACCATAATGGTCGAACGCATAGTCTACGCCGACCGTAGTACGTGGGGTCAGTTGATAATTCACATCGCCGCTGACAGTGGTGCTGTTGGTCCCGACCAGAGATTGTTCCCGTATCAGAGATTCGCCCACGCTGGCGCTGAACGAGAGGCGGGGTGACTTCTGGTAGACAACGGTCGCCCTTGAGTCGAAGAACCTCACCCCGGTGTTCAGGGGCTCATTGGAGGGCACCGGCGTGGACGTCGCCAGAATTTCCGGCTGCAGCAGGAGGGTTGCAAAATCCTGTCTCGAGGTCCCGGCGGTCTGCCCAAATGAGAACGTAAGATGGTGCTGGAGTGGCACGACGGCCGTCAAATTGAGGAACTGATTCATACCGACGAAGGTCGATTGCTGGGAGTACCGCTGGTAGTTGCCTTCGTACTGAACATTCAGGGTCGCCCTGTTCCAACGATGCGTTCCCGTCAGCCCGAAGCCCAGCGCCAAGCCCGTCGAGCCGTTGGGTGTGCTGCCTGAAAGCGCGGCGTTAGGGCCAGAGTCGTAAAACTCGCTTACATTAAAGAAGGGCTGAAAGGTAGCGAATGCAGATCCTTGTCCGATCATGGGCTGATGGGCCCGGCTCAGCACGGCAGGGCCGCTGTACTCAGGCGCGGGTGGTTCGCCCGCCTGTTCCGCGGAGGCCTCAGGCACATTGCCCTGCTCGTCTTGCGCTGCAAGCGGCCAGAGAGAAACCAACAGCAGTGCCGCGAGAGCACTGCTGCGCCACAGCATCCTGACAGTCCAGTGCCAAGATCCTGGGGGAGCTTTTTGGTGTGTGCGCATTGCGCTCCTCATGCCGCTGTCAGGCCGGCGTTCCCGAGTTCCGTGACGTCCTTGAGATCGGCTCTAGGCAGACCTTGCAATTGCGGGGCCACGCGCGCGAAGAATCGACATGGTTCCGAGGCGGACCGATTTGGGTATCCGCGCCGATCCCACATTGAACGTCACGCCTCCGCGACGCTCACAGGAACCTCGGTCTTGGCGAACCGGAAGAAGAAATACGGGTTCGCGGTTTGGAGGTCATGGCGGTCAGCAAGGAGTGTGGCCCAGTCGTCTACTGGTCGTCAACGGCCAAAAAGTTGGAAAATATACAAAAGAATCGGCGTGAATCGTCCCAGCCGTGCGATAGGAATGCGGTCCACTTCGGGCC
>OCZT010007826.1_pt1 | contig 10433 bp, 8 predicted proteins | sample 1539031 | NCBI WGS metagenome assembly OCZT01 (sample SAMEA3539308, study PRJEB22396) | soil metagenome | biome: tundra; feature: field; material: soil | place: USA | collected 2010-05 | depth 0.15 m
GGTCTCGTTGTCTGCGGCCATCATCGCGATCATCGCCACCTGGCGCTTCCGAGACTCCTGAGCGTACCGTCGCCACGGAACTGATGTTGCACCGAGGGATGTTCGGCCCTTCGGCTTCATGGAGCTGCAGGACGTCCAGGAGTTGGCGAACTTCTTCGAGCGTCGAGTCTCGGCGTATCAGGTGGCTGTCGGCGGAGCCGTCTCGTTCGACGAGACCTTCTAGAGTGCAAGCTGTGATTCAAACCGCTGTCCTTGGATTTGCCCGCATCGGTGCCGACCGTGAGCTCAAGCGTGCCCTCGAGCAGCACTGGGCCGGCAAGCTCAGTGCCTCGGATCTTGAGGGCGTGGCAAGGTCGATTCGGCGGAGCAACCTGACAGATGCAGCCACCGCAGGCATCGACATTCTGCCCTCCAACGATTTCTCGCTGTACGACCATGTCCTCGACACCGCGGTCATGGTTGGGGCAATCCCAAAGCGCTTCGCCACCAATGGCGAGGCTGTTGACGCCAGCCGATACTTCGCGATGGCGCGAGGAACTGCATCGGCGCCGCCGCTGGAAATGACCAAGTGGTTGGACACCAACTATCACTACTTGGTCCCAGAACTCAGAGGCGACACGCGCTTTCGGCTGGACGCCAGGAAGCCGATCGGGGAATTCCGTGAGGCGCTCGACTTGGGGATCAAAACGCGACCAGTCGTGCTTGGTCCGCTGTCGTTTCTGCTACTCGCGAAGATCCATGAGGGTCATCATGAGCCGTTGGCGCTCCTCGACCAGTTGCTCCCCGTCTATGCGGAGCTCCTGTCGGAGCTATCGCGCGCTGGAGCGAAAGAGGTACAGATTGACGAACCCTGTTTGGTCCATGATCTCACCGACTTTGAGATCAGTGAAGTCGAACGGTCCTGGGTGCGAATGGCGGCAAGTTCCTCTCTTGACCTGGTTCTGACAACCTACTTTGGTGGCCTCGGCAGGTGGCTCGATCGGGTGCTGGCACTGCCCGCAGCAGAATTCCACCTCGATCTGGTCAGGGATCCGGCACAGCTGCAACCGGCGGTGGCGGCACTGCAACCGAACGCACGGTTGTCATTGGGTGTCGTCGATGGCCGCAACGTGTGGATCACCGACCTTGATGCCGTCCTGGCCGAGGTCGAGCCGGTGATCGAACATCTCGGGGAGTCCCGGGTGCGGCTGGCTCCCTCCTGTTCGCTGCTGCACGTTCCCTACAGCCTCGACCGAGAAGTCGGGATCAACTCGCAGGTTCGGGCCTGGCTCGCCTTCGGTGCCGAGAAGCTCAGCGAGCTCGATCTCCTCAAACGCGCTCTCGGGATGGACGCGTCCGCAAGAATTCAGTTGCTTGCGACAAACCGTGAGGCGATACTCGCACGAGAACAATCACGTCTGGTGCACAGCGCTCGTGTCGCTCGCGAGTTGGATGCAGTCGCACCCGACCACCTGATACGGCGCTCCGACTACACGCATCGCGCGAATGAGCAGGCCAAGGTTCTGGAACTCCCGGAACTGCCGACAACGACCATCGGATCGTTTCCGCAGACCCCGGAGATCCGCGACGCACGTCAGCGCGCGCGCCGGGGCGAGCTCGACGAGCAGGGCTACGAAGCCTTTCTCCGCGACGAGATCGCCACGGTGGTTCATCGCCAGGAAGAGATGGGATTGGATGTTCTGGTCCACGGCGAGGCCGAACGCAACGACATGGTCGAGTACTTCGCCGAGCATTTGAGTGGATTCGTGGTTTCCGCTTACGGTTGGGTACAGTCCTACGGCTCGCGCTGCGTGAAGCCTCCCATCCTGTATGGCGATGTCGAACGTCCGACGGCGATGACGGTACGCTGGTGGGAGCATGCTCAGGGGTGCACGTCGAAGCCGATGAAGGGCATGCTGACTGGACCTGTCACCATCCTCCAGTGGTCCTTCGTGCGCGACGACCAGCCGCGAGCGGTCACCTGCCAGCAGATTGCCCTTGCGGTTCGAAGCGAGACGCTCGACCTGGAGCGGGCGGGCGCCAAGGTTATCCAGATTGACGAACCGGCCTTGCGCGAAGGCCTCCCACTTCGTGTCGCTGAGCAGGATACGTACCTTCGCTGGGCAATCGACTGCTTTCGTCTGGCAGCCAATGGCGTCGCCGACATCACGCAACTGCACACCCACATGTGCTACTCGGAGTTCAACGAGATTCTGGAGCACATTGCGCGTCTTGACGCCGACGTTATCTCCATCGAAGCCTCGCGGTCGCAGATGGAGTTGCTCGACGCTTTCCAGGACTTTCGGTATCCGAACAGCATCGGTCCGGGTGTGTACGACATCCACTCCCCGAGAGTTCCCTCGGTGGATGAGATCGTCCTCCTGATTCGGCAGGCGGAGCAACGCATTCCGCGTGAACAGCTGTGGGTCAATCCGGATTGCGGTCTCAAGACACGAAGGTGGGAACAGGTGACGCCGGCGCTCGAGCACCTGGTGGAGGCGGCCCGTCAATGTCGAGCCGAGCGCACCGGGCGCTAGTCGAAGGGTCGGCGTTCAATAAGTGGGCGATATGTTGGACCGGCTCCCGCACTTTGCGACAACGGGGGGCGGGTCACTCCCTCACACGGATCCCGTAGCCGCCGTTCGCCACGTGATGCGGTCATACGACGTACCCTTCTGCCCGCAACTTCCACGACTGGACGGCGACATGATCGTCGAGTGGGTGGGCGTGGAACCGGGCCGATGCGGCTGGAGCCCAGATCGAGATCGGCGCGTACCGTACGCCTGGCCTGCGTTTCTGGATGCCGTCACAAAGGCACCGCCCGGGATGTCGGGGCATGGCTCGCCGGTCAAACGCAGACTCAGATCGCGGCATTGCGCGAGCGACGTCTCGACTGCCTGCTGACTGCCCCACCGTCGAGCGATCTGCGGCTTGACGAGTAACCGCAGCATCCAGTAGGTCATGAAGGCTTGGGCGCTGGCCATCTCACACCGCCTGGCGCAACTCGGGAACGCCGGCGAAGTACTCATCGATGATCTCGAGCGGCTGGTATCGCGCTAGCTCGTCGCTCAACTCCTGCGCACGGCGTTTGAAGGACGGCTCGGCAAGGATGCGCTCCACGGCTCGCGCCACCTGCGGCGGGGTTGGCATCTCCGTCCGGAGGTTGACACCGACGCCAAAGTGCTCGACGCGGGCATTGATGTCGTTCTTGCCCTCGCGTGTGCCCGCCCCGACGACTGGCACGCCCTTTGAAAGACTCAAGAGGACGCTCCCGTGGCCTCCGTTGCAGACGAAGACATCAGCGCGCGCGAGAACCGCGTCGAAGTCGACGTAGTCCTCGATCACAACGTTCTCCTGGGGAAAGCGTCGTCGGAGTTCTTCTGTGTGCTTGTGCCCGGTCCCGACGATGAGCAGGGCGCCTGAGGGAATCAGTCCCTCCAGAGCGGGCACGATGAGCTTGCCGGGATCCTGGTTATCGATCGTCCCCTGTGAGATCAGAACGACCCGCCGCCCGTGGGCGACGCGAGCCAACTGCGGCGGCCTGGCGGCGGACCGGGCTTTGTAAGGCCTGAGCAGCCCTACGAAACGTACTTTCGGCGGCTGCTGCCGGCGCGGGTACTCAAAGCCGGGCACGCCGTTGTGAAAGAGCACGTGGTGGTAGCTGTAGAACTCATCGAAGACCGAACCGGTGATCGGCTCGAGCCCATGCTTGGCCATCACCGCGTTGTAGAGGCGCCGGCCATTGGCGAGGACCATCGAGTCCATCGCGGCGCCCCTTCCTCTGTGCAGCAAGCGGCCGGCCGGCGTCCGCGCGGGCCTCAGGCCGGCGAAGTTCGGGGGTACGTCGGGCGATGTCGCGAGGACGGTTCCCGGGCCGATCCCGACCACGTGCTTGCCCAGGACATCCCTGACCAACCGCGCCGCCATCCAGGCGCTGTCCGCCACCAGCACGTCAAAGCAGAAGTCCCGGTCGATCTCCACCACATCCTCGAAATAAGCTTCGACGTTGCTCAGGAATACCTGTTCGAAGTCGAAGCGGATCAAGGCCGGACCCTTCAAGCGCGCACGCTCGGGGAAGAGCTTGGGCATCGTCTCGCCGTTGATCTCCCGCGCCCGCTTGAATGGGAGGAGCGGGATGCCCATCTCCTGCAGCCGGTGTTCATAGGACGCACCGGTGTACCAGCGCACATCGTGGCCGGCGTCGCGGAGATGGATGGCGACCCCTGTCATGGGGTTGAAGTGGCCGTCGGCCGCTGTGCTCGCAAAGAGGATTCTCATCTCGCCAAGGCCATCGTCTACCCCACCTCCAAAAAGAGTGTCACTAGTGTTCCTCTAGCGTCGCATCAGAGTAAACTGCGGTCATGGCAGCTGTCAATGCCGAACGGCGCCTGAGTAAGCGCGAGCGGGCGGAGCAGACACGTACCCGGATCATCGATGCGGCCTACCGACTCTTCACTCAGCACGGCTACGAGGCGACGACCATGCAGGCGGTCGCCGACGAGGCCCGCGTCGCCGTCCAGACGGTCTACTTCACATTCCATACGAAGGGCGGACTCCTGACGGCGATCGAGAGCAGGGCCGTCGGCGATGGTGAGGACGGTGCCGATTGGCTCGAACAGCAACACCGCCAGCTCCTGGAGGAACACGACGCGCGAATCGTGGTCGCGAACTGGGTGACGGCGACCGCCGTCGTGCTCAAACGGATCACGGCCTTCGTCGTGCTGCTGGGAGCCAGCCTTCAGATGGATGCGGATTCGGTCGAGCGGCGGGATCGCGGCCGCGACCGCTGGTTCCAGTTTCTGATTGACCGCCTCGGCGCGCTCGACGCTCTCAGGCCCGAACTCGGATCTTCGCGCTCCCTGGATATCGCCCGAGCGCTGCTAAGGGTCGAGGCCTACCAGGAGATGACTCAACGCTGGGGCTGGACCGAACAGGAATGGATCGAATGGATGACGGGCGTAGTGGCCAGAGAGCTCCTCGACGGAGACGTCGACGGTCAACGCTGAGTCAGCCCGAACGAAAGGCGCCGGCGCTTGAGAATGCAGCGCTCGTTTCGGATGGGTCTTCCCCGTGGGGGCGGATTCAACCGGTCGTCGCAACACCAAGCGGTTTGATTCTTCGTTCCCGTCGTTCCCGGCTTTCCGGATGCAGCCGGCGCCCACGCTCAGTTGGCTGCCTTCTGTAGCGTGCCTGTCCCGCCGTCGGGCGAGCGCGTCTATTCGATCACCTTCCGGCACAACAGGGAAGAGTGGACGGCCACCGTGGGGCGTCTGCTCACAGGTACGAAGACTTGGATCAAGTGGCGAAAGCCGGGAGTGAAGTTGTCTTCTCTGCAGCTGGTTATCGCCATCTTTGACGGCAATCGCGCCATGGTGGTCACCGACTGCTGGCCCTTCGGAACTTCGAGATCGGAGTGGGCGAACCCGTTCGTGGCAGGTGTACCGATTCGGGTGGAGTACTTCACCGCGTAGCTATCTGACGACTCAAAGCCACGGATGACCGGCGAGCGGCGCGAAGTCGATGATGGTATGTGGTCGCCTCGTCCTGGCCCTGCGGGGAGGTCACCGGCCGTGGACCTCGCCGCCGCTGCCGCGCGAGCCAGTCAGCGCAATGGCGATGGTAGCCTCGTCGCCCCGGGTGCTCGCCCTTCACCAGGTACCGCCCCGCCGCTCGAACTGCTCGCGGGAGACATTGACCGCGAGCTCGGCCAGGCCGGGCCACGCGAGGGCACGATCCTCCCGATAGTGTGGTCATCGCAGCACACCGTCTCCCCAGGCACGGCCGGAAACGGCCTTATCCCGATTGGAAATCCTCAAGGTCTCCGCAACGAGCAAGCCAGGCGCAGTCGCCGGTGCGATTGCTGGTGTCGTGCGCAGCCAGCACAAGGTGGAGGTACAAGCGAGTGGCCCCGGGGCCATCAATCAAGCGATCAAGGCGATCGCCATCTCACGCGGCTATGTGGCGTCCCGCGGACTCGACCTCGTGTGCATCCCCTCCTTCATCACCATATCGATCGACGGGGAGGAGCGGATACGGGCATCCGCCTCGTCGTCGAAGCGCGCTAGTCGCTTGTCCTCAGAGACGTAACAAGTTCAGCGCCATCGACGCGCTTGAGCACTCCATAGCTCTGGTGCCGCTAATTGCACGCTGGGGTGCGCCACCGGGCTCTCACCCGACAACGCCACGCCGGCTACTCGAGCAAGTCGATCAATCTCTTGCTGCGCGATGGTTGGCGCAGCTGACGAAGCGCCCTGCTCTCGATCTGACGAATGCGCTCGCGGGTGACCCCGAATCGTTCGCCGTGCTGGTACGTCATCTCCCTCGACTCACCGTAAGGAGAGCACAGCTGTGCAGTTCCCGAACCCGCTCCTAGGCACTCAAGCGCTCGAATGCTTCAACCGTGGTCGGCCTGTCCGGAGCGCCAGCCAGAGCCCATCTACACAAGCGCAGATACGATCCTGCCATCACTTGCGGGCTGAATCGCTCGCGCGCGACGCGAGCGCAGTCGAAGGGGTCAACCTCGTACGACTCCCCTACGGCATCAACCATCTCTCGGATGTCATCCACAACGAATCCGGTGATCCCAGGCTCGATCAACTCGGGTGCAGAGCCCTGCCGGAAAGACACTGCCGGCGTGCCGCTGACCATCGCCTCAACGATGGACAGGCCGAATGGTTCCGGCCAACTAATCGGCGCAAGCATCGCCGTGGCGCCGGCGATCAAGCGCGCTTTCACGGCTCCGGTGACATTGGGGAGGTACTGAACATGCGCACCGTCGATGAACGGCTCAACCCGGTGACGGAAGAACGCGCGCGAAGCAGGCGTCTGCTCAATCTTGCCCGCGAGGATGAGGTGAAGACCGCAACGTCGAGCCACTTCGATGGCGACGTCCTGACCCTTCTCCTCACAGATGCGCGCTAGGCACAGCAGGTACCGCGGATCGCGATCAGCCGGAGCCACGCAAAGCTCGTTGACGTCGACAGCATTGTGCACCACTCCGGCCCATGCGAGACGCGGTGCCTGGCGGCGCTGACTGCCGCTGATGGCGATGAGAGTCCCATTGGCGGGCAGCGAATCGTAGAACTCGAGCTCACTCACTCCGATCGGACCGTGAACCGTATGCAGCACCGGGGCCGTTGTGCCCAATAGGCTGGTCATAAGCGCAGCGCCGAAGCCCGCGTGGTCGCTGATAACCTCGAACGGCCCAAGCAGGTGCAACATGCGCTCGATCCGCGCGAGATAGGTCATCTCGTGCAACACCTGCGTCGCTTGGCCGAGGTGGGCATCCAGCCCTTCGGGGGCGCACATGATGGTGCCGCCCTCGGATCCCTCCGCACCGAACAGAGTCACCCGATGCCCTAATCGACGCATCTCCCGGGCCAGCAGGGTCACGACTAGCTCCACGCCGCCGTAGCCACGTGGCGGCATCGGATACCAGGGCGGAGCGATGAGCGCGATGTGCAATGGCCGGTGGCTGCTATCCATGGGTTCCCAACCTCTAACGATGCGACCACCTATCCGTTCTCGCCAGAGGCTTTCGTATGAGAATCACTGTGACAATGGTCCTCGGCGTTGCCCTAACGGTGCAGGTCGTTCAACCGGACCATTTGCCGCCAGACCCAGCTGAAATCGCCCCAAACGGGATCGCTGCGCCTCAGGATGGTGCTGTGACCAGCAGCAGGAACCTCCCGGTGCACGCCGCTCACCCACAGGTGTGGCCTGAACCGTTGAAACGGCGCTTCGAGGCCATCGCTTTCGACTGGGATGGCACCGCAGTCTTCGATCGCCGTGTCGACGCTTCATCGATTCGCGTGCAGATCGAGCGGCTCACCAGCCTCGGGGTGCACGTTGGGGTCATCAGCGGCACCCATGTCGAGAATATCGATGGCCAACTGCAAGCCCGACCGACGGGACCTGGAAACCTGTACCTCTGCGTGAATCGTGGATCCGAGATCTATCAGGCCGATTCGGATGGAGTCCATCTCATACACCGGCGAGAGGCGTCCGCCGCCGAGGAGGCCGCGCTCGACCTGGGGGCCCAGCGATGCGCCGCCGCATTACGGGCGCGAGGCCTGACCCTGCCACCGATCACGCGTCGCTTCAACCGCCGCAAGCTGGACCTGATCTCCATGCCCGGCTGGGAGGATCCACCCAAGGCGCGGATCGCCGAACTCGTCGATGCAGTCGGTGAGCGACTCCGCTCACGGGGCCTCGGATCTCTTGCAGCGGTGGTCGAACTGGCCACCCGCGAAGCGCGTACGGCCGGCCTCGAGGATCCGCGCGTCACAACCGACGGCAAATTCGTAGAGATCGGCGTGACCGACAAGTCCGAGTCACTCCACTGGCTAATGGAAACGTGGTGGGGATGTGGCATCGGACCGGCGCTCGTGGTCATCGCTGGTGACGAGATGGGACCGCTTGGCGGAGCACGCGGGAGCGATCACTACATGATCGTCCCGGAAGCGCAGCGAGCAACTGCCCTATCCGTCGGTGTGGAACCCGAGGGCGTCCCGCCTGACGTGGCGCACATCGGCGGCGGCCCTGCCGCGTTTCTCACCTTTCTTGAGGATCAAACAGTCCGCCATGAGAAGCGCGAGCTGCCCAGGATCGACGTCGATCCCCTCTGGTCTATCACCGTGACAGGCGCTGACCACAAGCTGGAGCGCGTGCATCAGGTGCTGCTGACTCTCGCCTCGGGAACGGTCGGCAGCGGTGGGGCTCCCTGCTTGCGACATCCCACGGTGACACCCACTGTGTTCGTCGCTGGCGCCTTCGAGGGGGAGCGTGATGAATCTCATCTCCTCGCCTGTCCGATCTGGCAGGAGACCTCGACGATGCTGCCGCGCGACGCTGAGGTGCGGCGAGTGCTCGACCTGCGGTCAGGGATTCTCTGGCAAGACGTGGCCGGCGCTAAGGAACGCGTCAGAGCGGTGGGTCTGGCTGCCATCCATCGCCGCGGCGTGGTGGCGCTGGCTGTCGAGGGGATCGACCCCCTCGAGCACCCGGCCGTCGTCTCGTATCGGCGTCCGGCGGTAGAGAGCGATCGCGCCCGGAGTCTCGACGGCATCAACCACCAGCAGGTCGGCGACAAGGGCAGGTCAGTAACGGTGTCGGCAACGACTCAGATTTACGCCTCACCGGCGGGACCGCGCGTCGATCTTGTGGCGCGCTACCGGCGCGACGACGAGGGAGAGGATTCTGCGCCCCATGAGGCAGATGATGTCGATGCGTTAGTGCGTGAGCACCGTAGTGCCTGGGCGGCGCGGTGGGATCAGGCGGATGTCGTCATCAGCGGCGACGACGAACTGCAGCGCGCCCTCCGCTTCGCGCTCTTCCATCTGATGAGTCAGGCACCTGATGATGCAGAGGCGTTCGTGGGCGCCCGGGGTTTGACCGGGGAGGCGTACCGCGGTCACGTCTTCTGGGATGCGGATGTGTTCGTTCTTCCGTTTCTTGCACTCACCCATCCCCCTGCCGCCCGCGCCATGCTCGAATACCGAATCAGGCGCCTACCCGCGGCACGTGCCCGAGCGGCAGCCTTCGGGAAAGCTGGGGCGCGATTCCCATGGGAGTCCGCCGCCACTGGAGAGGACGTGACTCCGGCGAGGATGCGCGACCAAACGGGGCGTGAGGTGATCATTCACACCGGCACATACGAGGAGCACATAGTCGCTGACGTCGCCTGGGCCGCCTGCCTCTACGCTGACTGGACCGGAGACACCGAATTCATGGCCGGTCCGGGCGGCGAGCTCCTCGTCGAGACAGCGCGATACTGGGCCTCACGCTGTCGGCGCGACGACACCGGGCGGGTCCACATCGATGCCGTCATCGGGCCTGACGAGTACCACGAGATCGTCGACGACAACGCCTTCACCAACGTGATGGCGCGCTGGAATCTCCGCCGCGCGCTGCAGTTGCACGAGCAAGGTCATGTACACATCGACGATCTCGAACTTGGTAGCTGGCGCTCGCTTGTCGCGAACATGGTCGACGGGTACGACCCGGCCACGCAGCTCTACGAGCAGTTCGCCGGTTTCTATGCCCTCGCGCCGTTCGATTTGGCGCAGGCTGTCCCCCACCGCCCCGTAGCGGCAGATCTGCTGGTCGGCCACGAGGTTGTGAAGCGATCGCAGATCGTCAAGCAGGCTGACGTCCTGATGCTGCACCACATGGTCCCGGATGAGGTCGCGCCCGACTCTCTCGCAGCCAACTTCGCGTACTACGAACCGCGGACCGCCCACGGCAGCTCTCTGTCGCCCGGAATTCATGCCGGACTGCTGGCTCGTCTGGGTCGCCCTAATGACGCCGTAGAGCTCTTGCGACTCGTCAGTCGCCTGGATCTCGATGACGTCACCGGCACGACCGCCAGTGGACTGCATCTCGCCGCAATGGGGAGCCTGTGGCAGGCGCTCGCCTTCGGTTTCGCAGGCCTGAGATTGACTGCCGATGGTGTC
>OCZT010007827.1_pt1 | contig 10432 bp, 8 predicted proteins | sample 1539031 | NCBI WGS metagenome assembly OCZT01 (sample SAMEA3539308, study PRJEB22396) | soil metagenome | biome: tundra; feature: field; material: soil | place: USA | collected 2010-05 | depth 0.15 m
GTCCCTGATGGCCTGCTGGACCTGCTCCTTGGCTGGCCGGGAGTCCACCGTGATCACGTATTCCTTGCGGCGGAAGATGTCGAGCACGGGATTGGTCTTGTGGTGGTACTCGCGGAGCCGGACGGCGAGCGCCTCCTGGGTGTCATCCTCGCGCCTGATCAGCTCGCCGCCGCAGGCGTCGCACCTACCGTCGCTGGACGGGCTGTTGTCGATCAGGCTGTAGTCCATCCCGCAGCCCGCGCACAGCCGCCGGGCGAGCACCCGCCGCGTCACCTCGCTGTCGGGCAGGTCGAGGTGGATCACCCCGTCGAGGTCGTAGCTTTCAAGAAAGAACTCCGCCTGGCGCTGGTTGCGCGGGAAGCCGTCGATGACGAAGCCGTAGTTCCAGTCGTGCTCGCTGAGGCGTTGTTTCACCACGCCCTCGACGAGGTCGTCGCCGACCAGCAATCCCGCCGCCATCGTACGCCTGACCTGCGCGCCGAGCTTGGTGTGGTGCTGCACGTTCCACCGGAAGATGTCCCCGACGGCGATGTGCTCGAGGTCGAGGCCCCCGGCGAGCATTTTCGCGTGCGTTCCCTTGCCGCTGCCCTGGATGCCCATGATGACGTATTTCCGCATGCAGCCACCCTCGCACGGATCCGAGCCGGTGTCCCCACGCGGCCGGGCCGCTGGCCGAGGCGGCGTTGCCCTGCCGCGCGTTGACACGGCGCCAATCACGCAGGCGTTCACCGGCGGCATCTGGGGCGGCACGGCAGACACCGGATCCCTGATGCCTGCGGCAGGCGGCGAGAACCCGGTGGCAGTAAGCTGCTGCGCGCACTTTCCCGGGAGCGGGCCGGGAGAAACCAAGTGATTTGCGTGTCCTGCCGTGAACGCCTTAGGTGAGTTCTGGCTGCCGCCCGGCACGCTGCTACCCATCTCCTCTGGTGCCGTGCCTCTGGCGGGCAAGGCCATGACAGGCCCTACCGCCACCGAACCGGGCCTTAAGTCACTACCGCCGCGAACCCGGACGGCGAGACGATTCAGCCTGGGTGAAACGACAGCATAAGCGGCGGCCATCCTTGCCGTCACCAGATAGGAGAGACAATGATGCCTGCTTTCAACGTCGCGGATCTATCCGCGCTGGAAATCCTGGACTCACGCGGACGGCCCACCCTGGCGGTGACCATGCGGCTAGCGGACGGCACGACCGCCCGCGCCGGGGTCCCGTCCGGCGCCTCGACCGGATCCCGGGAGGCGGTGGAACGCCGCGACGGCGACCCGGCCCGGTACGAGGGCAAAGGGGTTCTGGGCGCGGTATCGGCCGTCAACACCGAGATCAGTGACCTCCTCCGCGGCCGTTCCTGGGCCTCGCTGGCCGAAGCAGACCAGGCCATGATCGATCTCGATGGCACCCCGAACAAGAGCAGGCTCGGCGCCAACGCCACCGTGGGAACCTCGATGGCGCTCGCCCGGGCGCTGGCCACTTCGGCCGGGACGCCGCTGTGGCAGTGGCTCACCCCGGAGGGTGTCACGCCGTCGCTGCCTGTGCCGCATTTCAACGTGCTCAACGGCGGCGTGCACGCCCCCAACTTGCTGGACTTCCAGGAGTTCATGGTCGCCCCGGTCGGCGCGCCGTCGATGGCCGAGGCGGTCCGCGCGGGCGCCGAGGTCTACAGCGCGCTGCGCCGCGAGCTGTCCGGCCGCAAGCTGTCAACCGGGCTGGGCGACGAGGGCGGCTTCGCCCCCGAGGTCACCGAACCCGAAGAGGTCCTGCGGCTCCTGGTGCAGGCCATCTCCGACGCCGGCTACAAGCCGGGCGACGAGGGCGTGTCCATCGCGCTCGACCTGGCCGCATCAGAGTTCCGCCAGCCAGACGGCCGCTACAAGGTGGCGGGTGACCTGCTGGACAGCAGCGACATGATCGAGCGCCTCGCGCAGATCACCAGGCAGTTCCCCGTGCATCTGATCGAGGACGGTCTCGGCGAGGACGACGACGACGGCTGGATCGCGCTCACAGCCCGCCTGGGCGCCACCACGGAGCTGGTCGGTGACGACAACTTCTGCACCAATCCTGCCATCATCACCGCCGCGATCAAGCGCGGCATCGGCAACGCGTCGCTGATCAAGCTCAACCAGATCGGCACCGTCACCGAGACCCTGGAGGCGATGGCTATCTGCCGGGAGGCAGGGTACCGGCAGTTCGTCTCCCACCGCTCCGGCGAAACCGAGGACTCCTTCATCGCCGACCTGGCCGTGGGCACCGGCTGCGGCCACCTGAAGTCCGGCGCCCCGGCCCGCGGCGAGCGCGTGGCCAAGTACAACCGGCTCCTGGAGATCGCCGTCGCCGCGCCGGACCTCCGCTACGGCATGCCCTTGACCCCTGGGCGATAACGAACCGGGACGCTCAAGCACACTGAGCACGGGGCCAAGCGCCGCTTCCCATCCGGCCAGCTCCTGGGTGTATCTGCGCCGCCCGGCGTGTCATCGCCACCTCACCAGCAGCGATCCGGCGGGCCTGCTTGATCGCCGACGGCGTGCGGTGAAGCGCGAACATGACCGCCGCGGTCACCGCCGTCCAGACGATGCCGAGCACGGAGTGCCGCGGCCGGTACCCGGTGATCAGGACTACGGAGGACTGGATCAGCAGGTAGGTGGCCAGGGCGGTGAAGGCGTACCCGATCAGCCGCAAGCCAACCGTCCACAGCCAGGCAACGAACCATTCCGCCGGGCGCCGCGATCAGGCCAGGGCAGTGACCACGGCGATGACGGCGACCAGGGCCATGAGCATGTACAGCAGGTAGGCGTCCAGGCGACCGGACTGGAGGCGTTTCGCGGCCGTCACCACCGCCATGAAGAAGCCGAGCGCGGGCCGGTACAGGTAGCTCTCGACCACCTCGATGACGTCGGAGGCGTACCTGAGATGCGCGGCCGCATCCGGGTCCACATCGGGGCGATCCGGGGAGCCGGAGCCATCGTCGCTGATGTTTTCCTCCATCATGACCTGGTGCAGCTCAGCGCGGGTATGCAAGACGCCGGCCAGCACCCGGCGGGTGGGGTTGGCGTAGCCGAAGGCGGTGTAGGAGTCGGCGCCTTCGACGCCGATCGTCGCCGAGCGCCAGGCTGGGACGCGGCGCACCCGCAGCAGCCGCCGCCCGGACAATGCCCAGGCGAGCAGCCCGACCAGGAGCAGCATCAGCGGCATCTCCACCCATAGCCAGGATGGCGACAGAATCGAGAACCCGGCGAACACCGGCTGCAGGACCCACGGAGACTTGAGCGCACCCATCACCAGCGAGTCCGGGACCGCGGGCGACAGCCCCGCGGCGATCACCCGGATCTCCAGCGGGGTCACCGCCGCGGTCGCCAGGCAGCACACCGCCAGCACGACTATCGCTGCCCTCCCAGCCCAGCCGTACTCGCCCCGTACCGCCGCCGATCCGGTACCGCGGCCGAGGACGATCAGGCCGACGAGGCGGACGAAGGTGACGCCGGCGAAGCCGACGGTGAGGGCGACCGCGGCGCCGGCCAGGGCGAGCACCAGGCGGTAGCCGAGTCCGGGCACGCGGAACTGCTGCATCAGGGATTCCAGCAGGAACCACTCGGACACGAAACCGGCCGTGGGCGGCAGCCCGGCCAAGGTCAGCGAGCCCACGGCCAGGCCGAAGCCGCTCCACGAGGCGCCCCGCCCACCTCCCGTTCCCCCTACACTGCCGCGCAGTTCCTCCAGGTCGTCGTGGCCCGTTGCGGCCTCGAGCCCGGCGGACGAGGTGAACAGCAAGGACTTGGCCGCGGTGTGCGCGACCACCTGCAGCGTGGCGGCCAGCATCCCGGCTGCGACCAGGCGACGGTCCCCAGTCGCCGCGCCGGTGAGCGCGACGCCGAAGCCGGTGACGATGAGCCCGGTGTTCTCGATGCTGGAGTAGGCGATCACCAGGGACAGCCGGTTCTGCACCGCCGCGTGGGCGATGCCGAGCAGCGCGCTCAGCGCGCCGAGCACCAGCAGCCCGCCGACCAGCCAGCCGGGCGGCCGGCCGAGCAGCGCCAGCGTGCGCCACATGCCGTAGAAGGCGACGTTGACGCAGATCCCGGCCATGATGGCGCGGGCCGGGCCGGGGGCGGCGGCGTAGCCGCGCGGCAGCCAGATCTGGAACGGCACCAGGCCAGCCTTGACCGCGAACCCAGTGAGCAGCAGCACATACGCGGTGGTGCGGACCGCGCCGCCGGGGACGTGCGCGAACGACGCCAGCATGATCGAGTGCGACCTGGTCGCCAGGAGCAGCAGCCCGGTCAGCAGCGCGGCCCCGCTGACCTTGCCGAACGCGAAGGTGACCTGGGCCGCACCCGCCCGGCCCGGCCTGTTCCGTTCGGATCCGGCGAGCAGGTAGAAGGCGAGCGTCAGCGTCTCCCAGCCGAACAGCGAGGTGAACGCGTCCCGTGCCGTCATGATCACCGCGACCGCGCCGAGCGCCAGCGCGTAGCTCGCGGCCAAGCTGCGCCGGGTGACCGTATCGGGCCGGGCCGCCCAGCTGGCGAAGGCGACCGAGACGGGCACGGCCGCGCCGAAGGTCAGCGCCAGGAACATCCCGGACAACCGGTCGGCGGACAGCGCGGCCGCCTGCTGGCCTGGCACCGGGTCCCCGAGCCAGCCGGCGACGTCGAGCTGGACGGACCGGCCGGCCAGGGCAAACCCGCCCAGCACGGCCAGGCACGCCGAGCCCGCAGCACCGAGCAGGTACAGCGGCCCGGACCCGGTAACCCCCGTAAACCGCAGGAACCGGCCGCCGGTGAAGTCGGCCAGGGCGGCCAGGGCCAGCAGGATCAGCCCGGCCGCGAACAGCCCGCTCATCGCGTCCCCTTCCCGCCGCTGGCCAGCTTGCCGACCGCGATCAGCAGGGCATTGATAATGCCGAACGGACTGGGCGGCGAGCCCGGCAGCCAGACATCGACCGGGACCGTGGCGGCGATGCCCCCGGTGACCGCCTCGCTCTGGCTCAGCAGCCCGCCGCTGACGGCGTCGGCGCCGACCGCGATGACGACCTTCGGATCGGGCATGCCGTCGTAGGTGGTGCGCAGCGGGCCGGTCATGCCGAGGGCGCCCGCGCCGGTGACCAGCAGCACGTCGGCGTGCCGCGGGCTGGCGGTGAAGAACACGCCAAGCCGGTGGATGTCGTAGACCGGGCCGAGCAGCGCCTGGATCTCCCACTCCTCGCTGCCGTCGGACCCGGCGTCCACGTGCCGGATGTGCACGCTGCGGCGCAGCGCGGTGGTCCGCTCCCGCAGCCGGGCGCGGGCCGCCTCGACCGCCTCGTCGGTCTCGGGGAGTTCGGGGACGACGAGCTGGTCCCGCCTCACCGCGGCCGCGGCCGGGCCGGTGGCGCCCTGGGACCAGGCGAACAGATCGGGCCGGTCGGCCACGCACCGGCCGCACAGGATGCACTTGCCCTGATCGACCCGCACGCTGGTCCCGGCGACGGAAATCGCCCCGGTCGGGCAGAGCCCGTCCAGCCCGTCGGCCGGGGCAGCGACGGCCAGCGGACGCGCGGGACCGCGCCATCCGTCGGCGTAGGGATCGGACCTGGCCGGCCAGCGGGTGGTGACGACGCCGTCCCGCAGGCCGCGGAGCACCCAGATGCTCATAGGGCCACCCCCGCGACCGACAGGCCGAAGCTCGCCTCGATGAACGGGAAGTCGGTCAGGATGTCCCCGGTGAAGACCTCGTGCATCAGCACCAGGTTGTGGAACGACGCCGACCTGGGATGGCAGCGGACGATCCGGCCGGCGTCCAGCACCACGTCGTAGATCACCTCACCTTGCGGGGCCTCGGCCCAGCCGAGCGCGCGGCCGCTGGCGGGCTCGCAGGTGAGGTGGAGGAGATCGGAGGACCGTTCGGCCAGATCTTCGGCGACCTGCCTGAGCAGACCGAAAGACTGGTCCACCTCGTCCCAGCGAACCCTCAGCCGGGCCAGCGCGTCACCGGCGGCGTGGCTGCGGACCGGCGGTACGGCCAGCGACAGGTACCCGTCGTAGGGACGGGCAAGCCGGTCATCGTCGGCGTACCCGGCGGCCTTGCCGACCGGGCCGAGCGCCCCGTGCTGGCGCGCGCGCTGCGGCGTCAGCGGGCCGGTGCCGCGCAGCCGGTCCAGGAACGAGGAGGTGGCCATCAGCGCGACCGCTTCGGGGGTAACCGCGCGGCGGAGCTTGCCGACCTCGGTGAGGATCTCGGCGGGCGGCAGCCGCGGCGACGCGCTGACCCCGCCGGGCACCACCACCCCGCGTCCGAACCGGCTGCCGCACAGCCTGCTGACCAGCCGCAGCACCCGTTCCTTATGCAAGGCGAGCCGGGCGGTGGCCACCGCGAGCCCGGCCGCGTCGGCCAGCCGGACCGCGACGTCGAGGTGGTTGGCGATCCGCTCGAGCTCGGCGTGCAGCACCCGGACCAGGGCCGCGGCCGGGGGGACCTGGCAGCCCGTGATCCGCTCGACGGCGTGACTGAAAGCGAGGGCGTGGGCGACCGAGGCGATGCCCTCCCCACGCTCAGCCAGCAGCACCCCGTCGGCCGGGGCCATCCCGGCGAACCGGTTCTCCACGCCGCGATGCTTGTAGAACACCCGCATGTTCAGGTGCGGGATCGCCTCGCCCGGGGTCTCGACTAGGTACTCGATTGATTCCATCACGCCGGAGCGGACCGGGCCGTGCGGGATCGTGAAGATCCCGTAGCCCGCGACGTGCCGGGGCAGCGCGTAGTCTTCCGCCGAGCCGGGCCTGATGAGAGGCGCCAGCCTCGGGTGCCCCTCCGGGACCACGCCGAAGCGGTCGTGGATCTCGCGCTCGTACCAGAACGCGGCGCCCAGCCGCGGGGTGAGCGCGGGATAGCTGGCCGCGCCCGGCGGCAGCGGCGCTTCGAGCGTGTCAATGCCGCCCGCCGTCGCGACGTGCGCCGACAGTACCAGCGCGCCGCCCTCGGGTCTGGCCGCGACCAGGCCCGCGAACCGTTCCCCGGCAGCGGTCCTGGCCAGGAGCTCGTCCCACAGCGCGGTGACGGCCGGCTGAGTGATCCTCATCGCGCCGCCCCCAGCTGGGCCACCGCACGGTAGATGAGGCCGGTGAGTTCCGCCGGGGGATGCAGGCCGAGGATGAACAGGACCGCGACGCCCGCGACGACCGGGATCACCATCCAGATGCTTGGTTCGCTGCGGGCCAGCGGGCGAGGGGCGGGGGTGAACAGCATGCGCGTGGCCGAGGCGGTCAGGCCGAAGAACGCCACGGTTATCAGCACGACCAGCACCGCCGCGGCGGCGTAATTACCCGAGCCCAGGCCGCCGTAGACGATCTGAAACTCGCTGCGGAAGATACCCGACGGCGGCATCGCCGACAGCGCGAACACCGCGAGCAGGAACAGCGGCCCGCTCCAGGGCAGCGCGTCGAGCCCGCCGCGCAGCGCGGAGATCTCCTTGCTGCCGAACTTCACCGTGAACACGCCCGCGCCCATGAACGCGCTCCCCTTCGCGGCCGCGTGCGCCAGCACGTGCAGCATCACGCCGGCCAGCGCCACCGGCGCGCCGAAGCTCACCCCGATGGCCAGGATGCCCATGTGCTCCACGCTGGAGTAGGCCAGCAGCCGCTTGATATCTCGCTGGCCGAACACGTAGAGGGCGGCGAGCAGCAGCGAGGCGACCCCGAACGCGAGCAGCGCGTCGCGCGGGAAGCCGCTGCCCAGCGTGGCCGCGGCTACCTGGTAGAACCGCAGGATCGCGTAGAAGCTGACCGCGAGCAGTGACCCGGACAGCAGCGCGGAGACCGGCGTGGGGGCCTCGGAATGTGCGTCCGGCAGCCAGGTGTGGACCGGGAACAGGCCTACCTTGGTGCCGTAGCCGAGCAGCGCGAGCAGGAAGGCGAGCCGGACCGGGGTGTGCGGCAGGTGCGCGCCGGCCTGGATGAGCGGTTGGATGGCCAGGTTGTAGTGCTCGCCGAGGACCTGGGATCCGGCGAAGTAGGCGAGCACCGTGGCGAGCAGGGCCAGGCCGAGGCCCGTGCTGGCGATCAGTACGTATTTCCAGGCGGCTTCGGCGGCGTGGTCGGTGTCCTCGATCGCGACCAGCAGCGCCGAGATGATCGTGGTCACCTCCACCGCGATCCACAGCAGGGCCAGGCTGCTCATCAGCGGCGCGGCCAGCATCGACCAGGCGAACAGGTTCAGGCCGGCGTAAAAGCGCCTGGCATGCAGTTCCTCGTGCCGTTTGGTGTAGCCGACCGCGTACACCGCCACGGCGGCGTACAAGAAGCCGGTGGCCAGCAGGAAGATCGCGCTCACCGCGTCGACCCGTAGGTAGGACAGGTAGTTGAGGTCCCGGTGCGCGGTCGCCGGGACCAGCGCGAGGACCAGGGCGAAGCACGCGACCCCCGCAGCCACGGTGACCGCGGAGGCCGCCCTGGCGCTTCGGGCCGGCCGGACGGCGCAGATTATCCCCGCGGCCAGCGGGACGATCAGCAGGGCGAGCACCACGGCGATCACCGGCTCACCCTCGCAGCCTGGTCAGGTCGGCGGTGGACAGGGATTCGGCCCGGGAGTGGTGGGTCCGGATCAGCATCGCGAACACCACGACCGCCACCAGCAGGTCGAATAGGAACGCGGTCTCCAGGATCAGCGGCAGGCCGGCCGCCACCACCAGCGCCGCCAGCGAGATGGCGTTCTCCAGCGAGAAGAACCCGATGGCCTGGGACGCGACGTCCCGGCGCACGATCATCAGCCCGAACGCGACCAGCACCATGGCGCCCGCGATCGCTAGCGCGGTGGCGGGCGCGGCCGGACCTTTGATACCCATGGCGCCGAAGCAGAAGAACCCGAACGCCGCCAGCACGATCCCGGCCAGGACCGCGGAGGCCGGGCTCAGCGTGTGACTGCCCGCGACGCCAAGCGGCTCTTCCCCGGCGCCGGGCGGCTCCTCCTCACCGCCGCCGGTGCCAGAGAGCAGGCGGCGCAGCACCAGCGGCACCGCAACCACCTTCAGCGCGGCGGACAGCGCCGCCAGCGCGTACAGATCGGGCAGGTTCCTGTCCGCGGCGATGACCACTGCGAGCACCGAGATCAGCGCGGACTGCGCCATGTACAGCCGCACCTGGTCCCGGGCCAGCGCCTGGCGCAGCATGCCGAACTCGATCAGCAGCATCACCGCCGCGATCACGTTGGCCGCGCCCTGGTAGACGCCGGGCGCCTGCACCGGATCCATCAGCCACCCCCTAGGTACAGCGTGAACACGCCCAGCACGGCGAGCAGGAACGCGCCCGCCACGAACTCGGTGATCTTGAACAGGCGCAGCTTGGCGAAGGAGTTGTCGATGACCGCGACCACGCAGCCGACCGCCGCGGCCTTGGCCAGCAGCGCCACGATGGCCAGGACGATAGCGCCGAGACGCTGGGTGGACGCCAGGCCCCAGGGCGCGAGGAACACGTTGGCCAGGATCGTGTACAGGATCAGCTGCTTCAGCTCGCTGCCCCACTTCAGCAGCGCAAGGAACGGACCGGAGTGCTCGAAACTTCTGGCTTCCTCGATCATGCCGAATTCGCTGGTGCCGGTGTGCGTCTCCACCGGGATCCGGCCGGTCTCGTGCAGGATCACCATGAACAGGGCGGCCGCGGCCAGCAGGTGCGCCGGGCGGATGATCTGCCCGGCGCTTGACCGGACGGTTGCCGCGAGCGCATAGGGCAGGTCGGTGCCGGTCAGCAGGGCCACGGTGAAGACCACGAACAGCACCACGGGTTCGGTGATGGCCGAGAACGTCTTGGCCCGGCTCGAGCCGAGCTGCGCGTACGGGCTGCCGGTCTCCAGCGCGGCGGTGGCGACGACGAAGCTGGCCAGCGACAGCAGGAACCCGCCGCCCAGGATGTCGCCCATGTAGCCGAGCGGCAGCCCGTAGCTGGTCAGCACCGGGATCAGCAGCGGGATGGTCAGGTAGGCCGTCACCGCGATCAGCGGCGCGGCGAGGAAGAACCAGCTCGCCCCCTCCGGGGCCAGCGCCTCCTTGCGGAACAGCTTGGCCAGGTCGTAGTACGGCTGCGCGATGCGCGGCCCCCGGCGCCCCTGCAGCCGCGCCTCCACCTTCGCGATCACGCCGGTGATGCCGGGCGCGCCGAGCGCGATCGTCAGCACCTGCAGGAGCTGGATGAGAGGTATCGGGAGGGCCACGCTCACCGCGCAGCCCCGCGATCATTGCCAGCCGGTTCCGGCACGTCATTCACGCGATGCCTCCTACCCTTCATGTCCCGGACAAGGGGTAGAGGCCATCAGCGCGACCGTAGCCACGCGGTTATGGCGAGCCTCATCGCCAGGACGCCATTGTTCCCTACGCCGCGCCCAGCCCGCAAACCGGCCCAGCCAGGTCCACAGGTGTCTAGCCGGATGCCCCGGTCAAGGACATCGCCGGGCTGATCCTTCGAGGCTGCGGCTAAGCGC
>OCZT010007828.1_pt1 | contig 10431 bp, 8 predicted proteins | sample 1539031 | NCBI WGS metagenome assembly OCZT01 (sample SAMEA3539308, study PRJEB22396) | soil metagenome | biome: tundra; feature: field; material: soil | place: USA | collected 2010-05 | depth 0.15 m
GTAGCCGACGCCCGTGCCGATATCCGCCACCGTCATGCCGGGCTTGAGCCCCATCGCATCGACCAGTTCCTGCGGTCTCTCGGTGGCATCGCGCCCGACGCTGCCCAGGCCCGCCGCAACCGCTTTGCGGCCCTCGGCGGTCTGATAGCGGGTGTTGGCGTCGGTGGCCACCTGTGCCCACAACGCCGTCGAGCAGGCGGCCAGCAGGAGTGCGCGGGGCATTTTCATAAATAAGGCCTTCATAAATAAGGCGTTCATAGGGCCGTCTCCATGGGCAGCGCCAGCGGCGGCTCCAGCAGAAAGTCGAGCTGCGCCATCTGTGCCACGGCCTCGCGTATGGCGTGCTCGTAGGTGGGTTCGACGGTGATCACGAACGGCAGGTCGCGTTTGGTTCCCGTGGGCAATTGCAAAACGGCCTCCAGGCTGATGTGCTTCGCCGCCAGTATACCCGAAAGCCCCGCCAGAATGCCCGGCCGATCCTTGACGCGGAAACGCAGATAGTAGGCGCGCGTCTGTAATACGACCGACACGGGCTGATACTCGCCCAGCCTTTCGTGCGCGAAAGGTGAAACGCGTTCCGGGCTGCCGCTGCGGATCTCGCGCGCCACGCGCATCAGGTCGCTCACCACAGCCACCCCGGTGGGCAGCGATCCGGCGCCGCGTCCGTAATAGAAAGTGTCCTCGCCGTACGCCCCCTTCACCCACACCGCGTTATAGGCGCCCTGCACGCCGGCCAGAATGGTGGACTGCGGGATCAGCGCCGGCCGCACCGACAGAATCAGCCCCTCCGGCGTCTGCCGCGCCGCCGAGATCAGCCGGATGGTGTGCCCAAGCTGATGCGCGTAACGGAAATCGAGCGGCGAGACGCGGCGGATGCCCTCCATGAAAATATCGGACGGCGTGATTTTCTCGCCGAACGCCAGGGCCGACAGGATCGCCAGCTTCGACCGCGCGTCGATGCCGTCCAGGTCGGCGCTGGGATCGGCTTCGGCTAAACCCAGTTCCTGCGCCTCCGCCAGCACGGCCTCGAGCGGCGCGCCGCGTCTTTCAATCTCGGTGAGGATGTAGTTGCAGGTGCCGTTCAGGATGCCGTAAATGGCCGTGATGCGGTCGCCCGAAATGCCTTCGCGCAACACCGCGTGAATGGGAATGCCACCCGCCACGCTGGCCTCCATGGCGACATTGATGCCGGCGCGAATCGCGCGATCCCAGATCTCCGGCCCGCACGCGGCCATCAGTTCCTTGTTGGCTGTCACGATCGACTTGCGATTGGCGATGGCCGCATCCACGATTTCGGCGGCCACCGTGGTGCCGCCCACCAACTCCGCCACAATATCCACATCGGGATGCGCAACCACCTCGCGCCAGTCCGCCGTCCTGAACACAGGCCCCAGCGACTCCGGAATCGACTTGGCCGCCACGGAGCGGCTGCAAACCGCCGCCACCTTGAGCCGGAATCCCAGCTTCAGCGCGATCTGCTCCGCATTGCCCGCCAGAATGGCGAGCGTGCCGGAGCCGACATTGCCCAGGCCCACGATACCCACGTTCACTTCCTGCATATGGGCATTATGGCATGTGCTTTATGTGGCCGTGGCGCACGCCCTCAGCGTGCCGTGTCCGCACTCTTGCGGACACATGACGGCTCAGCGGTACTTGAACTCCGATGTGAGGAAGTGCAAATCGCAGACCTTTCGAAACCAGCCCATTGACACCCGAACCTGACCCTGCCATACTTGTCAAAATCGGAGGGTTCTATGCGATACGTCCCAGCCTTGGTTACTGCGTTTCTTCTGGCCGTCCCCCTATCAGCCGGCTCGATCGGCACCTACATCTTCACCGGAACGGCTAGCGGCACAGCGGGCAGTGCGTCCTTTACCGGAGTCACTCTCACGATCTCCGCGACCGGCGACATCGGCTTGATCGGACCGTGCACGGGGGGCAGCCCGCAATGCTTCCTTCTCGATATTTCCAACGGTTCCGCCGCCATTTCGATCGGCGGCGTCGGCTCGGGCACATTCAGCGCCCAGACATACGTTTTCGATAATCAAACAGCGTTCGCAGGCGCGGTCGGATTCGGCCTCGTGAGCGATGATATTCAGATCCATGACACGGACTTAGGGTCAACGGTCTTTTCTACCTACGACTTGGCCACTTCGCTCGGTCCGATCTGCTGCGTGACAGATCCCTCGACACCCGACTGGGTGAACCTCCCTACGACGCTGGGCAATACCACAATATCGAGCTACACCGACGTTAGCTTTCAAGCCATCGTTGGAGTGCCGGAACCGTGTACGCTCGTTGTGGCTCCCGCACTCCTCTGGTTCTTCCTCCGCCGCGCGTCCCGGCGCTGAACCCGGCTCCAACCTCCCGGCGCGTTTGCCATCTGGCTCCAAAGCGCCTCGGCCACCTCTTGGCCGGCGGACCGCAAAACTACGCGCGGCGCCGCAGCCACCGAGGCGACGCTGATTTACAGGACTCGGGAGCGTCCGGATGTCCTGGCAAAAGCGTCCGCAACCGCGCCCGCCACGCCCGCGGAGTTCGTCGTCAAGGCCGGCACTAAAATCCCGCTATCGCTGGTCAACAGCCTCAACACCAAAGTCACCGCGGAAGGCGACCGGGTGTATCTGGAAACCGCTTTCCCTATCGTCCAGGACGGGCGCATCGTGGTTCCGAAGGGCAGCTATGTGGCGGACACGGTTACGCAGGTGAAACGCGCGGGCAAGATGAAGGGCAAAGCGGAATTGTTCCCGCGATTCGATTCGCTCACGCTCCCAACGGCATCACGCGCGAGTTTCGTTCCCGGCCGGACAGTGCCGACGGCAACGATGTGGACCGCCAGCGAAGGCAAGCGTAAGGGCGCTTCCGTCGGCGGCGCTGCGGCCGGGTTGGCGGGCGCGCTGCTCACGCGCGGCGCTACCATCCCCCGCAAACCTGCCCTGCGATAATCACGCGATAATTCGGAACCAATGGCGCTTGCGCACGGTCCAATACAATCGGGCACATGCGTATCGGCTGGATCGGTTTAATCGCTGCGTGGTTGGCTGCTCCAGGCACGGCCATAGCTCAAGCTCCGGCTCAAGCGCCGCCCTCGCCTTTCGCGGCCATCAGCGGCGTGGTTCTGAATGACGCCACGGGCGCTCCCATCCGCCGCGCCGCGATCACGCTATCCACGCTCGACGAGACGCCGCTCGAAGCCGTCACTTTCAGCGAATCGAACGGCGCATTCGGTTTCACCACCATTCCACCCGGCAAATACCGATTGCACGTAGACCTGGATGGCTTCCGGAAGGCCTGGTTCGGCGCCAACACGTCCACTCGCCCGCCCGGGACCTTGAACCTGGCGGCCAGCGACATCCGCTACGGAATCACCTTCCGGCTGCGGCCGCTCGGATCGGTATCCGGCGTGGTGCTCGATCCGGAAGGCGATCCGGTCCCCAACGCGCAAATGCGCCTGCTCAAGGCCGCTTGGGAGCGCCTGAAGCCCGCCTACCGGGACGAGCGGTGGGCCGGCACGGACGACCGCGGCCGCTACCGTTTCCAGGATGTTCTCCCGGGCCAATACCTGGTCATGGCGGCCCAACAATACAATCCTGCATTGCCGATCCAGCCTGAAATCGCGGCGGGCCAAACCGCCTCGCAGAAGATGTACGCGGTCGAGTTCTATCCCGATTCGAGCCGCCTGTCGTCGGCGACGCCTTTGCAACTCACCGATGGCATGGATCTCGAGGGCATAGACTTCCACCTCACCACCCGGGCGGTTGCCGTGCTGCGTGGCAAAGTTGTGGTCCCCAGCGACCTGCCCGCGAACACGAACGTGCAAATCAGTGTGTTCCCGCAAGACGTCCCGTCGAGCGGCGACCAGAGCATCGGTGCCGGCGCATTCCAGCCCAATTACGAGTTTGAGATTGCCAACCTGATCGCCGGACCTTATGTGATCGAAGCGTCCCTATCCGTGGCAGGCCGCGACTATCGCGCCGTCGAACGCATCGAACTGCCGCCCGGCGGCCAGGAGCTCACGCTGCATCCGGACCGCGCCATCGACGTTACCGGCCGTGTGGATCTGGAAGGCGGCGGAGAGCGGCCCACCGGCCCGTTTCGAGTCTCGCTGGTACCCGGCGGCTATCCTCCCGGCAGGAGCCAGATCCAGGTCGACGCCCAGCCGGACGGCACGTTCACCGCCCCCAACGTGGTTCCGGGGATCTGGGACATCAACGTCGAGCCGGTGCCGCCGGGCGGCTATATCAAGGCCATGCGGCTGGGCGAACAGGACGTCCTCACTGAGGACATGACGATTGAGCCGGGCACGCGCGAACCATTGCACATCGTGGTCTCCACGCGCGGCGCAGTGGTCACCGGCACGGTTACGGTGCCGCGGGGCGTGGCCAGGTCCGCGCGCGCTTCGGTGCTGCTCGCGCCTTGCGGCAAATATGCGCAAGTCTTAAGCTTCTACGCGATGGCTATCGCCGACGATGCGGGACACTTCGAGTTCAAGGGCGTCACCCCCGGCCGGTACAAGGTGTACGCCTTCGAAGAATTGGATCCGTCGGCGTACGAAGACCCCGGCTTCTTGAAACCCTTCGAAACACTCAGCGAAGCCTTCGACGCGGCGGAAGGCGCGCGGGTCGGCCGGCAAACGCAACTTATCCTGACCGGGATTCCGGCCGGGGCGGGGAATTGACGAAACATGCCGCGCGCATTCTGCATCTACCTGTTGGCCTCGACGGCGATGGCGCAGATTCAGCCCGCGCCGTCGGCCGCGGCCTCTTCCGGCGCGGGCGGTACGGGCGGCACGGGCAGCATAGAAGGAATCGTTTCCGACGCCACCAGCCATGCGCCGCTCAGGAAGGTCCAGGTGACGCTCAACGGAGCGATAGCCGTTGCTCTGAACGCGGTCACCGATGCCGGCGGCCGCTTTGCCTTCCGCGAGCTTGCGGCTGGCAGCTATGGGTTGGGCGCGTGGAAACCAGGCTACAACCCGCCGCAAGCGATCTTCGCTGCGGAGGCGCAGAGCGCCGGTGTCGTGCTAGGCGATGGCGAACAAAGGAAGGGCATCGAAATCGCGCTCCAGCCCGGCGGCGCGATTGGCGGCCGCGTGGTAAATGAGGAGGGCGTCCCCGCTCGCGGCTGCGCCGTGACCGCCGTGCAGCCTGCATACGAGCAAAACCGCCGCAACCTCATGGGTGTGGGAGGGACCGCAACCAACGACAAGGGCGAGTATCGCATCGACAACCTGGCGCCAGGCCGCTATCATGTGTTCGCGCACTGCCGGGTCGCACTGCCGGCCGCGCATCCGCTGCTGCCGCGCGGCGATCCGCGGACTCCGCACGAAACCTATTTGCCGCAGTTCTACGGAGGTGGACTGGATCCCGCCACCGCCACCCGGCTGACGGTGGTTGCGGGCGCCAGCCTGGAGAATGTCGATTTCCGGATGACCCGCGTGCCGGCATTCACTTTGCGCGGCAGCATTGCCGGAGGCGATGCCGAAGCGCTCGCCAGTGTGGTGAACGTGATGCTGCTCCCCGCCAACCGCCTGCTGCGGAGCTTGTTGCTGTCGAGTGCCGCTGCGGATTCCCAGAGCCGCAAGTTTCAAATCCAGCCGGTGATCCCCGGATCGTATCTTCTACTCGCTTTCAGCATGCACGAGGGCCGCGTGTTCTCCGCGCAGCGCATGGTGGAAGTCGGGGCCGCGCCACCCGATCCGCTGGAGATTCCGCTGCAGAGCGGCGCGGACCTGAAGGGCAGTCTGCAATTCGATTCCGACGATCACCCGCCGCTTGAGAACGGCCAGATCTCGCTGGCGCCGATGGACGGACCTTTCTTCGTGCCGCAACCGCGCGCCCAACTGGATAAAGACGGCGCATTTACATTGACCGGCGTGCTGCCCGGCCGCTGGCGGCTGATCGTCAGCGTGCCCGGCTTCGCGAAGTCGGTCTCCTTGGCTGGTCAACCCGTGTCGCCCGATGGCTTCCAAGTGGGAGCGGGCGCGGCTGGGCCGTTGCGCATCGTGATGGGGAGCAAACTGGCGGATGTACATGTGGAGGTCGCCGGGGCGGCTCCCGACCGGCAGGTTTCGGCCGTCATTTTCCCGGAAGACTCCGATCGCCTGGGCGCCGGTCTGGAGCGCGCCGGCTCCGCCATGGGCACCGGCCGCATCGAGTTTGGAGCAATGCCGCCCGGCCGCTACCGGGTCTTCGCCATCGACAGCCCCAATCCTTGGCCCATCCTGCAAAGGCCGGACTGGCTGAAGGCGCTGGAAAGCCGCAGTGCGGCCATCGATGTTCCCGAAGGCGGGCGCGTGAGTACGACCGTGGAGACGATCCCGCGCGACGAATTGATGCGGGCGCTGGAAGAGAACCAGTGATCGGGCGGCCGGATCTTGCCGAAGCGCTTAAAACCCGAAAAGCTGCATTTCGACGCGATTAAACCCCAAAAACTTGCTATAAGGTATCTAGAGACGCGCTAATGCCCGATTTCTCAGCGCTGCCCGAAGTCTTCGTCTCCGATGCCAGCCTCGCGGCCGCAGTCTCCCGCGAAGTCAAGCGCGGAGCTTTGCGCAAACTGGCGTCGCGGCTTTACACGCGCAACCTCAACGATCCACCCGAACAGATCGTGCGGCGGAATCTGTGGCCGCTGGTAGCGGCCTATCTGCCTGGCGCGCTGATCGCCGACCGCACCGCGCTGGAGAACCGGCCGGCCGCCGATGGTTCCGTGTTTCTGGTCGCCGATCATAAGCGCGCTATCGTCTTGCCCGGAGCGGTCTTGCGCCCACGGCGGGGACACCCGCCCTTGGAGAGCGACCGGCCCTTCATTGGCGGCCTGCGGCTGGCCTCGCCCGCCAGGGCATTTCTGGAGAATATGCGGCCGTCGCGCGCTCGCGGCGGCGTGGCGCGCACTCTGTCGAAGGTGGAGGTTGAGGAGCGCCTCGACGAAATGCTGCGTCGGGGCGGTGAAGCGGCGCTGCAACGGCTTCGCGACGAAGCCCGCAAAACCGCGGTGCAACTCAGCCTGCCCGGCGAATTCCAGCGCCTCGATACCCTCATCGGAACCTTGCTCGGCAGCCGCGACACGCCGCTCGCATCGCCCACCGCGGCCGCGCGCGCTGCGGAGCGGCCTTACGATCCGCAGCGGCTCGACCTGTTTCAGCGCTTGCATGCGGAATTGGCCAGGGCGGCGCCCGTCACGCGGCTGGAGCGCCCCACGAACGGCCCGGCCCTGCCTTTCTTCGAAGCCTATTTCTCCAACTTCATCGAAGGCACTGAGTTCGCCGTCGATGAGGCCGCCGATATCGTCTTCAAAGGACACATACCGCGCGCTCGCCCGGCAGACGCACACGACGTGCTCGGCACGTGGAAGGTGGTCTCCGGCAAACGTGAAATGTCGCGTTTGCCCCGAAACATCGAGGAACTGACGGCGATTCTCAACAGCCGTCACGCGCGGGTTATGGAGGGGCGTCCGGAGCAAGGCCCTGGCCGATTCAAGACCGAAGCCAATCGCGCCGGCTCCACGTTCTTTGTCGCGCCCGAGTTGGTGTCGGGCACACTTGCCAAAGGCTTCGAAATCTACCGCAGTCTCGCAGCCCCGCTCCATCGCGCCATCTTCATGATGTTCCTCATCTCCGAGGTTCATCCGTTCGCGGACGGAAATGGCCGCGTGGCCCGCATCATGATGAATGCGGAACTCGTGGCTTCGGGCGAAAGCCGGATCGTCGTGCCAACCGTCTATCGCAACAACTATCTGATGGCGTTGAAGGCCCTCTCGCAGAATGGCATCACCGGAGCTGTTGTGCGGATGCTGGACTTCGCGCAACGCTATACCTCGGCCGTCGACTTCGCGGACTTGAACCGGGCACGCTTCATCTTAGAAAGAACAAACGCCTTCGCCGATCCCAATGAGGCCGATGCTCGCGGCATTTCTCTGATACTGCCGACTCCCGATATGCTCGCGGACGCGGCGCGGCTGTGAACATGGCCTGGCGCGTTTTCAACTCAACAGAATTGCATTTCGAGCGCGGGCCGCGAGCGCGCGATCAAAGGTGACCATCGCGCCGCCGGCGCACTCAGCAAAGGCTTGCAGCCAGGCATCGGCCCAGAGCTTGGGCGAAGCGGTTCTGCCGGAGGCGCATTCCCGAAAACGCGTTTCGATGCCAGTCGGCTCGGGGATAAACGCAACCCGGTCATCGTCGAAGAGGCGGTCATGGACGCGCCAAGCCTCCGCCATCGCCAAGGGCTTGCCGTCCATGGCCGCCGCAGTCGTCATCAGCCGCAAGAAACCCAACTGCGTGAGCCGCGAGAACCCTATGCGGTTGGTCTCCTGTTCCCACCAGCGGCTGGCAGAGGCATGATGGACATGTTCTGACGTGACCAACGCCAGCCACACATTGATATCAGGGAAAGTCAATGAGGTCATGAATCTGTTCGTTCGTAAGGTCTATGTGCCGGCCGGCGGGAGGAATCAGTGGCGGATCGAGGCGGAGTCGCCTGCGCGGGCGAGCCGGTTCAGCTTCCTCCACGGCGCGTTCGATGCTGCGCAGGATCAACTGGCGGGCCGAGCAGCCCTGGCGCGCGGCGGCTTCGTGCAGCCGGCGGTGCAGATTGCGCGGCATGTCGATACTGGTGCGGACTGAATCCGGATGCACAACAGTATTATGGCAGCGGCGACCAAACAGGTCAACCCAGCGGCCCACAGCGGCACCGCCGCCGAAGATCTGGCTGCGAACTTGACGCGGCGGGATCCCGTCTGTCTCCACCGCGCCCGCAATCCACTCAGCCAAGTTCAGAACATCCGCCAGATCCAAGCTGTATGCGCCCACTTGCCGATAACACGGCCCCGCTTCCGTCAAGTTAACATTCGCATGCGATGTGGCCCACCGACCTTCTACGACTGGGCGCCACCTGCTGGCGGAGCCTTGGGAGCGGCCTCGAGTTGAGGCTGGGTCTCAGCGGAGAAGTCACTCTCGAGCAAGACAGCCTCCCGCAGCCAGTCCCTGAACTGCTCGCATATGAGCCCGTAGGACGTTTCAATCTTCTCGGCTTCAAGTAGGCGCATCTGCGCTTTTATTGATGAGATCTGAGTCCAGACCTTCAGCTTCTTCTCGACGTTCAGCCGGCGAATTCTGATCGTCTGCGCGATCGCGATCGGTACACTCAAGATGCTGGCGATCGATGCGACGACGGTCAAAATGAAAACGAGGTTTTCTTGGTTCGGCATGGTGAAGCTGATTCTAGTTTAGCGGAAGTGCGCAAAGACGCCCAGTCACGTTACCGCCAGCCCCGACCGCTCCAGCAGCGCGTTCGGGTCCGGGTCCCGCCCCATAAACTTCCGGTACAACTCCGCGGGATCTTCGCTGTCGCCGCGCGCGAGGATCGCGTCGCGGAACTCGGCGCCGGCCTCTGGGCTGAAGATGCCCTGCGTGCGGAAGCGCGTGAAGGCGTCCGCGTCCAGCACCTCGGCCCACTTGTAGGAGTAATAGCCGGCGCCGTAACCCACCGGGCTGGCGAATAGGTGCGTGAACGCCGCCACCATGGCGTGGTCCGGCGGCAGCGGCGCGGGCGAGTATTGCTGCAGGATTCCGCGCGCGTACTCGATCGCATCGCCATCGCGCGCGGGCGCGTAATCGATGTGCAAGGCCAGGTCCACGAAGCCGAAGCCGAGTTGCCGCATTTGCCCGTTGGCGCTGCGGAAATTGCGGGCGCGCACCATCTTCTCGAACAGGACGCCAGGGATCGGCTCGCCGGTCTGGTAATGGCGCGCGAACAGGTCCAGCGGCTCGCGCTCCCAGGTCCAGTTCTCCATGATCTGCGAGGGCAGTTCCACGAAATCCCAGGCTACGCTGGTGCCCGCCAGGCTGCGGATCTCCACGCGGCTCAACAAGTGATGCAGCAGGTGCCCGAACTCGTGGAAGATGGTGGTCACCTCGTTATGCGTCAGCAGCGCGGGCCGGTCCGCCAGCGGCGGCGTCAGGTTGCCGCAGATTAGGCCCAGGTGCGGCCTGAAGCCCCCGTTGGAGCCGTCGCCCGCCGGGCCGCCGGTGATCAGCGCGTCCATCCAGGCGCCGCCGCGCTTGTTCTCGCGCGGGTGCCAGTCGGCATAGAAGCTGCCCAGCAGGACGCCGTCCTCGTCGCGGACATTGTAATAGTGCACCGCCCGGTCCCAGGCCGGGACGCCCGTTTCCTCTTCCACCCGGATGCCGTAGAGCCGGTTCGCCAGCTCGAACAGCCCGCCCACCACGCGCTCCATGGGGAAGTAGGGGCGCAGCGCCTCCTCGTCGAAATCGTAGAGCGCGCTGCGCTGCTTCTCGGCGTAGTAGGCCACGTCCCACGGGGCTGGCTGGGGCGCGTCCGGGCCTTCCAGGGCGCGGCGGAATTCGAACAGCTCCTGGTTCTCTTCGCGGAAGCGGTGCTCGGTCTTGGTCTTGAGGTCTTCCAGAAAGGC
>OCZT010007830.1_pt1 | contig 10430 bp, 3 predicted proteins | sample 1539031 | NCBI WGS metagenome assembly OCZT01 (sample SAMEA3539308, study PRJEB22396) | soil metagenome | biome: tundra; feature: field; material: soil | place: USA | collected 2010-05 | depth 0.15 m
GCGGCTGCGCTCCGGCTCGCTACGCTCGCCTCCGCTCCGCCGCCCCCGAAGGGGGACTGGGCGGAGTGAAGAAGAGCAATTTACAGAACGACGTTTACACCAGCTCCGTGGCTTTAGGCTCCAATACACTTTCGCAAGAGGGAGAGTTTCGGCTCATAATGAGAATTGCTGCACCACATCTGTCAGGCGGATTCCCCCTCAGCGCAAGGCCGCCAGCGCATCCAGAAAGTCCTGTGGCCGTGGCGCTTCCGAACTCAGACGCTTTCCCGTTCGAGGATGGATGAACGCCAGCCGGCAGGCATGCAGCATCTGACGTGAGGCGGTGTAGCCGGTCAGCTCCGCCAAACGTTGGTTTTGCCGGTTGCCGTAGGTCGCGTCGCCCACGAGCGGAAAGCCGAGGAATTGGAAGTGCACCCGGATCTGGTGAGTGCGGCCGGTATGGAGAACCGCCTCGACCAATGTCGCCCCCCGCAGCCGCTCCAGCACGCGATAGTCCGTCCGTGCCTCGCGTCCGACGTCGTCGTTCACGGCCATGCGCTTGCGGTGGGAGGGATGCCGGGCGATGCCCGCTCGGATTTCGCCCCGGTCGCGCGGCAGTTCCCCGCAGAGGATCGCGTGGTAAACCTTCTCCACCTTCCGAGTGGCGAACTGGGTGGAGAGCGCGAGGTGAGTTTCGTCGTTTTTTGCCACGACCAAGCAGCCGCTGGTTTCCTTGTCGAGGCGGTGGACGATGCCCGGGCGCGCCACGCCGCCGATGCCGCTTAACTGCCCCGCGCAATGGTGGAGCAGGGCATTGACGAGGGTATGTTCCTCGTGACCTGCCGCCGGATGGACCACCAGCCCGGGCGGCTTGTTCAAGACCAGCAGGGCCTCGTCCTCGAACAAAACGTCGAGCGGCATCTGTTCCGGTTGGGCTTCGGCGGGCCGCGCTTCGGGCCAGTGCACTTCGACTTCTTCTCCGGCTCGCGGCGTGTGGGTCGGCTTGACCGTGCGGCCATTAACCCGAATGTGGCCCTGCTCAATCAGCCGCTGAATCGCGCCCCGAGAAACTGCCGGGAATTTGCCGCGCAGGTAAGTATCCAGCCGCTCCGAAGGCAGCGAGCGTTCGATGGTCACGACTTCAGTGCGGGAGGACATGGCGGGAAGTCCGATGACCTGAGTTTCCCACGGGTCCCCTCACTTGGAGGGCGACGGTTCAGGCGGCTTGATCTTGTGGTCGCTCCGCCACGTAATCAGGAAAACCAAACCGACGCCCGTGCAGATGGCGCTGTCGGCGACGTTGAAGGCCGGAAAGCCGAGTTCCGTGCCGCCGCCGTGCTGAAGGTAAAAGTAGATGAAATCAATCACATGCCCAACCCACAGCCGGTCAATGAGATTCCCCACGATCCCGCCGAAGATCAGGCCGAAGGCGATCTGGCTGAGGAGGGTGCGGGAGTCAAAATAATGGCGGCTGAGGAACAGCACTAGCAGCGCGAACAGGGCGACGCCGGCCAGCAGCCCGTTATTGCCGCGGAACAGGCTCCACGCCGCGCCGGTGTTTCCCCAGTGCACGAACTTGAAGAAGCCCTCGATCACGACTTTCTCCTGAGCGTAGCCGAGAAGCCGCAGCACGATCTGCTTGGTGATTTGATCGAGCGCGACGACCACCACAGCGATCAGCGCAATGCGGCGATTTGGCGTACCAAGCAGCGAATTCGATGGATTCATGCCAGTGAACGGTGCCGATTTAACCGGACGCACCGCAAAAGACAATGCGAAAACGCCGCACTGCGCTGCCGGACGGCGGCACGGCGGCCGCCGCCAAAGAGGAAACAGGCAGAATGCAGAATCTCAAGGAGGTTGCTCAGGACCAAACGCCTAGAGAGAATGGCAACTGGAAAAGAGCTACTGGGCTCGATAGAAGATTTGCGGGGCGGCCTGATTGACGGGGAGCGACTCAAACAGGTTCGTCAGCGGCACAGCGAAAGCAGGCCGCCAATCTGGAACCGCCAGGTTTGTGCTGTAGGTTAGTTGGTAGTTTGTGCCGGGGTTGCCGTAAATGGTGAGCATGCGCGTGGAGTCAGAGGCTATCCACGCCGCCAGCAGGGGCTCCAGCCCGATGACCACCGCTGTTCCGGGCTGGCCAACGATGTTGCCCACCGCGGTGCCGTCATCCTTTATCCCCAATATGCCTGCAGCTACCAACGGCAGAAAACCGGAGTGGCCTGGGGGCGCCGTGAACGCAATGGTGCCCAACTGCGAAGGACTTTGAAGCGTCTGGCCCGGCTTAGTCCACAGGTTGAAGAATGTGCGCGCGGAATCCAGCACTTGGACCACGGAGGTTGCGATTTCGGCGTTGGTAAACGCAAACGCAAAGCTGGTGAGCCGGTTTGACGGGCAGACCAGGGTCCAGCTTAGGTTGGTGAGGCCCACAGTGGACAACAAAGTGACGGCGACGCTGCCAGTATGTCCCGCCTGCATCACGGTCGAGCCAATCCCCACGTGGACGCACTCGCTAACGACAACCATAAACGACATCGAATTGCTCAAGGGCGGAGTGCTGCTGTCGGTGGCCCAAATGGTAATCAGGTTGGTCGTGCTCCCTTGAGCACAGGCAGGATTCCACTGGAAAATGCCGTTGGTGCTGATCGTGGCGCCGGCGGGCGCAGAACTGTCCAGGCTAAAGATCACTGGCGGAGTCGCGACCTGCGCGCGATTCGTGATGACCAAGCTGCGTCCAATGACCAGGAATTGATTGTTGACCTGGGGGACGTATGGCGGAGGCAGAGGGGGAGTGACCACGGTCAAATCGGCCCCGTAAGTGGTTCCGGCGCTGTTGACACCGACGGCTTGGAAGTGGTTCGTGCCGCCGGGCCTCAAACCCCCGATGGCAATCGCCACCGCTTGCGCCGTGTTCAAGCTGGCGGTAAGCGTCTCGTCGGCGGTCGAGTTGCCGTAATTGGTCGTCGCGCCCCACTGGAAATACGCTTCGGTGTTGGCGCCGTTCGGGTTGACGATCGCGTTCAAGTTGGCATTCGTCGGCGTAATGTCCAAGGCGTCGAGGGTGGTGACTGAGGGCGGCAGGATGGGCAGGCCATAGGTCACGGTGTAGGAACCGGTGGAATTGTAGTCGAAAATGTGGATGAGATTGTTGGGCTTGGGCGGCACCATGTGAATGCGCGCCGGCGTCTGCCACACATTGGGTCCCACCAGCAGGTTTACTCCATCGGAGCGCCGCACACTGGCGATGGGATAAGTGCCGCCGCCCGGATCAACCACTTCCCAATAGCCCCATCCAGCCTGCGCTGAGACGGTCACGGTGACGTTGGAGTTGACCGAAGACGGAACGCCGGTGGTCACACCGTTCGTGAAGGAGGTCACCGGGTAAGTCAAGCCGTCGCTGGAATAGACGATGTCCGGCAGCGCGTCCACGTTGGTGGTGTCGTTGACCAGGAAGTCCGGCAGACCGTCATCGGTCGGCGCGGTCAATCGCACGACATGGTTCATTTCGTGGATGCTCACGCGGTTGATGAGCGAGGTGTTGGTGTTGCCGAAATCATCGGTGTGTTTGTAGGAGGCGGCAAAGCTGATGAACTGGCCCTCCAGCGTTGAGGTCATATACCACAACCCCTCCGCGCTCCCCTGCGGCCCGAGGTTGCCGAAATCCATCGTCAACGACGGCGATACGGACTGGTTGCTGCCCACCTGGGAGCCGATGAGCGAGAAGGCGATGAGCAGGTCATTCGAATTCTCGATGATCTGCGGCTGCGCGGAGGTGATGGTAAAATCGAGAGCATTGCCATAGCCAATGTTCTTTATGAGAATCCCCAAGGGGAAGGGTATGGAAGGTTCAATCTGGGGAGTGAAAGGATCGTCGCTATAAACGTCGTGCTGTAGAAAATAATCCACGTTCAGAATGGGGGTCGGCAGCACGGTGATGGGAACCGGGAAGAGGGGAATGGTGACCGGCTCACCGTTGAGAATATAGGAGAAGGAGCCGCCCACAGTGAATGGCGTGGGCGTTTGCGGTGCGGCGTTGGTCGCCGGGATGATGGTCCAGGCGGCTTGGCCGGTAGCACCGTTGGGCAGCACACCGGTGCCGTCCACAGCGTTCAAACCGTTGAGTGTGGGCGACGGAATCCCAAAGAGACTGTTGGCCACATTATTGGAGGCATCATACACGGTGATGGTCGCGGACAGATTGCTGATCGTGCCTCCAGCATTGTCCACGAGTTGTAGCGTCGCCTTGAAGGCGTCCCGCGCAATGACGGCGCTCTGATCAATTTGCAGTTTGACCTGCACCAAGGCACCTTGAATCGGTTGGAAGGTGTAATTGGGGGGTTGAATCGTCGGGCCACCGCCACCGCCACCACCACCGCCGCCACCGCCACCGCCACCGCCACCACCGCCGCTGACGATGCCACAGGTGGAGCAAGTCGCCACCACCGGCGGCGGCGTCGGGTTCTGGGGTTCGCAATCCGCCGGATTGGCGTCATAAATGTAAATCGGAACGACCGTGTTGTTGGTTTGGGTGGGCGTGGCGACGCTGTAGTTCAATTGCGCGGTGATGCTGTCCGGCACCCCCCCCGCGGAACCGAGCGAGATGATCAGGACCGGCACAATCATGCTGGATTCGGGCGGAAGATCGCCCAGACTGCTCACCAGCGGCTGGATGAGCCAATCGGGGTGGGACCCGAAATAAAGGTTCAACCCCTGGGCGGAAATCAATCCGCTGTTGGTGATCGTCAGGTTCACCTCGTTGGTTTGGCCTTGCAGGGTGCATAGGTCAATGGCTCCGGGATTGACGGTGAGCACCGGCCACGGCACCTGGGTCTGGAAGGTGGTGACCAGCGTGAAGGTATAATGATCCGGCACCACAGTGGGCGTAACCACCCAAGTGTAATCCACCAATTGCAGGTTTAGGAAGGCGGTCAGGTCGTTGGTCTGGTTGGCCGCCACCAACAGCGTGGTGCTGAAGCTGCCGTGCTCCGGCGCACTGACCGCCACGGTGTAGTAGGCTGAGGTCAGATTGGTGAACAAGGCTGCCCCCGAAGCATCCGTTACGGCACTGGTCACGTTGGAGCCGGTTAGGTAATCGGCCACCGTGACGGTGGCATTGGACACGTTGGGCAAACCGGCTCCATAATAACTCAGTTCATCCTGCACCGTCACCAACAGGGAACCGGTCAGGTCGGATCTACAGTCAAACGAGAACGGCACGGCCAACTGCGCGTTGAAGCTTGTGAGTTCCAAACTGCCCGGGTAGGCGCCCAACGGCAAATTGAGCGGCGGCGTCAGCGCCAGCGTAACTTGATTGCTTTGGCCGGGAGCCAGCGGCGGGATCGGCAGTAGCGTCACCGTGGTTAACCACGAGGTTGACGGCAACAGAACCTGAACCGGCCCGCTAGTGGCTCCGCCGCTGTTGGCCACATAAAAACTTACCAGCGTCTGCCCGCCGCCCACCATCGTGCCGCTCAACGAGGCAGGGGTCGCCGTCAACTGCGGCAACAACGGCGATACCGTCGCCGTGACCAACGCCACATTGGTCGTGCCCTGGGCCGTCGTCAACTGGAGGTAAAACTGGTCCTGGGCCGCGTTGTTGGCCGGGGCCAGCATCACCAGCGTCAGCGGACTGGTGCCATTGCCGGCCAGGGTGGTGGGCGCGTTTATGGTCACCTGCACATCCGGCGTTGCTCCCAGAATGCTGGCCGTAATTCCGGTCAAAGCGACACCGGTAAGATTGTTCAAGTTGATGGTGTTCGTCACCGGAATACCGGGTGTCAGCACCGAGGCGACGCTGTTCCGGCTCAAACTCATGCCGACCAAAGTGAACGTTCCTTGCGCAGCGGGGATGCTTTGCCCCGGCAGGATGGCAGCCACTTGATAGGTGCCAAACTCCGTCGCCAGCGGCACAAAATTGACGGTGGTTGAACCCGAAGCCCCCGTTGTGGCCGGCAGACTGCGGGTCGTGCCCCCGCTGGAAATCCATACCGTGACGCTCGAATTCGGCACCGCCGCCTGGGACGAGCAGTTGAAGGTCTGCACTGCCAACGGCACCTGGCTTCCCATCGGATAAACGGCCTGGCCGGGCTGGACGCTCGCGCAGTAATTAAGCACTGTCAAAGTCGCAGCCATGCTTGGGGCGGAACCGGCTGGATTGCTCACCACCACGCTGAACTGCTGTCCCTGATTGGTGGTCTGCACGTTGGCCAGCGTCAACACGGAGTTGGTTGCGCCGGCCAGGGCCAATCCCCCAACCAGCCACTGATAGGTAAACGGCGCCGTTCCGCCAACGCCCACCGTAAAGGAGACCGTGCCGCCAAGGCCCACGGATTGGTTTTTCGGCGGCACGCCGATGCTGGGCGGAACAATCAGCAGGAGCGGGGCCGACACGCTTTTGGCCGAACCCCAGGTGTTGGTGATCAGGACCTGGTAAAAGCCCTCGTCCGTATATTGGACCGCCGGGATGGTCAGCACATTGCCACGCGAGCCGGTGATCCGGCCATTGTCCGTCAGATTACCTCCGTTGAACTGCCATTGATAACCCGCCGCATACAGGGCGCTGACCGAGAACACGGCGTTGCTGCCTTGCACCAACAACTGGCCGGCCGGTTGGGTCAGAATGGAGGGTGGCGGGCCGGTGTAGGCAAAGCCGTTGGTCAGCGTGGCCGAAGTGCCGTCCGGGTTGGTGACCACCACGTTTACCAATCCCAATGGACCGGCTGGCGTGATGGCGGTGATTTGCGTCCCGCTGCTGACAACGAACGAGGCCGCGGATTGGCCGGCAAAAGCCACGCCGGCACCCAGCTCAAACCCGCTGCCGGTAATGGTCACGGCTGTCCCTCCGTTAGTCAGACCCTTGTTCGGTGTAATCCCGGTGAAGGTCGGTAGCGGTCCTGCTGTAACAGTCAACGTGCCGTTGTTGATAGTCACGCTGTAGTTGCCGAGCCGGTTGTTCGGGTCAACCAGGTTTGGCACGACCGGATATGTGCCCGGCGGGCTGATGGGTATTGCGCTGCAACTGTATGTTGCGGTGATGTTGTCCCCGTTCTGGATGCCGGTGGTTGTGACGCTGAACACTGGGTTGGTCGCGCCATAGGGGCGAGTAGCGTTGCTGGCGGTTACCGTGAGCGGCGCGCGCAGCACCAGCAAGCTCACAGTGCCGGTCGCGGTGTTGTAGTCGGCCATATCGGTCGGGTTGAAGACCACTGATAGCGTGTTGGTGCCGGCGTTCAGCAAGGTGCCATTGGTTGGGGCATACACGAAACTGCCCGGCACGCTGGCCGTCGCGTTCAACTGGCTCGCGCTCAACGGGGTGCCGTAAGGGATGGGTGGAGGATTGGTCCAGGTCAGGATGGGTGTCGCCTTGAGCACGGTCAACGTCGCCACCGCGCTCGTGACCGAGCCGTAGGCGTTGGTAACGATGACCTGGTAACTGCCTGCGTCGCTCGTCTGGATGTTGGCAATGGTCAAGCGGTTGCTTTGCGAACCGGTGACTCGGGCGTTGTCTGTCAGGTTCGTGCCATTGAACTGCCATTGGTAGCTCAACGGCGGTGTCCCTGTAGCGGTTACGCTGAAGATCGCCTCGCCTGCCTGAGCCACGGTTTGGCTTCGAGGAGTCATGATGATGACGGGGGAGGAGTTCGCGCCTGAAGCCGTCAGGAGGAAGGCTCGATGCTGGCCGTTTGTGAGGCCGTAACCGGCGATTTGGCCGTTTGAGTTGACACAGTCGGCTTCAATGAGCACCCAGTTGGAGTTCGTTGGGACCAGGCCATTGAGGTCCTGCGCGCCGTTGACCGAATCGAAGGAAAAAGCGCGCTCCCCCGGCCCACCATAACTGCCGGGGTAAACCCCTCCCACAATCTGTCCGCCATCGTTGATGGCCAGGCCGCCACCGGCATGGAATCCCGCCGGCAAAGGAAACTCCGTTATGCTGCCGCCCGAATACAGGAAAGGCTCGTACGTGTCCGTGTCGCTAGGCCTGTATTCACCGATACCAGTTATCTGCCCCGCAGCATTGATGCCAAAGCCGACACTATTGTCGTCGAAGATACCACCAAAGTGCGGAGCGAGCGCCTGCACCGTGTAGTTCGTGCTGTTTGGCTGAATTGGGATCCAAACCACTGCCTGATGGGGGTACCAGCCGGCGGGACGAGAGGTTCCGACGACTTGGCCGGAGGTATTGATGCGATGCCCCTCACTCTCAGTATCGCTACCCAGGGCACCCAGATCCGCAAAGACGCCACCGCTGTTCACAAAGGCCGAATCGCGTCCCGCCGGATTCAAGTATTGACCGCAGATGTCCCCTCTTCCATTGATTCCCGACCCGCTAGAGTAGGTCGCTCCAATGTTCAAATCTGTCATTGCTCCGTTCGTAAGGATGAATGCATGGGTCTGCCCGGTCGTCGTGTCAGCCTGCCCAACGACTTGGCCTGCATTGTTGATACCGAAGGCGCGGCTACTGGCACCACCTAGCGTTCCCAAGTCGGTCATGGAGCCGCCGCTCCAAAGGAAGGCGCGATACACGCCATTGGAGTTGAGGGCGTAGCCCACCACCTGCCCCGAATCATTAATCGCCGCTGGGTAAATGTCCACTCCCCCTAACGTTCCAAGGTCTGTAATCGCATAGAGTGTCTGGACGCTCAGCAGGGCATTGGAACTGACCGCTACTCCGACCAAATTGCTCACTACTACGCGGTAGAGGCCTGCATCGCCCAACTGAGCGTTCGCAATATCAAGATTGGTGCTTTGTGACCCAGTAACCCAGGCGTTGTCATTCAGGTTGGTGCCGTTGAAGAGCCACTGGTAGCTCAGCGGCGCCGTGCCCGAAGCCGCGGCAGTGAATGTGGCGTTCGAACCCGCCACAACCGTTTGGCTCTGCGGCTGGCTCGTGATGCTTGGGGGCGCCCAGGAGGGCAGAGTGTAGGCCTGGCTCCCGGTGCAACTGTTGGTGTCAGTAGCGGTGACGGTGAAGGTATCGGACCCGATGGCCGAAGGGGTTCCGTTGAGGCTCCCGTCACCCGACAAGTTCAGCCCCGCCGGCGCGCTCCCAACTGTGACGGTAAAGGTGTAAGGCGGCGCCCCTCCTGTCGCCGTCAGGCTCTGGCTGTAGCCGACGCCAATCGTGCCGCCCGGAAGCGAGCCAGGACTCACCGTTATCACAGGACAGCTAACCGTCAGCGTCGCCACCGCGCTCGCGACCGAGCCGTAGGCATTGGTGACCACAACCTGGTAGCTCCCGGCGTCGCTGAGCAACACATTGGAAATGATGAGGCTGTTGCTTTGCGAGCCGAAAATGCGGGCGCTGTCAGTCAAGTTCGTGCCATTGAACTGCCATTGGTAGCTCAACGGTGCGTTACCCGTGACTGCCACGGCGAACGTTGCGGTGCTGCCCGCCATATTGGTCTGGCTGGTCGGCTGAACAGTAATTTGCGGGGAGACCACCGGCTCCGCCACCAGCGCCAGGGCGTGGTAGGCATCCTCACCGCTAGAGACCCGGGTGAAGCGCTCATCGGCGGTCAGCCCAGCGGTGTTCACCGGCACTGGCACGGCGGAATTTGTGCCATAATAGCCGCCATTGCCGTCGCCGAGTTGGCCGTAGTGATCACTGCCCCAGGCGGCGGCCGTCCCGTCCGAGCACAACGCCAGGCTGTGTTCCCTTCCCGCCGCGATGGCTACGACGGTCTTGCCGTACAGCGCCGAGACCCCCGACGACGTGTTCACCGCCACGGGAAGGCTTGCGTTCCCTGACGCACCATTGTCGCCGAGCTGTCCATAACGGTTGTAACCCCAGGCGGCCACGGTGCCGTCCGAGCACAGAGCCAGGCTGTAGTCAAAGCCCGCCGCGATGGCTACGACGGTCTTGCCATACAGCGCCGAAACACCCAAAGCCGTGTTCACCGGGACCGGCACGTACCTGTTCACAGAGGGGTTGTTGTCGCCGAGTTGGTAGGAGTTATTCAGGCCCCAGGCGGCCACGGTGCCGTCGGAGCACAGGGCCAGGCTGTGCCTCCCGCCCGCCGCGATGGCCACCACCGTTTTGCCATAAAGCGCCGAAACCCCCAGCGACGTGTTCACCGCCACGGGCACGAAGCTGGGCGCCCCGGCCTGGTCGTTATTGCCGAGCTGGCCAAAAGAGTTGTAACCCCAGGCGGCCACGGTGCCGTCGGAGCACAGAGCCAGGCTGTGGACTTCCCCCGCTGCGATAGCCACGACCGTCTTGCCATACAGCGCCGAAACCCCCGACGACGTGTTCACCACCACGGGCACGAAGCTGGTAGCCCCAGTGTTGTCATTGTCGCCGAGTTGGCCATAGTGATTGATGCCCCAGGCGGCCACAGTGCCGTCCGAGCACAGTGCCAGGCTGTGGCCCCCCCCCGCTGCGATAGCCACGACCGTCTAGATCGGAAGAGCACACGTCTGAACTCCAGCCACGCCAATATCTCGTATGC
>OCZT010007831.1_pt1 | contig 10429 bp, 11 predicted proteins | sample 1539031 | NCBI WGS metagenome assembly OCZT01 (sample SAMEA3539308, study PRJEB22396) | soil metagenome | biome: tundra; feature: field; material: soil | place: USA | collected 2010-05 | depth 0.15 m
CGTGTCTATAGCGGCCCAAAAGGGTCCGGCGAAATATCTCCGATCGCCAAGGAGCAGATGCTGTTCAAGGAATTCGCCGCGCTCGACGATGCCCTGTCATGGGCGCGCCATGTCGAGCAGGGCGGGCGCGTCCCGCTGTTGGTTGAAGGTGACGACGGCACCCAGATGGACCGCCGCGCCATCGCCGACGCGCTCGGGGTCGGCCAGCGCGAGCAGGTCGGCCGCTAAGCAGTGAAGGCAGTTCTGGTTCGCAAGCTTTAGCCGGCGACCCGGGTCCATTCGACGCGGGCGCGCTGGGTGAGTTGCTCCCATTTGGTGCCGACCACGTCCCAATTGACCATTGGCCGTTGCACGCTGGCCGGCGCGTTCGCGCCCGCGAGCGTGTTGTGAGAGTCGTAGAGATAGGCGCCGCCGACGGTCAAAACGCCGCCGAGAATGATCCCAAGCAGGACTCGCATGTGAAACCTCCACGTCCCCCGCACCAAAACGCGGGCGCGGACCTACGGTTCCACGGTCGCAGGGCGCTTCTGTGCTCCTTTAGGGGCATGGGCTGGGCGACTTTCGGCGCGCGGCTTGCGGCTCGTTAACTATCCGGAACCTTTTGTTGTAACCCATTGAAAACGCTTTGGTTCCGACTTCAAAATCTTCGTACCCAGACAAAATAAGCTGCTATATTGACGCCATGAGCAGCCATTCCACCAAAACCGCCGGCCGGTCGTCCAAAGCCACCCGGCGACCCGACAAAAAAGGCGCCAAGAGCGCCCGCGCCGAGATGAAGAAGGCGTCGAAATCGGCCCGCCGTCCGGTCAGCAAGGCTACGCGGCCCAACGCCGCCACGGCTATCCGCGCGCCCAGCATCGCTCCCAAGTTGGCGCTCAAGTCGGCGGCCAAGATGATCCGCACGCCGAGCCCGCCGGTGCAGCCGGTGGCTGCGGACGACATCAAGATCATGGCGCACAAGTACCAAGTCGGCGAGACGGTTTACTTCACCTCGCCGACGTTTGGCCGCGCCGCCGCCACCGGCAGCTATACGGTGCTCAAGCTGCTGCCGTCGGAAGGCGACGACTACCAGTACCGGATCAAGAGTTCCGGCGAGGCCTTCGAACGCGTCGCCAAGGAAAGCCAGCTCGACCGCGTCTAGCGCATGATCCCGAAAAGTGGGAACCGGTTTTCGGACAAGATCATGCGCCAATATATAAATGCGCGGCCGGACGCCCGCGCTTTCGCCTCCGCCATCGACTATGATGCGTGACCAAGGACGCGATACCTGTCGCACGCGCATGATCCCGAAAAGTGGGAACCGGTTTTCGGACAAGATCATGCGCCAGTGAGAAAGAGGACCGCATGCCGATCTACATCACGCAAGGGCGCTACACCCGCGAGGCCGTCAAGGGCATGATCGTCAAGCCGGAAGACCGCGCCGACGCGGTCGGCCGCGCCATGGCCAAGGCCGGCGGCCGTCTGATCGGCTACTACATCACCTTCGGCGACTACGACTTTCTGACGATTGCCGAGGCGCCGAGCGAGATTCAAATGGCCGCCGTGCTGCTGGCGGCGGCCGGCGGCGGCGGCGTCACCGATCTGCGCACCACGGTGGCAATGACTTCGGTGGAGGCTAAAGGCGCCTTTGCGGCGGCGGGCGATCTGGCGCCGGGCTTCAAGTCGGCCGGTGGCACGTGACCCGAGGTGTCGCAAGGAATAAACAAGAGCACCCAAACGTTATCGTCAGCCTGAACAAAAGCCCGGCGCATGATCCCGAAAAGTGGGAACCGATTTTCGGATAAGATCATGCGCAAACTATAAACGGAGGATTCATGCTCAAAGTTCTGCGTTTTATCGCGTTGGCGTTATTGCCGGCATTGCTGACGTGGCCCGCATCGGCGGAAACCTATCCGAGCCGCACGGTCCGGCTGATCGTGCCGTTCGGAGCCGGCGGGCCGGCTGACGTCTATGCCCGCATTCTCGCCAAATATTTGTCCGAGGAAACCAAGCAATCCTTCGTGGTGGAGGACCGCCCGGGCGCCGGCTCGCTCGTCGGTACCGACGTGGTCGCGAAATCCGCGCCCGACGGCTACACGCTCTTGGTGATGTCGAACACCCACACCACCAACGAGTCGCTGCTGCCCAACAAGCCGTATCAGCTGATGCGCGACTTCGTGCCGGTGGCGACCATCAACTATTCCGACCTGCTGATGGTGGTGCATCCCGACGTGCCGGCCAAGACGGTGGCGGAATTCATCGCGCTGGCCAAAAAGGATCCGGGCAAGCTCAACTACGCTTCGTCCGGCCCGGGCACGCCCTATCACATGGCCGGCGAGCTGTTCAAAGCCATGAGCGGCACCGACATCGTGCATGTGCCGCACAAGGCCTCGGGCGATATGCGCAACAGCGTGCTGTCGGGCAACGTGCAGATGATGTTCGATGCCATCACCGTGATGTCGGAGTTGGCCAAGGCCGGCAAGGTGCGCGCGCTCGCCACCACCGGCAAGGAGCGCAACCCGCTCACGCCCGACCTGCCGACCGTCGGCGAGTCGGTGCCCGGATATGAATCGACCATCTGGATCGGCCTGATGGCGCCGAAGGGCACGCCCAAGGAGGTCGTCACCTTCCTCAACAGTTCGGTCAACAAGGTGATCGAACTGCCCGACGTGAAAGCCACCTGGCTCAAGCAGGGCGCCATTCCGCTGGTAAAGACGCCGGAGGAATTCGACGCCTATCTGCGCAAAGACATCGAGAAGTGGGCCCATATGGTAAAAGTATCCGGGGCCAAGATCCAATAACGGACGCAATAGCCGGAGGCCTACGCTGACCATGGGTGGCACGTCGCTGAACGGCCTGTTGTCGAGCCCGCTGGTGCCTATCCTCGGCGTACTGGCGGCGGTGGGCATGATGTTCCTGCTCATGAAGTACCGCCTCGCCCGGGTGGACGGCGTGCGCCGTCTGCTGCTGCCGATCGTGGTGGTGGTGCTGGCCGGCGTCGCGGTGGTGTCCATTCTCGCACGCATGGCACAGGATGAGCGCGGGGCCGAGCGTCGCGCACTGGCGCAGCGCAGCGCGGAACTGACCGCCCAGACGCTGGCGCCCGGCTCGACGCTCGCCTGCCTCGACGGCGCCGCCGGCGAAGCGGTGGAGGGTGCCTGCGAGAAGACGGTGTTCGCCGGTCCGCAAAGCACCGCCGCCGCGGTCGCCTATATGGCGGCGCGGCTGACGCTGCTGGCCGACGGGCTCGCCTTCGCCCGCCACGGCGACGCCGATTTCCCCGCCGCATTGGCCGGCCTGCGCCGCGCCATCGAACTCGACCGCTTCGGCATCGCCGCCCATGTGCTGGCGGTGCGCGATGGCTGCACCGCCGAGCGCTGCGCCGCCTTCGCGCTGCTCGGCGATGCCGATGTGATCAAGTCCAATCTCAAGGCGCAGGTCTTCAACCAATATGTCTCGCGCTATGCCGCGGACTGGAATAAGTTCGCGCCTACGCTCGACAAGCTGGCGCCGGCGCCGCTCGCCAGCGTGCTCGATCCGACCGCGCCGTCCAAGACCCCGTTGGGGAGCAAATACAGCTTCCCCTCGGCCGCCTCGATCCCGCCGGTGAGCATCATGAATTCCGAGCCGATGCTGCCCAAGCAGGCGACCGATGCGCAGGCCGCGCAGCCGCCCGCCCCGCCCGCCGGCCTGGAAAATGCACCCGCGCCGGCAGCGCCGAAACGGCCGCAGCCCCCAGCAGCGGCGCCGCTGCCCCTGCGTTAGTATCGGCGTAAGCTGACGCCGGGCCCATTGATGTTCAAATCCGTCCTGATCGCCAATCGCGGCGAAATCGCCTGCCGCATTGCCCGCACCGCCAAGCGGCTGGGTCTGCGCACCATCGCGGTCTATTCGGAGGCGGATAGCGCCGCGCTGCATGTGCGGCTTGCCGACGAGGCGCATCCGATCGGCCCGGCGCCGGCCGCCGACAGCTATCTGCGCATCGACGCCCTGATCGCCGCCGCGCGCGCCGCGCACGCGGAATGCATCCACCCCGGCTACGGCTTCCTCGCGGAGAACGCTGATTTTGCGCAAGCCTGCATCGATGCCGGGATCGTCTTCGTCGGGCCGAAGCCCGCGGCGATCCGCGCCATGGGCCTTAAAAACAGCGCCAAGGCGCTGATGGAAAAAGCCGGCGTGCCGGTGGTGCCCGGCTATCACGGCGACATGCAGGAACCGAAATTTCTCAAGCAGAAAGCTTACGAGATCGGCTATCCGGTGTTGATCAAGGCGGTGGCCGGGGGCGGCGGCAAGGGCATGCGCCGCGTCGATCGCCACGCCGACTTCGATACGGCGCTCGCCGCGGCCATGCGCGAGGCGAAAGCGGCCTTCGGCGACGAGCGCGTGCTGATCGAGAAATATGTCAACGCGCCGCGCCATATCGAGATGCAGGTATTCGCCGACCGCCACGGCAACGCCATCCATCTCAACGAGCGCGATTGCTCGCTCCAGCGCCGCCACCAAAAAGTCATCGAGGAAGCGCCGGCGCCGGGCATGAGCGCGCAACTGCGCGCCGCCATGGGCGAAGCCGCGGTCGCCGCCGCCAAGGCGGCCGGTTATGAAGGCGCCGGCACGGTTGAGTTCATCGCCGACGGCGCGCGCGGCCTGCGCCCAGACGGCTTCTGGTTCATGGAAATGAACACGCGCCTGCAGGTCGAGCATCCGGTGACCGAGGCGGTGACCGGTCTCGATCTGGTGGAATGGCAATTCCGCATCGCCGCCGGCGAAAAACTGCCGCTGACGCAAGCGCAAGTTCCGTTGACTGGCCACGCGGTCGAAGCACGGCTTTACGCGGAGGATCCCGAGCGCGGTTTCCTGCCGTCGACCGGCAGGCTGATCGCGCTCAAGTTTCCGCAAGGCGAGGGGCTGCGCGTCGATACCGGCGTCGAAGAGGGCTCCGAGGTCACGCCGTTCTACGATCCGATGATCGCCAAGCTGATTGCCCACGGCAACAGCCGCGATGAGGCGCTCGACCGGCTGGCGGGTGCACTCGACAACACCATCGTTGTCGGCCCGCGCAGCAATGCCGGCTTCCTGGCCGCGCTCTGCCGCGCCGCCGAATTCCGCAAAGGTGATTTCGACACCGGCTTCATCGACCGCAACCTTGCCGCGCTCGGCGCCGTCCCACAGGGCCTCGACCGCGCCGCCGCCGCGCTCGGCACGCAGAAGCTGGTGGAGCGCGAAAGCGCCCGCATCGCCGCGGTATTCGAGCGCGAGCCCGACGCGCCGGCCTCACCCTGGGACAGCGGCGACGCCTTTCAGCTATCCGGCGCGCGCCACCTGGCGCTGCCGATCCTGACCGAGGGCGAAAGCATTGTGGCGCAGGTCGCCTACGGGCCCGGCGGCGCATTGGTCGCCATCGACGGCATCGCGCCCGCATCGGACGCGGTGGCGCTCGACGCGGGCGACGCGGTCTATGTGCTGCGCCACGGCCGTCAGACCAAGGTCAGCTTACGCGATCTGAGCCTCGACGAGGCTGGGGATGATGCGGCAGGCGGGCTTGTGCGCGCGCCCATGCATGGCAAGGTTCTGGCGCTCTTGGTGGAGCAGGGCGAGCGCGTCAGGCGCGGGCAACGTCTCGCCATCATCGAGGCGATGAAGATGGAGCACACTTTGACCGCGCCGATCGACGGCACCGTTGCCGAGATCGCGGTCGCCGCCGACGCGCAGGTGGCCGAGGGCGCCAAGGTGATGGTGATCGAGCCCGTAAAAGAATAGTTTGGAATTCCGCAATGCCGCTTCATCTCATCAAGCTGTGCGTCGGCTGCGACTCGGTTGCCGACCTGGAAGACTGGATCAAACAGAAGCTGCAGGAAAAGAAAAAGCGCGGGCAGAAGCCTGAGCGCATCCACACCACCCGCATGGTGCCCAAGCGCGCTGAGGAACTCACCGACGGCGGCTCGCTTTTTTGGGTGATCCGCGGCCAGATCAGCTGCCGCGAGCGTATCCTCGACATCCGCCCGTTCACCGACAAAGACGGCATCGGCCGCTGCCGCGTGGTGCTCGACGGCAAACTGGTGCTGGTCGAGCCGCGCCCGCGCTCGGCCTTCCAGGGCTGGCGCTATCTCGAAGTCAAGGAGGCGCCGCGCGATCTGTCGCGCGCAGCCCCCGGCGCCGCCAAGATGCCGGAACAGATGCGGCGCGAACTGCGCGAGTTGGGGCTGCTCTAGACCGCAATATTATCGATTAGCCGCGTCTTGCCGATCTTGGCGGCGACCAAGAGCCGGATCGGGCCGTCCTTGCGCGAGACGATGGGCGCCAGCGTGAGCGCATGGCGCGCTTCCAGGTAATCGAGTGCAAAGCCGGCGCGTCCGATCTCGGCGCGAGCCTCTTCCAGCACCATTTCGATCGGCTCGCCTTGCTTGATGCGCACGGCGCTGGCCTTCAGCACGCGGTATAGCAGCGGCGCGGCGCTGCGCTCGGCCGCCGACAGATAGGCGTTGCGCGACGACAGCGCGAGGCCGTCCTGCTCGCGCACGGTCGGCACGCCGATCACCTTGACGGCCAAGTCGAGATCCTTCGCCATCTGGGTGACGACGCGGAGCTGCTGGTAGTCCTTCTCGCCGAATAAGGCGAAGTCGGGCGCGGTTTGCGTGAACAGCTTGGCCACCACGGTGGCGACGCCGCCGAAGAAATGCGGGCGGAACTTGTCCTCGAGCCCGGCCTTGGCGGCGCCTTGCGGCTCGATGCGGGTGGCGAAGCCTGCCGGGTACATCACCTCGGCCGATGGTGCCCAAACCAGGTCGGCCTTGGCCGTTTGCAGCGCCTTGAGATCGGCCGCAAAGCCGCGCGGATAGCTGCCGAAGTCCTCATGCGGCGCGAACTGCGTGGGATTAACGAAGATCGAGACCACCACGCGGCGGGCGCGCCGGCGCGCCTCGCGCACCAGCGCCAAATGGCCGCGGTGCAGGGCGCCCATGGTCGGCACCAGGGCGATCCGTTCGCCGGTGTCCCGGAACGGTGCAAGGGCGCGGCGGAGCGATGGAACCGTGCGCGCGACGGTCGGGCGGTCTGCCATAATTCGTGCGCCTGTCGGCTGATTGTCGCAAAACCGGGCTAGCCCATAGCAAAACGCCGCCGGTCCGGCCACGCGGGAACTGGCGAAATCATAACGAGCTTGACTATAGCGCGGTAAAAATTCGAGAATTGAACGCCCGGGGGGCGCGTCATGTTAGTGCAGTCGATCGAGCAGGCTCGTCAGTCCGCTCACGTGGTCGTTCTCGGCAACGAGAAAGGCGGGTCGGGTAAGTCTACGACTGCTCTGCACATTGCGGTCGCGCTGCTCAAAGCCGGCCAGCGCGTGGCGACCGTCGATCTCGACAGCCGGCAGAAAAGTTTCACCCATTACATCGAGAACCGCCGCGCCTGGGGCGAACGCGCGCGCGTCAAGCTTGACCTGCCGACGCATTACTGCGTGGAGCGGGCCGAGAGCAATTCGCTGGAAGCCAACGAGGCGGAGGAATTCGCCAACTTCTCGAAGGCGGTCAGCGCGCTCGAGCACAGCCACGACGTGGTGGTGATCGATACGCCCGGCAACGACACCTATCTGATGCGGCTCGCCCATTCGATGGCCGATACGCTGGTCACGCCGCTCAACGACAGCTTCCTCGATTTCGACGTGCTCGCCACCCTTGACCCGACCAATTTCAGCGTCACCGGCGAAAGCCACTACTCCGAGATGGTGCGCGAGTCGCGCCGGCAGCGCCGGCTGGTCGACGGCCAGCTGACCGACTGGATCGTGGTGCGCAATCGTCTGTCCACGCTCGGCTCGCGCAACAAGAAACTGGTCGGCGACGGCTTGATCGAATTGTCCAAGCGCATGGGTTTTCGCTGCGTGGACGGCTTCGCCGAGCGCGTGGTCTATCGCGAATTCTTCCCGCGCGGCCTCACCGCGTTCGACGACCTTGACGAGGCCACGCTCGGCACGCGGCCGAGCATGTCGCATTTGACGGCGCGCGAGGAAGTGATCGCGCTGCTCAATACGCTGCACCTGCCACTGTCGGAAAACGGCAAGCGGCGGGCCGCCGCCCGCGCCGAATGGTACTCGGTCATGGATCAGCCGCTGCAGGTCCACGACGTCATCGACTAATCCGCAACGGCCATTGCAAGCTAGACCGAAGGTCGCCACCTTTAGGGAGCGGCACGAATTCGGTGTAGACTGTCCCCATGAGCAAGGACCGCTCCCAGCAAACCCCGGCGCCAGCCTCCTCGCGGCCGGAAATCGCCGATTTCATCGAGCGCGTTCACGCGCTCGGGGCCGCCTCGGCCGCGGACAAGCGCGGGCGGCTGATCTTCGCGCTCGACGCCACCATGAGCCGGCAGCCGACTTGGGACAGCGCTTGCGCGCTGCAGGCCGACATGTTCCGCGAGGCGGCCAAGGCCGGCGGGCTCGATATCCAGTTGGTCTATTTCCGCGGGCTTGGCGAATGCCGCGCCTCGGGCTGGGTCACGGGAGCTGAGAAACTCGCCGGTCTGATGTCGGCCATCGATTGCCGCGGCGGCCACACCCAGATCGGCAAGGTGCTGAGCCACGCCCGCCAGGAATACGGCAAGCAGCGGGTGCAGGCGATGGTGTTCGTCGGCGACGCCATGGAGGAGAAGATCGACGACCTATGCACCGCGGCCGGCGAGCTTGGCCTGCTCGGCGTGCCGGTGTTCATGTTCCAGGAGGGCGACGACCCGGTGGCCGAGAACGCCTATCGCGAGATCGCCCGGCTGTCGCGCGGCGCCTATTGCCGCTTCGATACCGGCGCGGCGCACCAGCTCGGCGAATTGTTGCGCGCGGTCGCCGCCTATGCCGCCGGCGGCATCAAGGCGCTCGCCGATTTGTCGGAGCGGCGCTCGGACGGCGCGCGCAAACTGCTGGCGCAGCTGCGCGCATGATCCCGAAAAGTGGGAACCGGTTTTCGGATAAGATCATGCGCAAACAGATAAACCTTTAATATGCCGACCATCATCTTCGGCGTCCTGGTGCTGGCGCTCGCGTTGTGGGTGCTCGGCGTCATCTCGAAGGTCGATCCGAAAATCGCCGCGCGGGTGCTCAAAGCCTCCGGCGGCATCCTCGCGATCGGTTTTGCCGTGTTTCTCGGCCTGCGCGGGGAAGTCGGCATTGCCATCCCGCTCGGCATATTTGGGCTCGGGCTGCTCGGCTGGATCCCGTTCGGGCCGGCGGGCTTTTCCCAGCGCACCCAGAAGAGTGCCGGGCAGACCTCGCATGTGCGCTCGGCCTATCTCGAAATGCAGCTCGACCACGACAGCGGCGAGATGCGCGGACGCATTGTCGCCGGCCGCCACCAGGGCGCGGCGCTCGAGCGGCTCGACGTCAAGACGCTGGCCGCACTGCTCGATGAGATCGACGAAGAGAGCCGCGCGCTACTGGTGGCTTATCTTGACCGCCGGGATCCCAGCTGGAGTGAATACGCGCAAGGACACGCGGCAGCGGGGCGGGCTGCGACGTCCAGCGGAAAAATGACGGAACAGGAGGCCTATCAGATCCTTGGCGTTGAGCCGGGTGCGAGCGCCGACGCCATCACGCGCGCGCACCGCACGCTCATGAAGAAAATGCATCCCGACCAAGGGGGGTCGACGTATTTGGCCGCCCGCATCAACGAAGCCAAGGAAATCCTTTTTCGCCGCCATCGCTGAGGTACTCCTTACGCATCACCATCAGCGGCTCCTGGGTATCGGCACATCCCTGTTAATTATTTTCGTTTTTTCTTGCGCGTGATCTTATCCGAAAACCGGTTCCCATCCCCGATCTAGTCGAGGACAAGCTTTTCGGGATCACGCGCTAATTTTTGAGCAGCATGCATGGAATTTCGCTGCGCTTGAGGTTCTTGCAGGCGATTTCCGCCTGAACCTTGTCCAAGCCGGCAAAGCGCGCGCGATAGAGCGACTTGTCGCCCTTCGCCACCCGTTCGGTGAACGGGTCGGCCTGGCCGAGTTGGTCCTTGGCCTTGCCTTGCGCCGCGACCAGGCGCTGCTTGGCTTCGTTTTCGTCGGGGAAAGCGCCGACCTGGATCATCCAGCCGCCGCTGCGCGGCTTGGCCGCTGGCTGCGGCATTGCGGCCGCGACCGGCATGCTGTCGCCGGCGGAGGCAATCTTGGTCGGCAGCACGCCGAGCACGCCCGGCTTTGCGCCCGGTGGCGGTGGGGGCTCCCGCTTCACGATGGCGACGGTGGTGACATTGGTCGGGCTGGCGGTGGCCGGCGCCGGCATGAGCTTAGGTCTATCGGACGGCAGCGGCGACAGCGACGCGGTGCGCACGGCGCTGACCTGCACGGTGAACGTCTTCACCGGGTTGGGCTTGATCGGATCGGTGGAGCCCAATGCGGGCTCGGCGTGGCGCGGCAAGGGCGGTGCCGAGGCGACTTTTTCCTTGCTGTCCTTGGCTTCCTTGCTGTCCTTGGC
>OCZT010007832.1_pt1 | contig 10428 bp, 6 predicted proteins | sample 1539031 | NCBI WGS metagenome assembly OCZT01 (sample SAMEA3539308, study PRJEB22396) | soil metagenome | biome: tundra; feature: field; material: soil | place: USA | collected 2010-05 | depth 0.15 m
GACGGCAGGCTTCATAGTTACGGCGATGTTCTTGTAGTTGTGCCGAAGTCCGTTAGCCGCGAAGCACTTACCTTGATTGACGTAGTCCCTACTAACCCGCAACGTTTGGTACGCCCGGACCGCAGGGGATCAGCCGATTTCGCGAACCAATGACAAACCAAGTCAGCTTTTGCTGGAACGCGAGAGGCGTAGACAGCGCGGACCTGCAACGTGGCGCCCCGAGATGGAATGGCGAGAGGGCGGCCGGGCGGCCCCCATCCGTTTACATGATTGACTCCCTCGCGCGCGGCCACGGCCACGGTGCACGCTTCTACCACGCGCGTAAGACGATCGCTTTTCTGTGCATTGCTGGGATGGACCAACTTATTGCGTGCACTATATCCCCAATCGACGCCGCCCTGGCGGCCTGAATTTCCCTCCGCTGCTTCCACGCGGCCGGAAGACCGGCAATGCCCGCGAGCATACCTTTCCATAGCGCCGAAGCTGATGATTTTCTCAGATGAAACAACAAATAAGCACTAAACACGATGTGAAGCGGCGCTACTACGCAAAGCAGCCAGCCGGGAGTATTTTTGATAATGGTCCAGAACCGGTTGCGCGCACTGTGGTACATAGCGAAATCGCTTTTCATTCCTGATGTTGCACCACCAACATGACGCACGATTGCTAAATTCACCTGCATACAGCGGCCGCCAAGGAGTCTGATGCGAAAGGCAAGATCGATGTCCTCGAGGAAACAAAAGAACCTTTCATCGAAACCACCCGCTCGCGCGAACCATTCCGTTCGATACATCGCAGCCGCAGCACATGGGCTGAATGCTTCGGCGCAGTCAGGCAGCGGCTTCACCGGCTGGCCATATCCGCCCCTCCACGGCGCGCCAAAACATGAGTAGCAGTCACCGACACCGTCCAGAATGTTTTCGTCAGTCGCGCTGATTTGAAGCGATCCGAACATTGTAGCATCGGGATAACTTTTCGCGGTGCGAAGCAGCGCCTCAAGCCAGCCGGGCTCGGGAAAGGCATCGGGATTAAGCATGACGACGAACGGCGCTGCGCAGTCCCTTGCGTCTAAATTGCAGCCAGCCGCAAAGCCGACATTACTTCCGGCATGAATGACTAAAAACCTGTCGTCGTCAGGTACATATCGAAGCGAGCGTCTGTCGATGCGTTGTCAACAATCCTTACCTCGAAATCGGTTTTAATCTGCGCTGACAAAGCTGTCATACAGCGCAACAGATTCTCGCCAGCATTGAAATTAACAATGACAATTCTCGCCTAACATTTGTAAATTGTACTGCCATCGGCCCACACCGGCAAATCGTGTGCATGTGTAATCCTGACCGGCCGGAGGCCGAATAACTCCGCAGCGAATGACCCACCGCGTCGGGTAGTGCGATGCAGTGATATGTCTGGAGTTGGGTGAAAACCGGAAGTGGCTAACCGCGCTCGAAACGGCGCTTCTTGTAGCCACGATGCTTTTCGTGTTGATTGACCCCGACAAGTGTCGCGTAGCGCGATGCGCAGCTAGTTGAGGAGTCGTAAATGGCAACCAGTGTCCAACAATTGTTGGAGGCAGCCAACGCCGCAGTGCCAAAGCTCACACCGGCTCAGGCGCGCGAGATGATGGCGAAGGCCAACACGCTGGTGGTCGATGTGCGGGATGCGCCGGAGCTAGAGAAGAGCCGCAAGGTTGCTGGCGCCGTGCATCACTCGCGTGGCATGCTGGAATTCCGAGCCGACCCCGAGTCGCCCTACTACGACAAGAGTTTCGCCAGGGACAAGACCATCATCGTCTATTGCGCTTCCGGCGGTCGCTCTGCGCTCGCTGGCAAGGTGCTCAAAGATATGGGCTATGGCCAAGTGTACAATATGGGCGCTTTCAAAGATTGGGCCGACAGCGGCGGTGCGGTTGAAAAGCCGATCGACATGGGCATGTCGTAACAGCTCCCATTTGGGTAACCGCCCCGTCGTGTCGTGCACGACAGAATTGCCACGATTATCTTCCTGACTTTGCTGCGATGCATGAGTCCGAAGTTGGCACAAGACTGCGTTCGCGGCACCGCACCATTTAGGACGCGATTGGACAAAGATCGGGATAGGGGGGAGCCTCTCGGCTCCGCCCCTCCCACACCACCGTACGTACGGGTCCGTATACGGCGGTTCGAAAAGTTGAGCTAACGCGTTTCGAACAAGGATGGGAGACCGAGCGATTTGAAGTGAGCATTGGAGAGCCCCACAGAGAGGGCTTTGCTCCGGGCGATATACCAAGGGCCACGACCGCTGCCGGCCGTGTTGCTCGAAAGCTGCCCCGAGATTCGCAGTGCGATCAGTGCCGCTCGGCGACGCCGTGGTGTTTTCCACTGGCGCCAGAGAGCAGACCGTAGTCGCAACCGGACCCAGCGAGTGAGAGCGATCAACACCTCGGGCGTTTCGCAAAAGCCGAAATAACCGCGCCAGCCCCGCATATACGGGGCCAGTTCTGCCATTGTCGTCGTGATGCTGACGCCCTTAGCCCTTCGTGTTGGGGAAGCCCGCGCTGTTCAATTCTTTTCCTAGTTCTTTGAGCATACAGAAACGTCGCACACTCATATCGTGACCTAGCTTTTTTTCGCGCCTGGTTCTCTGTCAATTTCCTCCTTGCTTCTGCCACTTCCCAATTCTGCTCAGCGTTACCCGGCATCGTTGCGCGCCTAGAACTGGGCGCCGGGATGGCACAGATCAACGAGACGGACCGCGACGACGCACGCGGAATAGGTGATCAATTCGGTCACTCACGCTGCTTTGGGGCTACAGCGTCCGAGCCGCGCGAAAGGTGCCAACAGAGGGCTAGTTATTTAACCACAAATGAGTTCTACGTTGGCTATATGACCATAACAGCCGGTTTTGCCGGATCGATGAGGCGCGCGGTCGGCCCGGTGACGGGCGCCGCTTGCTTTCTGGCCCTGGTAGGCTGCGCAGGAGTCACGCGCGTTCCCTTCACGTCGCATGAACAGTCAGTCGCCGCCATTCCCGGCATTTCGGGCGCCCGCTTGTGGGCGGATGATCCAACCATTGGGACGGGCCGGCGCGTCGTGTCCCCCCTTGCTTTGAAGCAACCAACCGTCCTGGCCCTGTCGGGCGGCGGCGCCTATGCGGCATTCGGCGCCGGTCTTCTGAATGGATGGTCCGCACGCGGCACGCGGCCGCAGTTCACAATTGTGACGGGAGCCAGTTCTGGAGCGCTAATCGCACCTTTTGCATTCCTGGGCACGGGCCAGGACGAAGCGCTCAGGAGCATCTTCACCAGTGGCGAGATGGAAAATTTGCTGCAATCCGATGGGTTGATGGGATTATTCGGCACAGGCCTCTACAAGACAGCTCCGCTGCGAGAATTGATCGTGCGGCACGTCGACGCCAAGTTGCTCGAAGCAATTGCGCTAGAGAATCGAGCGGGACGTCGCCTGTATGTCGTAACGACAAATATCGACGCGCAGCGCACCGCGATCTGGGACATGGGCAAAATCGCTGCGAGCGACGATCCAGGGGCGCTGGAACTTTTCCGTAACATTCTGACCGCATCGGCGAGTATTCCGGGTTTATTTTCACCTGTCCTCATTGACGTCGAAGGGGAGGGACGGCGTTTCGCGGAAATGCATGTCGATGGCGGCGTGACAGCGAATGTACTCATTGTTCCCGAGGCCGTACTACTCTCAGGTACACCGCTCTTTGCGCCCAACGCGCGACCGAAAATCTACATCGTCATGAACGGCAAGCTTGCGCCGGAATTCGAAGTCGTGAAAGATTCGACTCTTCCAATCGTGACACGATCGTTTGAAACATCTGTTCGCGCCAACACACAGAATACGCTACTTGCCTCCTACCAATTTTCTAAACGCCGAAACTGGGAATTCAACTTGGCCTCGATCGATCCCGACTATCCGAAATCGGAATCCAGCGGCTTCGGCACCGCATATATGCGTCAATTGTTCGAATACGGTTATCAAAAGGGACAAAGCGGACAGCTCTGGCAGGCGCCCCAGTTAGAACTTCAAGGTGCCGCCGCGGCACGTCCCGCGGTAGTAACGGCTGTCACACCGTAGCGGTGTAGCCCCAGAAACGAAAACTCCGACCTTCAGTTTAGGAAACCATTTTGACCGTTAGCATTTCAATGGCTTACGCCCGAATGTTGCAAATGTGTTGCACACGCGACCGGGGCGAATATTAAGGCGGCCTCATCGTTGTATATGCTGGAAACGATGATATGCGCCCTTTACCACTCAGTAAGGCGGTGGGCGCAACCTTTACGCGCGGTTGCATCGGAGCAGGGCGTTATGGATTGCACATAGTACAGTATCTATCCAGACGCCGTCGGCGGGTGGCTACACTTCGAGATTGACGTCCTTAGTCTCCGGCGTGGCGATAATCGCGAGGATCGCCAGCACGGCGTAGACCATCACCAGAAGCCCGATATAGATATAGGCCTTGTGAATGCCGTAAGCTTGCAGGATAAGCCCGGCGAGAATTGGGATCAGCCCGCCGCCGTAGACCTGTGCGATTTGATAACCCGCGTTCGCGCCTGAGGCGCGATAGCGGGTTGGGAAATTCTCCGTATAGAAGGTCGGGATCGCACCGTAGCCGAAGCCGAATACGAAGCCGAATCCGATGATCTCGGCGATCGTCGCGAGGAGGAAGCTGCCCGTGTTGATAAGGTAGAAATACGGGATAGCGAAGATCAGGAACACGCTGGCGGCAATCAACAGGATCGTCCGGCGGTTGATGATGTCGGCGAGCAGCGAACCGATGATCATGAATACCAGCATGAAGGCCGCGGCGATCAACCCGATCGTCTCGGGTGCCGATCCGGTGAAGCCGACCGCCTTCATGTAGGCGGTGCCAAATACGAAGTAGAGGAAGAAAGCACCGCCGAACATTGCGTTCACCAGCGAGGTGCGCAGGATGGTCAGCGGCATTTCGCGCCAGACCTGGCGCGCGGGATGTTCGAGAATCTTGCTCTCCGCCTTGTGTCGTTCGAACACAAAGCTGTCTTCGGTGCGCGTCCGGATGATGAGGCCGACGATCGCCACCAGGAAACCCACGACGAACAAGATGCGCCAGCCCCAGGCAACAAAATGCTCCGGCGTCATCAGCAATTTGACGAAGATCACCGAGCCGAAACCCAGCAGCAGCCCGATCGGGATCGCGAACCCGACCCACGCACCCCAGAAGGCGCGGTACTTCGAATGCGCCGCCTGTTCGACCACCCATGTCGAGGCGGTGCCGAACTCGGCGCCGAAACTGATCCCCTGCAGCAGACGGAACACGATCAGCAGCACCGGCGCGATGACGCCAATGCTGTCGTAGGTCGGTGTAAGCCCGATCAGCAGCGTGCTGACACCCATTAGCACCAGCGCATAAACCAACGCGTCCCTGCGCCCCCGCCGGTCGGCGATATTGCCGAAGATATAAGCGCCGACCGGTCGGATGATGATGCCGATGCCATAGACGCCGATCGCCGCCGCAACGGCCGCAACGCCCGGCAACTTGAAGAAGATGCCGCCCCAGATGGTTGCCGCGATCACGCCAGTGACCAGGAAGTCGTATTGTTCGATCACCGAGCCGACGATGCTCGCCAGCGCGACTTTAAAAATCTGCCTTTTGGTCGGACTTGCGGCTGCTTCATTCATTGTCTTTCCCCGGCATAAATATTCTGATCGGATTGCCTATTTTCGATCACGCATCGGCGGTCGATTGACAGCCGCGAGTCGAGTGAGCGGTACCACCAACGAAGCATCGTTGCTGCGAAGGCATCATACCGCGGCCGCAACCGCACCGCGCAATTATTGCAAGTTCCAATCGTTCCCGCTACGTATGCCGAGATGAATCTGGTCAAGCGATCCGATTTAATTCTGGCCGCCATTGATCGGGTTAGGAGAACGCCTTAAGGCGCTGCCATCCCACACCAATGCGGACATCCCGCAATGTTCGCTGATATCCGAATAGGGTGTGTGTACCGAAAACCTAAACTCGCACGTAGTGGTGATGAAGTCCGCCAAGGATTGCGTGTGAACTAATGATTTCGGTCCGCTGAACCGGGCTGTAAAATCGCGCGCAATATTGACCCCTGCCTCTTTGATCGAAGCGTTTGATCCAGTACGGTTTTCTGCGCTTCATGAGGGGTCGCGACAAGTGCAGGCGCTGGCTCCTCTGCCATGCGGAATATCCGCACGATATCAACTCGATGGGCCGAACTTGAGGTGGGGTCAATGTTCGGCGCGTATTTACAGATATGGGCCACTATTGCTTCTCCGCGTGTCCGCGGGCAGACAGGTCGGGCAAAGCGGCCTCAACGCGATCCAATGCCTTCTCAAACCCTTCGAGCAGCTTGATGCCGACCAAAATCCATTGAAGGTCGGCTTCCGGCTCCGGTCCGCCGTCATGGAAGACATAGGCGTCTTCGGTTTTTAGCTTCTCGGCAAAATACAAGATGGTGCCAAAACCGGCAGCGTGAGTGTGCTCTGATAGGAAGTCGTATTCCTCCTCGACCTTTCTCCTGATGGGCTTCAGCTTCGCAACATCTGTCTGGATATTGGTGGCTGTAACCTGGGCGCCGTGCTTCTCGATCATCTTCTTGCTGCAGGTGGCATAGGCCTTGTTCTGCGCGAAGTCGTGAATCTCCTGAACCGTGCCGGCCTTTACGAGCTGTAGGAACTGCCTTTCGAAGGCGCAGAACACCGCCACGGTTTCGTAAATCGCTCTTATCGTCATGAGCGACACTAAGCCGTTCTCGATAAAAAACAGCCCGTAGGCGCTCCGAGCAAGAACGAGACAGCGCCGCAGGTGTGATTGACAATAGACGCGCGCGAGGTTGCTGGGCCGGAAGCCAGATGGCTTCTCCGGTACGACGATCTTCTCGACCTTCCGCGCCTCAAGCCGATCGTACAGCGCATTCAGCTCATCAACGTGCTTGCGAGATAGCACCCTGGCAGGAATTAGAGTGGGGTCGATAAGCGGCACGGGTCTCAAACCTTTGAAGCTGAGCTACACTCTCAGCGGGAATGGTTGCACGCGAACGCGCTAATAAAAGTACCGGCACAACACGGGGCAAGGACTCGTGAAGCTTTTGATCAGATAGACCTAGGGAACGTAAATATAATTTAATTATCGGCGGCCCCGAGTCGGGACGCGACTTGTCGCGGCGTCAGCCCGAAGTCCGTCGGCTCTATCGAACACATAAAACCGACAATGAGGCATGGGGCAGTACTGTCGCATCTACCCTAACCAACACATATCGGACGGCGGAGTTCCGCGTCAGGCTCAGAAACTACTTTGCCGGGTTGGCCAACAGGTGTTTTAGCGCCTCCATTGCTTTTCCGAATTTTTCCCAATCCCCGTGCTGCATCGCCTGCTGGGCGTCCTCAAACTGCATTCTTGCTTGGCTAGAGTCCGACTGACCGGTGGGCATCCCCACCGTCGCGCCGGTTGCCGTCGGTGCGTGCTCTTGCGTTGCGACCGGCGGAGATTGCCGCGTACCGAAGAGAGCGTTGAGCGCCTCGTCGAGCGTGGGCTCCATCACAACCGTGTTGCCCGCAACCGCTATGACGCGCTTCAGCTGCGGAAAGTTTGTGCCTTCGGCTTTGAGGTACAAGGGCACGACGTACAGGAACGAGCTCTCGATCGGAGTCACGATCTGTTTCCCGCGAATGACGCGCGACCCTTGTTGGTTCCAGAGGGTGAGCTGCTGAGAAATGGTAGTGTTCTGATCGATCATCGCCTCGATCTGATCTGGTCCGTAGATGAGCTTTTCCTTCGGGAGCTCGTAAAAGAGCATTTTCCCGTACTCGGGAAAATCGGACCTGGCGGCCATCCAGGAGATCATGTTGTCCCGGTTTTGCGGCGTAAACGGAGTCATGAGCAGGTATTCAAGCTGGTCGCTTCCGGGAAGCTTCGCCAGGATGTAATAGGGTTGCATGGACTGCACTTCGCCTGCGTACTTCTCTATCGGAGATGCCCACAGGTCCTCACGGTTGTAGAAAACCTGAGGATCCGTCATGTGGAAGGTTCTGTACTGGTTGGCTTGGACCGAGAAGAGATCCTCCGGATAGCGCAGGTGCTTCTTAAGATCCGCGGATAGCTCACTCAGGTCATTGAATACGCCCGGAAACGCCAGCCGATAGACGGCTAGGACCGGATCCTTGGGATCCATGACGTAAAAGCGGACGGTGCCGTCGTACATGTCCACGACGACCTTCACGGAGTTTCGGATGTAGTTCAGCCCGTCAAAGGCAGCCGTGGTATGGGCCTCGGTCCCTGCTGTGTCGGGTGCTTGGGCTCCACCCGTCATTTCAGCACCCAACAAGCGCTGCTCCAACGCAGTTCCAGACTGCGTTGTCCGCTCTGGATTTGCGTAGGGAAAATAATTCGAGGTCGTGTAGGCATCTTGGATCCAGTATAGCTTACCCTCGCTCAATACGGCGTAGGGATCATTGTCGAGCTGCAAGAAGGGGGCGATTTGTGCTACGCGCTCGCGAACGTCTCTATGGATCTGAATTCGGCTCTCAGGCTTGAGATAAGAGATCAATAGAATGTTGACGTCAGATTTGGTCCAGGCAAACAAGAGCCTCTTCCAAGAACTGTCCAACGGGATTCCGCCTTTTCCGTTGTAGCTGGTGTAGACATTGTCATTGCCTTTGGGGTAGTCGAACTCCTTGATATCGGTCGCGACGATCCGATATCCCGGCATCGATTGTCCGTAGTAGATGGCGGGCTGGGTTATGGACAGGCCGAAGGTGGATTCGGCTGGGACGTTCTCGAGAGCGTATTGCGGAAACCCTCCCCCGACGGTCTTCGAGACGAAGTTCATGACGACGCCATAGCCGTGCGTGAACTGCAGGTACTGGTTGACCCAGGTTTGCGCTTTTGCGGGAAGTTCCCGCGAGAGTTCGCGGGCGGAAAGCATGACCTGATGATAGCCGTCCGCCAAGTGATAACGGTCGGTATCCACATTATAAAACTGGTAATAGAGGCGTATCGCCTGGGTCTGTTGATAGGTCTGAAGCAGCGGCCGCGCGTCCCATAGACGAATGTTCTGGATCGTGTCCTGGTTCCTCGCGATCACATCGGGCGTCAGATCCGCCAGGGCTGGATAGGACGTTTCCTGGATTGCATCCAGCTGGAAGGCCTTTCGCGTGAAGTCGATGTAATTTTTCAGATAGGGCGTCTCGAGCGCCAGCTCGCTCGGCTGCACAACGAATTTCTGAAAGATGAGGGGAACCACCGACACCCCGATGATCCACAGAGCCACGTACACCCCGGCTCCCATAGCCAACATCTTGAGTCGCGGGCGGAAGAAATTGAGCGCGAGCAGCACACAAGCCAACGCCGAGACGCCGACCATGATCCAGAGGGCGATCCGCGTTACATGATCCGCCGCATAGCCAGCTCCGTAGACGACGCCCAGAGTGGAATAGACGAGTTCGTAGTGATCGAGGTAAAAACTCCATCCCCAACTGGCAACCAAAATAAAAAGAAGCGCTGAGAGATGTGACGTGGCGTTTGCGCCGATCGCAATCCTTCCGCTCCCGCTTGCCCGCTGTAATCCAAAGAACACGTAGATCGCAAGGACGATCGCGAGCGTCAACACGGTCAGCAACGTCAGGCTGCTTTGCAACAGAATATAGAAGGGCAGATGAAAGAGATAAAACCCGACATCGACCCCGAAAAGCGGATCGGAAACTCCGAACGACCCGCCGTAACGAAAGCGGAGGTAGGTATCCCATTCGGCGTTGAAACCAGCCGCAAAGAACAAAGCAACGCCAGCGCTGACCAGGACAACGGCCAGCTTAAAAAGCCTGGGAGAAAGATCGATACTGGTCTGCGCGCCCGTATCGGCTCTGGACAAAAAGGCAGGCTGCCACGCCAGACCGTCTCCGCGGAAAGCGGCACTATTTCTGGCAGCCTGATGGAAATTGATCCACAGGTACAGAAAGGCGAAAACGAAAGCCGAGCAAAACATCGCCCACTGAACCGACAGAAGCGTCCAGAAGATGCCGGCGTAGTTGAGCTGCCGCATCCACAGCCATTTCTCTGTGTACCCGGCGATTTCTATCAGAACAACGATGAGTATGACCGCAGCAACAATTATGAGTCTCAGTAGATGCAGGTAGGAGAAACGCGTTCCGCTAGCACCACTCTTTTCCTCCGCAATCCGCCTTCGTTGTTCAACGACCGTCGTCTTCTCGTTCATTGTTACACTCCGGATCTGTTGCCATGTACCGGGTTCGGGCCAGAGGCTCATCCCGCCAACGTTCAGGATTGCGACGGCGTCGCGCTGCTGATCGACGAACGCACCGGGCAGATTGAGATTGGGACTACCCCCAACAATACCAATACATCGTACTCGCGCGGCACGCTGCGCATGGCATCGAGAACCAGGTCGGAGCGAACGCCGCG
>OCZT010007833.1_pt1 | contig 10428 bp, 5 predicted proteins | sample 1539031 | NCBI WGS metagenome assembly OCZT01 (sample SAMEA3539308, study PRJEB22396) | soil metagenome | biome: tundra; feature: field; material: soil | place: USA | collected 2010-05 | depth 0.15 m
GCACGGCCTGGTGGGAGCCACTGGTGGTGTTTGCGCGCAACGACGGCAACCTCACCCGGATGGAGGCGCTGCTGGGAATCGGCGAGATCGAGGGCGTTCTGACGGTGCTGGTGAGCGGTGTCGAGATCCCTATGGGAATCTCCGGCAGGAATATGACCGGCACGGGCTGGTACAACATTCAGACGCTGGGGACGCGCGACGGCGCCTTCGATTACAACTTTGTGGACGGAAGCGGGAATCCGGCGGGAGACCCGTATGGCAGCATGGCGTACCTTTCCGTGGTGGTCCCCAATCAGTTGAACAACGGGACTTCGCTGCCGACGGTAAAGGTGCTGGCGCAGGGTTTGAAGGTGCCGATTTATGCGGCGGACGGGACGTATACCAGCGACCAGTTCTCGAGCAACCCCGCATGGATCCTGCTGGACGTACTTCGGCGGAGCGGATGGGCCGCCTCGGAAATCGACATCACCAGTTTTGCGGCTGCCGCGGCATATTGCGATGAATCGATCAACTCGACGGATCTGAACGGCAACCCGATCACGCTTCCCCGGTTTCAGTGCAACCTGGTCTTACAGAACCGGCGCAGCGGCGGAGACGTTGTCCGCGGCGTCCGCAATGCCGCGCGGCTGTACCTCACCTATGGGCCGGGAGGGGAGCTCCAATTGCAAGTGGAGAACACGGCGGCGCTGGAGCGGCCCGTCAAGCCGGACTGGTCAAACAGTACCGAACCACTCAACGGAGGGTGGCCGAGTTACGAATTTGGAGACGGCAGCAACGGTTTCTCGGGAATCCTAAGGCGGCCGAGTGGCGAGCCGAGCGTGACCGTGACCGCGCGCAGCATCGCGGATACGCCGAACCGCCTCTCGGTGGAGTTTCAGGACGCGCTCAACGGCTACCAGCAGGACAGCTACGAGCTGGTGGACCCGGACGACATCGCCCTGGCGGGACAGGAAGTTTGCATGACGCTCCAGGCGCTGGGCCTTCCGCATTACGACCAGGCGGCCCGGATTCTGAAATTCAATCTCGACAAGTCGGTTCGCGGGAACACTTACATCGAATTCGATACCAGCGTAAAAGCCTTCGGGATCCGGCCGGGAGATCTGATTACGGTCACTTACTTGAAGGAGGGATTGAATCGCCAGCCGCTGCGGGTTCTGAAGATTTCTCCGGCCACCAACTACCGGACTTCCACCATCACGGCGCAGATCCACGACGACGCCTGGTACTCCGACACCAACGGCCAGGTGACTTCGCCCGGAGGGGTGACGCAGGGGAACGCCGGCATCGGCGTGCCGAGGCCCCTGATCGGCACCGTGTTGGACGAGAACGGAGACGTTCAGTTCGGCGTGGTGGAATCGACGGCCAGCAGCAGCGATGGCACGGTCGAAGCCAGCGTATCGGTCAGTTTCGTTTCACCCGCGGGCGCAGGCAGCTCAGCGGCCGCCGGACCGGGGATACCGTTGCTGGGCCTGGTGCCCGCGGTTGGAACAGGTGGAACGCTTCAGGGTGGACAGACGCTGTACTACGCGGTCTCCGGCGAGGACAGCGCCGGAAACGAGAGTGCGTTGTCATTCATCGTCCGGGCGTCGATCGCCAGCGCTGGGAGCAGCGTGACGCTGTCGGGGTTGAGTTTCGCGCCGGGAACCAGCCTGTTCAGCGTGTATCGGGGAGCGACGCCGGCAGAACTGTTTCGAATCGCTTCGGACCAGGCGCTGGCCGTCCAGTTCACGGATACGGGGCTCGCCGATCAACTGATTGCCCCTCCCGATTCCAATTTCGATCACGCCAACTTTTACTGGCGGATGGAGCTGCAACCGGAAAGCGGCGTGACGCTGCAATCGGCGACGTCGGTGGGAAACGGATCGTTGCAGATGACCGCGAACCGTTACCGCAGCATGATTGTGCGCATCACGCGAGGCACGGGCGCAGGGCAGGAGCGCGCCATCGCGGCCAACGACGCAACCAGCCTGACAATCGCGCCCGCCTGGAGCGTGGAGCCGGATTCCACCAGTTTCTTCGTAGTGGCGGAAACCGGCTGGCAGTTCGGCGCTCTCACCACCAGCAGCCCGGTGCAGTTTGAGGTTCCGAACCGGTCGGGAGAGGTGGTTCATCTCACCGGGCGCGCGGCCAACGTGAACAATGTGGAATGCGCACCGGGGATATCCACGGTTACGCGGTGGCAGATCGGCGGCGGCGGGACGGGCGACAGCGATGTTCCTCCGATGCCATTTTTCGGGCTGGGGCCGGGCCAGGGCGGCGGAACGGTGGAACTGAGCGGGGTTTCCTTCACCGACCTGACTAACACGCGGACCATTTCGGCGGCGACGCTGACGATATACTGCTGGGATGAATTGCAGGGCACGCCGGCGATATCGCTGGCCAGCGCCGTGGGAACCGGCGATACTCTACTCAGCCTGAGTACGGCCGGACCGGCGCAGCCCGGAAGCTACATACAGATTGAACTGGAGGTGATCCGCGTCGAGGCGGTCGAGAACAACGGCACACAGTACAGCGTGACGCGAGCCATGCATGGCAGCCTGGCGGCGGCACACGGCACACCCATGCCGGTCTATCATCTTCTGAGCAAAACGTACATCGCACCGTTCCCGCCGCAGTTTTTCGGCAGCCCGTACAGCGGGAGCTGGAGTTACCCCGTTGCGCTGCCCGATGTGCGGGTGGCCAGCGCCGAACTGTTCGTCACAAATCAGAATGGGAACAGCCCGGCCAAAGACATCTGTCTGACCCATAACACGGACAGTGGGTTGCGCACGCTATCGAGCGGGCAGTACTCCATCCAGATAGATGGGTACCTGGCAGTGGATCAATCGGCGGCGCCGGCGCTGGTGATCGAGGCGTCGCACAGTGTGCGGAATGTGTACGCGGTGCTGGGTGCGGCCGCCGACGCCGAGGTCAAGCTCCAGGTCAACCTCAATGGGGCGCCGTATTGCGCACTTAGATTCGACCCGTGGAAAACTGCAACGATACCCGTGGACGGCAATACACTGGACCCCCTGCCATTGGGAGCGCAGGTGACACTGTCAGTGCTGTCGGTGGGACAGACCGTTCCCGGCTCAGACCTCACCGTTATCATCCGACTCTGATGCCGGACCAACTTTCCAAACTACGCCCGGACCGGGATTTGCAGTGTTACTTCCAGGAGCCGTCGGCGGTGGCGGCGCTCAGCGGGACCAGCGAGGACGGATTCACCGTCTCGGGGTGCTGGAGGCAGCAATTCGACTGGGTGGTGGTGGAATGGAACCGCGACAACGTCTTCGAGCATCCCGCGCTCCGCAACTTCCCGGACGGAGATCTGAGCGGATTGCATCTCAGCTACGAAGAAACCCGCACCAACTGCATCCCGCTGGATTCCACGACGTACGACTCGATAGCCTGGTCCTACTTGAGAATCTGGGAGGAATCCAACAACACCGAGAACTTCCATCGAGTCCCTCTCCTTCAATATGCCGTGGCGGTGGACGGCAGTTACGCGCAACCGACCGTGGTGTTCGAGTATCAAGGCACGCCGATAGCCGGCGACATTGTCGGACTGGCGTGGCCTGGCCAATACCCCAACTACTGGGTTGTGGTAGGGAATAGCGCGGCGGACGTGGCCAGCGGGCTGGCTGCCAATATCAACGCCCAGACGGGCACCAGTAAGGTTTCAGCCAGCGCCAATGGCAGCCAGGTCACGCTGACCTATAATGGCGCGCCAGGTGCGAACGGGAACCGGGTGGGCGTATATGGGTGGGTGTACAGCCCCAACGGCGGCACGGGGGCGTGGTCGCCATCCTGGGCTATGTTCCAAGGCGGGACATCGCCATCGCGGTGGCGAGTGAATCTCGATTTCAGCAATCTGAATCTGAAGGATGAATTCGGGAACGCCGTGACCACCACGAACGTGCGGAAGCTGCGCTGGACGTGGGCCGCGGACTTACAGTTTGGCAACTTCGCGCGCAGCGAGTTCGCGGTGGCAGTAACGGACTGGCAGGTTACGGGGACGAACCTACAGTATCGGGTTGCGGGACCGGGCAGCCGGCGGATCGAAGACATCGCGCTGCCGAACAGTTCCTACACCGGCACATGGGCAGAGGAGCGCGGCAATTACTCCGGAGGATCGATCCACCACACGACTACCCAGGGCGACCACCTGCAATGCACGTATTCCGCCGGCGCGCACACACTGTACCTGGGGACGCGATACTCGGACAACGGCGGAAAAGTGACGGTGCAGCTGGATAGCAATCCGGCACTGATTGTGGATCTGAAGCGCTCGCTGGAGGACGTTCTCATCAGGGTTCCGCTGGGGCAATTCTCAGGGCAGGCGCAGTACACCGTCACGGTCACTCACACCGGCGCCGCGGGAACGGATGTCTACTTCGATTTCCTGGAGATCGCTATCCCCACCGCCGACCTGCCGGTGTTTGCCGCCTACCCGACCACCGCGCTGGCAACCGACTGGGACACGCTGCACTCGCAGGCCATCGCACCGGAAAGGACGGCCTGGCTCATCAATTCGCTGGGCTTCAAAGGCCGAGCCAATCATTATGCCGGGGCCATGTGGTTCTACGAATTGTCTTGCCCGGGCAACCAGTACGCCTCGGCCACCATCGTGTTCACGGGCGCGCCGCGCTTCGGCGATACAACGACAGTCACGCTGGCCGGCACTCCGCTCGTACATGTCAACCTGATCGGCGATACGGCCCAGAGCATTGCGAAAGCCTTCGAGTTTCTGATCACGGCCGGCTCGTCGGCGGTTTGGGCACACTCCGACGGAACGACGCTCACGATCACCGCGCGCACGATGGGGTCTGGTGGCAACGGTTTGACCGTCGCCACCAACACCGGCAACACAAACTTCACCGCGCAGGCCAGCCCCGCGGCGCTGGCGGGGGGCGCCGTCGGGACGTGGCATACCGATCTGGTTGCCACTCCGCGGCTGAATCGCGCCGCGCGCGACTGGAGCCTCAGCTTCTTCCAGGCGTTGAAATCGTACGGCATCACCGTAACAACGTCGTTCAGCATGGAACTGGGCAATGGCGACGACGGCCTGGCCGCGGGCATCGCCCAGAGGTATCCGGATGGCACCCCAGCCTGGCTGAACACTCCGGCGTTGCAGACCAACTTCTCGCCGGCCAGCACGGCGTTCTGGCAGCAGGTCTACCTGGACATGGCGGGGGTGATGGCAAATGCGGGAGTGACTCCGTATCTGCAATTCGGCGAGGTCCAGTGGTGGTACTTCGCGGCGGCCTCCGGCATGCCTTTCTACGACGATTACACCAAGAGCGCGTTCCAAACCGTGCACGGGCGGCCCCTGGGGACGATCACGAGTCAGAATGCGACCCCCGCCACGTTCCCCGACGAGTGCGCATTCCTGCCGACCCTCATCGGCCAATTCACGCAAGCGATCATGGATTTCGTGCGGCAATCCCATTCGGACGCGCTCTTCGAGGTGCTCTATCCGCCGGACACCAACGATACCCCGTTGAACAAGCTCATCAACCTTCCGACCGCGTACTGGACTCCCGCGGAGCTGGCCTGTTTCAAGACCGAGAACTTCACCTATACGGGGGACCGGGATCTGGATAAGGCGCGCCAATCCATCGAACTGCCGCTGCAACTTGGGTTTTCGCCCTCGCAGAGCAGCCACCTGGTGGGCATTGGCGAATACACCACGCCGTGGCCGAAAGAACAGCGGCTGGCTCTGGGCGAAGGGCTCGATTCGGTGGTACTGTTTGCCCTCGATCAGTTCTGCCTGATCGGGTACGGTCTGCCGCTGGACGATGGCGCGCGGCGCGCGTTGTTCATGGGGGGGTAGGGCCCGTTCCCGAAGCCCCTGTGCCTGTCGCCGGCCCGGACGCGGGCGCGGCGTGCTGACCGGACCGGGCGAGATCAGATGCTGTTCTTATGTTTTTGTAAATAGAGATTCGCCCTTGAGGCAAACTACTGGTGGTGGCTGAAATGTGCGTTCAAGAAAATCGCCGGGTCTTGACGCGGACGCCGGAGATGTGCTCTGGGGAGGATTCGGACGCGCTAGAATATAGCGAGCCGATGTCCAACCAGCAGATCGACGAAATTTTCAAGAGGCTCAGGGCCTTGGAGTCCAACGCCACGAACGGCGCTATCCCGGTGTCTACGCGAGAATCTTGGTTCAAGCGCAACGCCTACTGGTTTGCGTCAAGTATCGCCTTGCTCACATTGCTGGTGGGCGGCGGTATCGGTAAGGTGTTTCTTGATCTCTACGTGGACAGCCGGGTGAATTCTGGGTTACGGCCTGTCACGCAAACACTAACGCAACTGCAAGTGGACCTGGGGGAGATAAAAGGCGAGCTAAAACGAATTGCTGCTCTGAGGGTCATTGAAGATGCCGCCGGCGCTTCACCGGAGCGGTTGGCGACAAACCTGCAAAATCTCCAAAAGGTTCTCATTGAGGCGAAGCGCTCGGAGCAACCGCTGCCGGATCGGCCGATCTCGGAGATCCAAGCGAAACTGTTGAAAGTCGATGCAAGTTCTTCTGGCTATTGGCCGTTTGTCTTCGACCTAATCAGCTACCGCTCTATCATAATTACAGGATTGAGATCCCCACCGAAAGCCACCGCTTCGGAAATGTCCAATGTAATCATGCGCGGCTTCAATAACGGAGTTACTGGCGGCTATGTTAAAGTCAGCGGGAATATTGTTGGCGTGCGGTTCGCTAACTCATGGGTCGAATTTGATGCCGACAATCCGGCGATATTGAAGGACGTGCATTTTGACCACTGTGTTTTGGTGTTTGTGGGTTTCGGGGCGGAAGCTCCGTCTCCTCACATCCAACGTATGGTGAAACAGATATTGGCCTCTAACCTATCGGAATTCACGGTTAGCAGCTAGTCCGAAAGCAGCTCCGAAACGTCCCAGACGTGATCCATGATCCCCGCTTCCATCGCAGGCGTGACACACAACATCTGGTGAATCCGGCAGAACTTGTATGTCAACGGATCACCTCCCAACGCGCACCGCGTCCCCGGCCCACGAGCCGAACTTGGCCAGCCTTCTTCATTTCCGCCAGTACCTTTTTAATGAGTTGTGAACTGGCCGCTGGCAACTGCGCCGCCATGTCGGCTAACGTAAAAGGTTCTTCCTGGCCGTGCACAGTCTGGCGAACCAGGTCGCTCTTGGCGGGCCGCGCCTCGACCGACTCGACCTGGCGCTCGAACTCCTTGTAGGCGCTTCGCAATACGCTCAGGAAATAGTTCCACCACGGAATGACCTCGTTCTGACCTTCGTGCCACCCTTCTGAGCACAGCTTGAGGACCCGGTAGTATTCCTCCTTGCTCTCCTCGATCAGTCTCTCCAGGCTGATGTACCGAGCTACCTGAAAGCCTTGCGATTGAAGCAGCAACGAAGTCGCAAGCCGCGAAACGCGGCCATTGCCGTCGCGGAAGGGGTGGATACAAAGGAGGTCGAGAACGAATGTTGCCACGATCAAGAGCGGAGGAACACGTTCTTCATCGCTGGCCACGCGATACCTGCTGCACAACATCTCCACGGCCGCGGGCGTCCCCCTGGCGGAGACTGGGACGAACCGAATACTGCGCTCCCCGCTCGGCAGGATTTCGATGATTTCGTTGTCGCGCTTCTTCCATTCCCCGGCGTCTCCGGAAGATCCGCCCTGGGCAAGAGCATGGAGGCGACGGAGAACATCCGGCGTGATCGCGACAGCACTCTTTCGCGAGAAGATCCAATCCAGCGCCGCCCGATATCCGGCCAGTTCCTCCTCGGAGCGGTTGCGCGGCCGGGCCTTTCCGATCACAAGAGGCCGCAACCGGTTCGCCGCTACGGTCACCCCCTCGATCCGATTCGACGATTCCGCGCTTTGGATGATGGCCTGTTCCCGCAATACATCCAGGACCTCCGGTTTCTGCCTGATCCAGAGGTCCTGCTTTCCGCGTGCTTCCATGCACGCGCCGAGAAGCCAGCCAGTTCCAACCGGGATCGTCAGGCCGGCCAATTTGCGCGGATCGAGTGTCAACATCTCGTCACAGTAGCCTAATAATAGCCTATTGCGCAATCGGTAGCCAATTGGTAGTTAGAGGCTGCTGGCCGGCGTTCGCAGTTCGGCGCCGGGCGCGACATCTTTCTCCAGCGCGAGGTAGCCGCAGGCCACTACCACCAGGAACATGGTGAGCACTTCGCTGTCGCCCAGGTTGTACTCAAAGAAGCCCTCCGCCATGGTCGCCAGCACGATGGCAATGCCACCGTGCAGCAGGAACCTTCGATCGTCGCGGCCCGGCGGCAGCGCGCGAAGTCCCTTCCAGAAGTCGAACAGAATCCGACCCAGCATCCACATCAGGATCAGCATGGTGGGGATACCACGCTCGGCGGCGTACTGCAAATAGATGTTGTGCAGGTGCCCGTACCATCCCGCCGGCAGCGGGCGCGGGACATCGGGGGGCACCCATTCCTGGAAGTGGTACTTGGGCCCTTCCGGTCCCAGGCCCAGCCACGGGTGTGCTTCGATCATACGGATGCCGGTGCGCCAGGTAATCATGCGGAACTGATTGGAATCGACCTGCTGCGGCCGGAAAATGGAAGTGAAGCGCTCGCGGATGGCCGGTGGTGCGACCACAAACGCGACCAGGATCGCGGCTGGAACGAGCAGCGTCATCCAGCGCCGCCAGAACCAGACGAGGTAAAGCCCCCCCACCGCCGTGCCGATCCAGATGGCGCGCGTCTCCCCGAGCAGCACGGCCATGGCGATCAGCCCCGCGCACATCAACCAGACCCAAGACCGCTTACGCGTGCCGGCGAAAAACAGGAAGGCGCCGAGCATGATGAGGGCGAACATCTCCTCGGCGGAGTACGTGTTCCAGTGGCTGGTGAACCCGGTGATGCGCTCGCCCACGTAGAAATCGTAGAAGCCGCGGCCCGCCTGGTGGGCCTCCTGCACCTTGCCGGCGAACTGGACGAACCCGCGGATGGCGGTCAGGCTGCCGATGCCCGCCCAGCTCAGGAACAGCCAGCGGACCACCTCCAGGCTGCGCAGAGTGGAGAAGACCACCAGCAGTTCGAGGAACACGTAGAACTTTCGGATTTGCGGCAGGCCGGCCGCCGGGTCAGCCGAGAAGGCCAGGGCGATCAAGGTCCCGAGCATGAATAGCGCGAGGGGCAGCCGGATGCGCGGCAACCGCAATTTCTCGCCGGAAGCCAGCAGGGCGGCCAGCGCGAGGGCCAGCAGAATCTGAGAAATCGCGATCGAGAGCAGGATGGAGACGGCCGACCCAAACGTCAGCCAGCGTGCGGCGCGCGATAGAAATGGTTCCCTGGGGTTCATGGAAACAGAACTTCAGTATGACAGAGTGAAAAACGGCGCAAAGCGGTAGCGAGTCGGGTTTCGAAAAAGGACCGGACTGAAAGTCTGCGCCACATTGACTTCCACCGCCGGGTGTTCTCATAATCGGCTAGCCCTTGGGAGGCAGCCATGCCAGAAGCACCGCAGGCCGTCGAAGCACCGAAGAGCCACGAGCGGAAACTTTCCGGAATCGGGGCCACGGAAGATCAGATGGATTCGCGGGACACCATCCCGCAGCGCATCGACCGTAAAGGAACCAAGGTCGAGGACTTGGCCGGCACCGGCCAGCACGATTCTCCCGGAGGATGATCTCAGCGATATAGCAGGTACGGCTCGCGCATCTTGACGAACGCCGCCACGGCATCCTGAAAGCCCTGCTGGATCGTGCGCGGGTCGTCGCCCGCCTGGAGTTGGCCGATCGCTTCGGCGCTGCCGATCAGCAGCTTGTTCAGCGGCAAGTCGATCTTCCCCGGATACAGCTTCGAAATCGCCGCCGCCACTTCCAGACCCAGGCGCGTAGCATCCAGCGACTCGCGGTTGACGATGACGAATCGCACACCCTCCACGGCGCCCACGCGGGCCGGATACGCTCGCACGCCGGGGATTTCGCGGCGATTCAGATACGCCGCCAGCTCGCGTCCGCCAATGAAATCGGCCCCGATCTGCTCAAAGGGGGAATCCGTTCTGCGCCCCACCGAGTATCCCTTGGAAGATTCCAGCAGGCACAAGCCCGGGTACAGCGTGGCGGCGTTCAAGCTGCGCATGTTGGGCGAGGGGTCGATCCACGGCAGGCCGGTATCATCGAACCAGTCGCCGCGATTCCAGTCCTCCATCGGGATCACGGTGAGCGCCGCGCCGATCTTGTTCTCCCCGTTGAAGAGGCGCGCGAGTTCGCCCATCGTCATACCGTGGCGCACCGGCAGGCCGGGAAAATAGCCGACGAACGACTGGTTGGCGGCGTCCAGCAGCGGGCCTTCCACGTGGGTTCCCGTGATGGGGTTCGGCCGGTCGAGCACGTAGTAAGGAATACCGGCCTTGGCCGCCTCTTCCATGGCGTATGCCATGGTGGTCTCGTAGGTGTAGAAGCGCGCGCCAACGTC
>OCZT010007834.1_pt1 | contig 10428 bp, 8 predicted proteins | sample 1539031 | NCBI WGS metagenome assembly OCZT01 (sample SAMEA3539308, study PRJEB22396) | soil metagenome | biome: tundra; feature: field; material: soil | place: USA | collected 2010-05 | depth 0.15 m
GCCCCCGATTTGGTTCAAAATGCAGGGGTATGGTTAAGGCTAACGCCGCTAGAGCGAGCATAACTCGTGCGAGGCGGCAATTCACTGGCCGCGAGGGCGCGCAGGACTCACCAAGTCACTCGGCGCCGCCCGCCAGCGCTGCGTTCACAGCATCCTTATCGGTCAAATCCACCAGCGCGTGCATTGGACGCGAGATCCAGCGGAATGCGGAGCGCGCTCGGGGCGCTCGACGGCGAGCCAGCGCATCGGCCAACAACTCCGATACAACCGCTCCCATGGGCCGGCCTTCCCTCTGGTGGATCGCTTTCACTTCCTCCAGAATCCGAGCGTCTATGTCCAGGGCCGTTCGCATGATTCCCGATAGTACCGCTCCTTCAACCGCCGCGCTATTCTGGAAATCGAGCCATGCCACCCATCACCCGTCGCACCTTCATCGAAACCTGTGCCGCTTCGGCCGCCGCGCCCCAAGCGCGCCCCGCCGCGGCGCCCGATATCCACTTTCCTGCCGCGCCGCGCGACCGGCTGGCTGTAGCTTCCTACCCCTTCCGCAATTTCATGGACCGGCCCGGCCACGCCGGTATCAAGCTGACCGATTTCTCCGCCATGGTCGTGGAGAAGTTTGGCATCCATAACATCGAGCCCCTCAGCGGGCATTTTCCATCCACCGAGCCAGCCTACCTGGACGAACTCCGGCGCGCGGTCGAGCAGGCCCATTCGCACATCGTGAACATCCCCGCCAGCGTCGGCGGCAGCCTGTACGATCCCGATCCCGCCCATCGCGACAAAGCCATCGCGGGCAGCAAGAAATGGGTGGACGTAGCCGTGGCGGTCGGCTCGCCCAGCATTCGCGTCCATATCCAGGGAGCCAGAGGCGCGTCGCCCGACGTAGGCCGCGCGTCGGAAAGCCTGAAGCAGTTGGCCGTTTACGGAGCCGCGAAGAATGTCATGATCAACCTGGAGAACGACGACCTGGTGACCGAAGATGCCTTCTTCCTCGTCAAGATGATCGACACCGTCAACAGCCCGTGGCTGCGGGGCCTGCCGGATTTCGGCAACTCCATGATGAAAGGCGACGAAGATTTCAATTACAGAGCCGTCGAGGCCATGTTCCGCCATGCGTACAACATCTCGCACGTCAAGGATTCCGAGGTCGACAACGGCAAAGTTTTCCGCGTGAGCATGGCGAGAACCTTCGCCATCGCCAAGGCCGCCGGCTACCGCGGCTACTTCTCCATGGAGTGGGAAGGCCAGGGCGGGCCGTACGAGGGCACCCAGAAGCTGCTTGATGAGAGCCTGAAGGACCTGTAGCACAGCCGTCCCGGGCAGCCTCCTTGGCGTTGGGTGCTTAAACGTTTTCGGGATTTCTGACGAAACCGCTCCCTGACGGTCGCGGCTCGGTAACAGCCGCGTTGATTCCGCAAGGGTTACTGAGCCGCGAGCGTAAGCGAGCGGGTGCATTCCCGAAAGCGTTTAAGCACCCCTTGGCGTTGTCCCTCCGGGGTATTCTAAGGGAAGGTACCAAGTCCGACAGGAAACGCATGGACAAAACCATCCGCAAATACACCAGCCTTGACGAAATGAAGGCCGACGAATACCGGTACTGGCAGAGCCGTCCCGTGCATGAGCGGATGGACGCCGTTGAGGAAATGATCTACACCGCCTACGAACTCAAAGGCTGGGAGATGGAGCCAGATGTACCAAGACTACAAAGACCTTTTGTCCGCCTTCCATGCCCATGGCGTTAGATACCTGATTGTTGGCGGTTACGCCGTCATCTTTCATGCGCAGCCACGTTTTACCAGGGACATCGATCTTTTCATAAAAGCAGACGCGGCGAACGCGCAAGCAACCTACGCGGCGCTTGCCGAGTTCGGCGCCGCGCTTGAAGGCATTCGCCCGGAGGAATTCGCGGACCGCGGCAGCTTCTTTCGTTTCGGATGCGATCCGCGAGGCTTCGATATTCTCCCCGACCTTCCGGGCGTCGATTTCGAGTCTGCATGGGAACGCCGGGTTGAAGGGGTACTTGACGCAGCGACCGGGCTTAGAGCCTTCTTTATTTCCAAGGACGATCTTATTGCTGCCAAGCTTGCTTCGGGCCGGCCGCAAGACCTTGCGGATGTGAGCGCCATTCAAAAAGCTGCGGAAAGCCGAGGCCTGCAGACCGCTAGAAAGAAGCCCCCGGAAGCGAAACCGGGTGGCCGCACTCAGTAGCGGCCCCGCCGTGCTTCCATTCGGCAACGAAGGGCCGCAACAAATGCGAAAGGATAACGAACTCCTCCGTGCCGACTGGTGGCGTGTCGAACCGTATGATAATGCAGAGTGTTCTATCGGGAGTGCCGTTTCGTTGAAGCGCCCGCGAGTGGAGCAGGCCAGCGGGCACTACCGATAGAACCCGTTGAACGAAACCCGGTTAGGATTTGGCAGGACAATTGCTTTATGGGGTTTCATTGCATTGCAGCAAATCCGTTGTGAGTTGGATGCCGGGGTCGGTGTGGAGGACTGGGTTATCGCTGCGGAGTGCCGCATAGCAACTTGTCCTGCCAAAATCGTACCACGGCTCCGCGTACCCGCGAAGCGGGTTTCGTTCAACGTCCTTTATCATACGGTTCAACGTCCTTTATGATACGGTTCAACAGAAACCAGAGGAAATGTTTTGGGCTGCTTTTTTGGCCTATACTGAAAACTGTGCCTAGCTGGAGTTGCCATGCCTCGAATTGCTACCGTCAGAGTGCTTGTCAGAAATGTGGAAGCTGACGGAGAAACCCTGACGTTTTCGAACTTTTCCCTCCGCGAACTCGACCCGTCGAACTACCAAGCAGCCCGCGAATTTTTCCCTGGGGCAATGCAGCGTGAATGGCTGCTAGAGCGAGACTACGACGCTATACCGCCATTGCCTCCGATCGCGGAAGGATGGCCCGGTCCCTTTGGTGGAATTCCGTTTGACGTTGAGGACACGCTCCTGCTCCTCCGTCTTTATCGGCCCGGAGATTTGGTGTTCGCTGGTATACATGTTCAGATGTATCAGGCCCCTGCCCAATCGGTTGCCCAGTATCCACACAGGGCGATTTCCCCTTTGGTGACTACCTCAACCCGCCCCTTCCAATTCGCACAGGCAGACTGCACTGCATGGGAACGATTTGCCGAACCATTGAAATCGGCTCCACAATGGTACTCCTCATGGTTTCGGGTTGTGCGCAGGTGCCTTCTCTATGCCGGCGGAAAAGAATTCAATCCAAACTTTCACGACGATATCGACCGCGTGATTGATTACATGACTGCGCTCGAAGCCACTTTGGTTGCGAAGTCGAAACCCATCGCTCTCTGAATGAAAGAACGCGCTGTAAGGCTACTGGGTCGTTCATGGTAGCCCTGCGAAACCGGGGCAGATGACTTTTCTGCAAGACCCATCCCAGTGGGCGAAATGTGAGCAACTGGTTCGCAGCACGCTAGTGGCCGCCTTACGGGCAGTTCCCAGTGATGAAGCGGCCCGGCTGAAGTATTTGAAGCAACTCTTTAAGCTCCACCCATAGGCCCAAGCTCCGCCGTCGATCCACAACGAACGAACGGACATAACGTCCTTTGGACTAAACCCGCTTCGCGGGTAGCCCGCGACGGTGGTAGGATTTGTCAGGACAATTGCTGTGATCTCATCGTGGAATCTGGCGTTCGGCCAAAACAGGAACCGCTGATTCCGTTCAATACCCATAAAGCAATTGTCCTGCCAAATCCAAACTGGGTTTAGTCCAATCGATTTTTAGCCCACCGCCGCAGCGTTCAGCATCCGCCCGTACCTGGAACCTCCGTGCGCCGCGTCGCCGGGCTAAAAATGCTCTGCATTATGTTGCGTTGCCCGTACCCCGCCCCGCCGTGCTCGCTACAATGCCGAGGGGCACTCCCCGGCGCCAGAACCGGCGCCAGAGGACAGACCCGGAGGTCTGTCCTACTGCTTCAGCTCCGCCACAATCTCCGCCGCCACCGCGCGGGCCTTCTTCAGCGCGCCAGGCTCGAAGCTGATGGCGCCCACGCGCGCATGCCCGCCGCCGCCGTAGCGCTCGCAAATGGTCGCCAGATTGTGCTTGGGCACTTCCGGCGCCCAGGGGTTCGATCCCACCGAAACCTTCGTGCGGAAACTCGAGGGACTCACCGACACCGTGTAGGTGCAATCCGGAAACAGGTAATACGGGATGAACTTGTTGTAGCCCTCCAGGTCGTAGCCCGTGAGGTCGAAGAAGACCACGCCGTTGTCCTCGGTGGCGCGCTCGCGGATCATGCCCACCGAATTGAGGTGCCGCTGGTACAAGGGCTCGAACAGCGCCTGGATCTCCGGCTCCGCCGCGATGTCGTCCAGCTTCCGGTGCTGCATCCAGCCGATGACCTTTTTTATGATCCCGGACCCTTTCGCGCCCTCGATCACCAGCGTCAGCTTCATGGCCGGCGCGCCCAGCTCCACGGCCGTCTTGGCGTCGGAATATTGCGCGCCATCGATGACGTTGGCCCACTCGACGAGTTGATCCAGGTCGGGCGCGGCGAAACCGAAGCGCTCTTTGGCGATGGCGCAGATGAACGATGTGCAGGACTTGTAGGAAGGGTCGTAGAGCTTGCGGCCGCTACGGTCCTGGCGGTAGTTCTCGGCGTCTTCCGGCGTGAGGAAGGCGCTCTGATGGTGGTCGAACCACCAGGTCAGGCGCGGATCGCTCGAGTATTTGAAATCCACGATGGCGTTTACGTCGCCATCCCAAAGGCCGTCCTCGAATAGTTGGGATGCCTTGTGGGCCATCCCGGTATAAACATATTCCGCTTCAGGGTAAAAGGCGCCCTGCATGAAGCGAGTGAAATATGCGGCGGAAGCAGCGCCGTCAAAACAATGGTCGTGATAAAGAACGCGTACCCGCATGAAACTTGTAGGAAACGTACCAGCTTGCCTGAACGGGCGGATAAATGCAAGTGCTGTGCGCCTCACGACGTGGGGCGTGGCGCACGGGGTGCCCTCTGGCCCTTGCGTGCGTCACACACGCGCCGTGTCCCGGTGGACACGCGCCGCACGCGGAATCAGCCAGATAGCGCTGGCACTCGGGCTGCATTTCGGATGGGCGTGAACGGAGGCAACCAGATGCGAGATACGCGGTGGCAGTTGAAATACTTCCAGGCGCTGGCGGCGCTGTTTGTGGCGGCGGGCGAAGCGTTGGCGCAGGAGACGCGGCCGGTGGCGCGGCGGATCGTGGTGAGCATTCCCGATCGGAAGCTGGCGCTCGTGGAAGATGGCCGCGCGGTCAAGATCTATCCGGTGGCGGTGGGCGCGGCCGCCACACCCAGCCCCACGGGCAGCTTCACGGTTGTGGAGCGGCTTTCGCACCCTACCTGGTACGGGCCGGGCAAGGTAGTGCCTCCGGGCAAAACCAACCCGCTCGGGCCGCGCTGGATCGGGCTCAGCCGCAAAGGCTACGGCATACACGGCACCAGCAATCCGCGCTCGATCGGGAGGCCCGCGTCGCACGGGTGCATCCGCATGCACAACGCCGACGTAGAAGAATTGTTCGGGCTGGTGGCGATTGGCGACCGGGTGGAATTGTACGCGGAGCGGACCGGCGAAGTGGCCCGCATATTCGGCGTTCCGGCGGCGGTGACGCAGGTAGCAGCCAACCGCAGCCCGGCCGCGGCGGGGATGTCTGGCGGCCAGTAAAGGAGAATTCCGACAGGACTTTCAATTGCGCACTATTGTGTTCACAGGAACACTGTAAGCCGGAATCGCGATGACTAATGCCTGTGTCCGCGACTGAGTAGCACGTTCACCAGCCCGAAGGCGCCAATGGCAATCCCTGCCACGCGGTTCATCCAGCGCATGGTGCGATCGGTGACTCTACCGCGCAACAGGTTCACCGCACCGACCAGAATGGTCCACCAGGTCATCGACCCGCAGAATATGCCGGCCACTAGAAGTGAGGTCTGCCACATCGGCCGGTGCTTTCCCAGGCCGAGCGTGGCCAGCACCGCCAGAAAAGAGAGCACTGTAGTAGGGTTGGTCACGGTCAGGAGAAGCGCGGAGATGAAGTCCGAATTTGCGGAGTAGTCGCCGCCTGCTTCGAGCGACCCTGGCGTCTTGCAATAGTACACCACTCCGATGCCCATTAAGAGGATCCCGCCAATCAGCCGGATCCAGAACTCTTCGCGGACCACAAACTGAATCACCAGGCTGATGCTAAACCCGGCGACGGCGCCGTACAGCGTGTCCGCGAGCGCCGCGCCGAAACCGGAGAGGATGCCCGATTTCCAGCCCTTCTCGATGGTCCGCCGAATGCAGAGCACGTTGACTGGGCCGACCGGCGCTGCGATAATCAGGCCCGCGGCCAGGCCACGGATGGGCAGTTCCAAGTCAATCATCATGACATTAGATTCCGGGATCGACAGAACGTCGTAAGTAATTGCGCATCCGCTCCCTGACGGGGCGCCCTCTGGGCCCGGCTCCGAATCGCTGATGTACCGAGCCGCGCGCGTAAGCCAGCGGTCGTGGCGCAAGCTTCGACGCACTCATCGCGGACGCTGTGCCCTCCAAAAAGCCACCTAAACCCTGACACGTTTGTTAACGTCACTGCCAATTAGGACGGCTAGATTCGACGATTTGCCTGTCCAACCGATGCAGCAAACGCTGAATCGTCTTCACCTCGTGTTCCGCGAAGTAGGGTTCGCTGCATTGGCCGCATACGTAGGCGAAAACTGCTTCCAAGGACAAATGGTAGCCCTTGCGGTCGATAATGAAAAGGCGCCTGAGTTTTCCTCATCTTCCCCTGGCAGTACCTGCATTTCATGAGGCTTCCTGCGTGCTGAATTCGATTGTACACGAAACGGGCGCCGCGAGATTGAGGAGGCCTGAAGCTACTCGCCGCGGAGGCTGCCGCCTCGCGCTCGCCTGCCTCCTCGCCCCTGCCGTATGATGAATAAGAAGGCCTCCCCGCACTATGCCCCTAAAAACCGATCCGGACCTGGGTATCAATAGCTGGCTCGAAGACGAGCTGTACCAACAATATCTGAACGACCGCACGGCGGTGGACGAAAGCTGGAAGCACGTATTCGAGGACGCTCCCAACGGGCAAACGGAGCTCGCCCCCTCGCCCGCTCCCCCGCTCGCCCGCTCACCAGCAACACCCGGAGCTTCCGGCGACGTCCAGCCCCTCCGCGGCATCGCCGCCAAGATCGCCGAGAACATGAACGCCAGCGTGAGCATTCCCCTGGCCACCTCGCAGCGCGTGATCCCCGTCAAGGTGATGGACGAAAACCGCCGCATCATCAACCAGCACCGCACGCTGGTCGGCAAGAGCAAAGTCTCCTACACGCACCTGATCGGCTGGGCCATTCTTAAAGCGCTGGAAGATTTCCCCGGCCTGAACCACGCCTACGGCGAAGCCAACGGCCAGCCCGCGCGCATCGTGCACCCGCGGATCAACCTGGGCATTGCGGTCGACGTGGCAGGCAAGGACGGCAACCGCAACCTGCTGGTCCCCAACATCAAGAACGCCGGCGCGCTGGATTTCGCGCAATACGTCACCACTTTCGACGACCTGGTGGACCGTGCCCGCAAGGGCAAGCTGGCACCCGCCGATTTCCAGGACACCACCATTTCGCTCACCAATCCCGGCACCGTAGGCACCATGACCTCCAGCCCGCGCCTGATGACCGGCCAGGGCGCCATCATCGCCGCCGGCGCCATCGACTATCCGGCCGAATATCAGGGCGCCGCCCCCGAGACGCGGTCGATGCTGGGTATCAGCAAAGTCATGTCGCTTTCCTGCACTTACGATCACCGCATCATACAAGGCGCGGAATCCGGCATGTTTCTGGGCAAGGTGCAGTCGCTGCTGGATGGCGCGGACGGCTTCTACGAAGAGATCTTCGCGCACTTGAAGATGCCGCACCAGCCGGTGCGCTGGGAGCTCGACCGCCACGTCATGCTGCCAGGGGCGAGCGGCCGGACCGCCGAGATCGCCAAGGAAGCCGGCGTACTCCAGCTCATCAACGCCTACCGCGTGCGCGGCCACCTGATCGCCGATCTCGATCCGCTGGGCGGCGAGCCCACCAACCATCCCGAGCTGGACCCCGTTACCTACGGCCTCACCATCTGGGACCTGGACCGCGAATTCCTCACCGGCAGCCTCAGCGAAGCCATCGGCGAGCATGGTCCCAATCCCGGCCCCAAACCCGTCGCCACGCTGCGCGAAATCCTGGAAACGCTGCGCCAGACTTACTGCGGCAAAATCGGTTGCGAGTACATGAACATCCAGCATCCCGAGCAGAAGCGCTGGCTGCAGCATCGCATGGAGCCGCAGGCCAACAACTGGCCGCTCGACCGCGAAACGCGCGTGCGCATCCTGCAGGGCCTGCTGAAAGCCGAAGAGTTCGAGCATTTCCTGCATGCCCGCTTCGTGGGCCAGAAGCGCTTCGCCCTGGAAGGCGCCGAAACCGCCATCCCCATCCTCGACGAATTGCTGGAACGCGCCGCCGGAGGCAACGTGCACGAAGTGGTCATGGGCATGTCGCACCGCGGGCGGTTGACGGTGCTGACGACGGTGGTCGGCAAGCCGGTCGCCGAGATCTTCGCGCAGTTCGAAGGCGAGCTCGACCCGGCGAGCACGCAAGGCTCCGGCGACGTGAAGTATCACGTGGGCGCGCGCGGCGTTTATCGCTCCACTGCCGGCCGCGAGGTGCTGGTTTCCGTGTCGCCCAATCCCAGCCATCTGGAAGCCGTCGATCCCGTGGTGGAGGGCATCGTGCGGCCCAAGCAGGACAGCCTCGGCGATACGCAGCGCGAGCGCGTGATTCCGCTGCTCATCCACGGCGACGCGGCGTTTGCGGGGCAGGGCGTGGTGGCCGAGACGCTCAACCTCTCGCAACTCGATGGCTATTGCACGGGCGGCACCGTGCACCTGATCGTCAACAATCAGATCGGCTTCACCACGCTGCCCGACGAAGCCCGCTCCACGCCTTATTCCACCGACGTGGCGCGCGGCGTGCAGGCGCCCATTTTCCACGTGAACGGCGACGACCCCGAGGCCGCCATCCGCGTCGCGCAGATCGCTTTCGATTACCGCCAGCAGTTCAAGAAGGACGTGGTCATCGACATGTTCTGCTACCGCCGCCACGGCCATAACGAAGCCGACGACCCCAGCTACACGCAGCCCATCCTCTATCGCAAGATCAAGGAGCACCCCTCGGTGGGCAAGCTCTACGGCGAGCGGCTGGTGCGTGAAGGAGTGCTCACCGCCGAAGAAGTCGCGGATATGCGCAAGGGTTTCGCGCAGAGTCTCTCCGCGGCCTACGACGCGGCCCAGAAAACCAGCGACCGTTTCGAAGCACAGGAATTAGCCGCGGTCTCGAAGGACGAGATCGCCAGTTTCTGCCCGCGCACGGCGGTCAACAAGGCGACTATCGATCGCGTCATCCGCGCCCTCACCCAGTTCCCCGAGAATTTCCACCTGCATCCCAAGCTGCGCAACTTCATCGAGCGCCGCCGCGAGGTGATCGAGAAAGGCGGACCCATCGATTGGGCATTCGGCGAAGCGCTGGCATTCGGCACGCTGGCGCTCGAAGGCACGCCCGTGCGGCTCAGCGGTCAGGATTCCGGCCGCGGCACCTTCAGCCAGCGGCACCTGGTCTTCTGGGATTTCGAAACCGCGCAGAAGTACACGCCGCTGCAGCACGTCTCGCCGGACCAGGCGCGCTTCGAAGTTTTCGACAGCTCGCTGAGCGAGTACGCGGTGCTAGGCTTCGAGTTCGGCTACAGCGTGGCCGATCCGCTGACGCTGGTGTTGTGGGAAGCGCAGTTCGGCGATTTCGCCAACGGCGCGCAAATCCTGATCGATCAGTTTATTTCGAGCGCGGAATCCAAGTGGGGGCAGCCCAGCGGACTCGTGCTGCTGTTGCCGCACGGGTTCGAAGGGCAGGGGCCGGAACACTCCAGCGCGCGCATCGAGCGCTTCCTGGTGCTGTGCGCCGGCAACAATATGCAGGCCGCCAATTGCACCACGCCGGCCCAATATTTCCACCTGCTGCGCCACCAGATGTACGGCGGCGCGGACCGGCGCGGCATGCGCAAGCCGCTCGTGATTTTCACGCCGAAGAGCTTGTTGCGGCACCCCAATGCCGTTTCAACCGTTGCCGAGCTGACCAGCGGCGGCTTCCGCGAGGTGCTGCCGGATACCGCTGCCATCGAACCCGAGCAAGTCACGCGCGTGGTCTTTTGTTCCGGAAAGATCTACTACGACCTGCTGGCCGCGCGCGAGGCGCGCCAGGCGAATCACGTGGCGCTGGTGCGCATCGAGCAGTTGTATCCGTTCGCCGAGAGCGAGGTCAACGACGCGCTGCTGCGTTACCCGCTCATCGCGGAGGTGGTGTGGGCGCAGGAAGAGCCGCGCAACATGGGGCCATGGCGGTTTATGC